>Ga0180438_10002884_pt1 | contig 27000 bp, 30 predicted proteins | sample SS_ome_12_FD_132455 | JGI IMG/M metagenome (GOLD analysis project Ga0180438, IMG submission 132455) | Hypersaline lake sediment archaeal communities from the Salton Sea, California, USA - SS_3_D_2 metaG | ecosystem: Environmental > Aquatic > Non-marine Saline and Alkaline > Hypersaline >... | reverse complement strand
TTTTGTTGCCTAAAAATATGGGGATTCCAAACAGGCCAAACGCCGCCGCCAGGCCGCCAGGTTAAGCGGACGCGGGTTTATACACCCATAGCAGTATACTACTATGCCCAGCCCATTAAAAACCGCTTAAAACGGCTTCTGTCGATTTGGCCTATAAAAATTATGGTAAAAAAGGCCCGTTTATGCCTGGCGGCAATACAAAACGATTGACGCCGCGTTGCCGTTTTGTTATACTATACACAAACAAAAATTTTAAATAGATAGGGGGTGATTTAGTGATTCCGGAATTGATGACATGGCCCGAATTTTTAGGATGGCTTATGGGTGCCGGCCTTAATACCGCGGTTGGTTTTGTGCTTTCCTTTCTTGCGGATTATGTGCCGTGGTATAACAAGTTGGAACCGAAATGGAGTCGACTTGTTTTTATTTTATCCTGTTTTGTGATTCCTATCGGCGCAACCGTTGCCGCCATCGCAACGGGCGCGATAGATGGCGCGTGGCTTGACTGGGCTGGGGTTTGGTGGCCCGCAATTATGGCGGGCGGCATGGCGGCATTTGCCGGCACCGTGGCCCATACTCGACTATTAACAAGTAAATAATAACTCAAATGGATCCAACCGCGGCGGTCGCCATCGGTACCGCAATAACATCATTTGCCGGGTCAATCCTGGCTTATAGAAAATTCAGCGCCGAGTCCGCATTGGCACAAAAGGCGCTGGAATTGGAACGCCAGAAAGGGCAAGCCGAAATTTCAGCGGCAACCACGACCGCCGCGACTGACTTGCTAGATGATATGGCCCAAGATAGGGAATATTACAGGCAGCAAGTTAAGGATTTACGCGCGGAATTATGTCAGGTTAGGCAAGGGCTGGAGTCGAATATAGCAGACCTAAAAGCCAAAATTGCCGAACGTGACTTACATTTGGCCCAAGCATGGGAACGCATAACCGCATTGGAAACCGAATCGGAACTACAACAAAACCAAATCGAACTATTAAAAACTGAAAATCAAAATTTAAGGCAGCAAATAGCCGCCGGGGGGTAATGTGAGCAATAAACAAGATAGCCAGCGCCAACCGGCGCGGACTATGGATAGAGTCGCGGAAACAATGCGGGACCTATGTCAACAACAATTTTTGGTGATTCGTGATTTGCGTAACATCTTGCATATTGATCAAACACGAATAAAAGAGGCGGCAAAGTTATTAAAACGCCGTGACGAATTATTAACAAAAAGTGAAGAACTAGACGCCAAGTTTATGGATTTGGCAACGCTGGCGGGTTGGTATGAATTCATCGCAGAAGCGGAAGGGGTGACATTGCCGCCCAGACCTAGCGAATCAAAGGGCGATGATTAAAATAATTGCAATTCCAACATTGGGAAACCGGGTTCCCAACAATAGCAATTTCCCAATTTATCCCCAATTATCCCAAATGAAAGCGAGTCGTTATGACTAAAAAAGCCGCCCAGCAAATTGAAAATGCTGGGCTTGATTCATTGACTTTGGATCCGGAAAACCCAAACGTACATACACAACGTGGAACGCAAATGCTAAAACATTCAATCCAGCAATATGGCGCGCGTGAGGCGGGAGTCTTAGATGTTCATGGCGGCATTGTTGGCGGCAATAACCGGCGTGATATGTATAAATCGCTGGGAATGGAAGAAATACAAATTGTTGACGCGAAACCGGGAGTCCCGGTTTTTTTGCGTTATAATGATTTAGATTTAACGGATCCCGATAATCCAGCGCGTGAAATTTCAATAGGATTGAACCGGGCCGCCCAGGTTGGAATAAAAATGGATCCGGCAACCTTGAAGGCCCATAGCTTAAAAGGGGTTGATTTATCCCATTGGTATAATGGCGATGAAATAGGCCAAATATTTACCAATGATCAAAATGAGCAACAAAACACGGGGCGGGATACGCCGGCAAATGTTGACCAGGCCGCCGAATTAGCCCAGAAATATGGGGTTGAAGCCGGGCAATTGTGGGGGCTGGGCAATCATCGCCTTTTATGTGACTCTTCAACAAATGTTGAAAACCTGGCGCTATTGATGGGCGGTAAAAAGGCAAGTATGGTTTTTACTGACCCGCCTTATGGGAATAGTACCGGATACGGGCGCAGGCGGCTGGGTTTGCGTTACATCGCCGGCGATGAAAACACAAACACAATTTTTGAATTGCCCGGCATTGTTGACAATGTTATCAAGGGTAATTTTTGCGTTGTATGGGTGCAATGGCATACATATGTCGAATTGATAGCCGCCTTTACTGGCTGGGATATAGAAACTGTGATTGTTTGGGATAAGAAAAGCCCAGGTTTACATGGCAAGGGCGGTTATGGTGAACAATATGAAATGGCGGTTGTTTTTGCCAGGGAAAAAGCGGCGCTTGAGTTTTTCCGCGGGAATCTGATTACAGAAGCGCGAGTCAAGGCCGCCGGCGGCAAACGGGCAATACATCCAACCATGAAGCCCGTTAGAATTTGCGCAGAAATAATTGGAGATTTGTGCCCGCTGGATGGTATTGTGTTTGATGGATTCGCCGGTTCCGGTTCAACTTTAATTGCGGCGGGAAACATTGGGCGGCTTTGTTATGCCGCGGAAATTGACCCAGGTTATGCCGCGGTTATACTCGACCGCTGGGCAAATCATACAGGATCCGTACCAAAATTATTGAAAGGTTAGTATCATGGCCTTAAGGGGTAAACAAAAGGCATTTGTGAATTATTATTTAGGTGAGGCAAAATTTAATGCAACGCGCGCCGCGGAATTGGCGGGATATAATGGCGATTCGGTTAGCTGGGCAAATATCGGGTCGCAAAATCTTAAAAAGCCGAATATTAAAGCCGCCATTGACGAATATTGGGCCGCCCATAGTATGCCGGCGGCGGAAGCGGTTGCGCGATTGGCGGATATTGCCCGGGCTAATTTGGGCGACTTCTTATCGGTGCAAGTGGTTCCAGGCCCGCAAGGTGACCGCACCTTATTAGTTATAGATATGGACAAAGTTAAGGCCGGCGGGCATTTGGTAAGTGAAATTAGTTATACAAGATACGGGCCAAAAATTAAACTACATGATTCGCTGGGCGCATTACGTGATATTGTGAGGATTCATAAATTGATAGGCGGCAATGTTCAACCGGTATTAAATATTGATTATGAATCGCTTTCCGATGATCAAATAATGCGACTTGCCGGCGGTGAAAGTCCTTATGATGTTTTACGAAATTCAAGCGCGGGCGCATCTTGAAGCGCGCCGGCGCGGACTAAAAACAAAAGATGCCGCCGCCCGTTTACTATGGAAACCGAATCCGGACTCCGATGATGGAACGCCAAACCCGCAACGACTTGCGATGGAATCCAAGGCGGATATTTTGGGTTTTGGCGGGCAAGCGGGCGGCGGCAAAACGGATTTATTATTAGGTTTGGCGGCAACGCAACATAAAAGGTCGGTAATTTTCCGGCGCGTTTTTCCAACCTTACGGGCGGTTATTGAACGTTCACGCGAAATATTGAATCCGGATGATATAAGCCATTCAAAAGACTCGTACAATGAATCCTTACATCGCTGGATGTTGGATGGCGGAAAACAGATAGAATTTGAGTCTTGCCAGTATGAAAAAGATAAAGAGAAACAAAGGGGCCGCCCGCGGGACTTTTATGGATTCGATGAAATTACAGAATTTTCAAGGAGTCAATTTGAGTTTATTATTGCATGGTTGCGTTCCACAGATCCAGCCCAGCGGTGCCGGGTTGTGATGACATTTAATCCGCCATCTGATGAGTCGGGCGGCTGGGTAGTGGATTATTTTTTACCTTGGATAGCATGGCTATTTCCGGACGATTTTACGCACCCAAACCCGGCCCGGCCCGGTGAATTGCGTTGGTATGCTACAATAGATGGTAAGGAAACCGAATTAAAAAACGGTGACCCGTTTGAGCATAACGGGCGGATGATCAAACCGTTAAGCCGGACTTTTATACCATCAAAATTAAGTGATAACCCTTGGTTAGCAGATACCAATTACGAGTCCATTTTGCAATCATTGCCGGAACCGTTGCGGAGTCAGGTTTTAGATGGAAATTTTGCCGCCGCAAAAGAGGCGAATCCCTGGCAAGTGATACCGACCGCATGGGTGCGGGCGGCCCAAGAACGTTGGTTAAAATGTGAGCAACCGGTTACAGCAATCACAGGAACGGGAGTCGACGTTGCGCGCGGCGGGCGTGATAAAACAACGGTTTGCAATCGGCAAGGTAATTATTTTAATGAGGTTACAAGCTATCCAGGCCGCTTGACTCCAGATGGTCCGACCGCCGCCGATTTAATAGCCCGGGCAATACCAACGCTGCCGGGTTACATCAATATTGACGTGGTTGGCGTTGGATCCAGCGCATATGATTCATTAAAAACACGATTCCCGGGCAAAGTAAAGCCCGTTAACGCCGGCGGGCCATCGAAATATACGGATAGAAGCGGGACTCTGCAAATGCGAAATATAAGGGCGGAATACTATTGGCGAATGCGCGAATCGCTTGACCCTATTTACGGGGATGATGTAAAATTACCGCCAGGCCCGCAAATTGTTGCGGATTTATGCGCGGCAACATATAAGCCGACTACAGGCGGCATACTAGTCGAACCAAAAGAGGATATAATTGAACGGTTAGGCCGGTCGCCGGATGAAGGTGAATCCATTTTACTGGCAAACTATCCAGGCCCAAAACGCGGCGTGTTTGTTGGTTGATTCCCTTAGTTGGGAAAGGGGGTAAAAATGCAGAAACCGAATATGTTACAACGGGCGCGGGCGGCCCTATCATTTTACCGGCATGGCTGGGCGGCGTTTGGCCCAATGGTTAACCGTAAGGCGCGCCAGCGCGCGCCCTATATGATTCCGGCCTGGCGTGATGGCGTTCCAACCTGGCAATTAACCAATTATGACGCCTATGTGAATGAGGGTTACTCACAAAATGCGATTCTATTTGCGGCGGCTTCTTACAAGGTGCGGTCGGTTACAATGGCACCCTTGCGGGCTTATACAGGGACTTATGATGCGCCGGAATTATTACCGGCGGATAACGCATTACAGCAATTAGTTAGCCGCCCAAACCGTTGGCAATCGGGTCGGGAATTCCAAGGGCTTGCCGATTTATATTTTAACCTGGCGGGCAATGTTTACATTGCCGTTATCCGGCAACGTAAAACAAAGGTGCCCAGGGCGTTATACCTATTGCGTCCCGACCGCGTTTATATTGTGCCTAAGAAAAACAAGCGCGATTTAATAGGTTATTTATATGTGCCAGAAGGAGTCGCGGTTGAAGATGGCGAACCATTTTTACCACAAGATATAATTCATATCAAATGGCCTAATCCAGGGGATCCGTTGGAGGGTTTAGGTTATGGCCTTTCTCCCATTAAACCAATGGCCCGGGCCGTTGACGTTGATAATAGCGCGACTGATTATCTTAAACAATTCTTTGAAAATGGCGCAATGCCGCCGGGCGTTTTATCGTATGATGTTCCGATGGAACCAGAAGACGTTACAACCGCGCGGGAACGCTTCATGGAAATTTACGGGGGGTATGAAAACTGGGTCGATATTGCAGTATTAGACCAGGGCGGCAAATATCAACAAATCGGGTTATCATTTAAGGATATGGATTTATCAGTTATTGATGCCAGGAACGAATCGCGGATTGTTGGGCCGCTGGGCGTTCCCATGACCCTAATTGAATCCAGGCCGCAAATGGTGCAATCAACATATTCAAATAAAGAAACCGACAGGCGGATGTTTTGGGAAGATACCATGTCCCCAGAATTGGCATGGTTTGAGGCGGATTATAGATATTATTTACAAGGGGATAATGGGGAATTTGTACAATTTGATTTAACCCAAGTGCCGGCGCTATCCTTAACCGCAAAAGAAAGGTTTTCACTTGCAACGGAAGCATTTGCCGCCGGCGGCATAACCCGGGATGAATACCGGACAATTTTGCCGTTTGTTTTGGGCATGGGGGTGCCGGTTGATGCCCAGCAAACCGAATCGGGCGCGCCAGAAGCGGAAACGGGCGCGGATTCAGATAGTGAATCCGGATCCGAATCGGCTGGGCAATCCCCAGCAAGCGAATCCAAGGCCGCCAAAATTGACCCGTTTGAGTTTTGGGTAAAAACGGATGAATTGGCGATTGACCATGAATCGCTTTTTGCGGAATCGGTGCGGGCGGCGTTTGAACAAAATTTCCGCGATGTTGCCGCAATGATAGGTAAGGCGGGCAAAACGGCAAGGGCGGCAAAGGCAACGGTTGATTTTACCGCAACTATTGACGCGGTGAATGAATACTATGGGCCGGGCGGCCTGGCGGAAACAATTTGGACTGACGCATTAGATGCGGCAATCGATATTTTGGCGGCGGCAAAGGTGTTACAATTAAATGAAACATTTGGATTTGATACGCCGCCGGGCGACGTGTTATCTCAAAATTGGTTGGAAGAATACAAGCTAATTTTTGCCCAGCCTATAAATGAAACCAGCGCCGGCGCAATTTCCGAATTGTTACAACAGGGGATTGATGATGGCTGGGGAACCAATGAAGCAACCAAACATTTAGCCCAGATGTTTGAACAATGGAAAACAGGCGAATTGACTCCAGAGGATTTTGAATGGTTAGCCCAGCGCGCGCCATATTATCGAACGGAAGCGATTGTAAGAACGGAAACCATGCGCGCCAGCAATGCGGCGTCAATGGCAACATTTGGCGTTTGGGGTGTACCGAAAAAAGAATGGTTAGCAACGGGCGACAATAGAGTCCGCCCGACCCATAAAAGCGCCAGCGGGCAAACCGTTGGAATAACCGAATCCTTTGACGTTGGCGGATCCGAAATGAGATTCCCAGGAGATCCGCGCGGATCCGCAAAAGAAACCATTAATTGCCGTTGCACAGTGTTACCGGTATGGGATGATTAGCAGATTCGGGCTGGAAAATAGGCCCATTTCAGCGGACGCGGGTTTATACACCCATAGCAGTATGTTACTATGCGCCGCCAATAAAAACCGCTTAGAACGGCATACAGCAAGCCGATTATGTTTAATTTATCAAGAAAGGATAAAAACCAATGAAAAACATACAATTTCAGTCGGCGGTCGGGCAGCAAGCAATTTATAGTGGCAATTGTGGCAAATGCGGGCGGCATTTAACATTTACCCCAGGCGGCTTTAATGTGCATTGCCCAGAATGCGGCAATGAATACGTACCAAAACCGGTTGAAGTGGTTTTAGTGAAGCCGGCGCGCGGGCGCAAAAAAGGCCCGGCGGAAACCAAATAAAAGCGATTGAAAGCAGGTCGCAAATATGATAAAATGTATGCAGAAAGTAACATAAGGGGGTTAATATGAAATGGCAAAGAAAGGCGGTCGACGCTTATGTAACGAATATTGATGAATCGGAAGGGTTAGTAACCGCAATTTTTTCCGTATTTGGGAACGTGGATTCCGGCGGCGATAAAACATGGCCCGGCGCATTTACTAAAACATTTGCCGAACGTGGGTCAAAGGTTTTGGTATTAGATAATCACCGATATGAATCAACCGGTGATACCATCGGAAAACCCGTTAAATTGCGTGAAGTCCCGCGGGATGAATTGCCGCCAGAAGTTATCAAAGCGTTTCCGGATGCGCTAGGCGGCGCGGAAATTACTGTAAAGTTTGAGCCAGACCCGGCAAAGGATGCCAGAAGCGCGGCGGTATTTTATCGCCTTTCAAAAGATTGGATCCGTGAATGGTCTTTTGGTTATGATGCCCTTGATTTTGATTTTGAAACCGTAGGCGATAATACTATCCGGAATCTACGCACTATAAAATTATATGAGGTTAGCCCGGTGTTATGGGGTATGAATGAGGCAACTACTACCACCAACGCCAAAGGCATGAAACTTGCCGACTTTGCAACCCAATTAAGTAATAACCAAATTGAAGCGGAATTATGGGATCAAAGATGGCAAATTTTCGATACACTACATGAAGTATTATTTAGTACATTGCGCGCGGATAATACCGACTTCCCACTAGACCAAAAAATCGAAATTATTGATAGAAGTTTAGCCCAATTTTCCGCGGCCTTGCTCGAATGGGCTGGGCGCGCAATGGCGGCGGACGCCGCGTTGCAAGGTGAGTTATTTAAGAATTGGCACCCGCCAGCGGATCCGCCAAAAGATGATGAACCGGAAACGGAAACAAAAGCCGGCGCGGTATTGAATAAGGCAAACAAAGCAAAACTGCAAGCCGCCGCCGCCGCAATAAATGAGGTATTAGCCAGCGCCGAAACAATGGGCGCTGATTCTAATGTTGATAATGGGCCGGATGGCAAGTCCACAAACGCACCCACGGACTCGGATGATCAAACCGATTCCGCCGGGCCGCCGGATGACGATTCACCCAAAACAAATCATAGTATTTTGAGGTTGCAAATAGCAACCCAGAAATTGAAATTGTTGGAGGTGTACTAAAATGAAAGTCAACGGACAAAAAATGCTGGAAATGAAAGAACAGGCCGCCAAGTTGTTTTTTGATGCGGAAGCAATTTTAACCGCTGATGATGTAACCGCGGAAGACCGGGAAAAAGCCGAAAATATGGTTAAGGGCGGACAAGATTTAACCGCCCAAATTGAGTCCCTTTTGGCTATCAAGGGCGCTGGGGAAACCTTGGCGTCTGTTATGGATACTCACAACCCGCCAGAAGGCCCGCAAAATACCAAATCAAAGGTATTCGATACAATGGGGCATTACTATTCCGCCATTTATGCCGCAACGTTCAAAGGACGACCCGACCTACGTTTGAATCCGGTAACGTTTACTGATGAACCGGATGATACCGGCGAAACTAAAACGGGCTGGCTGGATATGGAAGGGAAAGCCCTTGACGAATCCGTTGGAGCATCCGGCGGCTTTTTGGTGCCAACGGAGCAAGATAACACCCTTTACATGGTTGAAGCGCCGCCCACTACTATCCGAAGTCGGGCAACCATCATGCCAATGCGCCGGCGCGCTATCCGATTCCCGGTACTCAACCAAACGGGCACAACCAGCGGTCAACCCCATTGGTTTGGCGGCGTTTTGGCCCAATGGACTGAGTCTGGCGGTGAAAAGGATGAAACGGAACCATCATTCATTCAAGAACAATTAATTGCTCATAAGTTGGTATGTTATACCGAAGCAACCGACGAATTGTTGGAAGATTCGGCGGTTAGCCTTGAAGCCTTGTTAGGTGAGGTGTTTCGCGGGTCAATCAATTGGTATGAGGAAAATGCATTCTTGAAAGGCAGCGGAAGCGGGCAACCGTTGGGCGTTGTCAATGCAACGGCAACCATTACCGCAACCCGTGACGTCGCCGGCGCGGTTTCAATTAAGGACGTGATTCGCATACTTGAAGCGTTCCAGGGATCCAACCCGGTATGGATGGCAAGCCAAAACATTTTATCTGAATTGATGGAATTATCCGGCCCGACCGGGAATCCCTCATATGTGTTTATGCCTAATGCGCGCGATGGAATGCCGGCGACCTTGTTTGGTTATCCGGTGATTTTTTCCGAGCATTGTCCGGCGCTGGGATCCAAGGGCGACCTTGGTTTGTACGACTTCAAAAAGTATCTTGTGGGTGACCGGAAAGCAACAACCGTCGATGCAAGCAAGCATTACAAATTCCGAAATGATATTACATCCTGGCGCGCGGTGCATAGGGTTGGCGGGCAACCGTGGTTATCAAAACCCTTCACCTATGAGGACGGGTCGACCCAGGTTTCACCCTTTGTTGTTTTGGGAACCACCATTACCACCTAATCCCAGCCAAATGGCATGTTAAGTGATTAATCAATAGGGGCGGCGGATCCGCCGCCCTAACATAATAGGAGGTAACTATAAATGTATACCGAACGCGCGACCGAAAAAATGGAACCGCTGGCAATTATGCCGCCCGATGATCATGGCCCGGGGACTCACAATTCCGCTTACCTTTCCACAAGTAAACATAGCCGGCATTTATTGGTATTGGACGTTGGCGATTGCGCCGCGGGCGCAACCATTGACGCCGGTATTCAACAGGCGTCAGATTCCGCGGGAACCGGCGTCAAGGCAATTTCTGGAAAAACAATCACTCAATTGGCTCAAGCTGATGGGGATACGCCGGCAAAGGTTGCCATTGAATTACGCGGCGAAGAATTGGACGTCAATGGCAGTTACGTTCGCTTTTACGTTACAACCGCCGGTGCAACCGTAATTTTTGGGGCGACCTTGTATGGGGTTGAGCCGAAAACAAAACCAGTTGATACCGCCAATTGGGATGAAATTGTAGATTAAACCGCATTCCAACGGGCGGCCCATATGGGCCGCCCGTTGGAATTTATCAATTTAATATTTTATTTGCTGGGGTAAAAGTGGCAAACGTATGGGTTAAGGCAATTACTATAAATTACATAACCAATGAACATGCCGAAATGGAAACCAAACACCCGGGCGACTGGTTTCAATTACCAAAAGGGGCCGCCAGGCAACGAGTCGCCACTGGGCAAGTTGAGATTTGCAACCCGGCAACCCTTAATTTAGTAATACCGCCCGAATCCGGAATCGTTTGCATAGGTGCCCAGCCAGATATACAAACAACCTTGGAAATTAAAAGCGGTGACCCACAATTAGCATTTGAGCGGACTCTCATTTGGGATCCGCAAATATTCCTTAATACTAAACTATTGCCGGCGGCGTTTAGCTTGCTGGATAAGTTTGAAGTTTTAGTCCCCATAACAGATTACAACAGATTAGCTAAAGAATACGGAACCGCCGCCGAACGCGAGAAAACCGCGGCTTTAATTCCGGATTTGCGAGTCCCGGTTTATGAACCGGGCATGATGTTTTTACGCCGGGCAATTGCAACTGAGCAATTGATAGATTTATATCTATCAGATTTGCAAGCGGGCGGCGATCCGCATTTATCATTATTGCGCGCATTATGGGAAGTAAAACCGTATATCTTGGCATTGCCGACTATTTGGGTTGAACAATAAAAGGTGTTTTATGATAGCTGATTTATTCGCATTAAAAACATATCGATTTTCAGAAACGGGCGCGGTTAACCGCACCATACAACCCCAGGCAGACGCAAAACTGAATTATGTATCTTGCCGATTCTCAAGCGCGCCGGCAACCGCGGAAAACTTTGAAATTTGGGCCGACTTTAAGGGCATTACCAAGGTGCAAACAGGCCGTGCACCGGCTGGGTCAAAATTATGGGCGCGTTGTATGTGCCCGGGCCAAAATACCGGCACCCTTGATTTTTATTTAGGGATCCATGAATATGTTGGATAAAACGGGCGTCTGTTATGTCGCGTTTGGCGCGCGCGCGCGGATTGAAGCCGCCGCCAGTATTAACACCTTGCGTAAACATAATGGTTTCCCGGTTTCTGTTATTTGCTCCCGACCGTTTGATAGTAAGGGTGTAAACACTATTATAATGCCGGATGCCGGCCCGGGCGCGCGCTGGGCAAAGTTGAATGTTGATATTTTGGCACCATACGATCGCATCATCTATTTGGATGCCGATACCAGAATCCATGCGGATTTAATGCCGGCGGTGAAAATGTTGGATTTTTACGACTTAGTTTTGGCACCATCGGTAAATCAAGGGGCGGCGATGTTTCAGCATATTGAAGAAAGGGAACGCCGGTTAACGTTGGATGAAACCGCCAACCCTATGCCGCTTCAATTTCAAGCCGGCGTCCTGATGTTTAATCGCATGGCTTGTAATGATTTATTTTCGGCCTGGCGCGCGGAGTGGGAACGTTTCAGGGATAAAGACCAGGCGGCTTTTGTACGGGCGTTCCATCGCCATCCAGTTAAAACCTGGCTTTTGGGTTTAGATTGGAATAGTGAAAAAGGGTCAATCATTGAACATCAATTTGGAAAGGCAAGGTAGTTAAATGAAAGAATCTTATGAAACCAACACAATTTACTGTGGTGAGTGTGGCGAAACAATGCGCCGCCACATACCAGACAACTCGATAGACTTAACCGTAACCTCTCCGCCTTATGACGACATGCGGGAGTACAACGGATACACGTTTGATTTTGAACCAATAGCCGCAGAACTTTGGCGGGTGACGAAGCCTGGCGGCGTAGTGGTTTGGATTGTGGCTGATGCGACGGTGAACGGGAGTGAGACTTGTACCAGTGATGTGCAAAAACTGTATTTTAAGTCAATCGGCTTTAATGTTCACGATACAATGATTTACCAAACAGACAAGCCACCGATGAATAATAATCGGTATCAATCCTGCTTTGAATATATGTTTGTTTTTAGCAAAGGAACGCCCAGCACTTTTAATCCCCTATCAAGACCGGCATTGAAGGCCGGTCTTGATAGGGTTGGTATAACTTATCGACAAAAAGACGGAGGCAAAAAAAACCAATGGCGTGGCGGCGGTTACGCCGCTACGACTATTAGAAATAATATTTGGTACATTCCAGCCGGTTATTGGAAAAACACACGGGATAAGTTTGCTTATGCCCACTCCGCGCAATTTCCCGAAGCCCTAGCCCGTGACCATATAATATCTTGGAGTAACCCCGGCGATATCGTTCTTGATCCAATGTGTGGCAGCGGCACAACCCTGAAAATGGCGGTTGAGCAAGGCCGGCAGTACATCGGTATTGACATTAGTCAAGAGTATTGTGACCTGGCAACCAAACGGGTTGCCGGGGCGCGTGTACCTTTGCCCGGCCTTCCCGTTACGGCACATAACAAAACGTTGCAGCCGAATTACTACCAATCGGAATTATTACCACCAAAAGCCAGAGAAGGTAGTTAAATGTTTGTTACAGTGGCGGACTATAAAAGTGTAAAAGCGGTTTTTTTAGATGGCGAAAATGTAACCGCGGATTGTGTTGAAGCCGATAACATAGATGGTTGGGTCAAGATATTACGCAAGAATGAAGCCGGCGCAATTATTGTTGAAGGTAACGACCCGGCAATTGATAAAGTTTATGGGGAAGTAATTATTTATTTGAATATCAACATAAACGCCGCCAGCAATGCGGCAAAAATACACAAAACAAATAGTGTATTTTTCAATGGGGAAAACGTAACCGATGTTATACGGGTCGCGGATTCAATTGATGGCTATATAATCAGGCCGCTTAAATTGTTTGGATTTGACTACACTCAAGATGGTAAGCAAGTAACCGAACGTTTAACCGGCAAAGTTGAGATAATAGCCCGGTGAATGTTCATATTGTAGCCGCCCGCTTAAATGCCGACCGAGTTTTGCCGCGTTTGGCCCGCACCCTTTCCGCGGAAACCGGTTGGACATTAGGTGAAGCGCCAAACCCAAAAGCACAATTAAATTACTTTTTTCCTTACTTGGAATTACAGCGCCGGCAATGGGAAGGGCGGTCGGCGGCATGGTTTACTCATAAGGATACTCAAAACCCACAAAAGGCGGCTTTATGGAATGATGTTGCCGCCCGTGTTGATTTGCGAACGCTTACCGCCGGCATTTATGGGCCGGATTTGGTTGAGCATGGCCCGCTGGCAATGGTTAGGCCGGCGGTTGAATTAGATAATTTTGTCCCAGCGCCCAGGAAGCCAAGCGCGCGCCGGCGCGTTGGCTTGAGTGGTTATCTATACAATGATAATCGTAAGGGTGAAGATTTAATAACCCGCTTGAAAGGATGCCCAGCGGGTCAATCGGTTGAATGGGCCGCCAGCGGGCGCGGCTGGGCGGTGCCGACAAAAATGTATAGTTGGAAACAATTGCCGGCATTTTATCAATCTCTTGATTTGTTTATTTGCGCTTCACGAATTGAAGGAATCCCTATGCCGCCGCTGGAAATTTTGGCATGTGGGGTGCCGGTGATCATTCCGCATGGCGTTGGTATGCTGGATGATTTGCCAACCATCCGCGGCATTTATCGATTCAAACTTGGCGATTATGACTCGCTATTAGATGCATTTAATACGGCAATCGATGCGCCGCCGCCGGACCCGGAATCATTGCGGGCGGCGGTTGCGCAATACAGCCCAGCAAATTGGGCGTACGACCATAGAGTCGCGTTTGAAAGGTTGTTGCATAATACCGGGCCGCTGGTGGCAAATCCGCCCGCAATCCAGAAAGGGTTAAGGGGTGTTTATTGCGTTGCCTATGGTGAACCGTCACGGCGTTGTGCCAGGCGGTTAATAAACTCAATTAAAATGTTTATGCCTGATATGCCGGTTATGCTGGCAAGTGACCAACCTTTGAACGCCGGTGAAACGTATTTTGTAAATGAGCCGGATAGGGATATAGGCGGTCGATTCGCTAAGTTAAGCGTTGACCGCCTTGCCCCAAAAAATTGGGGTTATGTTTTATATTTAGATGCCGATACGGAATTGACTGAATCGGTTGATTTTATTTTTGATATACTGGAATCCGGCTGGGAATTTGTAATTTGTAAGGATATGCACGACCGGCATTATTTGGCCCAAATGAATCGCGGCGATAATGAGCAAGAATATAACGCAACCGTTGCGGAAATTGGATGTAATAGAGTTATGCAATATAACGGCGGCGTGTTTGCTTACAGGCGAACGCCGGCAACCGCGGCATTTTTTGAGTCCTGGCTTGCAGAATACGACCGGTGGGCTGGGCGTGATCAAGGGGCGTTATTACGGGCATTTTATAAAAACCCAATGCGCACCTTTGTTTTATCAAACATTTGGAACGCAAGCGACCGGTATCCAATGCCGCCGGGCAAAGTGGCTATTATTCACCATAATGTAGAGGCGCGGCGGTATGGTAAGGGAATTCACGACCGCCTAGATTCACCCCAGGCCTGGCGCGCGGTGCGGCAATTTGAGGGGGCGAAAAATGGATAAACGTATATTAAATCTAGGGGCTGGCAATCGAATAATTGAGGGTGCGGTTAATCATGATTTATGGAAACATAGGCCGGAAATAGATGTAATCCATAACTTAAATGTTAGGCCGTGGCCTTGGTATGATTCAACGTTTGATGAAATACAATTAATAAGCGTTGCCGAACATTTGGAAATTGATTTGATACAGACGCTTGATGAATGCTGGCGGCTTTTGAAACCTGGCGGGCGGTTAATAATTAAGTATCCGGTTCATACATCCAGAACGGCACATGATGACCCGACTCACCGTTGGTTTTGGAGTGAACGCGCGTTACATTTTGCGGATCCGGCAACGGAATACGGGCAAACAACAGGATTTTATACCCAATTTAAATGGAAAATAGAATCCAGTGGTATAATAAAGAAAAGAAATGTAAAAGCTATATTAACGCCAAGAAAGGAATAAAAGCATGTGGCGGTTATTGTTTTTAATTTGGTGGTTGCCGGGCAAAGTTCATGAGTGGATAGCAGATAAAACCGGCATGGTATTGGTTTCAGTAGTCGACGCGGAAGCGTTGGAGTATCCCACAAGCGCCAATAAGGGCGGCGTTGGCTTGCAACCGGTTAAAATTCACAAGTTATATTTTGAAAGGCGGCGGAATTTTGAAAGGCGGCGGATCCGATGAAAACCGCTATTTTGGTATATGGGCCAGATTTTGCCAGTAGTGAAACACTAGTCCCGGCGTTTAACTTGCTGGGCGAATCGCGTTTAATCTCTTTTGCCCCAAGTGACTGGCGCGATTATGATAATGGGCTTTTGTTGGATGGCCCGGCGGCGATAACAGAAGCCCAGGCATGGGCCGCCGCCGCCGACTTAATTGTGTTAGGCGATTCAATGGCGGCCTACACATTAGGCGTTGTTTCTCCCGACCTTAATTGGATACATTGGGCGCGCGGGAAACAAACAATTGCATTTTTTGGAGATTCAATTTACCACAAACACCCGGCATTTTTTGACGGTATTGTTGCGGATATAAACGCCAGGTTGTTTTTGCTCCCGAATCTAATGCCGCGGTCGCGGTTGGCACCGATTCCCCTTCACCATCCCCAGCCCGTTTTTGAAACCACAAAGGAAAAAGAGTTAACCATTATTCACGCGCCAGGCCGGGAATTAAAAGCCCAGCAAAAAGGGACAAAAGAAATTGAAGCGGTGATAAGTGAACTACAAGAAACGCATGATAATTTCAATTATGAACGCATTATGATGCAACCCCTTGCAGAATGCTTAAAGCGTAAAGGGGCGGCGCATATTGTAATAGACCAGATGCCGCCCAATGGGGCGGTTTATGGTCTGGGTCGAACGGGAACGGAATCCCTTGCCTCTGGTTCCGTTGTTTTCTCGAAAATGTATGATGCGGAATTAGTTTGGAATCATTTCCCGCCGCCGCCGGTAATTAACATTCAATCGGCTGGGGAATTGCGGGATAAGTTGGAATTTTACATACAGCGGCCCGAATTGATTCGGGACCGCGGATCCGAATCGCTTCAATGGGCCGCCGAATGTTTGGATTATCAGAAATGGATTGAATACGTCATGAGGCATTTATGAGATACTTTGATAGTCCGGAAATACTTGAGAAACGGTTAATACATCCCCATATTGTTGACGCCTTAAATCGTTCGCAACGGATCCAAAGGAAATTGTTGCGCTATCAGGCCGCGGCATTATATCAAATTGCAGAGCATTACAATTTTGGGGCGGCCCGGGTCTTGGAAATTGGAACGTTTGCCGGTTATAGTGCTTCTATCATCGCCCAGGCCGCGCCGATGGCGGAAATAGAAACATTAAACCCGGTTCCGCATGAAGTGGTAACCGCGGAAAAGAATTTACAACCATTCAAGAATGTGAAAGTAATTCAATCAAAAAGTTGGGATTATTTCAAGGGATATTATGGGAAGCCGTTTGATTTTATTTTTGTGGACGGTGATCATAACCGAATCGGGTTGGATTTGCCTTGGTTTAATATGCTTAAAACGGGCGGCCTGATGTTATTCCATGACTATCATCCTACACAAAGCCGCATTGTATATACGGCATTAAATACAATGTTAGTAGAATTAGGACGTAAAGATTTTGACATTGCTATTGTAGATACCAACCAAAATGGAATGGTTGGAATTTATAGAAAGGAAAACGAATTATGGCCTATGCAAACGCCAGCGATTTAAGAAAGCGTATAAATCGCACGACTAGTTTTGAAGATGAAATACTAGACGAAATTATTGCCGCCGCCGGCGATATGATAGATAGTTTTACAAATCATCCGGTCGGTTTTTTGGCGGATTCGGAAGCAAGCGAAAAAGTGTTTTTTGGATCCGGTAAAAATTATATGTATATTCCGGATTGTGTTTCTATCGTATCGGTTGCCGCAAAAGATACAATAACCGATACAGACTACACGGCATGGGCCGATTCCGATTGGATAGCATTTGGCGGCGCGGCAATCGAGCCAGATTTTCAACCGCTGGATATACTCAAGCCATACCAAGGACTTATGATTGACCCTAATGGCAACTATTCCATTTTCCCCAGCGGGCGCATGAACAAGCGCCGGCACCGTGGGCGGGCGCTTCCAATGGTTCAAATATCGGCGCGTTGGGGTTATGCCGCGGAAACGCCGGCACCGATTCGGGAAGCGACTTTAATGCAAGCGGCGCGATGGTTCAAGCGAAATGAAGGGGCCATGTCTGATGCGTTGGCTTCTGGGGAATTAGGCACATTGCTATACAGGCAAGCATTAGACCCAGATATTAAACAGATTCTTGTTAACGGGCGATTTATGCGCCCCAGGCCGGCATGACAAATACCATAACAGTTAAGGGATTAAACGCAACCATAAGAAAGTTAGAACGGGTTGAATCTGGAATTGGCGGCCCGGGTTTGGTTCCGCCAATGAAAAAGGCAACTTCAATTGTTACCGGATCCGCGCGCCAGAATGCGCCGGTTGATACCGGGCGGTTAAGGGCTTCTATTATGCCGGCTGTAAAAACTTTGTGGAATTCGGTGCAAGGCATAGTCGGGTCGAGTGTAAAATATGCGCCCTTTATGGAATTAGGAACGCGACCGCATTTCCCGCCAATTTCCGCGTTGCGAGTTTGGGCGCGCCGGCATGGTATGAATGCTTATACTGTGGTACGGGCAATCGGGCGGCGCGGCCTGGCGGCGCGCCGGTTTCTTGCCAGGGCGCTGGAGTCGAACGTGAAAAATATTAACAAGGCGTTTGAGGATCATGTAAAAAGGTTGACAAAATGACTCGTTATGCAACCGATGAATTAGGGGAAATTATAACCGCGGTTTATTTTGAATTAGGCAAGGAATTAGAAGCCGCCGGGGATTTGAACGACCCACAAAATTATGATGAATTAACGGAAGGGATAAACACGGACAAAACGTTCCAAGTTTATTGGGAAGCAATTGAAACGGTGGACTCCGATTCGGGCGCAACCCAAAAATTAACCTTAGGTGATTCAGATGGCCCGGTTATTCAAGAAACAATAATTATTCACGCGGATTATTACGCGACCCAGCGTTCTAATATTGGTGATGATATGGTGAAATTGATAGATGGTGTACAAGCGATTCGGGCCAAAATTAAAGCCCAGCCATGTACCCAACCATTTGGAATCGTAAATTGTAAGTCTTTCCAATGGCGCGCGGATAGGGTGACATTTGAATACGGGCAAGATGTTATAAGTTATGTCGGCGCGCGTTTCATCTTGCGGTTAAGGTTGTTTTAATGGAAAACCGCGGTTTTTATTTACGGAAATTTGGGCCGCCGGCGCGCGAAAAAAAGGGCGATTTAACCCGAGTTTTGGGGTTATATCCTTATTTGTACTTTTGGCCTTATTTTTTATTGTGCAATGATGACAAAAAGTGGTGTTAATATGGCTTATAGTAATGTGTTACTATGTTGGGCATTGTCTAGATTGGACAAATGATCAATTTAGTGGGGTGTTATCCCCTTATTTTTCGCTTAAACGCCCAGAATCAATCTGACAGCGTGACATAATAGAAAATCCAGGTTGTGCAAATATTAAAAAAGGGGGTTAAATAGTGTTATGGTATAGGGTGATAAAAAAAACGCCGCTTTCCAGCGGGTTAAGCAAGGGGCAAACATTTCCGGAGTCTCAATATCCGGCGGATGTTTTGGGCGGCCTTATTGCTAACAAGGCGGTCGCATTAGTGGCAACGCCGCCCATTGTTGAATTGGCTGGATGGTCAAAACGGGCGGCAAAACTGGAAACAATTGGGGTTGTTTCTGTTTCTGATTTACTCAATGCAAGCGATGAAAAAAAAGCGGAAATAACCGATTTGTTTAATCACAAATCCGCCCAAACGGTTGATAAATGGCAAACAGAAGTCCAGCGGGCAATTGAGCCGCCCGCACCAAAAAAAGGTGATTGATAGGTGATCCGTTGCCAGTAGGTAACAAAGGAAGGTGAACAAATGACTCAAGTATCGAATCAAGTAAGTATGGCATGTGGTAAAGTTGAAATTAGTTCGGACGCCGCCAGTTGGACGGATATTTCAGGCGCAACTAACACCCTTTCTGATAATGAGCAAACCGTTATAAATGGTGAGATTTACACCCTTGACGGAAATACTGCGATTATCGGCGCGGGCAAAAAAGAACCGCTTGAACCGTCAATCAACATTGTTTACAATGAAACGGATGCGGACGCTTATGAAACCGTAAGGGAATTGTTTGAGCAAACCGGATGTGATAACGCATTCTATGTCCGCGTAACGCCGCGCGGCGATGGCGCGGGATATGAGCAATTAACCAGCGGTGAAGGGCGGTTAACGGGCTTCACTTATCCGCAATTGGACGCCGCCAGCGGTGACCCAATTATGGGCGGCTTTAAGTTCAAGATTCCCGGCTGGACAACCACCATTGTTGACAGTTAAAAATTTAATACTCTTTATTGAATCGCATAGCGTGAAAGGATCATGAATCGTGGCAAAACAAAAAACTAACAAGGCAGCAAGCCAACCCGATAACACGGCAACGGTTACAACCCAGAAGGGCAAAACCATCAAATTGGAAATTGATTTAGATGAAATGTTATTAGAAGACTGGGAAAAACTAGACCCGCGGGTTGAAGGTGTAACAATGGGCGTTGTTTTAGATACTCTCGACCGTCTTGTGGTTGGCGGTGTTCGCAACCGTGGTTATAGTGGGTTGGATTTGTTCATTATTCAAGAGGCGGTCGGTGATGCGGTTAAGGCCGCCGCGAATCCTGATTTTGCGGGAAAAAACTGAAACGGCGGCTTGCCGACTTCTTATGGGGGGCGCAAGGTAAGCCGCCGCTTGAACTAATCAAATATCAATTGCGCCAAATGTATGGTATAACGCCGCAACAATTGCGAGAAACGCGCGGGCGTGATTTGCTGGAAATGTTGCAGGATTTAACGACCCGGGAAATGATTGAAAAAATCCAGGCGCAAAAGGAAAAATTGAAATAATGGCAAAAAATACCATTCAAATTGAAATTTTTGTCAATTCTAAAGGGGCCGCCAGTATTAAAGAAATAACCGGCGGCCTTTCTGGAATCGGCAAGGTTGCGGCGACTGGAGTCGTTGCCGGCGTTGGCGCGGCAACCGCGGCGGTTGCCGGTTTTGGCGTGGCTGGGCTTAATGCTTTCATGGGCTTTGAGTCTGGGATGAATGAAGTTTTTACCCTAATGCCTAACATTACCGAGTCGGCAATGGATAAGATGACCCAGCAAACTAAAGAGTTTGCCGCCGAATTTGGAGTCTTGCCCGACAAGGTTGTACCGGCCTTGTATCAATCTATATCCGCCGGCGTTCCACCAAACAACGTATTTGATTTTCTGGGAACCGCACAAAAGGCCGCGGTTGGCGGCGTTACCGAATTGGAAACCGCTGTAAATGGTATCTCAAGCGTTGTAAATGCGTATGGGGCCGATATTATAAACGCTACAGAAGCAAGCGACCTAATGTTTACCGCGGTTAAATTGGGAAAAACTGACTTCAATCAATTAAGCAAGAGTTTATTCAATGTAATTCCAACCACTAGCGCGCTGGGCGTTGGGTTTGGGGATGTTACCGCCGGCATTGCCGCCCTAACTGCCCAGGGGACTCCGACTTCTGTTGCAACCACGCAAATGCGCCAGATGTTTGTTGAGTTATCCAAGGCCACAAGCAAAACCGCCAAAACGTTTGAAGACGCGGCGGGCGTTTCTTTTAAGGAATTTATTGCCCAGGGCGGCAATACACAACAGGCCTTGCAGATACTTGAAGAAGCCGCCGCCGCCAGTGGTAAAAATATAAGCGACTTGTTTGGATCCGTTGAAGCCGGCAACGCCGCCCTTGGGTTAACTGGTAAGGGCACCGACCGTTTTACCGCCAACCTTGAAGAAATGGCGAACGCCGCCGGCGCAACCGATACCGCATATAACAGGATGGAAACCGGAATCGGGCGAACGTTGGATAAAATCAAGGCCCGCGGCGCGGTATTCTTAACCGATGTTGGCGACCGAATTGCGCCGGCATTTAGTCGGCTGGGCGTTGGAGTTATGGCGGCGTTTGGCCCGATAACGGACTTTGTTTTAGGTATCTTTGATGTAGTCGGGCCGGTGATTGATGACATAATTGGCAAGGTTATAAATTTGTTTGATGCATTCCAGGCCGGCGGCGCGGCTGGGCTTTTTGAGGCATTAGGTTTGGGGCCAGAAGCCTTGACTCTTCTTGAAAATATTAAAATGGAATTTTCCAACCTGGCGGTTATTGTTTCCGGATCCGTGACTCCAGTATTACAACAAATCGCCGCCAATATCATGCCGGCATTAAGCCAGGCAATAACATTTGTTAATCAGCATTGGGAAGGATTCCGGAATGCATTAGTTGCAATTATTGCGGTGATTGCCGGCGCGACCGTATTTACAACCATAACCGCGACTATTGCCGCCATCGCCAACCCGGTAACATTGGTAATTGCCGCAATTGGTTTGTTAGCAATGGCATGGACTGAAAATTGGGGCGGCATTAGAGATATACTCACAAATGTTTGGAATCAAATACAACCCTATTTGGTACAATTATGGGATTGGTTACAGATTCAAATCCCCATTGCATTACAAACGCTTTCCGATTTTTGGCAAACGATATTATTGCCCGCTTTAATGAATGTATGGGCGTTTGTGCAAAATACGGTTTTGCCGCTTTCAAAGGAATTGTTTGACTGGCTTATGACAAATATTCCGGAAGCATTACAAACGCTTTCCGATTTATGGCAAACGGTGTTATTGCCGGCAATTGAATCCGTTTGGGCATTCATACAAGACCCGCTTATGCCCATATTTTTGGCGTTGGCTGATTTGTTGGAAGCAAATGTAAGTAAATCGATAGAAACGGTTCAAGCATTGTTTGAAAATGTATTACTTCCGGCAATGCAATCAATATGGGATTTTATATCCAGTAGTTTAACACCTATTTTCCAATCTCTAGGGGATGCGTTAAGCGGCCCGCTTTCATCTGCCTTAGATAAAGTTAAAAGTTTATTTAGCTCCTTAAAGGATGCCGCCGGATCCTTAAAAAACGCTATTAGTGGGGTCGCGGATAGGATTCGCAATTTGGCGGATTCAATTCGTAACTTATCATTGCCGGCGTGGTTGACTCCCGGGTCACCAACACCGCTTGAAATTGGGTTACGTGGCATAACTGACGCTCTGGGCGGCGTGAATGCCATGACTCGCGTTGCCGGCGGCATAAGTGGACTCGCCGGCATTGGTTCAATCGTTTCCGCGGGCACCGTTTTGGGCGGCGGATCCGCCGCCGGCGGGTCGGCAACCACAAACAATTATTATTATAATCAGACTATAAATAGCAATGCGCCGGTTTCTACAGTTATTCAAGACTTTGAAACAATGCGCGCGTTTACGCCAGGATAAGAAAGGCGGCCCGATGATCAAAAAAATAGTGCTATTTTCGCTTCTATTTGGGGTTGTTTTTTTTAATCCAGTTTTGGCACAAAATTATTATATTTATGTGCCCATTGTATTTAAGGGGGATTCCATGTCCTATTGGGGAATCGTTGTGCCAGAAGCAACGGAAAACAAAGTATTGAATCCATCCGCGGAAACAACCGGGAATTTTGCCGGCGGCGTTGTAACACGTTCAACCACTTATCAAAAATATGGCTTATATTCTTATCGCGCGCAATCCGCCGCCAATGGGCAAGGGTTACATTTAACCCTTGAATCGCTTGCCAATGCGATTCATTATGCGACGTTTCGCGTTCGGGGCACCTTGCCGGCGGGCGGCCTTACAACCACCATTGACGTCAGCAATTACCATGTGCCAACCTTAATTGAGTCGATTGATGAAAACTGGAATCTGTATGGCGTACAATTGCCGGCGGCCCAATGCAATGGGTCAACCACGTTTTATATTTTGCAATCGGGCGCGGGATCCGGTGACTGGTATGTGGATGGTGTGCAAATTGAGGAAAAAGATTACTGGACAACGTATTGTGATGGATCCAGACCCGGCTGTGTTTGGGATGGCGTTGCTAATGAATCATTTAGCACGCGCGCCGCGACCGCGCGCGCCGGCGGGCGGGTTAGGGACTTGCAAGATGATTTTGATTTTTATACCAGCGGTTTTTTGGGCGCGGGTTATTCTCCCATTATGGTTAACGCGGATTCATATGCGGACTTGCCTGGCGCGCAATTCAACAGTATAAAACAACCGCCTCGAGTTTTCACCATAACGGGCGCATTTCACGAGTCGGGCGGCTGGGATGATTTGCAAACCAAACGCCAGGCCTTAATTGATGTTTTAGCCCATGACGCCTATCCAGCCGATCCAGGCGGATGGCAACCCGTGACATTGCGTTATTCAGGCGCGGCGGTGCAAAAGGAAATAAAAGCATATTATGAATCCGGCCTTGAAGGATCCATAACCGCCAGCGCGCCTGGTTATGTCGAACGGGCGGCAATTCGTTTTTTTGCGCCGGATCCGTTTTTCTATGAAATAGGCAACCATGCCATTGGATTAGATACAACTGACACCCATACGGTTTATAATATCGCCGCCAGGTTGAAAAGTTCAAAACAATGGGATAATTTGGGCGTTGGCGCGCATACATCCGGCGGTACCGTTTTCCAAATCTTACGGGCTTCAACCGGTGATATTTATATAGGCGGTTCATTTACTGGTTGGGGCGGCGTGGCTGGGCGTGATTATATTGCCAGATACGACCCACAAGCGGAAACATGGCATACAATTGGAAGCGCGTCCGATATTAACGGCAACGTTGAAGCAATAGCAGAAGGGCCAGACGGCACCATTTATTTTGGTGGCCTATTTACAAATGCGGCTGGAATTGCAAACGCGGACTATTTAGTATCTTGGAATGGTTCAAGTTTTTCCGCGTTGGGTACCGGTGCCAACGGGTTGGTTAAAAGTTTTGCATTTGACAAAACTGGGATAATGTATGTTGGCGGCGCGTTCACATCCATAGGCGGAACCGCGGCGAATCGTATCGCATCTTGGGACGGTTCAAGTTTTTCCGCGTTGGGAACCGGGCTAAATAATTACTCGACTTCAATTGCGGTTGGTTTGGATAATACCATTTATGTGGGCGGCTTTTTCTCGACCGCCGGCGGCAATACAGTTAACTATGTTGCCCAATGGGATGGAACCACATGGAGCGACTTGGATGGCGGCTTTACTGGCACCATTGTCTATGATTTGGTGATTTTGGAAAATGGCAATTTAGTCGCGGGCGGCATATTTACCGCCGCCAGCGGTAACACGTTGTCCGGCCTGGCTGAATGGAATGGGGTATCATGGGTTGATATGGGCGGCGGCGTTGGATCCGCCGGCGGGAATGTGCAGACGTTAAGGTTAGCCCCTAATAATGATTTGTACATTTCCGGCGCGTTCACTTCCGCCGGCGGGAATGATAACATTGAATATTTGACCGTTTGGAATGGCGCATCATTTGCACAAGTAGATACGGAAGTCCCAGGGGTATCAATTGTTTATTCTCCCGAATTTGGGCCGCCAGATCCAATAAACCCAAACAATTTTGACTTATATATAGGGTTTTCCACTAATGGGTCGGTTGATTATGCTGGACTGGTTACAATTGACAATGAAGGGAACCAACCCGTTTACCCCAAAATGTATTTTAAGCGTACCGGCGGGACTTCTACATTGATGGCAACGTTTACCAATGAAACAACGGGCCGCCGCTTGTTTTTTAACTATGGCTTGTTAGATGGTGAGACCATATCTATCAACCTTGAACCAAAAGAAAAAACAGTAATTTCTGATTTTTTTGGGCAGCGGTTTGATGCAATATTACCAAATAGTGATTTTGGAGAATTATCCCTATTGCCCGGGGATAATGAAATAACGGTGTTTTTAATTAATAACGGGGCGGCAATAACCGCATGGGCGGAATGGGTGAATGCTTACAAAAGCGCGGATTAAAGGAAGGGGTTTCTAATGGCGAAGCGCAAAAGATATTTTAATCATAATCGCAATTTGGCGGGCGTACAATTCGAAGCATTGCGGCGCAATCTTGACGCGGGTTACAACAATCTTCATGACAGCCTAGAAGACTCATATTATAACTACTGGAAACACGGCCAAAGCAAGTCTTGGAACGGTTACGATGTGCAACCAACTGCCGAAGAATCGAAGGAACTATTTGATATTTTGCATGGTTTAATTTGGTTGCATTATACGGAAGAACTACATGCAGAAAATCGCAAGCTGCCGGCAGAAAAACGATATGATGAAAACAAGTATGATATTATTCGCGATAAAGATAATCGCCCCATAGGTCGCCGGTCAGCGAAAGCAACGCAAGCAATCAAAACGATTAAAACCGAACGCGGAATAACTATCCAAAAGCCAAAGCGGGAACGCAAGGAATAATATTTAATGGCGATAACATGGTTATCCCCTTCAGATGTAACACCTGGTACTGATAGTTCGTGGGTTGACGTTGACGTATCGTCAAGCGTGCCAAGCGGCGCGACTGGCGTTATTTTGCATTTCCAAAATGTTGGAAATGCAAGTGTAGATTCGTTTGGTGTACGTAAGAATGGGTCAACCGATACAATGTCAGACTATCTATACGGCGACGATTCGCATTGTTGGATGGCAATAGGTGTTGATTCAAACCGAATTTTTGAAGCGTATTCGGCGGATTGGAGCGACTACAATCTTTGGTTAGTTGGTTATTTTGGCGCGGACGCATCATTTTTTACAAACGCGGTTGACAAAACGCCGGGCAGTTCTAGCAGTTGGGTCGATGTGGATATTTCAACCGATACCGGCGGCGATACCGCAACAGGCGCAATTTTTCAGGTTATCGCGCCTTCAGCTAATGACTGGGGAATTCGCGAAAATGGTTCAACCGATAACAGAGTTTATGATTGCGACCAAAGAAGCGCGGCAATCATTGGGGTCGATAATTCGGAAATTTGCGAGGCGAATGTTGATGATCATTCCAATGCAGAATTATGGTTAGTTGGGTATATTACTGATAACTGTACATTCAATACCAATGCAACCGCCCTTTCACTTGGTTCAACCGGAACATGGACGGATTTAAGTGCTTTGCCAGTAGGAGCAACCGGCGGCTTTATTGAGGTGATATCTACTGTATGGTCTCAAACGTATGGGTTACGCGAAAATGGTTCAAGTGAAAATGTAACCGGCCCATGTGCGGGAGAACAACATGCATGGGGGATTGTTGAAGCGGACGCCAGTCGGTTAATAGAAGGTAACATATCAAGCACGAATGTCGATTTTTTCTTGGTTGGTTATCCAGAAGCTGCCGCAAGTAGTTCGCCGTCGGCCAGCGTTTCACCATCATCCAGCCCCAGCGCCAGCGTTTCACCATCATCCAGCCCCAGCGCCAGTGTTTCACCATCATCCAGCCCCAGCGCATCCGAATCGCCCAGCCCCAGCGCTAGCGTTTCACCATCATCCAGCCCCAGCGCGTCCGAATCGCCCAGCCCCAGCGCCAGCGTTTCACCATCATCCAGCCCCAGCGCATCCGAATCGCCCAGCCC
>Ga0180438_10002883_pt1 | contig 27004 bp, 20 predicted proteins | sample SS_ome_12_FD_132455 | JGI IMG/M metagenome (GOLD analysis project Ga0180438, IMG submission 132455) | Hypersaline lake sediment archaeal communities from the Salton Sea, California, USA - SS_3_D_2 metaG | ecosystem: Environmental > Aquatic > Non-marine Saline and Alkaline > Hypersaline >... | reverse complement strand
TTCCCGAAACGGTCCGGCGACAAAAATGCCCGGGCGGCTTGTCTGGAGGGGGTGGAAGAGGGTTGTGTGGCAGAAACCGTACTGGTCAAGCTCAATCCCGAGCCGGCGGCCCAGGTCCTGCACAGATTCAGCGATCTCCATCCCGACCGAAAGCACGACCAGGTCGAATTCAGCATTCCTGACCTCCCCCGAATCTTCATAAGGAGCGTTATAGCGCACGTACAGGTTGCCCGTTTGGGGGTCTTCTTTGATATCGCTCAAACGGCAGCGGGTGTATTTAACCCCATATTTCCGCTCCGCCCGGCGGTAGTACTCCTCGTAGCCCTTGCTGTAGGAGCGGGTGTCCATAAAAAACACCTCGCACGCAACGGATCCGTCTTCCGAACCATCCCTGGATTCAGTGCGAGCGTGTTCAATCGTCATAATTGCTTCTTTGGCGGCGTACATGCAGCAAACCGATGAGCAGTAGTCGTGGTTCTGGTCGCGGCTGCCCACGCACTGCAGGAAAGCGATCCTTTTCGGGCTTTCGCCGTCCGAAGGCCGTTTCACATGCCCGCCGGTGGGACCGCTGGCGGACAGCATGCGTTCATACTGCAGGGAGGTGACCACGTTGGGATAGCGCCCCAGCCCGTATTCCTGTGACAGGTGGGCGTTGTAAATCTGGTATCCCGGCGCCAGGATGAGCGCCCCCACATCAATCCTGCTGGTGGTTTCAACATCGTTGTGGTTGATGGCGTCCCGCCCGCAGGCGAACATGCAGCTCATACACTCGGAGCACACCCCGCAGGCCAGGCAGCGGGCAGCTTCCGCCCTGGCGCTCTGCTCGTCATAGCCGCCTTCAATTTCCTGAAAGTTGTTAATCCTCTGTTCCACCGGGAGTTCCGGCAGGGGGATTCTCGGTTGGGGGGTGATCTCGCCCCGGCCGATGGACTGGTCGATTTCGTGCCTGGAGAATTTCACGACCGGCAGGTCGGGTCTGGGCGGGGGCTCCATCGGCTCTTTCTGCAGGTAGCGGATGATCGATTCGGCTGCTTTGTGGCCGCTGTCGACCGCTTCAATTACAAAGGCGGTCCCAGATACGCTGTCCCCGGCTGCGAATACACCCGGACGGGTCGCCGCCAGGGTGTTGGGGTTGATCGCGATGGTCTGCTGGCTGGTGATACCCACCCCGGCGTCATCCGGGATGAAGGCCAAGCCGGCACGCTGCCCGACTGAAAAGATGACCGTATCGCAGGGGATCACATGGCTTGAATCGGGCTTTTTTTCCAGCTGCAGGCGGCCGCCCTCGTCAAAGTGGAATGATTCAACCTGGCTGCATTCGACGCCCTTCACACGCCCGTTTTCATCCGACAGGATCTGTTCGAAAGTGCGGCTGTTGTGGATGGCGATCCCTTCTTTGAGGGTGTCGTTGATCTCCCACTCATGGGCCGGCATCTCAGCCCGGCTTTCCAGGCAGGCCATCTCGACATGACAGCCGAGCCGCACCGCGCTGCGGGCGCAGTCGATGGCGACATTGCCGCCGCCAAGCACGAGCACATTCTCCCCGAGCGGTCCTTTACCGTTTTCGGCCTGACTCCCCTTGTTTTCGCGGGAATATTTGTTCAGACGGACATCCCGCAGAAAGTGGGTGTTGACCAGCACGCCGTCCAGATTCGACCCCGGGATGGGCAGGCGGATGCCTTCATGGGCGCCCACCGCGATCAGCACCGCCTGGTAGCCGTCATCAAAGAGGGCATCAAGATCGTCCACCCGCTGGTTCAGGCGCAGGTCAACTCCCAGGTCAATAATATCCTGTACCTCCCGTTCAATAATATCGGCCGGGAGACGGTATTCGGGCACCCCCAGGCGCAGCATCCCGCCTGCAACGGGCATGGCTTCATATACCGTCACGGGGTAACCTGCGTGAAGCAGGTCCTGGGCGGCGGTCAAACCGCAGGGGCCAGCGCCAATAACTGCCACCCGCTCTTCGTGCGCAACTGGCAGGGGCTCAAGCGGGAGGCGCTCTTTTTCATAGACTTTATCGGTGACAAACCGTTTCAGTGCCCGGATGTTGATCGGCTCGTCCACCAGGCCGCGGTTGCAGGCCTCCTCACAGCGGTGGTTGCAAATCCGGCCGCAAATGCCCGGGAAGGGGTTGTCCATCTTGATCACCCGCATGGCGTCATCCCAACGCCCTTCGTGAATTAAAGCGATATAACCCTGGGCGCGCTGCCCGGCCGGGCAGGCATCCCGGCAGGGGGCGATGCCGCGCTTTTCGATTGCATAGGCGTTTGGCACCGCCTGCGGGTAGAGTTTATAAGCCGCCCTGCGGGTTGAAAGGCCTTCATTGTAATTGTCGGGGATAATAATCGGGCATACCTCAGCGCAATCGCCGCATCCAACACAGCGGTCCAGATCGATATAACGCGGTTTGTGTTTTACCCTGACCGAAAAATCACCTGCGCCCCCAATAACCTCCAGAACTTCACTGCTGGTGAAAATCTGGATGTTAGGATGGCAGCCCGTTTCCACCAGCTTGGGAGAAATTGTGCACATGGCGCAGTCGTTGGTTGGAAAGGTTTTGTCAAGCTGGGCCATTTTTCCGCCGATCGCGGAAGCATTCTCGACCAGGTAGACTTTAAAACCCTGGTCAGCCAGCTCCAAAGAGGCCTGCATGCCGGCAATCCCTCCCCCAACCACCATGACCGCGCCGGTAGGTTGTTTTAGGGCATGGTCAGTTGTTTTTTCGGTCATCGCGCATCCTCATCTTCAAGTAAATTCTACGCTGATTAAAAACTTATTATGCCAGTAATATCTATTTTCTGCCCCGGTAACCGAGATCCTCCTCGAGATCGCCGCTGTCCGCTTGACCGGCGAGCTCAAAATCCCGGTTTTCTGCGGGTACTGAATCTTGAATTATCTTAATCGGGTTGGGACCCAATTTACGGATGCGTTCAGTCATCGTTTGGGCTGAAATTGCAAAAGTCGCGCCCTGGCTGCCAGACATGAAGAACATGTCCAGCCTTTCGCCGCCGATGCCAATCTCATCCAGGATTTCTTTCGCCAATTTTATCCTGGCAAGGCCGCGTTCATTGCCGCGCACATGGTGACAGTTGCCGATCGGGCAGGCGACCTGGTATACGCCGTCTGCACCCTGTTCAAAGGCATCCAGGATATAGCGGATGTCGGTTTTTCCGGTGCACGGCAGGCGCACAAATTTTACATTGGCAGGGTACTGGATATTCAACGCTCCGGCGGTGTCGGCAGCCATGTAGCCGCAGTAAACGCAGTAAAATGCGGTGATTTCAGGTTCAAAACCTTCAGCGTTTTCTTCTGATTTCATAAATCATCCGCCTTCCTGGAGCGGCAGGAGAGCAAATTCGCCCTCGCGTGCGGGCAGCCATTTACCAAGCCCACCGATTTCTGTCAGCATGATCTGTTCATCGGTGTAATTCACAAGCTGGATGGCGTTAGCCGGGCACTCGCCCGTGCAGGTTCCACACCCCTGGCATTGGGCCGGATCGATAAATGCCGCGCCGCCCAGTCCGCCGACTCCTTTGCGCCCTTCCATATCCAGAACCTGCGGGATTTCGAAGGGACAGGTGCGGGTGCAGGTCAGGCAGCCCACGCATTTCCCCGGGTCCACTTTTGCGACCACCCCTCCCAGGTAAAGCGATTCCTGGGAAGAAAGCTGGGCTATCGCCCTGGCGGCAGCCGCCAGAGCGTGGCTGATGCTTTCTTCAAGGAATTTTGGATAGTGGGCCATACCAGCCAGAAAAATGCCTTCGCGCATAAAATCCATCGGCCGCAGTTTCATTTGGGCTTCTTTGAAGAAGCCCTCACTTGAAAGGGGAACCCGCAGCATCTCAGCCAGTTTTTGGGTTCCGTTTGATGGGATGATGGACATGCTCAATGGGATCAGATCAGCCTCCAGGTCGAGCCAGCGGCCAAGGTTCGGCTCGTGAGCCCGAACCCGCATGCGTCCTCTGGTTTTATCATATGTGATCTGGGGGGTCTCTTCTTCGGAATAGCGTACAAATATAACCCCCAGCCGGCGGGCTTCAGTGTAATATTCCTCCCGGAAGCCGTATGTGACGATATTACGGTACAGGACTGTGACATTGCACTTCGGATTGAATAATTTAATCCGGATGGCGTTCTTCATGGTATTGGTGCAGCATACCCGTGAACAATAATATGCGACTCCCTCCGGCTGTACACACTGGATCATGACAACATCTTTCAGTCCTGCAATTTCCTCCGGCTGGTGGATTATTTTCTCCTCCAGCTCCCGCTGGGTAATAACCTGGGGGTGATCAAGGAGCGAGTAAGATTTGGCCTCCCTGGCACCGGTGGCTAAGATTGTGACCCCGTGTTCGAGGTGGATCCGGTCCTTTGTGCCGTCAGGACGGGATGTTTCCAGGTCGGTCTGGAAGAACCCGATATGGCCCTGGTGGTTAACCAGCTCGGTGCGGGTATAGGTAGCGATGCGCTTGTGGGCTCTGACCCGGTTTACCAGATCGCGCAGCAGCAGTTGGGGGTTGTAACCCTCGGCAACGTAATGCAGGGTCAGCAGGTTGCCGCCCAGCATCTCGGAGCGCTCAACCAGGTGGACATCATAGCCGCTGTCGCCGATAGCCAGCGCGGCTGTCAGGCCAGCCGCACCGCCTCCAATTACCAGGGCGCTGGGGCGGCAGCGGTGTTTATCTTTGTAGACCGGTCTGGCTTTAGTTACCCGGCCGACTGCAATTCGCACAAGTTCCTGGGCTTTGCGGTTTGCCATTTCGGGTTGTGTTTTGTGAACCATTCCGCACTGCTCGCGCAGGTTAACCAGTTCAACCAGGTATGGATTCAGTCCCGCCTGGCGAACTGTACGCTGGAAGAGCGAATCGTGGGTGCGGTTGCTGCAGGCCGCGATCACAACCCTGTTCAGGTTTTTGTCCAGAATCTGGTCTTTAATCTCCCGAAGATCTTCTGGGAAGCAGGCGGTCTCAAGGATGGAACTTTTAACCACACCCGGCCAGTCCTGGGCCCGGCTGGCTAATTCTCTCAAATCCAGCAGCCCACCGTGTTCGCGATTAACTCCAAGGGTGCCGCTGCAGGTGCACACAAACACGCCCACCCGCGCTTCTTCAGCGCTGACATCCCGCTCGGGCGGCAGGTTATTCTGCGACAGGAAGGGCAGTTCGTGGGTGATCGGGTAGGTGTGAAGGCGGTCATTCAGGAGCCGCATCACCTCGGCTGCCGCTCCGCTGGCGTCGATGATTGTTTCCACGATTTCTTTCGGGGAGGAGAATGCGCCGCAGACAAATACCCCCGGGCGGGTGGTCTGCAGTGGGTGGAATTTGTCCGTTTCGCAGAAACCGTATTCATTTAACTCGATATTTAACATCCGGGCGATCTGTGCCGCGTTGTCAGGAGGCTGCAGGCCGGTTGCCAGCACGACCATTTCAAAAGTCTCTTTTTGAGGCCTGCCGTTTGGATCGGCGAAATGCAGGATGAGGTCATTTGTTTGGGGATCTTCCTGGATGCCGGAGACGCGGCAGCGGGTGTATTCAATGTGGTGTTTGTCGCGGGCGTTGTCAAAGTAGGTGCTGTACTCTTTGTTGAAGGCGCGCTCATCCATGATGAATACCCGGCAGGCGATATCTTCACCCAGGCGCTGCTTAGCCAGGATGGCCTCCTTGGTGGCGTACATGCAGCATATCGAAGAACAGTATTCATTGTTCTGGTCGCGCGATCCAATACACTGCAGCCAGGCGATGGATTTTGGCCGCTTTCCATCCGATGGGCGCTGCAGAATGCCTTCGGTTGGCCCGGAGCGGCTGGCGTAGCGTTCGTACTGCATCGCGCTCAGCACGTTCGGATAGCGCCCGTACCCGAGTTCTCCTATTCCGGTGGGATCGAAAACCTTAAAACCAAGCGCAAGGATGATCGCGCCGACATCCACCGTCAGCAGTCTCGGCTGGTCTTCCAGGTCGATAGCATTTGTGGGGCATACCTCCAGGCACCTGCGGCAGTCATCGCAGTAAGGGCCGCGGTCGATCACGTAGGTGTCGGGTTCAGCCCGGGCTGCCACTTTATGGGCGGCTTTACGGGTGGTGATGCCGTGCTGGTAGCTGTCGGGCAGCTCGACCGGGCATACTTCCGCGCAGTAACCGCAGTTGATACATAAGCGTGGATTGATGTAGCGCGGTTCCTGCCGAAGGGAAACGGTAAAATCGCCTGCCTGGCCGCCGACATCCGTCACGCGGGTATTGGTCAGGATCTCGATATTGGGGTGTTTGTTGTGATGGATATAAGCCGGGGAGATGGAAGGCCGGGTGCAGCCGTATCCATGGTCTGGCGTACCCCTGCATAAAACACAATCGTGCTGGGGGAACATATAACCGAGCTGGGCTACCCGTCCTCCCAGACAGGGTGTCAGCTCAACAAGATAGACTTTCAAACCAGCATCTGCCAGGTCAAGGGCAGCCCGCATCCCGGCAATACCCGCCCCGATGACCATGGCTGCGGATGGTTCAGTTTGGCTGAACCCGCCGTTGTTATACGTTACTATTGGTACAGCCTGCATCAATGTCGCTCCAGTGTATTATTGTTTTACAACCCAAGCCGCCCTCCCAGCAGAACAGGAAGGGCGGTCAGCATCAAGATTAGTGAAGATCGGGCCTTCTGAACCGGCAGGAGTGAGGCAGGTTTAGTTGTGAAGTAAATCACAAGCCACCGGGTAAAAAATATATTAGCCTGGCGGCTGATTTAAATACTGGTTGGCCCTCAATTTTGTATTTATTTAAATTGGCTACCAGTAATAATATAAATATACTAATGTTTGTCATATTTTAGCTGAATGAGATAGTGATGTCAACGTGATATATGTCATATATCGAGGTGGACAGGTGTTTTTTAGGGAATATTCAGGGGATAACATAGCCGTGGATTAACTCTGCGGCCTCCTGGAAAAATGGGCTGAGATTGCTGATTCGAGTTCTGGTGGGTAAAATGAGAACCGGTTAAAATTTCTCCAGGCTTATCGCCAGTCAAAACGGGCAAGTATTATGCGATCTGTCGTGAGAGATCGAACCAGTTTTTGGATAACGGGGGGATAAAGAACGGTTGTACAGGATCTGCGAGCATTATTCAGGGAGGTGGAATGAAACGTCTATATAAATTGGAGGAATCTGAAAAATGAGCGCCAACAAAGCGGTTGACGAATACATCCAGTCTCTGCAGCCTGACCGGAAGAAAGCCCTGGAGAAAATCCGGGGGTTGATTTTTAATACCATCCCGGATATTGAGGAGACCATGCGCTACAACATGCCGACCTATGAGAAGGATGAGGTGGTTTGCGCGCTGGCTTCCCAGAAACATTACATCAGCCTGTATATGGATGTCGAGCTGGTAAAAGAGCACCGGGAAGAGCTCAAGCACCTGGATGTCGGAAAAAGCTGTATCCGCTTCAGGAAGATCGAAAACCTGCCCCTTGATACGGTCAAAGAGATCCTGGAAGAAACCGTCGCCCGCCAGTCAAAGCCAGGATGAGTGCCAGATCCAGCCGGGTGAACGGCTCCAAAGAAAGGTTCGACCGCTTTGGGCCGCGTTATGTGACCAGCGAGACCCAAGCATAAGCGCCGGAGTTGCAGCGCCTGGTTGAGATTGTCCGTTCGGAGCAAGCGCTTTTCTGGATGCAGCCAATCGGTTTCGGGGGACTGCAGGCGACTTTTTATAACCACCACATCCTGATCGCAGGGCTCAAGGGATTTGATGGTAATTGTAAAACGGGCAGGAGGTAATAAATGGAGCTAAACGTGAAGCACACAGGCGGTTCAGGACCGGAAAAGCGGGCGTTGTTATCCCTGCAGGGGCTCTCGGTGGGGGATGCATTTGGGGAGCGCTTTTTCAGACAGGACCCGTCATTAATCCAGGAACGTTCGCTTCCCCCCGGACTGTGGAACTGGACCGACGACACCCACATGGCGCTTTCGATTGTCCAGGTGCTGTTTGAATTCGGGAGGATCGAACAGGACAAACTGGCTAATTTATTTACTGAAAGGTACAGCCAGCAGCCCTGGCGAGGCTACGGCGGCGGGGCCCGGCGCCTGCTGGGAAAACTCTCCCGCAAGGCTGACTGGCGGGAAGAGGCTCCAGAATTATTTGGCGGGGGCTCTTTCGGCAACGGGGCCGCGATGCGGGCGGCTCCGATCGGGGCCTATTTTTCCGGCGACCCACAGCAGGCAGCCGCTGAAGCTGACAAATCAGCTCAAATCACGCATGCCCATCCTGAAGGCAGGGCCGGGGCGGTGGCTATCGCTCTGGCAGCAGCCCTTTTTCCTTCCCAAGCGGGCGTTAAACCCGGCGTGGAATTCCTGGAAGATACCGCCGCTTTGCTCCCGGAAAGTAAGGTCCGGGCCGGAATCGAAATAGCGCTCCGGATACCGCCTGACCAGGTGGAGCAGGCTGCCTCCCGGCTGGGAACCGGGCTGCAGGTGGCGGCGTTTGACACCGTCCCTTTTTGCCTGTGGGTCGCTGCCCACCACGCGGATACATACGAAAATGCCCTGTGGGTCACGGTTTCCGGACGGGGAGATATGGATACGACCTGTGCAATCGTCGGGGGGATAATCGGAACCGCCCGGCCGGTCCCGCCGGAGTGGCTTGCGCGCCGGGAACCTCTGCCGGATGATTTTGAATTTTAAGTTTGAGCTGAGCCATCCTTATTCGTAAGGTTTTTTGGCGGGTTATCCCGGGTCTGAGCTCAACCTTCCGAACCGCGGTCCGCGCGCAGTTCGCTGATTTTACGGCGCAGGTCCTGGAAGTATTCGGACTCGGTGATTTCAGCGACCTGGCGGGCCTGTTTTACCCGGTCGATTTCGATTTTCAGCTCATTGACCTCCCTCTTTAATTGCTGCTCGCGCGCTTCAACCTGGCGCACCATCCGCTGGAAAACCCGCGCAAGCTGGCCGAGCTCGTCGCTCCGTTTCGTGACCGCCTCGATCATCTCGGGCTGGTATTTTCCATCCTCGACTGCCACGGCTGCGGCGATCACCCGTTCAAACTGCTGGATGTATTCAAAATCATCGGCGCGGTCTTCCATCAGGTTCCGCATCCGCTGGCACAGGATATGGAATATCCCACGGGTGACCGCGCTCTGGTTTTCAACAAGCTGCAGCAAATCCTCCTGGTCCAGCTCGTAGAGCAGGCTATCTTCGATGGCAGTAATGGATGCGCTGCGCACTTCCGGGTCGAGGGCTGCCATTTCCCCGAAGATGTCGTATCGTTGGAGTTCATTCAGGTGTAAATCGCCGTCATGCACCAGCATTTTTCCTTCGGCAATGATGAACATGCTTGAACCCCGGTCCCCTTTATGGATAAACGTCTGGCCGCTTTTTACTCTGACATCCTTCAGTAAATCGACAGCCCTGACCAGGGCCGGTTCGGGGATTGTGGAGAAAATATTGACCGATTTCAGAATCACCAGCTTGTCCAGGTCGGCTTGCGTATTGCCTTTGAGCTGGTCAATCAGCCTGTTGACTGCCTCGCTGTTGCTCTGTTTTCCTTTATCCCGCAAAGCCCGGGCGGATTCGCAAAAATACTGGTGGGTCTCCAGCAGATTGAGCTGTGAGCTGTACCATTCCAGGTCGGTGGACACTTCTCCTCCGTTCGCCCGCTCGTGCCTCAGGTCGAGATTACGTTTGAAATAATCTGCCCGCCCGAGCACATCCAGGTCGGCATCGGCAAGTATCTCAGCCAGGCGGTTGGTCGGAGACTGGGGCATTTTTGTCGCCATTATCAATTCCCCGATAAGTTTGATTTGCCCGGGACTGTAATTAAAACCAGGCAGGCTGGCTTCTACTATGCGCACACTTTCTTCTTCATGGTTTTCACGACCTTTAATATAGCCCAGGTCGTGGTAGTAAGCGGCAGTTTTTAATAGAAGAAGTTCTTCGCCCTGGATTCCTTCCATCTCAGCCAGTATCCCAACCGCCGGCACCACCCCATCCCGGGTATGGGAAAGGGAATGGTAGGTCAGCTGGGAGGGCAGCTTTTCTTCAAGCAACCGCAGGGCAAATTTACGGGCGCCATCAAAATCGGGGGTTTTCATAAATAGTCCTCCCGGTTCCTGGAACAGGGTATCAGTAGTGATCTGATCAAAGTCATAGGTTTCAAATTGTAATCCAGAAGATAATTCCCTTCTTGAGGTTTATTCGTGGTTATGGTGGGACAAAATAAGCTGTCCAGAAAAACGGTAAGAATATTTCATTCGAATAGGTTACAGTCGCATCGCCGCTGGTTGAGGTAATGTGGACTTAGAGCCTAAGCTGGTCGATTACCCCTGAAAGCCGCTGGCTGATCGGATGTCCGGGATAACGCAGTACGAAGATGCCCCCGCTCGCCAGCACCATCATTTCATTTGAGTGCGGCAGGACCGCCGCAACCTTGCAGTCATAGATGCCTTCGACGTATTGGCGGACTTCCTCCGTTTCAAATCCATCAGGCACTTTATTGACCACCAGCATCATCGCCGGTACTTCAAGCCGGCGGGCGACCTCAATTGTAACGCTTGTGCCCAGGTAATCCTGCTGGTCAGGGCGCAGGACAATGATCAGACAGTCTGAGATCGCAATTGAAAGCAGGGTCTCCTCATTCAGCCCTGGGTGGGTGTCGATCAGCAGATAATCCAGGAGATGATTTTTAATAATCTCCTGGAAACCGTCGTTCAGAATCCCCACATCATAACCCTGGCGCAGGATGCGGGCGATCTCCCCAGCTTTAATACTGGATGGAATCAGAAAAATCTTCCCGCTTATCTCGGTGTTCAGGTTGGGTGTGACGTCATAAGTTGCCTGCTGGATATCACATTTCCCCCACAGGTAATCGTTTAGAGAAAACTGCATATCCTCTTCGTTCATATTGAAGAGAACATGGATTCCGGGGGACTGGATATCTGTATCCACCACTCCCACCCGGTAGCCCAGCCCGGCAAGTAATGCGGCGACGTTGGCGGTTGTGTTCGATTTACCGGTACCGCCCCGGAATGAGTGTACCGAAATAATCAAACGCCTGTCTCCCCATATCTGGCACCGCTCCCGGTCACTCTCCTGAGAGCGAACATGGTTATGTCATCATACTGGCTTCGATCCGCGATGTGCGCCTCCAGTTCGGTGCACAGTTTTGTTATCAATTCAGCCGCGCTGCTGTACTTGCCCCGGGCCAAGTTGAGCAGCTTTTGTTCGCCAAATGCCTCCCCGGATGGGTTGAGGGCATCCAGAACGCCGTCTGTGTAGGCGATCAGGGTGTCACCTTCAACCATATTGATGTTCTCTAAATTGAAAAGTATATCGGGGAACATTCCGACCGCCGGGCCGGTGGGGTCGAGCCTTTCAATCCCACCGTATTCCCTGACCAGAATAGGGGGGTCGTGCCCGCCGTTAATATAAATCAGGGAACCGCTAGCGGGGTCAAGCACCCCCACAAAGATTGTGGCGAACATGTTGGTGTCGCCGTGGTTGCTGGCGATGTAATTGTTGGTCAGGTCAATCGCGTTTTTTAATGCAGTTGTGCCAGTTGACAGCAATTTGCGCCGGCGTCCCAGAGAGACGGATTCTCTTTCGGTCTCGCTCTCGTCTGAGAGCACATCCATCCAGCCCAGCTTGTAATGCTGATCAGCGAATGCCCGGATGAGGCTGCGAAATAAAGCCATAAACATCGCCGCGCCCACGCCTTTGTCGACCACGTCTGCCATCACCAGGCCGAACCTGCGGCCGCCCGAGAGTGGAAATATATCGTAAAAATCGCCGGCTACCTCCCTGGCGGCCTGGAAATAGGTTGTGATCTGCCAACCAGGTATGTCAGGAAGGCTACCCGGCAGGAAACTGGCCTGGATTTCCCGGGCGATTTCTAGCTCGCGTTCGACCGCCTGCAGGTGCTCATCCACCTGGCCTGTCCCGGAAAGCGGTTTGAGCACCCCGTACAGAAATGGGGTCATATCCGCACCCTCAACCCCGGGGGAGATAGTGCATTCAAGCCGCTGCGACTGCCCGTCCCCACCAGAAACCACCAGTTCGTGGCTGGTGATTTTCCCGGCAGCCCGGTTCCTTTCCAGCGCTTTTTTTAAAAAGCGGATATCCCGCGCGGGGAGAATATTGAAGAGATTCTTTCCAATTATTTCTTCGGGTTCACTACCAATCAGGTCGCAAAAATTCTGGTTGACCTGGAGCAGTTCCCCAACCGGGTCGCACGTGAAATAAGCAAAACCAAGCGCTTGAAAAACGTCCACAGGATCAGCCCAGCTCAGTTTTCCAGCCTGGCGCGGACAGCGGGTTTATGCCGAAAAACTGGCAAGCGCATTTTCGCTGTCTGGAAATATTTTCAGGATGCTGGTAAAGCCGGACATTTTTAATACCTTCTCAACCCCCGGCTGGGCGCCTGCTATCAACAGGTCCCCGCCCTTGTTGCGGCATTCCTTCAGCGCAGCCAGAACTGAACGGAGCCCGGCGCTGCTCATAAATTCCACTTCGCTCAGGTCCAGCACCAAGTTGGTGTGGTCCTGGTTGATTTTCAGGGATAAATAATCGCTCAGAACTGAGGCAGTCAGGGCGTCCACGCTGCCTGAGACCTGGACGATATCCGCATATTGTTTCTCAATAAAATTAATATCCATACTTTTTCCCTCCCGGGGGATAAATGAGGCAGGTTATTCTAGTGCGGGTTCCATTTTTTGATAAAAGTCAGCCGGTTGCCGTACAGGTTGCTGGTGTAATCGATCTGATCCATCGTCTGGTAAATGAAAAAAATGCCAAAACCGCCGGTCGGCCGGTCTTCCAAACCAGCCTCCAGGTTCGGGGCAGGGGCCGGGCTGGGTTCAAAGGCGAGTCCAAAATCAGTGATCGTCACTTCGATCCAATCATCCGTAAACTCCAGGGATAAAATAATCGATCCCGGATTCATGCCATTGTACCCGTGCGTGATGATGTTTGTGCAGGCTTCATCGACCGCCAGTTGCAGGTCACCTATGACCTGCTTCGCGATGCATCCACGCTGGCTGCAGGCAAGGTTGATATATTTCCTGAATTCGGGCAGCGATCTCAGTGCTGCCGAGCGGGTTATCTGGTACATATTTCCACTTCTATATTATCCTATAAAGTTCAATAGAACCGAACCGTTAAAATTCAGCGTCCGGGAAAGTCTCAACTCCCGCTTTGCGGCCCAGCAGCTTGACCATCCTCAGGCCCTCCCATTTCGCCTCAATCGCTTCAAGGATTCCATCGTGGATAGCCCATGCCCGGCCGCGCACAGTGCACCACCCGTCGGGCTGGCGGAAGGGGGAGCTGCTGTCCAGCGCCCTGTACAGCCTGCCGCCAGGTTGAAATTCAGCGTGGATATCATCCATTAATTTATGCCCCTGGGCGTATGCGAACCCCCGTTTTTCAAATATCCAAGCAGCTGAATAAAAGTGCGGCTCAAAGAAGTAAGCCCTCTGGCCGAGCGATGCCAGGAAAGCCTCGAACTGGTTCAGAGTTATTTTCAAAGCGCCGAGCCAATCCCATATCTGCCCGGGGGGAAGACCGGCTTCCATTGCGCGCTGCTCCCTTTCCAGATTGCGCCCGGTGCTGCCGGAAAAGGTTGGATAGCCTTCCTGGTGGACACCGTTTCCAAAAGGCGGGCTTTCAGGGTCGCTCAGTTGGAGTTCTTTGATATCGATGCTTCCCAGGGCGTTATCGGAAAATTCCATGAAGAAAAATTCGTCCTGCTGAGCTCCGTAACTGTAGGCCTTGATCCGGACCAAACCCGAATCCGCCTGCGCTTCAATCTGGACTTGCAGGTCCCCGCCGGTTCCTTTCCATGAAACTGGATCAATCTGAAACCGGGCCAGCAGTTCGCTTGGGATCAGGTTCCGGTATACCCGCTTTTTGATATTCTCCGGGAGGTTGTTTATCTGGCTGAGCAGGATCGGGGCCTGACTGTTTTTCTCCAGCCACCCGGAGGTCAATTGAACCGGAACTGGCTCAATCCTATCGGAGGACTTTCTTATTTGCAGTTGCTTGAACATTGTATTACTGGGTTATTGATATTTTCAGTCTTTTTTTCATTTTCCAGGTTGATTCTACCGAAATGATTATTTACAATTAAATGAAAGTTGAAATCGCTTTCCTGTTTATCTATTTTTTATTATAGCATTATTTGGATGAATTTGGTGATAATTATGGGTAAATTTTATAAAAAACAACCGAGATATCCCCTTGGACGAGTTTGGAAAACTGCCGCTCAGCTGCACCAGCCTGGCAGCTTGCCAGAGATTCGGGTTATTCTATTTCTGGCTTCAAGAATGATATAACCAACATGCAAATGGAAGGAGTCTCCTGATGGCTGATCTGATCTATTCTGCAATCATGTCCCTCGATGGTTATATCGAGGATCAGACAGGCAACTTCGATTGGGCGGAACCTGACGAAGAAGCCCACAGATTCATCAACGACCTCGAGCGGCATATAGGAACCCATCTTTACGGTCGCCGGATGTATGAGACCATGCGCGGCTGGGAGTCTATTTCTGACCTGCCTGACCAGCCTTTATTTATAAGGGATTTCGCCGATATCTGGCAAGCGGCTGATAAGATCGTTTTCTCAACTTCTTTGGAGGGCGTTTCGACATCCAGGACGCGTGTCGAGCGCCGGTTTAATCCTGAAACCATCAGAAAACTAAAAGAGGCTGCCAAACAAGAAATCTTCATTGGCGGTCCCAATCTCGCCGCAACTGCATTTGAAGCAGGCCTTGTCGACCAGTTACAGATCTTCATCACCCCCTTCATCGTGGGAGGGGGCAAACAGGGAATGCCCGAAAATATCCGCCTGGGGCTCCAACTTGAGTATGAAAGGCGGTTCGCCAGCGGCATTGTTTTCCTTCGATACCGGGTAGTTAAGAAGCACACTGCCTGATACCTGCCCCAACAGATCCAGCCAGAAAGCCGTGATGCTTTAATAAAAACTGGACTCGATGGTTATACCTGAAATCGTTTGGCTGCAGAAAAGCAGTATTGTGTTTGCTTGCTTCAGTAACGAATAAGACACCAAATGCTTTGGGAGGAATAAATTGCAGTTTTTCGAGAAGGCAATAACCTTGCTCAGCTACCCGGGTCGCACCAACCGCCCTGATCTGGCGGATAATATTGAATTTATTCACCAGACTGTTTTCGCTGGGAGAAGACGGGTTCGGCAAGCGCAGTCTTTCCAACTTCACCCCGGTTTATGCTGACCAGGCAGCACCAACGTTGTGTGGAGCAGTTCAAGGCTCAAAACCAGCAGTTATATTGGGAACACGGATGAGGAAAATAGCCGCATCAAGATATGGATTTGGGGTTTTAAATTGTTACAGCACTAATTGGACGAATATTGTGATGAATGTGGGGAAATCTGATCAATCCAAATTGAGTAATTCTAGAGGGATTGAATTGATTTCAGTGCAATCAGATTGGTTAGGAAGTCTGGGAAGCGGATGCATTTGATTTTAGTAACGATCTTTGCTGACAAGGGGCGTCTTTTATGGATTGATTTAATAATGAGCCCACAATCACGTGCTGGATTGGTTGAGCAAAAAACCCGAAAAACTGCATCGTGATTGAATCCAATTCCAGAAATTGGGCAATTTTAGTAAGTGTGAAAATATTTTTGGGAGCCTAGTCTAAGCTCAAGAGTTTACTGCTATCAATAATATTACTGGGTTGGAATATGGAATATAGTTCTATCAACCAATACAAATTCCAGGGCTTTTTTAAGGTCGAGAGAGTATCCTTGATTCCAGGCAGCCTGCCACTTGTTATCAGGAATTTGGGTTTTTGTCAACTCCAGGCTGGTTTGGTATTCAATTTCCTGGTGTGCCCAGCGCTGGGTTTCAATTTTATCTCGCCTAGCCTGAGCGGCACCAAATAGCAGTACAGCAGTTTCGGTTTTGTTATCTGCCAGTGTTATGTGCCCCACTCCTTCCAAAATCTGTGCAACAAATTGAATGTATCCGGTTTTTGCCTGGATCGTCAACGCGTGTCTGAAAAATTCTAACGATTCGAGCCATTTTTTCTGAGAGCGCCGCAGATGTCCCATAGAAATCATTGTTCGGAATATACCCATCTCTCTGTCCTGCCTGCGAAATATTACCAAGGCATCATTAAGAAATATTTCTGCTTTTTCCAGTTCATTGCTCGTTAACGCAACGCCACCCATTTCAAAAAGAGACCAGGCCAGGCACCATTCATTTTGAAGGTCCTGGCAGATAGCCAAGCTTTCTTCCAGATATGTTTGTGCTTTAGTAAGATCGCCATGAATTGCAGAGACAAGTCCTAGTCCGCGCAGTGCCCAGGCGCAGAATGTACGGTTACCAAGTTCTAGATTCAAATCCAATCCGTCCTGGAAACGCATCCTTGCAAGCTCAAGATCAGAAATACCCAGTGCTGCATGCCCGGCGACAATAAGGGCATGCGCTCTGGCTTTTAATGTTGAAAGAGAGTTTTTATTCCATGGCAAACAGAGGGCTGATTCGATCCATGCGCTTGCTTCACCTGAGGGACTGTTGTAAACCCAGAAAGTGACCAGAGCTGCATTTAACCTTAAGGCTCGGTCAACATAGCCGTTTTCGGCTGCCCATTTAAGCGCAGCATAAAGGTTGCTCCGTTCGATTTCTATATGAGCAAGCCAATCTTTCTCCTCTTCTGTATCCCAGAATTTTCTCGCGCGCTCTGCCAGGGTCAAGTAGAACTCAAGATGCCTTCTTTGAGTCCGGTTGAATTCAATCCGTCCCGATTCAAGCAGCTTTTCGCATGCATAATGCCGGACAAGTTCATGAAAATCATATCGCGAAACTTCGCCATCGCCCCTAGTTGTGCGAAGCAAAGATTTATCTATCAACCCGGCCAGCATGTTTAAAGATGCCTCAGCCACTTCCTTTGCAGCCTCAAAACCGAAACTTCCGTTAAATACCGATAAACGCGCGAGGGTTGTCTGCTCTTCCCTGGAAAGCCAGCGCCAGCTTTCATAAAACACTGCGTACATGCTACGGTGTCGCTCGGGAAGGTTCCGTAAAGATGTCGACAATACATCCAGATCCTTTTCAATTTGATCAGCGATTTCAGCGGCGTGTCTCACCCGGATTAAATTTGCAGCTAATTCGAGCGCCAACGGATTTCCCTGAGTTAACTGGCAAATCCGGACCACACCCAGCAATTCATTTTCTATTAAAAATTGGGAGTTGATTTTGCGGGCGCGTTCATAAAACAACTGAACAGCTTCGTACCCTGAAGATCCGGCTTCTTCGGTTGATTTGGGATACGGAAGCCCCTCAAGGTCCAGGACCCATTCCTCGTGCAATTTCAGCCGTTCACGTGAGGTAAGCAATAATTTGCATCCTTTAGAATTATTTAATAACTTTACCAGTAAACCCGAATAATCAATTAAATGTTCAAAATTATCTAATATGAGAAGATACTTCTTTCCCCGAATAAATTGTAAGAGAGCCCCTTCGGGATCTTTTACGCTGCCGAGTGAAACCCTTAATCCTTCTGCGATCGCGGTAATTAATTGATCGCGGGTTAATACAGAAACCAGGGGGATAAATGCTAAACTACCTTCAAAGTGATCTAATTCTGCGATCTCATTGGCAGTGACAATCGCCAGGTGAGTTTTACCGACCCCGCCCGGTCCCAGGATGTTTATCAACTGCACCTCTTGCCGGGATAACAGGTTCTTTATTTCAGAAATTTCTTTACGTCTTCCAACAATCCGGTATGGTTGGTCAGGTAAGTCCTTAATTTTTTGCCTTTCAATAGGTTTATCCTGGATTCCAATCTCATGGTTAACACCTTGCGATCCTTCAAGTAGCAGTGATTTATTGAGCTGACCCTTTATGATTTTTTTATAAATGTCCTTCGTTGCCAGAGAAGGTTCAACACCCAAATCGTCTTCAAGAACCAGGGTGCAACGTTCATACTGCATCAGGGCAGCGCTGCGCTGACCGGTCAAAGCATGTAAGCCCATTAACATGCGGTGCGCTTCTTCGTACCAAGGCTCGATATCCAGCAATTGTTTGGTATAGGAGATTGCTAATTCATAGTCTTCTTCACTGGTGTGGTGATTCACAAGATAATCCAGTCCTTTAATCGCCAGTTCTCGCAGTTGGGCGCGTTTTGAAAGAACCCAATCGTGGAAAAGCGGAGCATCCGAAATGTAAAAACTATCAAGGAAATCTCCTTTGTATAGCTTTAAAGCTCCTTTGAATTTGCCAGCGTCTGAATTTAACCGGATATTCCTCTCAAATTCTGAAACGTCCAGCCAGTAATCTGCACTCCGATCAAATTCAAGCATCTCGGGTGTGGAGATAATATAGGAACCCAAAAAAGGCCTCATCCGGCTTAAAGTTTTTCTCAAATTGGCGCGGGCTTTGTTCTCCGGCATGTTGATCCACAGCAAACCTGCCAAAAAAGACCGGGTACACATTTTTTGCGATACAGCCAGATAGGCTAGCAACGCTTGCCCTTTCTTAGACTTGAGGCCGGTTAAAGTTACATCCCCCGTTTCTATCTTAAGTCCACCCAAAAAGCTCAATTTCAATTTATTCATCATGAATCATTAATCTTAAGTCACGATAGAGGCACAGCGAAGTCACGATGAATTAGTAAACTCGGATTTGAGATAAGTCTATCATAGATAAATCCAGGCAAATTAGTCTGTTTTATATTATACCTGTTAGCTATTCTTTGAATAAACAAATTGATCAATCAGAATAATATGAGAAACCAGAGGAGGTTTGAAATGTTTTACCGGAAAGTTGTCGTTTTAATTTTTATCGTGAAGGTATGTTTTGGTGAGCAAAGAATCTGAGAGTGATAAAGCTATTGGTTATCAAACCTACCTTCTTACCTGCTGGCAGGAGCAAAGCGGAGAATCAAAGGTAAAGACCTGGCGCTACAGGTTGGAGACGCCTTTAAACGGTCAGCGTATTGTATTTTCAACGATCCAAGAAGTAATAAATTGGATAATAATTGACCTTAATTAAAAAGGGCGATCATAACTTCAGGGTGATGCAAAGAAATCGAGATTTATTGGCACCCAGAGAAAAGTTCGAAGAAATTTATTAAAGGAGGAACACAAAATGTTCAGGTTCAAAAAAAATCTATTTATTGCTGTTGGATTGATATTCCTTTTCGTTTTCATCGCAGCCTGCAGCCAGGGGGAAACTGCCGGTGAGCTTGAAATGGTTAAATCATTTAGTGCTGAGAATAATGAACTGCCGGAAGGGGTCATCACCTCCAGGGAAAGGGAACTATACGCCAGTGTTGGACCGCCCTTCTTTGTCGGAGGCGGTTACGGTGCGATCTGGTCTATCAACACGGAAGGTGAAGAAGCTGAGATTCTGATCGAATTCCCTGAAGGGCCTGCCCCGGCAGGCTTGGCGCTTGATAAGCAGGGCAATCTCCATTTTGCACTCCCAAATCCGGGAGCTGCTGATGGCGGGGTGTTCCGCCTGGTAGAAGGCGGCAGCCCTGAGAGACTGCCAGGGTCGGAGAATATTGTTCTCCCCAATGGACTTGCATTTGATAAAAGTGGTGACCTATTTGTGAGTGATTCAATCATGGGAGCGGTATGGCTGATACCAGATGGCGGTGCTGAGGCGGCGGAAATTTGGTTCCAGCACGACCTGCTGGCAGGCTGCCCGGAGGACGTTGGTGCGAATGGAATCGCTTTCTGGGAGAACAGCCTCTATGTAGCCAATACCAGTAAAGGCATCCTGGTGCGGGTCCCTGTACTGGAAGATGGCGCTCCGGGCGATCCGCAGATAGTTGCTGGAAGCGATGATTGTGAACAGGAGGAATTGTTTGGGATGGATGGGATTGCTCTTGATGAGGAAGGAAATGTTTATGCTCTGCTTGTCATCCAGAACAAACTGGTTAAAATCGATCCTTCTGTGGGGAATTACACCGAACTGCTTACCGGTGAAGACGGCCTCTGGAACCCGGCCAGCATTGCCTTCGGCGCCAGAAAAGCGGACCGTGAGAGTGTGTATATCACAAATTACGCAGTCATTCCACCCGGGTCAGAAAAATTCGGCCCGGCCGTGCTAAAGTATGATGTTGGAGAGCCCGGTCTTCCATTACCCTGATTATTGAAGGGGATGGATCTAAAACAGGATGCTTCCTGCCCTGCTACCCAAGCATGAGATAGGTAGGAAACAACCCGCTGTTGAATTTTTTCGCGAGGGAAGGACTACTGTGAGAAATATATTTACCGGGGAGCCAGTAATCACTGCTGTCACTTTGGTTGTTCTCGGCGCTAATTTGCTGTCATGCAGTCCTTCAGCGAGGCCTACATTAAGTTCTACAATGCCGCCGACATCTAATCCGGGTGATACCCTGATAATAGGCGCCACCTCCACCGGGAACACTCCTTATCCATCAGAAACACCCACGGCTACATCAACTGTAATCCCTGCCACTGCTGCTTCCCCGGTAAGGGTGTACCGCAACCTGGTTTACGCCTTGCCTCTTCAAGAAGGCGTGTTCGAACGCAAGCTTGATATCTACACGCCCAAAAAGGTTGGCGACTGGCCGGTTGTGTTATTTATGCACGGCGGAATCGGATCGAAAGAAAATTTGGTTGGTATAAGCCAGGAACTGGCTGAGCAGGGAATGATCGTATTTACAATAAACTGGCCTCCGGGCGGTCTAAAGGCAGCATACCAGGATAATGGCCGGAAAGCCCGCGAGACATACGAAGTGCTCGCTTGCGCTGTCCAGTTCGCGAAATCAGCCGCACCCGGATATGGAGGCGATCCATCCGAAATTGTTGTGGTCGGTTTCTCCATGGGGGCGGATTATGGATCGTGGTTCACTCTTGCAGGCGAAGAGCTTGAGAAAGAATGGGATATATTCTCTGACAGCCACGGCGGTCCACCCCCTCAGGTAAAATGTGTTGGGAAAAAAATTTCCGGAGCCGCGGACGCGTTCGTTGGAATTGGTGGAATATACACTTATGCAAATAACCTCCGTGAAAAGCATTTTGAGCTCTGGAAACTGTTCAGCCCCTTCGCTCAGATAGGAAAAAATACGGGTGTGCCCTTACGTTTTCTCCACGGAAAGAGAGATGATTTTGGTCCCGACCTACCAGCAGAATTGAATGATCTGCTTGTCTCAGCAGGTTACGATACGGACCTGGTTATTTTCGATGGAGGGCACGAAGTTCCCATTGAACTCACTGCCGAGCTGGTATCTGAACTGGTTGGGGATTAGATTAATTGGTGAATAAAACAAAATGCGGGTTTTTCACCCGCATTTCGTGGAACTTGCAAGAACGGGCCCGGGCAGCATTGATAGCAGTTTTGGGGGCCCGTCGGAAGTATACCACAGCTTGTGTGGAATTGCACAAATTGTTAAGATTGATTTGCCGTTTGGAAACCGGGTTTGTTCAACCCCGGATTTTTCAGACGATCAACAACCCGGTAGAGCGGTTCAGCTGCGGATATTCCCTTGCGGATCGCGATCTGGCTGGCGGAGAGGTAATTCATAAACTCGCCCAGGCACTCGAACAGGGCCTTTTCAAACCGGTCGTCGACCCGGACGCCTTCCTGCCACCACCAATCCTTGATGGTTAACACTCCGGTTTTTTTGTCGAACAGCGGTTCAAAGCGGGCGATAAAACGCTCCCCGTAAAGCACCGGCAGCACGTAATATCCGTACAGGCGCTGGGCGGCGGGTTTGTACACCTCCCAGGTATAGTCAAAATCGAACAGCCAGCGCAGCAGGTCGCGGTCCCAGATCAGGTTATCTAGCGGGGCGATGAAGGCAGCCCGCGCTTTGGGTGCCCGTCTGGTCTTCGCCCGCTCCAGTTCGGGCAGATCTTTTGAGCGCATAAAAAACGTCCGCTCCGGCAGCCTTTCAATCCGGACCGCGACCAGCTCGCCGCTTTCAACCAGTTTTCCCATGATCTGGCGGCGCGGCTCGCTCTTCAATCCGAGCATATCCAACCAGTGTTCTGTGCCGGCGGGGTTGGCGATCCCCAGCCCGGCAACCCGCCGGAGCACATGCCATTCCTGGTAGGCCTGGAGGGACTTATTCGGGTCCGGCCGGTCCAGCAACTCCGCAGGCAGCAAGTTCTCAATCAGGTCGAAGACCCGCCTGGTGTTGACCCGGTGGTGGATTCCAACCTCTCCCATAAAATAGAGCAGTTCGAGCGCCGCCCTCGGCAATCGGGCCGGCACTCCCCACCACCAGTCGACCGAACCGGCCTCTTTTATATCAATTGAGGACAGTGGGCCTTGCTGGCGGATGGCTTCCAGAACCAGGGGGGCGATCTCCATCGGCGGGTTGTTTGGGCTGCCGTGTTTTTGGCGCATGCTGGCCCGGAAACGGCTGAAACAGGACCAGTCGCCCGCATCATAGATGGACTGCACCTTGTCATATCCGTCCAACAGCCGCCTGTCCTGGTAAAGCAGTTCTTCCAGGTAATCCGGACGGTAATTTTTAACGCGCGACTGCAAAACAAGGTCTGGATTGCGCCCGACCACGTTGATCGGATCATACTGGATGCAGCCAACATGGCGTATGTAATCCAGGACCGCCGCCTTCCCTTTCAGTCTGCGGGGCGGCCATAACCTGTGGTGGGAGAGCAGGAAGCGCCGGGCGAGGCGCTTGCTGAGTGTGATGGTCGCTTCGGGCAGCAGGACTCTGGGCATTCTTTATTAAACCACCTTCTGGCCGCGGTAGACTATGAAGACCCCTACAAGCACCAGAAACCCACCCGCGATCTGCTGCCCGGAGAGGGTCGCTCCAAGCAGCAGGCTGGCAAAAAGCGCCACCAGGACCGGCTGGCCCAGCAGGGTCGGTGAGACAATCGTCGCCGGGAGGAATCCCTGGGCATAGTTTATAGCCAGCCAGCCGAAAAAATGGACGAATACCCCCAGCGCAAACAGGTACAGGTAGGTAGCCGTGGGATAGCCAAAGAACGGGATTCCCAATACCAGGTTCAGGAGCAACTGGAATAAAAATGCGCTCATGGTTGAAATCCAGAAATAGCTGATTGTGCTCAGGTAAACACGGCCGCGCTGGGTAACCAGGAAATATGCCCCGTAGAAGACCGCCGCCAGCAAGCCCAACAGGGTGCCCAGGCCAACCCGGGCAGCCTGCCCCAGATCATCTACCAGCACCAAGGCCACCCCTGTCAAGGCTATTATTAAGCCTAACCAGAAGGTCCAGCCCGGGCGTTGGCGAAACACCAGCCAGGCTCCCAGCCCGACCCACAGCGGGGCGGTGTTTACCATCAGAGTCGGGTTGGTGGGACCACTCATTTTAATGCCGGCGGACCAGAAGGTGACATCCAGGCTGAACAGGATCCCACCGGCAACCGCAAACAGGATTCCCCGCTCGAAGGAGGCGTCCCGGGCTTGTTTTTTGCGCTGGAAAAATGGCAGCGTCGCCAGGATGGCGGCGATACCGGTCCGGTACAGGGCGACTATTGTGCCGGGGGCATCCGCCAGGTAGACAAATATGGCCGCCGAACCCAGTCCGAGCAGACCTACCCCCAGCGCGAGATAAGGATATAACCGGGAGAGTTCAATCCCGGCAGGCCGCGCATTCGGCTGGGGCGGGGAATTCAATTATTCACCGATGATTTTAACGAGAACCCGCTTCCGGCGGCGCCCGTCGAACTCGCCGTAGAAAATCTGTTCCCAGGGTCCAAAATCCAGGCTGCCGTCTGTCACCGCCACCACCACCTCCCGGCCCATTATCTGGCGTTTCAGGTGGGCGTCAGCGTTGTCCTCCCCGGTGCGGTTGTGCTGGTACTGGCCGGTTGGTTCGTGGGGCGCGAGCTCCTGGAGCCATTTTTCGTAGTCCTGGTGCAGCCCGTGCTCGTCGTCGTTGATAAAAACCGAGGCGGTGATATGCATTGCGTTCACCAGCGCCAGTCCTTCCCGGATGCCGCTCTCGCGCAGGCATTCCCTGACCTGGGGAGTGATGTTGACGAATCCCCTGCGCCCGGGCACCTCAAACCAGAGTTCCTTTCGGTAAAATTTCATTTTATGAATCCTCATAAATTTTTGTTTGATCCAAATTCGACAAGCTGTTTCTCAACCGGCTCAATCGATATCAGTTCACCTTTCCCTAATCCGCCATGCTGCAGCGCTCGTCTTCATACTCGATCTCCACGGTTGTGTGGTAGAAGTCCAATTCACCGCCCAGATGCTTGATCTCAGCTTTGATGCATTCCACCTGCTCCCGGGAGGTGTCCTCTTCAACAACCAGGTGGGTGGTCAGGACGTGATGCTCGCCATCCAGAGACCAGACATGGGTGTGGTGGCTTGAGCATACCTTGTCGATCGCGTTCAGCTGCTCCTCGATCTTTTCAAGGTCAACCTCTTCCGGGACCGCCTGCAGGAACACCGCCAGGGTCCTGCGCATGTTCTTAATCACACTGTAGAGGATGTAAAGGGTGATCAGGATGGAGAGCAGCGGGTCGAGGACATAATAATCAGTGAAGAGCAGGATCAGGCTGAGCAGCAGCACCGCCACCCAGCCCAGCAGGTCTTCGAGCAGGTGCCAGGATACCACCCGGGCGTTGAGGGTCTTCCCGCCGCGCAGGCGCAGCACTGCCAGCCCGTTCGCCAGGATGCCCAGGATCGAAAACAGCACCATCCCCTGGGCGTCGGTTGGTTCCGGATCAAACAAACGCGGGATCGCCTGCCAGAGGATGAAAAGGGAGCCAACGATCAGCACAATGGTGTTGACCAGCGCGCTGAGCAGCGAATAGCGCCGGTACCCGTATGAATAACGGCGGTCCTGTTCCTTCTGGGCATAATTTTCCAGGTACCAGGACATCCCCAGCGAAATACTGTCGCCCAAGTCGTGCAGGGCGTCTGACAGGATCGCCAGGCTGTTGGTCCAGATCCCGCCGAAGACTTCCAGGACGGTGAATGCCAGGTTGAGGAAAAAAGCGGCTTTTATCCTGGAGGCATCCCCGTGTGAGTGTTTGGGCGCCATGAATCAGCGCGCAATCAGGATTAAAATCCCCGCCACTACCGCCAGGACATCCAGAATCTGCCTGAGCTCCCCGATGTTAATGAAACCCGATACGCCAATCAGAATTAGCCAGATCGCCAGGACAATAGTCCCCAATCTCGATAAATTCATAGATAAACTCCTTGGTTAAGTGTAATGTATCAATCTAAAAAGATAACCCAAAGGTTAACCGATATACAAAAACGACGCAAGAGTGCTTGATCGCCGGCCTAACCAACCTCATTATTGGCTTGCTTGAACCAGCCGTAAACTTCCGCGGCGATGTCTTCCCATTGATAAAACGCTAGCTTGCAGGTCATGGTTGCACCTTTGGGGATAAATGGGATGGCATGAATTTTAATCGATGTCAATATCAAGGAGTGTTACTCTGATAGGTTGTTATGCAAGAGGGTTATATCAAGGGGGACGTTGAATTGCTGAATTTAGCTTCCTTGAAGGAGTAACACTCCTCTCACTCTTTAATCAGAATCTTGCTAATTTTTAATAGATAATTGATATAAATTATCGCCAAAACCGGTATACTTTGTGAAATTAGTCCAAGATAGAAACGGCAGCAAAATACCTATGACAGAAGACTTGAACAATAACTCTCCGGGAGGAACCGACCCGGAGGAAGAAAAACAAACAAAAGATCAAAAACGGCGCCAGAACCTGATGACCCTCGGTTACGTGGCTGCCGGGATCGTGGTGCTGGTTCTCATCCAGATATTCCTGCGCAACCCGGTATCCAGGCCCACCCAGGAAATTCCCTACAGTGAATTCCGGGAAAAGCTGGCGAACGACCAGGTAACCCGGGTTGAAATCGGGGAAGACCGAATAACCGGCTTCCTGGATAACCCGGAAGAAGATAAGAATCCGGAGGAAATCTACTTTTTCACCGCCGCCATCTCCGGAAGCGACCCGGACCTGATCAAGGAACTCGACGCGGCCGGTATTGAATACAGTTTTAAACGCCAGCCCAGCCAGGCAAGTACATTTATCCTTTCATTGGGCATTCCCCTGGGGTTAATGGTCGTAGTCTGGATGCTGCTGATGCGCCGGATGGGCGGGACTGGCGGCGCCGGCATAGGCGGTTTTATGGGGGTTAATAAAAGTAAAGCGACTGAGGTGAAACCGGAAGAAGTCGGGATAACCTACCAGGACGTCGGCGGTGCTGATGAAGCGATCGCAGAACTCCAGGAGATAACCCAGTTCCTGAAGACCCCGGAAAAGTTCGCCAAGCTGGGCGGGCGCATACCGAAGGGTGTGCTGCTGGTCGGCTCGCCCGGGACCGGAAAAACGCTGCTGGCAAAGGCGACCGCCGGCGAAGCCGGGGTGCCGTTTTTCCAGACAAGCGGATCGGAGTTTATTGAGCTTTATGTCGGGGTAGGCGCTGCCCGTGTGCGGGATCTTTTTGAACAGGCCCGCAAGTCAGCCCCGGCGATTGTATTCATCGATGAGATCGATGCGATCGGAGGCAGCCGGGGCGGGTTGAACCGTCCAGGCGCCAACGACGAGCGTGAACAGACCCTCAACCAACTCCTGGCGGAGATCGACGGGTTTAAAACCTCCAGCAGTGCGCCGGTAATCATCATGGCGGCAACGAACAGACCGGAGATCCTAGACCCGGCCCTGATGCGAGCCGGGCGTTTCGACCGGCAGGTCACCGTGGACAACCCGGATCTGATCGGGCGCGAACAAATCCTGAGGATACACAGCCGCGGCATCCTGCTTGAGGAGGAATTTGACCTCGAGCATGCCGCCCGGATCACATCCGGCTTCAGCGGTGCCGACCTGGAAAACGTGATGAATGAAGCCGCCCTGCTGGCTGCCCGCCGGGATGCCCGGGCGGTGACCGGGTGGGACTTCGAAGAGGCGATCGAGCGGGTAATCGCCGGGCTCGAGAAGAGGACCCGCGTGATGAGCGAGGCGACCAAGAGGGCGGTCGCCTATCACGAAGCTGGCCATGCCATTGTTGCGGGCCTTGTCCCACATGCT
>Ga0180438_10002881_pt1 | contig 27018 bp, 22 predicted proteins | sample SS_ome_12_FD_132455 | JGI IMG/M metagenome (GOLD analysis project Ga0180438, IMG submission 132455) | Hypersaline lake sediment archaeal communities from the Salton Sea, California, USA - SS_3_D_2 metaG | ecosystem: Environmental > Aquatic > Non-marine Saline and Alkaline > Hypersaline >... | reverse complement strand
TCGATCTCCTCCAGGCGCGGTTTGCTCCGATTGGTCACGTAGATTTTCGCCGGGCGGTTCTGTCCGTGGCATTCGTCCATCAGGTAGCAAGTCACGGCGATCGACGAGCCGCCGGCGCCCAGCACAAGGGCCTCGGCGCCCGACTGCTCCCAATGCCCGGCCGGCAGAAACGCCTCCAGGGCCAGCCCGCTGGTGATCGGGTCCTTGGCGTGGCCCACCAACCGGCCGTCCTGCTTCGAGATGCTGCTGACCTCGCCCAGCAGGTCGGCGTACGGGTCGAGCCGGTCGAACATGTCGCGGCAGGCGGTCAACAGATCGATCTTGTGGGTGGTCACCAGCGCGCCGAGCGACAGGGGGTCGCGGCGGATGAAGTCGACCACGTGGCGATAGACCGCCGGGTCGTCGTGCCAGCGGCAGTCGATCCCTCGGATCACGGCGTCGTCGAGACCCAGGTGCTCGGCCCAGCGCGGAAAGACCTTCATGATCGACGACTTGCCGGTGGTGACGCCGACAAAGTACATCGTCGGCTGCCGGGCCGGCTCGAACTCTACGTCGGGCGTTGCCCGAACGGCTACGGTCATCGCTTCTCTCCAACCTTCCACGCTTGATCGAGGTGCTCCGGCAAGGCCGTGTGGTCGGGGTTCGGAATTCCCCGGGCACACGTGGCGCACGTACCGCAGCCCATGTCCGGGGCGACGCCCACGACACAGAATCGCACCCGGCTCAATGAATTGTCCCCTGTTGCGGTCCGTTCCCTCCGGCCTCGTCACCTTACTCGTCCCCGGCGGTGCAATCAAGGAGCCTCGGGCCGATTCCCTGAAGAATCCGGCCGGGGTTGTTTTGGACAGGCCGGGCCGACGCTACAATGCCGGGCGGTGCCGCGCCGCAACCGGACCGTCCGTTCACCTCCCACCCCGACGAGAGGCGACCCACGAAAGCCCGCCTGGTGCCCCTGTTCTTCGACCCGGGCAGGGCGAGGACAAGCTCGTCGAACAGCGTATCGCGTATCTGAAGAAGCTGCTCGCGGAGATTTGCCTTGCGTCGATCGACACCCTCCAACACCGAGACCTGCCGCCATGAACCGTCCAAAACTTGCGTCCTCACTGATTGTCCTGCTCTTGTGTCTGCCGTCTGCGACGGGCGCCGCGGCCGAGCAGTCCGATGCGTCAAACGGCGTGCCCGGCGGGGCATCCGTCGTCACGCGCAGTATCGATGCTTCCCGGTACTTTCGCCCCTTTCCCAACCTGGTCGGCTACCGGAACACGTCGATCCAGAAGGCGCCGGCCCCGGTCTTGGCCGAACTGAGCGAGAAGGAGTTCGGCAAGGCCAAGGTCACCCGGTGCTGGCTGAACCTGGACGAAATGTGGGACTATCGCACGCGGCAGTACGACTACAACTACCGGATCGGCGTGCCCAAGTACGACGACGTTCCCGAGAAGTTCCGCGAGAGCTGGGGGTGGGTGACGGAGACCAACGTGCGGTTCGACGATTACCTGCGGGCCTTCGGCCGGCACAGCGACGCGGTGCTGCTGTGCATCCGGCGCTACGAGCGAGATATCCTGGACGGCAACCTGGGCGTCACTCGCGAAGACTGGAAGACGATCTTCAAGGCTGCCGTGAAGCATTCCAAGCAGGTCTGCCCCAACCTGCGCTATATCGAAGTCTGCAACGAATACGGCTGCACCGGCTTCATCGGCTGCACCGCGGATGAGTACTACGGGTTCTATCGGCTCGCTTACCAGGCGATGGGCGAAGTCAATGCGGAGCTGAAGCTCGCCGGAGAGGACCGCATTCTCGTCGGCGGGCCCAACGCCGTGCGCAGCGCCATGGCCGCACTGAACCGCTTCTTCGAGAACTTCAGCCGGGACGGCTCGCCGGAGAAGCGATTGGATTTCGTCACCTGGCACGAATACAGCAACCACTATGGGGCCATTGCCCGTCGGCAAGAGGAAGTGAGCCGGACGCTGTCGCTCTATGGCCTGCCCGCGGACCTCCCCATGTTCATCACCGAGCACGACCCCTACCATCCCAAGGCCGGCAGCACGGAGTACAACCTCATCAACGGCGCGGGACTGGTCAAGTCGCTCTATTTCACCAGCCGTTACAGCCCGGGCGTGAAGATCATGCCCTGGGTGCAGTACCACGACGGCAAGATCCAAACCCGCTTCATGTGGTTCGAGGGACCCAACGAGCCGGACACCAAGGCCGAGGAGCTGCGCATGTTGCCGGCCGGCTGCTCGATGAAGCTGCTCGCCGTACACAAGGACTGGGAGATCGCCGTCGACAACGCGATCGCCAACGACCACGTCGTGCTGGCCTCGGTCCAAAACGACGGGCTGGCCGTCGAGGCGGTCAACTACGGCGACCCGCGAGACGTGCGACTGCGGATCGAGAAGCTCCCGGAGGTCTTCACGGCCTTGGCGGACGGAAAAGTGAGGGTCGTGAAGTATCTCATCGACCAGCAGCACAGCAACTGCGTGGCCGAGCCCGACTATCCGGGAGGGGTCGAGAAGGTGGAGGACGGCTCGGTGCAACCGGAGGACGGCTCGATCACGCTCGAACATCGCAGGCTCTCGAAGAACGGGATTCTCCTGTGGGAGCTGACCCCCGAGAAGACCGGCGCCGTGCTTAACTCACCCGTGTCGCTCCCGCCTCCCGCTCCCGAGCCGAAGCAGCCTCCGTTCGACGCCGCCGCGGCCACGAAAACTGCCGTGGCCACGCCCGACGCCCGCATCGAGCAGGACGGCTCGATTTGGCGGGTCCACGTCGCTCCGAGCAACGGCCGCCCGGGCGTCACGTTCCGGCCGCCGGCCGGGGGGTGGGACATGACGGGCCTGGGCCGCGTCGAAGCCCGGGTGAAGAACGTCGCAAAACGCACGCTGAACGTCCATTTGGCGCTGGACAACCCCGGCGCCGACAGGGCCGCGCGCGAAGGCTGCGTCATCTACTCCGCGACCATCCCGCCCGGCCAGACGCGGACGCTCGGAGTCACGCTTCCCGCCTGGCCGCCGCTGCTCCCCGAGCTGGCGTCTCGCGGGCCGCGGGGCACGCCCGGCGGTCCCGGCCGCAGACAGAGCGGACACGTCAACCCGGCCAACGTGGCCCGCATTTCCATCTACGTGTACCATCCCGGGGCCGAATACGAGTACGAGGTCTTGGACCTCCGGGCGGATGTAACAAAGGGGTCGGGAGTCTTTTTTCGCCCCGGGGGCCGCCTTTTGTAACAATGACTCCCGACCCCTTTTTCCTTTTCATCCGAGGAACGGGCGCAGGAAGCGGCCGGTGTGGTTGTCTTCCAGGGCGGCGACCTCTTCGGGCGTGCCGGTGGCGACGACCTGGCCGCCGTTGGCGCCGCCTTCGGGGCCAAGGTCGATGAGCCAGTCGGCGGTTTTGATGACGTCGAGGTTGTGCTCGATGACGACGACCGTGTTGCCGAGGTCGACGAGCCGGGAGAGGACTTCGAGGAGCTTTCTGATGTCGTCGAAGTGCAGGCCGGTGGTGGGTTCGTCGAGGATGTAGAGGGTCTTGCCCGTCTCGACGCGGCTTAGCTCGGTGGCCAGCTTGATGCGCTGGGCCTCGCCGCCGCTGAGCGTGGTCGAGGGCTGGCCGAGCTGGAGGTAGCCGAGGCCGACCTCTTGCAGGCCGCCCAACAGCCGGGCGATGACGGGGAAGTTCTGGAAAAACTCGGCCGCCCGGTCGACACTCATCGCCAGCACGTCGGCGATCGACTGGCCGCGGTAGCGGATCTCGAGCGTCTGGCGGTTGAAGCGTTTGCCCTCGCACACGGCGCAGGTCACGTAGAGGTCGGGCAGGAAGTTCATCTCGATCTTCTGCTGGCCCTGGCCCTGGCACTCTTCGCAGCGGCCCCCCTTGACGTTAAAGCTGAACCGGCCGGCCTTGTAGCCCCGCTGGCGCGCGTCGCGCGTGCCGGCGAAGACCTTGCGCACCTCGTCGAACACCCCGGTGTACGTGGCCGGGTTGCTCCGCGGCGTGCGGCCGATGGGCGACTGGTCGACCAGCACGACCTTGGCGATCTGGCTCGCGCCGCGCAGGCTGGTGTGCGGGCCAGCCTTGGGGGCGATTCCCCCCAGGCGGCGCAGCAGGGCGGGGGCCAGGGTCTCGTTCAACAGCGAACTCTTGCCCGAGCCGCTCACGCCCGTAACACAAACGAAGGCCGAGAGCGGCACGCGCACCGTCACATCTTTGAGGTTATTCGTGGCTACGCCCTCGATGGTGATCGAGCGGGTCTTGGCCGTGCGCCGGCGCTCGGCGGGCAGGGGGATTCGGGCCTCGCCGGTCAGGTAGCGCCCGGTGAGCGAATGGCCGTTTCCACCTACCTCCTGCGGGGTGCCCTGGACCACGACCTGGCCGCCGTGTGCCCCGGCCCCGGGCCCGAGGTCCACGAGCCAGTCGCTTTGGCGCATGATGGCCTCGTCGTGCTCGACGACGATCACGGTGTTGCCCTGTCCCTGGAGGTGCCGCAGGGCATCGATCAGTCGTTGGTTGTCGCGGGGGTGCAGGCCGATCGAGGGCTCGTCGAGCACGTAGCAGACCCCCACCAGCCCCGAGCCCAGCCCGGCCGCCAGCCGGACCCGCTGCAATTCGCCGCCACTTAGGGTGCCGGCGGGCCGGTCGAGCGTGAGGTAGTCGAGGCCCACGGTCTCCAGGAACTCCAGGCGCGAGCCGATCTCGCCGACGATCGGCTGGGCGATGGGCAGGTCGTCCTCGTCGAACTGAAGCTCGTCGAAGAACCGCCGGGCCTCGCCCACCGGGAGCGCCGTGATCTGGTGGATGGCCCGGCCGCCGACCGTTACGCTGCGGGCCTCTTCGCGGAGCCGGGCCCCGCCGCACTCTTTGCACACGACCTGGCCGCGGAAGGTATCGAGGCGCTGGCGCTTGGCCTCGCTGGTGGTGGTGGCATATTCCCGCTCGAGCATCGCCAGCACGCCGGCGAACCGCTTGCCCGCGCCGTGGAGAAGCTGCTTAAGGGTCTTGGGCTTGAGGTCCTCCAGGGGCGTGTCCCAGCGAAAGCCGGCCTTCTCGACGAAGTCGCGCAGGCCCCGCTTCACCTTGCGCTCGGCGCCTGGGGTGAGCGACTTCCAGGGGGCAATCGCCCCGGCGGCCAGCGACAGGCTCGCGTCGGGCAGGACCAGCTCGGGGTCGAACGCCTCGCGGGCCCCCAGCCCCTCGCACGCCGGACACGCCCCGTACGGGCTGTTGAAGCTGAACGTGCGCGGCTCCAGCTCCTCGTAGCTGATCTTGCAGTGGGGGCAAGCGTACTTGGTGCTAAACAGCTCGTCGCGCCAATCGCTCTCCCCGGCGGTTTTCCTTTCGTGCGTGGCCAGGACCAAGCCGTCGCCGTGGCGCACCGCCAAGGCGACCGACTCGGCGACCCGGGCGCGCACCCCCTCGCGCACCACCACCCGGTCGACCACCGCCTCGATGTGGTGGACCCGCTGGCGGACCAGCTCGGGCGGCTCCTCGACATCGACCACCTGGCCGTCGACCCGGGCACGCACGAACCCGGCCTTGCGGATCGCCTCGAACGTGTCCTTGTGCTGACCCTTGCGCCCGCGCACCAGGGGGGCGAGGATCATCACCCGCGTGCCGGAGCTGAGGCCCATCAGGTCGTCGACGATCTGCTCGGGCGTTTGCTGGCGGATCGGCTGGCCGCATCGGTAGCAGGCGGCGTCGCCCAGCCGGGCGAAAAGCAGGCGCAGGTAGTCGTAGATTTCGGTGACCGTGGCCACCGTGCTGCGGGGGTTGTGGCTTCCGGCCCGCTGGTCGATCGAGATGGTGGGCTGTAGCCCCTCGATCAGGTCAACCTCGGGCCGCTCCATTTGGTGGAGGAACTGTCGGGCGTAGACCGAGAGGCTCTCGATGTACTGACGTTGGCCCTCGGCGTAGAGCGTGTCGAAGGCCAGGGAACTCTTGCCCGAGCCGCTGGGGCCGGTCACGACCACCAGCCGGTTGCGGGGTATGTCGAGATCGAGGTCCTTGAGATTGTGTACACGGGCCCCGCGGATGCGGATGGCGGGCGGGGCCCGGTGGTTCTCGTCGGCTTCCCGGTTCATCGGCTGCACAGTCAAAGGCAGTGGGAGGCGGGGAAACCTGCCATTGTACCAACGGCCGAGGGGACGTGCAACCGCACGGGCGCGGCCTGGCGAGCGGGCCATCGGGCCGGCGGCGGCTACCGCTTGCGAGACAAGGCCCACGCCCCCAATCCCACGGCCGCGCCGCCCAGATGCGCCAGGGCGGAGACGTTCGTCAGGCCGGCGATCTGGCCGTGGGCGAGCCAAAGCTGCAGGAGGAACCAAAGCACGAGCGCGAACCAGGCGGGCATGGTGATCCAGCGGAAGTAGACCCAGTAGCGGAACATGAAGCCCAGCTTGGCCCGGGGGAATCTCAGCGCGTAGTAGGTGATCACGCCCGATATGCCGCCGCTGGCACCCACACAAGGTATGTCGCTTCGCGGGTCGGCCGCGGCGTGGGCCAGATCGCCGACCAGCGCGGCCGCGGCCACCAGGAGCAGGAATCGCCAGGTACCCAGCTCCTCTTCGACGTTGTCGCCGAAGACCAGCAGGAAGTAGGTGTTTCCGATCAGGTGCAGCAGGCCGGCGTGGAGGAAGAAGCTCGTCAGCAGCGTGATGCCGCCGTGACGGAACAGGGCGGACGGGATGAGCCCATAATTCCAAGCCACCGATTCCAATTGTTGGTAGGTAAGCGCCAGCGTCAAGGCCATCACGGCGGCGAGCCCCCAGGTGGCCCAGGGCCAGATCCGCACGGCGCCCGCGTCGTGCTCGACCGGCATGCCCAGCAGGGCGGGGAGCCACTTCCAGACTTCCTCGGGCGCCTCGTCCGAGAAGTCGTCGCCTCGGTGACGCATTTCATCGACCCGGAGGGCGGCCAAAGCGATCGCCTCGCGGGCCTTCTCGGGAAGCTCGCGCCCGGCCGAGGCGTCCAACTCGCCGACCGGGACGGGCGAGACCTCGTCGAACTCCCGTGGGTCGAACCATACCGATTGGCAATGCGAGCAGACGTCGAGCGGCACCGCGTGGCCGTTGGCGCGCACGGGGACCTCGGCCATGCTCCGATGGCAGAAGGGGCACGGCTGACCGGCCTTGGGCGCGGACCGGGCCCGCTGCCAGAGCTGGTTGACCAAGGGCCGCGAAATCGCTTTGCGCAGCACCGAGACCCGCGCCGCCCGGCCCCCGCACCCCTGGCAACGAAAGAAGGCCCCGGCCGAGGTACTGGTCGGACTGAGACGGTGTTGGCACTTCGGGCAGACGGCCATGAGCGGGCACCCCCCTATCAGGTCCCCCTCCTGGTATTCGCCGCGAGGCGGTGAATCTTGACGCGGACAGCGACCAAGTAGGTCCGGCTCGCCGAGCCGGACCGGGGAAGTCCTTCTGGGGTCAATTCCGCTTGCGTATCGGATTGAACCTCGGGTTCGCCCCCCCCCGGTCCCGCTCGGCGAGCAGGACCTACTGGGCCCAGGAGCCGTAGGGCCAATCGACGTATCGACGTACGAGACCCGCGTTGACGGGATTCTCTCGAATGTATCGGGTGATCTTGTCATCCTCCTCGGCGGACCGTGACCAGTGGTCGAACCACTCCCGTTGCCAAAAACGATCGCCCTCAATGCCGAGGATCTCCGCTGCTCGACCTGCGGTCCAGCGTTTGAAGTCTGCGATCGACGTCTTCAGGCTTCCCTCGGCGATTTCCAGGAACAGGTGGACGTGGTTCGGCATGAGGACGTATTCGAAGACCTCCCATATCCGGCCTTTGATGCGGAAAACGATGGCCTCTCTCACCATCGCGGCAATCCGCGGATTCTCGAGGTAGCGGAGCTTCGCGGCGCCGTCGAGCCATCTTTCCATTTCCCGGAAGATCAAGCGTTGAATGCGGAGGCCGGCTTCGGGGTCCCGGGAGTTGACACTCGATGCCATTGCGTGGATCCGGTCGGACGCTTCTCTCGGGATCTCACCAGCCAAATGAATCGTAACGAAGTAGCGACCGTCTTCGACCTCCCAGTGCGGCAGCCGACCTCGCCAGAAGTGGATGGACCTCGGCATAGTTCTGCTAGCTCGCGAAGTAGGTCCGGCTCGCCGAGCCGGACCGGGGAAGTTTTTCTGGGGTCAATTCCGCTTGCGCATCGGGTTCCACCTCGGATCCCACTTCGCAATCCACCTCGGGTTCACCGCCCTGGTCCCGCTCGGCGAGCGGGACCTACTTCTCGTCGCGCCGGGCTTTGCCGTTGCCCTTGGTGGCGCGCAGGCGACGGAGCTCGGCCTGGAGCTTGGCCTCTTCGGCCAGGTAGCCGTCGCGGAGGCGCTCGTAGTAGTGTCGGGTGGCCCAGAGGTCGACCATGGCCAGCACCGCCACCCAGAGGACGAGCACCAGCATGGTGACGCAGTAGACGGCGAAGAGCCAGTGCGGGCCGGTCATCCACGGGCTGATGAAGATGGCCACGGCCAAGAGTCCCAGCATCCCACTGGTCTGCACGCGGCGTCGAAGCTGCCGGCGGCGGAAGTCATATTCCCGCGGGTCCGGCGCCGAGGCCTCGACGCGCCGCCAGGTGCGGACGTGCCACACGATCAGCCCGATCGCGAAGAGAAGGATCGCGAGCGAGAAAAGGGTGGAGGACCACATGGGGAAAGAGGGATTAGTGGGTAGGGATTAGGGATTAGGGACTACGGGCACCCGGACATTGCCCTCTGCCGGCTGTCCTCCGCGCTCTGCCGGTTTACTCCGCCGCCTTGAGCCATTCGCGGATCACCCAGCCGACCTTGGCCAGGCTCAGGGCGGAGCACTTCTCAGGGGTATCGCCCTGGGTGTGCCAGGGGGGGTAGTCGAAATCGATCACGTCGATGCAGGGAATTCCGGCGATGTTGTGCAGCGGCAGGTGGTCGTCTTTGATGGCCTGGCCCCGGCGCGGCACGAAATCGCGCACGCCCAGGCGCCCGGCGGTGGCCCAAATCTCCCGGACCAGGGGGCGCGTGTCGCGCCAAAACAGGCTGTTTCGCTCCTGGTAGATCTGCAAATCGGCGTCGCCGATCATGTCCAAGAGCACGCCCCAGCGATAGCGGTACGCCGGCGGCTTGGCCACGTACTGCCGGGCGAAGTACTCCGAGCCGAGGAAGAACCGGTCGCTCTGGCGGAAGATGAACTCCTCCGCGTCGAAGAGCACGAAGTCCACGCCGTACTTCAGATCGAGCTTGGGGATATCGTTGGCCAGCTCCATGAGCACGGCCACGCCGCTGGCGTTGTCGTTGGCGCCGACGAACGTCCCGCCCGGGTTGACCGGGTCGAGCATCGGATAGGGCAGCGTGTCATAATGGGCACAGAGCAGGATGCGTTTCTTACTCTCCGGGTGCCAGTGGACGATCATGTTGGCCATCGGCACCCAGGTGGGCTGTTGAGGGTGCCGGCCCTGAAACTTCTGCCACTCGACCTGGGCGCCGAGCTCCTGAAAATGCTCGGCTAAGAGCTTCTGCTGGGCGGCCATCCCTTTCGAGCCGCTGGGGCGCGGGCCGATCGCACAGAGCTGTTTGAGGTACTCATAGGCCCGGGCGCCGTTGAAGGGGATGTCTTCGAGCCGCAGGCGCGGGGTGGCTGCGGCCGCGTGGTTGTCTGCGCCGTCGCCGTTCATGAGAAAAAAATACCCCAGTACCACGCCCGCCAACACGACCGCCGCTGCGAGGTACAGCGCGTGGCCGGCCCATCGCGAGGGCGGTGCGTCGGCCGGCGGCTCGGCGCGGTCGCCGGAAGACGGGCGACGTCGCGTCTTCGTCGTATCCGTTTTCGGGCTCACTTGCAGGTCCTGGGTGGTTTTTTGGAGTGCGGCGATTCATCGCCGCTTTCGGCGTTTCTTCCGCACTGCGCTCGGCGGAAGCCGGCGTTCGCGCCTTCCCGCGGGTGCAGCTCCGTTACGACCGCGGAAAGCGGCGATAAATCGCCGCACTCCAAAATCAGAAGAACGACTTGGTGCAACGGCTGCACAGGGGAATTTCGTCCTGCCGTGCTTCGCGGTGCAGCGAACGCACGCGCGTGTACTCATCGCCCGTCCACACGTCGCGGATCGTCGTGTTCGGTCCGATCCGGCCGAGCACGTGCTGGGCGTCGTAGTCCAGGCAGCACAGCGCCACGCGCCCATCGCTTAGCACGGTGAAGGTCCGCCAGAGCCGGGAGCAGGTCTTGCGCACTCCCCGGGGCCGCTCGGCGAACTCTTCGCCGCCCCAGTTGTGGATCTTGCCGAACGAGAATCCGTCGACGATCCGCTCCAACCCCCGCATTGTAGCGGTCTTGTCGCTGGTGCTGCAACAGGCCACCAGGACGGTGAGCTTCGAGCCGGCGGCGTTGCGGATTTCGACCAGGCGGGCGACGTTTTCCACGATCCGGTCGAACTGCAAGGGCCGGCGGACGGCCTCGAACTCCTCGCGGCCGGCCCCGTCGAAGCTGATCTTGATCTCGTCCAGCCCGGCCTCGACCAGCCCCCGGGCCCGCTGGTCGGTCAACAGCGACCCATTGCTGAACACTTTCAGCTTGGCGATGCCTTGGGCCTTGGCGTAGCGGACGCGGTCTTCGAGCCGGCGGTCCAAGAGCGGCTCGCCGAAGTTGTGCAGGTGGATCTCGCGGCACTCCCAGGCGGCACACTCGTCGACGATCCAGCGGAAGAGCCCGTCGTCCATGGTCACGACGGGGCGGGTCATGCTCTGGTGGGGGCAGATGGTGCAGCGGGCGTTGCAGGCGTTGGTCGTTTCGATCCGCACCACGGCCGGGAAGCCGCTGGCCGCGAAATCGTACACCCCGCCGACCACCCGGCACGCGGCCCGGGAGGAAAGGTCCTGGATCATCGACATCGGGCGTCCCTCCGTGAACGTGGGGCACGGCTCCATCGTGCCCGGCAGGGCCCTTTCATACCCGGTCGGGGCAGACGGATCAATGTCAAGCTGGGCGGGGCGACAGCAGTGCAAGCACCGTGGGTTTTCGTCTTGCCGCGGGGGGGAGGGGGCGGTATGCTCCGCCGGCGCGAATCCCCCACAGCCTCCCGCAGCCTTCCGGCCGCGGCTATGACAAACCATCCCACGCAAAACGGTGTCAGCATGACGATCGACGTTCACCAGATTACCCGGCTTCACGAGACCACCGTCCGGCGGTGGCACGACTCGGGGATCGACAACCCTTACGATGGCTTCCTCATGCTCGTCTGCGTGCAGCACCAGCAGAACTACCGGCTCTGGCACCAGGAGGACATCGCCCGGAGCCCCGACGCCTCCGACGCCGAGATCGCCCAGGTCAAACGCAGCATCGACCGGCTCAACCAGCAGCGCAACAACCTGATCGAGGCCCTGGACGAGGCCCTGATCGACGAGCTGGCCGCGGCCGGCGTCGCCCCCCGGCCGGACGCCCGGCTGAACACCGAAACGCCCGGCTCGGCGATCGACCGGCTGTCGATCCTCGCGCTTCGCATCTACCACATGCAGGAGCAGGCCGAGCGGGCCGACGCCTCGGAGCAGCACCGGGCGGCCTGCCGCGAGAAGCTCGACGTGCTCGGCCAGCAGCACGCCGACCTCGCCGGCTCGCTCGAGGAGCTGCTCGACGACGTCTTCGCCGGGCGCAAGCTGCTGCGGATCTACCGCCAGTTCAAGATGTACAACGACCCGGCCACGAACCCCTATCTCTACCAGGCCCGCGGACGTTCGGCGGCGTGAGCGAGGGAAGTGGGGAGTGGGAAGTGGGAAATGGAAAGGAGGTGGTCGTGTAGCGGGGCCGCTTGCGGCCCGCCTAAAGCCCGCCGACTGCGTCGGCGGGGTCCGACGCGTCACGCCGCGCTGCGCCCGCCCCGGACGAGGATCTTCTCACACGCCTCGCAGACCATTTCGACGGTGATGGCTTCCATGTACTCGGCCGAGGCACGGCGCCGCTGCCGGGTCGAGCCCTCGAAATGCTTGGCCTGAAGCGCGACGTGCCCCGGGCCGTAAGGCCCGTGGCGTTTCGCCGGCCAGGGCCCGTAGAGCCCCACGCAGGGCGTGCCCACGGCCGCGGCCAGGTGCAGCGGGCCGGTGTCGGAGCCGACGAAGAGCCGGGTCCGTCGGGCCAGGGCCGCGACTTCCGTTAGCGTGGTGGCCGGGGCCGGCCGGGCGTGGCCCGACGAGCCGGCGGCGACCTGTTCGGCCATGGCCCGCTCTTCATCCCCGCCCCAGAGGACGAGGCTCGGCAGCCCGTGGCGCCGCCCCAGCTCCGCGGCCACGGCGGCGAAGCGGTCCATGGGCCAGAGCTTCGAGGGCCAGCCGGCCCCCACGTTGAGGATGGCGAAAGGGCCCTCGAATCCCACGCATCTGATCATCCGCTCGGCCGCGATGCGATCCAGGAGCGACTCGGGCACGCCGAACCGCACTCGGGGCGACTCGATCCCCAGCGGGCGCAGCAGCATCAGATTGCGATCGACCACGTGGTCGACCGGCGTATCGACCCGCTCCGTGTTGATCCACCGCGACAGCTCTCGCCCCCAGGGCCGGCCGAAGCCGATCCGTCGTCTGGCCCCGGAGAGCCAGGCCAGCAGGGCCGCCTTGGTGAGCCCTTGGGCCTCGATGGCAACGTCGAAGCTCATTGCCCTGAGCCGACGGCGGAGTCGCCACACGCCGCGCGGCGACTTGAGCCACCCGCGGGGAAGCGAGATCACCTCGTCCAGCGCCGCGTGCCCACGGAGCAAGCTGGCCGCCTGCTCCTGGACCGCCCAGGCGAGGAAGGCGTCCGGGAACCGCTCCCGCAGCGCGCAGGCGATCGGCATTCCCTGGATTACGTCGCCGATCGCGCTGAGGCGGACGATCAGGATTCGTGGCGATTGGTCGGGCATGGCGAAACGTCTGTGCGACGGCCTCGGAAGGCCGTCGTACGGCGGACACCCAGCGGCCGGGGGATTATAGGAGGCCCCGGACGATTCCCCAAGAGAAGAAAATACGGGAGGCCAGCGGTTCTTCTGGCCGGCTCAAGGGCGGCGGCCACCTTGACACGCTCTTGTAGAACATCGAGTATCTTACCTAAACCCCCAGAAAAGAGCTGCGTCCCCTTTTTTCGACATGTTTGGCGAACCGCTGCCCATGACGCCCGAGGAAGTCGCCGCACGGGGCTGGGACTCCGTGGACGTGGTCCTGGTCACCGGCGACGCCTACGTCGACCATCCCAGCTTTGCCGCCGCGTTGTTGGGGCGGGTGATGGAAGCCGAGGGCTATCGGGTGGCCGTGCTCAGCCAGCCCGACTGGCACTCGGCCGAGCCCTGGCGCCGGTTTGGCCGCCCGAGGCTCTGCTTTGCCGTAAGCGCCGGCAACATGGACTCGATGGTCAACCACTACACGGCCAACCGGAAGGTGCGCAACGATGACGCCTACACTCCCGGCGGCCGGATCGGCCGGCGCCCCGACCGCGCGACCCTGGCCTACTGCCAGCGGGCACGCGAGGCGTACCGGGGCGTGCCGGTCATTGCGGGTGGGGTCGAGGCCAGCCTGCGGCGCCTGGCACATTATGACTACTGGAGCGACAAGGTCCGCCGCTCGATCCTGCTCGACGCCAAGGCCGACCTGCTGGTCTATGGCATGGGCGAGCGGCCGCTCCTGGAAATCCTCCGGCGACTGGCTGCCGGCGAGCCGGTGCGCGAGATTCGCGATGTGCGGGGCACGGTCTACCGGCTGGGGGCCAGCGAGTCGACCGAATCGGTCCCGGCGGTCGATACGGTTCTGCTGCCCAGCTACGAAGAGGTCGCGGCCAACAAGCGGGCGTTCGTCGAGATGACGCGGCTCGTCCACCGCGAGACCAATCCGTCTTGTGCCCGGCGCCTCATCCAGCACCACGGGCGCGAGGCGGTCGTGGTCAACCCGCCGGCGCTGCCCCTTTCCGAAGCGGAGATGGACCGCATCTACGGCCTGACGTTTACGCGCCGGCCGCACCCGAGCTACGGGCGGGAGAAGATCCCGGCCTACGAAGTAATCCGTAAGTCGGTGACGATCATGCGGGGCTGCTTCGGGGGCTGTGCGTTCTGCTCGCTGGCGATGCACCAGGGGCGAATCATCCAGAGCCGCAGCCGGGAGTCGGTCGTCGGCGAGGTCCGGCGCATGGCCGCCGAGCCGGCGTTCAAGGGCACGGTGAGCGACATCGGCGGGCCCACGGCCAACATGTACCGGATGCACGGCAGCCGGCCCGAGGTGTGTGCGAAATGCCGCCGCCCGAGTTGCCTGCACCCGAGCGTCTGCAAGCTGTTGGTGACCGACCACCAGCCGCTCTTGGAGCTGATGCGAGCGTGTCGCGACGTGCCGGGGGTGAAGCAGGTGCTCGTGGCCTCGGGCATTCGCATGGATTTGGCCCGGCTGAGCCCCGAATACATCCGCGAGCTGGTTCGGCACCACACCGGCGGCTTGCTCAAGGTGGCCCCGGAGCACGTCGACCCGGAGGTGCTCCGGCTGATGCACAAGCCGCCGGTCGAGGAGTTCGAGGCGTTCGTCGACGAGTTCCGTCGGGCGGCGACCGCCGCGGGCAAGGAGCTGTACCTGGTCCCCTATTTCATGGCCGGCCACCCGGGCAGCGATCTTAAGGCGATGATCCGCGTGGCCCAGTTTCTGAGGCTTTCCGGGCTGCGCCCCGAGAAGGTCCAGGACTTTATTCCCGTGCCCATGGACCTGGCAACATGCACGTACTACACGGGCATCGACCCGGCGACCGGGCAGGAGGTCTACGTGCCGCGGGGTGCCCGCGAGCGGCGGCTCCAACGGGCGCTCTTGCAGTACTGGAAGCCGGAGAACTACGCCGACGTGCGCCGGGCCCTGGAGCAGGCCGGGCGCCTGGACCTGATCGGCCCGGGGCGCGAGTGCCTGATCCCCGCGCGGGCGCCGCGGGAAGCCGGCGAGCGTAAGCGCGGCCGCGGTCCCGGCAGGCCGCAACGTCCCGGCAAGAACGCCCCGGTCGGCTATCGCCCGCACCGGCGGGGGCAGCGGGGGAAGTGAGCGGCGGGCCTCCGCGCGTCGCTTCGGCTTCCGCGGGCTGCCGGGTGCTGGTATGATAGCGATGTGGAGGAGAGACTGCCGTGGCCGCGTCGGAGATCGTCGTTTCCATCGACCGAGACCTGCTTCAGGAACTGGACCGGCTGGTCGAGCAGAATGTGTTCGCGAGCCGAAGCCAGGCGATCGAGCTTGCGGTGCGCCAGAAGTTGGCGCGATGCCGTCCCGGCCGGCTCGCCGTGGAGTGTGCGAAGGTGGATCCCGCGGAGGAACACGCGATGGCCGAGGAGGGCTTTACGGGAAGGGCAATGCAGGGGGGCGACGTTTGGTGAGTGATATCCGCCCCCGGATGCCCGCGTCATGAGTCAGGCGAATGGTTTTGGAGAAACAATGATGCGGCAAGTCATAGTATACCCCGATCTGGAGGACGGCGGTTGGGTGGGCGAAGTACCCAGTCTGCCCGGCTGCATCACCCAGGGCGAAACGATCGAGCAAGTGCTCGAAAACGCACGCGACGCCATCGAGACATGGATTGACGGCGCGAGGTCCACCGGGTTGGAAGTGCCCGACGAGACGTTCGACGTGCGTGTGTGCGTCGTGTGAGTGCTCGTGTTGGGAGTAGTGGGTCAGAGGACGCGAGGCGACAATAGGGCCGTGAGTGCGAAGCTTCCCATCCTTTCCGGCCGAGAGGTGTGCGCCGCCCTGGGCAAGGCCGGATTCGAGCCGATCCCCGGTCGGGGCAAGGGCAGCCACCTGTTTCTTCGGCGCTACGATCCGCCCACCGGCCTTACCGTTCCCAATGACAAGGAAGTCAAGCGGGGCACGTTGCGCGCGATCTTGCGCCGGGCCGATCTTACGGTGGAAGAATTCCTCGCGCTGCTCTGATGGACGACACCCCTAGCACCGTGTTCCCCCCCGACCAATACCAACTCCTCGACTTCGGCAACGGCCGGCGCCTGGAGCGGTTCGGGCCGGTGGTGCTCGACCGGCCGTGCCCGGCGGTCCGCAAGGTGGCCCGGGCCGAGCCGGAGCTGTGGCCCGAGGCCCATGCCCGGTTCTGGCGCGTGCGGGCCGATGCGGGCAACTGGCATTTCAACCGCGAGGTGCCCGAGCGGTGGACCGTCGCCGCCGGGACGCTGAGGTTCGAGCTCAAATTCTCGCCGGCCGGGCAGGTCGGGCTGTTTCCCGAGCAGGCGGAGAATTGGGAGTGGATCGGCCGGCAGGTTCGGGCCGTTGCTGATGATGGCCCGCAGAAAAGGGGACAGTCCCCTGAAGAGAGGGGGACGGTCCCCTTTTCTGCTCCCCCGTCGGTGCTCAACCTGTTCGCCTACACCGGCGGGAGCACGCTGGCCGCGGCGGCCGCGGGGGCCCAGGTCGTCCACGTCGACGCGGCCGGCAACGTCGTCGACTGGGCCCGTCGCAACGCCGAGCTTTCCGGGCTGGCCGGCCGGCCGGTCCGCTGGATTACCGAGGACGCTCTGAAGTTCGCCAAGCGGGAACTGCGGCGCGGCAATCGCTACGACGCCGTGATCCTCGACCCGCCCAGCTACGGCCACGGGCGGCGCGGCGAGGTTTGGCGCCTCTCGAAGCACCTAGCGCGGCTCTTGGAAATCTGTGCCGAGCTGACGGCGGGGCGACGCCGGTTCGTGCTGTTGACTTGCCACACCCCCGACTACGGCCCGGAGCGGCTTGAGCGTATCATGGCCGAGGCGTTCGGCGACACGGACCCGGGCACGATCAGGGCCGGGGCGCTTACGCTCCCGGCGCCCGACGGCCGCGAGATGCCCAGTGGCGTGTTCGTACGGTGGCAGCGCCACGTTTAGCCGCCGCCGGCGCGAGATCATGAGCACCACAATCACCAGCCCGCAGAACCCCCGCGTGAAAGCCGCGGTCCGGCTCCGTGAGCGGCGGCATCGCGAGAAGCAGGGGCGGATCCTCATCGACGGGGCCCGCGAGCTATTGCGCGCCATCGAGGCGGGCGTGCGCCTCATCGAGGTCTTCGTCTGCCGGCGGCTTTGCGAGAGCGACGATGCCTGGCGGGTGCTCGCCGCGATCTCCGATTGTGGAGCGGAAGTGCTCGACGTGCCCGAGCCGGTCTTTGCCAAGCTGGCCTTCGGCGACCGGGCCGAGGGGGTGTTGGGCGTCGCCGAGATGCCGCGTCCCACCCTTGATGCGATCACCCTGACGGAGAACCCGCTCGTGGCCGTGCTCGAACGGATCGAAAAGCCGGGCAACCTAGGCGCCGTGCTCCGTAGCGCGGACGGGGCCGGGCTCTCGGCACTGATCCTCGCCGACGGGCGCACTGACCTCTACAACCCCAACGCAATCCGGGCCAGCCTGGGCACGCTGTTCACCATGCCCGTCTGCTCCACCACCGGCGACGAGGCCCTCGCGTGGCTTCGCGCCCGCAACGTGCAGATCGTGGCCGCGCGGGTCGACGGCGACGTGCCCTATGCCCGAATCGACTACCGCCGCCCCACGGCCATTGTGCTGGGCAATGAGGCCGAGGGGCTCAGCGACTTGTGGCGGGCTCCCGACGTGACGGCGGTGCACCTCCCCATGCTCGGCGCCGCCGACAGCCTGAACGTCTCGGCCACCGCGGCCGTGCTGTTTTACGAGGCGCTGAGGCAGCGGCAAGCGGGCTAGGCGCGCGCCAGCGCCGCCAGCACGCCGCGAACGTAGCCGACCGACTCGGCCAGGCCGGGCAGCAAGTTCTCGGGATCCTTCTCAAACTCGAAGGCGACCACGCCGGAGTAGCCGATTTCCAAGAGCGCGGCGAGGTACGCGGGAACGTCGACGACGCCGCGGCCGACCTCCACCTCCTTGCCACCGGGCGCGGCCTCGGAGACGTCTTTCATGTGGATGTCGTGCAGTCGCTCGGCGAACCGCTTGGCGTCCTTGATCGGACAGGCGCCGGCGCGGACCGTGTGTCCGACGTCCATGCACAGCCCGATCCGCGGGTCGAGGTCCTTGATCCGCTCGATCGCGCTTTCGGGCGTGGGATAGGTCTTGTCGCCCGGCCCGTGATTGTGGATGGCCACCCGGATATCGTACTTTTGCACCAAGTCGTTCACGAGCGGCAGGACCGGCGGCATGGGCACACCGATGATGGTCCGCATCCCGGCGGCCTTGGCGTAGTCGAACGCACGGCGGGCCTCCTCCTCGTCGGCCATGCGGATCACACCCCCGCCGTAGAGGTCGAGCCCGGCGGCCTCGACCTTGGCCCGGGCGGCCGCACACTCCTCGGCGGTGGCCGAGAGCGGCAAGTGGAACGACTTCAGGCAGATGTGCTCAAGCCGCAGGCGCCGGGCGATGTCCAGGGTCTCGTCGAGCGTGAACTTCCGCGTCGAGTAGGAGGCCAAACCCAGGGTGAGGGTCGGCTTCTTCTCGCTGGCCGGCTCCTGTTGTGCCCGGGCCGGCCGGCCGGCACAACGCAACACGGCCAGCGACGCCGAGGAAGCCCCGGCCAGCTTCAGAAAACGCCTTCGGGTGGGGTTCTCGTGCATGATGGTTCCCTCGGGATTCGGAGTCTTCAGGGGGCGTATGAGCGCTTGCTGCATCAACGCGTAGCCGCCGCGCGCTCGCGGCGGCCTCAAGGCGTAGCCGCCGCGCCCTCGCGGCGGTCTCAAGGCTTAGCCGCCGCGCCCTCGCGGCGGTCCACGACGTGGCCACCGGCGCGAAGCAGCTTGCGGCCGCAGACCGACGTAGGCTAACCGCCGGGTCGGCGGTGTGCAAGCGAGGCGATTCGGACTTGACCGCTGCCGGGCAGGGTAGCTATAGTCCCCGCGCGAGTCGTTTATCCCCCCCGAATGACATATCGTTTTCCCCCGCAAGAGGCGGCGCCGGCCGTGACGGACCGGGCGGCGTGACCGGGCGCTCCCCACCCGCAGCGACCTACCGCGGACTCGAGACCCGCAATCAGGCGTGCAGCGGCCGGCACGTGGCAGAGATCGGCCCCGCCCATAATCCTTCGCCATTCCGCACCACCACCGATCGCACTTCCCCGATTTTCACGTCCTCGCTCCGCCACGGCGTCCGAGCCGTGCGGGGAGTCAGTCGAGTATTTCCGACGCTAGGGCACGTGGCAGTAGAGCCGCATCGCGCGGTTTGCGCGATGATGGTTCGCAGCACAGTCCGCGCGAGGGGCCGGCGGGTCACCCACCACGGTCCCTCCGAGCCCTCAGAACGCCTTCGACCCGCCTGGGAAGACAAACTGGAGAATATAAAGCAAGAAGGCAACAGCCGCAGAATAAGATGATTCCGTTCCGTTTTTCGGTTACAGCTTCTGCTCAATCCAGGTCAAGAAACACGAGACAGGCTCCGATAGTGGCGGTGTGCAGACGGGGCAGGCCGTCGGGCGCGGACTCCTCGCACGCGCGCCGCCTGCGGGATTTCAAGAGCGAGACACGTCTTATGCCGCCGGCAACTCCCAGCCAAATCCCTCGCACCCGATCCGACACCACGCGCATGGGGAGACATTCATGACGTTCGCGGTCCTCCTGGCATGGACGCTCTCGGTGTCGCTCACGCCGCTGGCCGCCGCGCTGGCGTGGAAGTGCGACGCGGTGAGCAAGCCGGACGGACAGCGGAAGCTCCACCAGCGGCCCACGCCGCTTTGGGGCGGCGTATCGCTCTATCTGGCCCTGCTGGCCGGTCTGGCCGGGGGACATTTTTTTGCGGCCGGTCCGGAAGCTGGGGCCATGCTGCCGATCGCGTTGGCCCTCTCCGGGGGGGTCCTCTGCCTGTTGGGGGCCTGGGACGACCTCACGGAGCTCTCGGCCGGCCGGAAGCTCGCCGGCCAGATCATGGCCACGCTGCCCGTGGTCCTTGCCGGCCTCTACGTCGAGCGGGCCGAGCTGTTCGGCTACACCCTCCAACTTGGATGGCTGGGGATCGTGGCCACCGTGGGATGGCTCCTGCTGTGTATCAACGCCATGAACCTGATCGACGGCATGGACGGCCTGGCCTCGACCGTGGGCATACTGATCTCTGCCGCGGTGGCGGTGGTCGCCGGCCTCTGGGGCGTCGCCGACGTGATGCTCGCTTCGCTAGCACTGGCGGCGGCCCTAGCCGGGTTCCTCGTTTACAACCGGCCCCCGGCACGGATTTACCTGGGCGACTCGGGGAGCATGGTCGCGGGCGGCGTGTTGGGGGTGCTGGTGCTCCGCGTTGCGACCGGGGGCACGGCGGCGCCGAACCTGACCGTCGCCGCCGCGTTGTTCTTCGTCCCCCTGTTGGATACCTTCCTGGCCATCGTGCGGCGGTCGATCGAGGGGCGTAGCCTCATGGACGCCGACCGCGGCCACGTACACCACCGGCTGCTCGACCACGGCCTGGGCGTTTGGCGAGTGCTCGGCGTGCTGGGCGGATTGTGCGTGCTATCGGGCGTGGTGGCCGCGCTGGTTGCGGCCTCCGGCCAGGAGTGGTTGGCCTGGGCCGTGCTGCCGGCAGTCGCGGCGCTGGCGGTCCATCGCCGTTTGATCGGCCATGAAGAGTGGCGACTTACCCGACAATGGCTGGCCGGGCTCGGCGCGCGGGGGCAGGGGCGCCGCGAGCCCTTGGCGCCGCCGCACCGGCTGCGCGTGGTGAGCCCGCCGCCGGCAGGGCGGGTGCGCGAGGGCGTGCTGCGGGGCCACGCGGCGCTCGGCGAACCCGCACCCATGGAAAGCTCGAAATCCGCGGCCTAGGAGACCGCTAGCACTGATAGTATTGCATCAATGCGTAAGCGCGGCAACCGCGTGCGACCTTGCCGCTTCGGTAAACCTTAACGAACATCTTTTGAGTTTGGACGTACCCTTTGCCGATAGGGAGGATGATCGTGCCGCTGTGCGGGCGCTCGCGCGAAAAGGCGCCGGTCACCCTGTCCCGGAAGAAACCAAACCAAGGAAGTCGACGGATCAGGCCGAACCGCTTCGGCCGGCAGGAATCTCGTGCTACCCACTCTTAGGAAACGGACGGAAACCATGAGAAGTCTTTCGCGGATCGGTTGGCTCGCTGCCCTGGTGGCAATCGCGGGCCTGGGCATGGCCAATCTCGCCCTGGCGGCCGATACGGCCCAAGCGCCCCCGCTGGCCGACGTCAAGCTCCACCAGGGCGGCGTCCTGCTCGGGCAGGTCCTCACCGCCCAGAGCGCCGCCGTGCCCGAGGTTGACGTGGCGCTTTCCAGCCGCGGCCGGGAGCTGGCCAAGGGCAAGACCGACAAGAACGGCTACTTCGCCTTTGGCGGGCTGCACGCCGGCGTCTACCAGGTGGTGGCCGCCGACGGCCAGAGCACCTTCCGCGCGTGGACGGAAAATGGCGCCCCGCCCGTGGCCCAGCCCGGCCTGCTGGTGGTCACCGGCGACGAGGCCGTGCGCGGCCAAGGCGTGATGCGAGGCGTGCGCAACGCCCTGGCCAATCCGATCGTGGCGGGCACCCTGATCGCCTCGGGCATCGTCATCCCCATCGCGCTGGACGAGGCCAACGACGTGGGCACGCCGTAGACGCCGATCGCTCCCGTTCTCGTTGCCGCTCTCGGTGCGCGGAAAAGCGCAGCTCCGCGGCAGAGCACGCGCGCCATGCGCCGTGTCTGCGCCGGGCGCCGACATGAGATATGGCGTCACGAGGTCCGGCCACTACAAGTCCTCACAATCTTCGAGGGTCGTTGAGCACGCTGGCCCGGCGCTTATAATGGTGGTGCCATGGCTGATCGTCTCTCCCGACCCCAAGACACCGAGCCCGGCAAGCCGGAAATTCCGCGCGAGTGGCTCGAGGAGTTCGAGGCCGCGAGCAGGCGGCCCTTGCGAACGCGCTTTCGGTACGCCTTTATCCGCACGTATAAGCCGGTGCTCGACGACGAGCCTTTCCGCGCTTTCGACACCATGGCCGACTATCGACGCTGGTGTGAAGAAAACCTGCCCGACTGGCTGGGATATGGACGCCTTTGAATACCGCCAGGCAGAGGAGATCCGCGACGCGCTGGGGCGCCACGGCGTCCGGTACCTCTTCATCGGCAAGTCCGGGGCGATCTTGCTGGGCTTCCCCGACACCACACAAGACGCCGATCTCTACGTCAAACGCACGGAAGAGAACTGCAAAGCGATCGTCCCGGCGCTGTTGGAGCTGGGATTCGAACTGACGGCGGACCAGGCCGCCCAGATCGAGCGCGGCAAGGACTTCGTACAGCTCAAGAACGGGCCGTTCGACCTGGACCTCGTCTTCGCGCCCGACGGGATCGAACGCTTCGACGACGCCTGGAATCGCCACGTCGAGGTTGAGGGCTTCCCGGTCTGCCACATCGACGACATCATCGCCAGCAAGGCGGCCACCGGCCGGCAGAAGGACCGCGAATCGCTCCCTCGCTTGCGATCCTTCCGCGAGTATTGGCATTCGCAGCACCGGGGGCGATAGAGCCCCCCGAAGGGCCCTCGCTTCTTTGCCGCCCGGCGCCGGAGGGAATAGAATGGACCAATGCGGTCCCGTCCTCTCTTTCCCTCGGATCATCTCCCTCATGCTCGTTCCAGGCATCGTCCTGTTGCCAATTCTCTTGGGCGCGGCTCCGCTGCCGGGCGATGCCGGGGCCGGCCGTGAAGTGTCGAACGGCGGCTTCGCCGACATCTCCTCGGGAATCCTGCCCGAGCACCGCATCCTCGCGCTGGCCCAGCAAGGACGCTGGGACGAAGTCCTTGGGCTCTGTCGGCGCCTGGAGGAGGTGATCGCCCGCCGGGCGGCAGGCCAAGCGGGCGGGCGGCGCTACGGCGTGCGCTCCGGCCGGCTGATGCTTGCTTGGGCGCGCCACCAGGCAAGCGCGGGCCCCTCGGCCGAGGGCCCCCCCGTCGCCGGAAACGTGCCGATCGCCTTGCGCCATCCGCTCATCGAGAACGTCAGCAAGGAGAGCTACAACCTGCTGAGCGAGTTCGACGCGGCGATCTCCGGCGGCGAGCTGCGCCACGCCTGCCGGCTGATTACCGAGTTCGCCGACCCGCAAAGCTGGGGCCTCGTGCGCGACGCCCGCGACCCCCGGCTGCTGGTCGACCTGCCGATCGAAATCGAGCTGGCCGTGCAGCGCGAGCCGAAGCTGCCCGCGGTCATGCAGGAGCATTTCGGGCAACTGGGACTCTTGCGCGTACGGGGGGCGATCGCCCTGGAGGACGAGCGGGCCGTCGTGGCCGCGGCCTGGCGGTTCTTCGGCTCCCATGCCGCGGCCGAGGCACGGCAATGGCTGGGCGACCGCCGGCTCTCGCTGGGCCGGTTCGTCGAGGCGATCGAGCAGTACAGCCTGGGCCTGTACGGGGCCTCGCCCGGGCAAAGCGCGGGGCTTGCGGCCCGGTCGCGACTGGCCGCGGCGCTGTTGGGCTTCGACGTCGGCCCGCCCGCGGCCGCGTCGGTGCGTCTGGGGGACCTCACGCTCTCGCCCGAACGGTTCGAGCTGCTCGTCGGCGGGCTGCGCTCGGTCCGGGCCAAGGGGGCCACGCTCGCCGTGGGGGGGGCGCGCAGCGGCGACTGGCACCGGGCCACGTGCCCCCGACCGGCCGCGTACCAGCCGGTCCCCTTCGCCTCGATCACCCTGCGCCCCGATCCCATGCCGCCCGGCCTCGATTGGGTGGCCCGGCAGGTGGCCTCGGCCGTGGCGGGCGGGAAGCTGCTGTTAGTCTCCCCGGGCCAGCTCGCAGCCTTTGACCCGGCCTCCGGCGAGAAGGTCTGGCTCGACCAGCCCAACGTCTGGACCCCCAACCCGTGGTGGCTCCCGGGGCCGACCCAGCCGATCGTCGACCGCGATCGGATCTACGTGCGCGAGCTGACCCCGTTGGGCTACCGGCTGCTTTGCCTCGAAGCGGGCGGGGGCCGCACCTACTGGAGCACCGACCCGGAGCTGGTCATCGCCTCCGATCCGCTGCTCTTGGGCGACGACGTGGTCGCCTTGGAGGTCGAGCGGCTCGAGGCCGGCGATCTCATGGAGCTGGCCCTGGTCCGATTCGGGGCAGAGTCGGGTCAGCTCCGCGGCCGGGTGCCCGTGGCCGAGTTCCTCGACCACCGTGACGGGGCCCTGCCTTTTGGGCTCACGGCGATGGGAAACCGGCTGGTGGCCAGCGGGGCCGGGACGGTTTTCTGCTGTGACCTCGATGGAGAGGTGCTCTGGATGCGGCGCCAGCTCTGGATGCCGCCCGTGCCCGAGTTCCCGGAGGCCGCGCTCTGGCACCCCCACGTACTCAAGCCGCCGCTGGTGCTTAAGGGTCGGGTCTTTGCCACACAGCCGGGCGTCTGGGCCGTCGAAGGGCTCGATCTGCGCACCGGCCGGCTCCTGTGGCGGACCGCGGTGCCGGGTCTCATCTCCCTGGCCGGCCACTACCGGGGAAGGCTGGTCGTGGAGACCAACTACGGGCTCTCAGCCCTCGACCCCTCGACCGGCCGGCTGCTCTGGCATCACCCCACCGGGCACCGCCTGGCCGCGCTGGCCTGTGGCCCCCCCGGCGGGCTCGTCTACGCCCGGCTGGAAGAGCCGCCTCGACCGTCCGCGTGGGCTCGTCGCCTCGCGGCCCTCGTGTGGCTCGACGCGGCCACGGGCAAGCCGACCTATCGCCTGGCGTTCGGCGTGCCCGATTTGGCGGGAGCCGATCCGCTGGTCGGCCCCCTGGTCACGGCCGGCGATCGGCAGTGGCTGCTGGTCGCCCGGGCGAACCGTCCGGCTGAGCGGGAGATCGTGGAGTTGGTGGGCCGCGAAAGAGCCGCAAAGACGGGACCAGGTTCATTTTTCCCCCAGGAAAAATAGACCTGGTCCCTTTTTCGCTACTTGTGCCCGCGGCTGGAGCCCATCTTGAACAGGCGGCCGAGCACCGACTGCTTGCCCGTAGGGAGTTCTTCGGGGCGCTGGTCGCCGCCGGTCAGGGCCTCGGCCAGGGCCTGGAAGGCCTGGGTGATGCCGGCCTTGGGGGACTGCTCGACCAGGGGGATGCCGTTGTTGCGGGCCTCGACCATGGTGCGGTAGTCGTTCGGCAGGTGCCAGTAGACCTGCTTGCCGATGGTGTCCTCGGCCTTTTTGACGGTGATCGAGCCGGATTCGAGGCCCACGCGGTTCACGACGATCTTCACCTTCTCGGCAAGCTCGCCCATCTGGCCGAAGGAGGTCATCAATCGCACGATGTTCCGCAAGCAGGGCAGGTCGAGCTGCGTGACCAGCAACACGTCGTTGGCCATTTCCAGGGCCATCAGGTCGATGGCCGAGTAGCTCTTCGACAGGTCGAGCACCAGGTGCGTGAACGTGGCCTTCAGCAGCCCGATCACCCGCTGGAGGTCTTCGGCGCTGATCAGCCCCACGTCTTCAAGCTGCACGGGCCGGGGTAGCAGGTAGAGGCCCGAGGAGTGCTTCGTCAGCGACCGTTTCAGCAGCGAGAAGTCGAGCCGGGTGACGTTCTGGGCCACGTCGACCAGGGTGTAGTCGGGAATGGTGTCGAGGAAGACGTCGGCGTCGCCCAGGCAGAGGTCCAGATCGACCAGGGCCACCGAGTGGGTCGATTCGGCGGCCAGGGCGCAGCCGAGGTTCACCGCCAGGCTCGTGGTGCCCACGCCGCCGATGGCCCCGGACACGGCGATCACCTGGCAGCCGCGGACCTTGCGGTCGCCCTGGCTGAAGCGGCGTTCGCTGATGCGCCCCAGGGCCCCCAGCAGGTCCTCGATGCGTACCGGCTCGGTCAGGAACTCCTTGGCCCCGGCCCGCATCGCCCGGAGGATCAGGTTCCCGTCGCTCGAGGAGCTTACGACCAGGACCGAGCAGGAGTCGGAGCTTTGGCCGAGCTGCCCGACCAGCTCCAGGGCCTTGTCGGGGTTGGCGTCGATGGCGACCAGGCCGATGTCGGGGTTGGTCTGTGCCACCACGTCGCCGAAAAACTCGTAGCGCGAGCACTCGGCCTCCAGCCAGATCATGTCCATCCCCAAGAGCATGCGCTTCAGCGTTTCGCGCTTGGAATCGTCGGGGTCAACGATCGCCAGTCGCAGCACGTTGCTCATGGGAGTGGGGGCGGCCGACGCCTAAAGAGGAAAGCGATTCTGGGTGCAGACGTAGCCCTGTCCGGAAAATATAGCTTGCGGAAAACGCATCCGAAAAAGGGACCAGGTATATTTTGCCCACAACGGCCCGAAGGATACGTTCCCTGTTCCACCCCGGCCCAGGGCCGGCGGCAGAATGGTTTGGAAACCAGCCCTACAGTCGCCAAACCCCCTTCCCCCGGCACGGGGGCGGGGGAAGTGCGGAAGCTGTCGTTCAGCCGCCCCCTATGGCAGCACGTCGTAGCCCACCGGACCGATAAAGCCCGGCGGCGGGCCGTCGGGCACCGCCGGGGCCGAGTCGGACGGGATGGACGGACCGTGCGGGTTTTGCGTGGCCGCCATGCGGTCATCGGCCGTGGGGGCCGCCGGCTCGCCTTCTCGCCTGAGAATCATCCCCTCCGGCGGAACCATCCCCTCCGGACTGCCCGGCCCCGGCATGGCCCCCGCCATGGCCCCGGGCGGGCAGCAGTTGGGCACTTCCAGGTGCCCCTCGCCGAACAGCTCGACGTCGGTCGGGCTGGTGGTCCTCATGCCCGGCCCGCAGGGCGGCACCTCGTGGGGATCGAGGGCCTCGACCAGCTCGGGCGTGACCATCACCAGCAGCTCCACTTCGTTGAGTTGCTCCTCGACCCGCCGAAAGGGGATGCCGAAGACCGGCAGCTCGCTCACCCAGGGGAGACCCCGGTTTGCGGCCTCGGTTCGGGTTTGCACCAGCCCGGCCAGGGCCAGCGTCTGTCCGGCCTGGAGTTCCACGCCGGTCTCGACCTCGCGGACCTTCAGTGCCGGGATGCCGCCCACGGCGTTGGCCCCGTCGATCTCGCTGACCGAGGGCCGCACCTCCAGCCGGATCCGACCGTTGCCGAGCACCTGGGCCACGAAGTCGAGCCGGGTGCCGAACTCCTTGAACTCGACCGTGGGCCCGGTGATCCCGCCGTTGACCTGGTAGCCGAACTCCCCCCCAACGCGGAAGTATGCCGGGCGCCCGCTGATCGCAACCAGGTTGGGC
>Ga0180438_10002880_pt1 | contig 27018 bp, 23 predicted proteins | sample SS_ome_12_FD_132455 | JGI IMG/M metagenome (GOLD analysis project Ga0180438, IMG submission 132455) | Hypersaline lake sediment archaeal communities from the Salton Sea, California, USA - SS_3_D_2 metaG | ecosystem: Environmental > Aquatic > Non-marine Saline and Alkaline > Hypersaline >... | reverse complement strand
TGATCCCACTTCCCCTGATGGCCCTCGCGGCTCTAGCTGGGAAATCTGCAATCAAAAGAACAGCAGACTAAGTGAGTCATGGTAGAAATCGTTTATTACTCATTATAGATTGCTAAATAAAAACTAAAGGGGTTGGGCTTCGAGCCCAACCATCTGATTTTATTATCCTACTTTAGAGCCACAGTTCGGGCAGAACTTTGCTCCATTAAGGGCTGTTCCACAATTGGCGCAGAACTTGGCGCCTGCAGGGGTACCCGCTGGTCCGCCTTGCTGTTGTCCGCCTTGTCCCATCATTCCTGCAGCTCCTGCCATGAATCCCATGCCAGCACCAAAACCAGCACCGGGACTTCTGCCAAGAGACTCAGCTGAATCCTTTACGGTTTCTGAACCTAGTAATTGAGAGCCGCTCACTCCACCGGTTTTCATGAAGAACAAGCGTTCTCTATATTTCTCGGTGGTGTCCATCCCCTCAAACTTTAGATCCACAAGCTCTAGACCAATCCTCTCGAAGTTCATGCGAACCTTTGTCTTAACCTTGAGAGAGGTCTCGTCAAGCTGTGTGAAGACTGCTTGAAGGTCGTAATGGGCAAACTCGTCAATTATCTGCTCATTCATGAATGAGCGCAGGAAATCATTGACCTTCTTCGTCGAGAAGGCGTCCTGATTACTGACTACTTCGTTTGTGAAGATCTTTGGCTCTTTGACTCTGAACCAAAAGTTGCCATGGAACATCAAGGGGGCTAAGTCACTAGTCTGACCTCTTCCTCCAAACTTGCCCTGGAATTGCGAACGTGAGATAAAGATGCATGTCGCCTCAAAGACATCGCCTTTGACTGCTTTTTGCAACCACCCTACAAGACCAGGCATACTGCTTGTGGTCAACTTGTGACGGCCAGCAAGGAAAGTGTCCAGTGCCTTGCCATCCCTGTAAAAGATAGCAGCCTGGTTTTCCATTACAATTAGCTGTGATCCCCATCTAATCCTATTATCTGGATAACGCCAAACAATGTGGTCTGGGCTGGCGTTAGTCCACTCTATCGCGTCGGCCATGATTCATCGACTCGTTATGTTGTGTTCGAGTTCTGTGTTGATAGATGTGTCATATGTTTTAAACATTGACATGGTATGGTTTAAGCGTGAAGAGCTAGTTATCTCTTGCTCCTAAGCAGTTAGTTATATGAACGGAGGGATATGTCTAGATGTGGTTTTTGATGACAGAGGAGCAACCTGAGGAGGAAAGAAGGGAACCAACCATCCCGGCAGGGAAACCCTTCAATCCACTTGCCACATATGTTGTCTATACTGGACTTGTTCTGATTAGCTACATCCTATTCTGGCTGTTCTATTACCCAGCATTGATAGCGTTCACAATGTTCTTTGTCATCATTTTAATCCGGGACACACAGCATGTCTTGAAGACATACGAACTGTCCTTCGCCAGAAAGGCTGCAGTGGTAAATCTCTGCTACTCTGTGACTTTCTTCATCATCCTTGTTGTGAATGGTATTGCCATCACTCGTGGACTTACACCACCCATCCTTCCTGAGGTTAGAGACTTGGCGTCTTGGTCTCCCATGTTTATCCTTGGTGGTCTCTTTGGAATGGCCAATATCAAACGAATGTATGGTCCAAGAAGGACAGGTTTTCAATATCCTTGAATTCATAGCTCGAGAATCATGAGGTCTTCTCCCAGAATGACCTCCGCATTGGTTCTCCTACTCACTATCTCGATCACCTTGTCCTTATTCTCAACAATCTCTGGAGATACATGAGTCAAGACTATCTTAGATGGGTCAATTTCTTCTGCAATCCTTGCAAGCTCACTCGGGCTTGTATGCATACCTTCTGGATGAACCCCATCCAGCCAATTGCACTCATGTATCAGGATGTCAGTTCCCTCTGCAAGCTCTATGATGTCTCTACAGGGGGCGGTATCAGATGAATAGGTCAGCATCTTTCCGCCATGTTCAACTCTGAACGCACGAGTGTCATAGTTTCCGTGTAACGTTGGACTAGTCGCAATTGAGAGATCACCTAGTGGAACAACGTGACGCTCCTGAAGTAGAGTAGTTTCAATCAGCACCTTCTCTCTCAGATATGTGAAAGCAATATCATTCACTCCTCGAGACCATTCCCTAACCGATGGCGGAGCAAAGAGCTTCAAAGTCCTATCATATCCTGATAACCACAGACTCTGACAGAGAGGTAGGAAGTCCGCACAATGATCAATGTGGAAATGACTGATGAATACAGCATCCAGCAACCTGATATCAAACTGCAATTGAGTTAGTCTATGAAGCACTCCAGATCCGATATCAAGAAGGACTCTGGTATTTTCGGTTTCAACAAGTATGCCCGACTGAACACGATTCGAATCGGGATATGATGTGCCTGTACCCAACAAGACAACTCTCATGACAATCACTGTTGCAATATTCTCAGAGTGTATTCAGTCTTCCTTTGTGTTTGCATCAATGGCTAGATTGCAAATCTAGAACTCTTTGGTTTGATGACATATGTGAAGGTGTTGACAAGGAGCCTTAGATCCCGTATTAATTTCGCATGGTCGATTTCAGGGGAGCGAAGTTTTCGACCAATCTCTGGACAGGACACAGCACGGGCGGTCCTGAGGAGAGGAAGGCATTCCACCTTGATGTCTCCTCTCTCAACACCGTTCCAAATCTCCTCGAGAGCTTCAACCAATACCTCTTGCTGTTTCAGAAGGATATTTCTGTCTACACAATTGCCTGCGTCTTCCAAAACGAGTCCAGTCATGCTTGTTGCTTCTAGGAGAAAGCGATTGCCCAGGTTGTCATCTGGACCAGATGGCCGCTGTATATCCTCGCTGCGTCGTTGATACAGTCCCGGTCACCGGACATTTACTCAGCAAAGCACTATTTATCTGCCACTTATTTCTCACAATCACTTTGATACACAGATATATACCCGTGGACATTCTTTGAACAAGGCCAGCACAAGGAGTTGGGTGTCGTAGTCTTGAGTGATGAAGATGCTGATACTTCAGAAGAGAATGAAACGAGGGACATAACCAGTAAATCATCTATCATTAGAGCGCGTTTCGTTGGCATATACCAGACTCTAAGTTCCTCAAGAATTCCCTTCCTATTTATTGGAGTCATTGCCACATTAGTTATAGCGAAGATACTCCTCATCCTCAGTCTTGATTGGATAATAATTGATGAAGTATTACCCAACTCTTGGTTGTATCTTGATCCCTACGATGCCAATGACATCGAAGGAACTCCAGAGATCATCCTAGGACTGGCTAATCGGTGGGACTCTCAACACTTTCTAGAGATTGCTAGGAATGGCTATCCTGCAGGTAGTGAGATCGGTCTTCTCTATGCCTTTGCTCCAGTATACCCATGGATGGTCGCTGGTCTGAATCAGCTAGTGGGGAATCTCTATACCTCGGGCGTCATTGTTTCAAACACTTTCTATTTTCTATCTATTATCAGCTTTTTTGCAGTAGCCAGGTTATATATGGACTATGAGAAATCCTGTCTTCTCTCTCTCACCTTCGGATTGTTCCCAACCTACTTGGTATATGGCACTCTTGCTTACTCCGAAGCACCATACCTCTTCTTTTCGATATCTTCTTGGTATTTCTTCAAGAAGAAATTGTACCTGCCTTGCGCCATCTTCATGACCCTGTCAATTCTTACGCGATATATTTCAGTTCTCTTGGTCCTCATATTTGGACTCATTATTCTATCCGAATTCATTGACAGGTATCGGGAGGAACATTCCCTAAGGAAGGCATTCAACTTCAGGGTCTTTTGGTTCCTCATCCCTGGCGTCTGTGTCACTCTGGTGTTTCTATATTTTCAGTCATTGACTGGAAGGTTTTTTGCCGCTTTTGAGGCACATGCCTGGTTTGGTGATAACCTAGCGACACCCTACCATCAGTTTCGGTGGTTCTTTGAGGGATACTTTGTTGAGCTCAATCCTAGTGTTGATCCCTTCATGTTAATGCTGTTGAGATATATATTCACAATTCCCTTTCTCACACTGACTCTGCTTCTTTTCAAGGATGATGCAGAACTGGGTCTTTATGGATTGCTGTTCATGTGGTTTACGCTTAGCATGGAAGGGATATCTGGAATAGCTTCCCCCCGAATCATGCTATCTGCATGGGTAGCGTTTCTTGCATTGAAGAATCGTGTGTCAAAAGGAATTCTCCTTGTGATGGCAGTGATGTTCTTCTTGATTGGGATTTGGGTAATGTATCAGTTTCAACTAACATTTTTCGCATAGATCTGCAGAGAGTCTTTCTCATAACCTAGTGGTCGAACATGAAGCAAATTTCCAAAAGGATGTTCTTAAAACCAAAAAACGCGCCAAAATCCGTAGTAGACTGAGTTCCTACCCCTCGTTTTTAGTCTGAAAATCGGCTTTTGCCGAACTCATTTTCTGAAAAACAACACTTTCAAAAGCAATGCGTGTCATTTTCTTTGATAACTGCGTGGACCTTAGGGTCAAGGAGTGAATTGAGCTTGAGCGAGAATATTGATTTCAACACTCTAATTCAGTACCTAAGCGCAATAGCATTAGCACTGTTTTTCTTGATTTACATGCCTTGGACGTACCTGTCTGATGCAGTACTTGCTAATGCTGGATTGACTTGGGTATACTACTTTACTCTGGTAATCGGACTTCTGTTCCCGATGTACTATGCCATTGGAAAGGAGAACACAGCCTGGCTTCTGTTGGGTCTCTCATTGATTCTCAACTCCATAATCTGGATGGTGGCCGATGCCGCACAGATTGCGGCAGCCGTCTTTGTTCTTCTCGCCGGATTGCTGTTCTTCATTGCACCATTCCTTGAGAATAGAATGTCAAACTGGGATATGATGAAGAACGTGTTCCATTTCCTGAAGGGTCTGTTCCTAATTCTAGCTGTGGCCTTTTATGCCAGCTTCAACCTGGATGCCATGATTGGAACTACAAGTGCTAACCACATCATGCCCCAATTCATCTACATGGGTGGGGGTATTATGATTGCATTTGCTTTCATCCTCATGTGCTATGGGCTCTTCAATCTCTTCAAGATGTACTTGGGAGAAAAGGTGGGCGGATACTTTGGCGACCTGGCTAAGGTCTTCTACATGCTAATGGTGCTTGTCTTCCTACTCGGTATACTCTACAATGCGACAGCATACACCCTACTCGATCCTTGGGGTTATACAACAGGAGTATCAGCATCCATTGATTTCTTTGCTGGCTTACGCCTTCTTGGAAATACTAACTTGGGAGCAATCCTGCTCATCATCCTGTTCATCTATGGTATGAGCAAGATTTCGAAGAAGTTCGAGTAATAGTTATACAAAGCACTGGAAAGGGAGGTCTTCCTCCTTTTCCTTTCTCTTTCTTTTCTAACTTGTTTCTGCCCAACGTATTGCTAGGTCTTATAGAATGATTCCCAGATGTCATAACAGTAAACTGGGTGATTAAGAATGAGACTAACTGGACATCGTCCTACGACACTGAGTAATAGAGAACCATCGGAGGATCCTATAAAATCATTCGAGTCTCTAACCCGGAAGTTCCTCTCATCTCCAAGAGCCAGCCAATTGAAATGCCCCACTTGTGGAAGCATCATCGATTTCAATGCTGGTGTTAGGTGGCCTGGTCCTGACACATTCACATGTAGTGCTTGTGAGCGCCATCTCAGTATGCGCTTGATTCATCAGGCTCTTAGAGACCTTGGACTAGATTGACAATTGATTGTCAAATTAGAGTGCCTCCTGAGAAACTGAGATTCAGATATAACTAAGTCTACTAAGACTGACAAATGAATATTCGATGTTATTCTACACGTGGATTGAGAAATCGAGGTTCGGTCACTTCTGCATCAAGTATCTCTTGATCAGTGATATCAACAAATGGATTCTTAATCCAAATAAGAAAACCCGCAATTGCTGGCGCTATGTTAACTACCATCAGGGTTAGTGAGAATGAAATGATTAACGCAGGCTCAATGCCAATTCGCGTCAGCATGAATAGCAGAACACCCTCCCTTATTCCTAGTCCCTGAATAGTAACAGGGATTGTTGTCATCATTATGATCAAACCCAGCGTTACAGTGAGGTATGTCCACTCGATTTCCATTTGTAATGCTATTGCGAGCAGATATGCCTGTGCTACATAGAACGCAAAGAGAAGCGTTGCGAAAGCTAGGCTAATTGCGACTTTTCTACTCCCAATAGCCTTAAGCATTGAAGGTAGGGTAAAGAAGGATCTCCCTCTTATTCCTTCGCTCATTAGACGTTTTAGACGAGCTTTCATAAACCTGGTCCAGAGAGTAGCCCTTAATATCCGGTAGAAACTGTATCCTCCAATTATCCAGATTGATACCACGAGTAATGCCTCAATTGAGATATTGACCTCAAGGATTACTACCAAGGCTAGAATCCCAATGGTGAATGGAACGACAGACCCTATTATTGCGTCCAGTAAAATACTGATGATCGATTTGTCAACTTGATTACCTCTATGCTTCATAAATGGGACACGTATGAAATCTCCAAAACTCCCGGGGATGACCAAGTTTGCTAGTTGCGCTATGCATATTGCTTCTGTTGCTGCTTGTGTGTTTAGGTTCAAATCCATACCTTCCGCAATGACTTTCCACCTCAAGCCTCGAAGAACCGTGATTGGAAGCACAGAGAGAATCAGGATAATTACACAAATTGGTGGAATCTCAAAGGTGAAAGCAAGCATGCCTTGAATATCGATGCCCAACATGATGTATATGAATATCACAATTCCAATGAGTCTAATAGATACTTTCAGGAATCGTGTATATTTCAAGAAGTGTCCCTACCCTTTTAATACCCCATTAGAAACAAGTGTGCCTTATAGACCATGCTCTCGAATTAATAGATCACTTCTATGGTTTATTAGTATAAATTGGTGATTCAGTCGTCCGAGAAATCCTTTGGCTATCATCAATGAGTAAATAGACTCCTACGATATCTATCAGTACTATGCCCACTGCAATTACAAGGTCGGGTTGCGACATTCGAGTTGCCACTAGTGAAATTGAAACAGTCAATCCTACCGTGATCAGACTAATAATCACTATGATCCATTTCAACAGTGAAAGTCGATCTTCGCCCTTGGTGTAAAATCTGAAGACTAAATAAAAAAGATAGCCAACTAGTAGGAAGAACTCGAGTCCTATGGTGATTCTAAGATACGCCCCTTGCATAATCGCTTTTTCTCCAACTCCATCTGTCCCTTTATTGAGTTAGATTTTACGATACGATATAATTCTCTAATGAAACCAACTTGCGATCTATAGGTTCCTATCTAGGAAGGTCAAATATCATCCACCATAGGTTGCGTAATTGAGTGTAATCACCAGATTACTAGAAATTTGAAAAGAAGTAAAATTCCGGAGCAAAAGCCCCGGAATGACAGAATAGTCTAATCTTGATAGCCTTTCATGTAGCCCTCTCGTTGATTCCATTTCTCCTCGAGACGCTGCATGATAGTCCACATGCGATAAGTATAGTCCCAGGCCTTGTCAAACTTGCCCTGGTTCATCTCGTCTTGGAACTCCTCCACGACGTCATTTACCGCACCTATATCATCGATAATGACTGCATCGAACTCGTATACTTGATCGAGCTCCTTCTCGTTGATTTTCTCCTTTGAACCCCAAGCGGCGTATCCATAGTCCGCATACCTGATGGCTGATTCAATCTTGTCTGTCAGTGCGAGCATCCTGTCGAATGTCTCCCATGTCTTTGTGAGATTATAATCCACTGCCATCATCTGCAGCTTCTCAAGATCTTGCTTCACAAGCCTGAGCTGGTCAGCTATGAACTCTCGAAGCACCTTGTCTGCGGCGCGTCGTTCTTCCTTCTCTTGATACCCGTGCCAGCCGGGGATGTAATGAGTTATCTTCCCAAAGAAGCCTCCCTTGATGTCCGAGGCAGCCTTCTTTCTGATTCTCTTGGCGATTGGGTCAGTTACTTTGCCCATGCTGATAATTCTCCTGAATATTCACAACCCCCTTGGCATGACAATGGGGTTGGTCTGCTTGGGACTATACTTGAGTCCTTTTAAAACATGTTACAACTGTGTTCAATCCAGATTTTGCCTTCCAGAATCGCCGACAAGGCGTTGCTTAAATATGATTAATTGATGCCCGAAGACTATGATAGAACAGGGCGTGATCCGCAAAATCGACTGGACAATTATACCTGCAAAGATGCGGTCTATTGCGGATGAAGATTTGGAAAGTGCAAAAAGGAAACTCGACGACATTGCGAAGACCCCTTCGACCGAAGTCAGTCTGCAAACCCTCAAGGATTTTGAGGAGGTTTTCGGTTCAGCAGGTGATCATCTTGGTTATCTCATTTTCATTAAAGATGTGTCTGTAAACAAAGATCAACGAGACATGGGAGAAGAGATAGAGAAGGATGCCAGGAAATTCGAAAATGAGATTTGGAGTAGAAAAGACCTCTATGAAGTAATTGTCAATCTCGAGTCAGAAATGGATTCTTTTGAGCCTGAAGACAGGACTCTACTTGATCACACTTTGAAAAAGTTCCGACATATGGGTGCTGCTCTAGACGACGAAAAAAGGAGAGAGTTCCTTGAGATTGCAAACAACCTCACAGTTCTCCAAACTGAATTTAGACGGGTGTTGAATGAAATTACTACTACAGTACCCTTCACTGAAGAGGAACTCGAAGGTGTTCCGCCTCCTGTGTATGAAACTCTAGAGAAAGACGGTGATAAGTATCTCTGCCCACTTGACTATCCAGTTTTTATTCCCGTAAGAACTTATGCGAAGAATCCTGAAACCCGTAAGAAGATGCAGATTGCTTTCTTGCAGCGTGGTGGGAAGGAGAACACCCAAAGACTCGCAGATGCACTAGCACTTAGAGACAGACAAGCAAAACTACTCGGATTCTCTAATTTTGCAGAATATGTCCTTACGATGAAGATGGCGAAGACTCCAAAGAGAGTCCTAGATTTCATGTATGAGTTGCAGGAGAAACTCACTCCTCTTAGCGACAGAGAAACCCTAGTACTTCGAGAAATGAAGGCAAAAGAACAGAACATACCACTTGATGAAGTGAAAATCGAAGTCTGGGATTTGTTCTATTACCATGAGATGTTGATGAGAGAGAAATATGCTGTTGACCAGAATGAGGTCAAGCAGTACCTTCCAATGGCGTCTGTCATAAGGGGTGTGCTTGATGTCTATCAGACTGTACTGAATCTTGAATTCAAAGAACCAAAGGAGTTGAATGTCTGGCATGAAGATATTCAGCAGTATGAGGTATATGACAAGACAAATGGAAAGCTACTTGGTGTCTTTTATCTGGATCTCTATCCTCGAGACGGCAAGTTCAAGCATTATGCAGTCTTTGACTTCATGGACCGACGAGTAAAGGATGGCAAGGAGTTCCTCCCTGTATGCGCGATGGTGTCCAACTATGAGAAGCCAACTCCGGACAAACCATCGTTACTCAATCATCAGGAGGTTGAAACCTTCTTCCACGAGTTTGGTCACCTGATGCATGTAATAAGCAATCAATCGAAATACGCAAGATTCGGATTAAGTGGTCTCCTTCCTGATTTCATAGAAACACCATCAATGATGTTTCAGAACTGGGCATGGAAGGAGGAGGTCTTGTCAGATCTTTCAGGTCACTACAAGGATCCTAAGAAGAAGCTTCCATCAGACATGCTCAAACGACTGATTGATGCAAAGCTGCTCAACATTGGGACGCTTCAACTTCGTCAGGTTGCATACTCATTGGTTGACATGGTCTATCATACCGAAGGATCAGATGATCCAAATGCTGTTTTCAAGAAGGTTTTTGCCGAGGTCACTAAATACACACTCCCTGACGAAACATGTTTTGAAGCTGGATTTGATCACCTCATGAATACTGGCTACACGGCTGGTTACTACAGCTATACCTGGTCTCAGGTCTATGCTGAGGACATTTTCACCAAGTTCGAAGAACATGGGTTCATGAATTCGGAAATTGGTACCGAATATCGGCAGAAGATACTTGCTCCAGGAGGAAGTCTAGACCCTGATGACATGGTCAAGAGTTTCCTTGGTCGTGAGATGAAAACTGATGCATTTATGAAGTCACTGGGACTTGATGGAAAGTAAAAGAAAGAGCATTGTAGGGCAGAAGCCCTGCCCTACTCGTTTTTGTTTTGTTTGATTAATTACCAGAGTTGATACTGTCTCTTGACAAAGCCTTCCCAGACTCGTGGGAGCTTGCCAATGACTTCCTCTGTAATTGACTCAGCTGAAGCTTTCACCTTCTCAATATCACAGTCTCCATAGAGCTCGACATTGATTGCCTTTGGCTCGGTGATGGGTGCCCCAATCTGACTGACAAGATAGCAGTAGACCTGTGATAGGTCTGGATGCTCCTTATGGACTCTCTGCGTAATTTCTCTGGCTGCAACATTATAGGTCTTGCCAACATGCGACACTGGGTTCTTTCCTGCTGCTGCCTCGAGTGTCATTGGTCGATATGGTGTGATTAGGCCATTTGCACGATTACCTCTTCCTACCTGACCATCGTCTCCATGTTCCGAAGAAGTACCTGTCACTGTTAGGTAGAACAAACCATCTTCAGGACTATCTGCAGTGTTGACGCTGACCTCTGTTTCCATATCAGTTATCTTTACAGCGAGGTCTGTCACAAGGTCCCGGATTCCCTCCATGACACTTGCATACTCCTCCTTGTCTTTGGTTTCACTGGAGATGATGGCTGCAGCAACCTGCACATGGATCTTGTCATCGATACGAGTTCCCATTATCTTGATGTCCTCTCCAATCTGCGGCCACTGTTTCTTAACCTTTTCACTATTCAGGAGCTGTTCTGACTCTAGAGTGATCAACTCGGTAGGGGAGAATGGTGCATACCCAACACCAAAGCTGGTGTCATTACATCGGGGAACACCAGTTTCTAGGTCAAAGTTGCCAACGAGGTCAGTGCTGCCTGCTCTAATCTTGTAGTCAATGATGACATCTGAATTCACATCTAGATGCGGTAGATCCTTACTCAACCATTCTCTTGTATGTTCCACAGCAAACTTCCCGACCGGCACAATTCTTTCATAGTCCTTATCAACAACATCGACAGCCCTTCCGCTCAACAAGATGTAGATCGGTTCGATAACGTCCCCTCCGCCAAACTTTGCATTGGACTGTCCTCCGACCAGAAGTACCTTGTCGACATTATGATGCTGAACTTGACCAAAGACCTCCATGTAGTACTCGCTAAGACGCACTGATAGTTCTTCGGCAGCCTTGTCACATAGAGTGTCGGGGTGGCCCTTGCCCTTGCGCTCCACAATTTCTACTGGGAGCTTGTCAACAGACGGACCTGCTCCACGCGTAACTTTCAAATTCATTGTAAATCAACTCGTCTTTTCCACGGGGCGCTGTGGCAAGTATATAAAAGAATTCCGTTGAGTGTCGTAAAAATACCTCCTAGGAATTAAAAAGACAAATATATATTACCTCGGGGAATTTTAGGAATATGATTCTTGCTTCTGATGACATTCAAAAACTCAGGCAGAGAAGGGGATTCACCCAAGCGGAATTAGCATCAAAGGTTGGAGTATCCCAGTCATATATTGCTAGACTTGAAAGAGGATCATTAGATCCAAAACTGTCTCTCGTGAAGAAGATAGTTGAAATCCTTACAGGTGACACTGGAAAAGTATGTTCTGAAATTATGTCGACTGATCCCGTCACTATCGATGCACGAGCTGCTGTGTCCGCTGCTGTGTCTTTGATGCAGGAGCACAACTACTCGCAGCTTCCAGTCATGCGAGGTACAACGTTGGTTGGAATCATCACTGAGTGGGACATCATTCAAAACCTACAACATGATCTTCGTGAGATTTCTGTTCAAGCTATAATGAGTCCAAGCAGCGTGCTCATGGTTGATGGGAACACCCCAATTGATGTCATCATTCCACTCTTTGAAAACTATCAAGCTGTCCTAGTCCAGAATCAAGGTCGAATCCACGGAATCATAACTCGTTCCGATTTTCTCAATTTAGTCTAAGCCCTTTTTACCTACAGACATGCAGAAATGTTCGATATCGTCCATTCTGTGCTATTTGTGCCCCCGCAGAATGTCTTATATGGCATTAAAAGAAGATGGAGTCGGAACATAATGGCGCACTACCTTGATACACTTGACGACCTTCGCGAGGGGCTCGACACCTTCGTCGAGAAATGGGCGAATATTCAGAGGAAGTCTGTGAAGGCAATTCAAGCAGTGACTAACACCATCATGCAGATAGAGCACTTGGATGGACCAATTGGCAAGCTCGAATCATTCTCTGACATACGTGAGAATGCCAAAGGGATTCTCCTCGTTACTCTATATGACAAGCTAGTTCCAGCTCTCGAGACTTCAATTCGAGAATTCACAAAACTGATGCACATGTTTGAGAACCTTCGTCACACATCTTCTAAGATTCAGACATTGACAGAAACAATGCGTGGAAATCTCGAGGACTCGACAGAACTTGAGGACCTTATCGGTTTTCTGGATTTAATCATGATCAGTGTTCGTGACATTCTCAATATGTACGAGTCGGAGTTCCTCGTGAAACTTACAATTTTTCGAGACTTCGAAGAGGGCGCTATTGAAATCGGAGTTGTCAGTAACTACCTTACAATTTGGGGCATCGAACCAAACATTGAACAACATGCAAGAGATAAGTTGCTCAAAGACCTGGATGAGCATGTTGAGCTTCTCAGAGATGTCTTCACTGGCAAGACTGGAATCAGGATTCCAGACGCATACAAGAAAATCCAGCTTTAATCTTTGTTAAGCAGACCGAAAGAGATAACTCGAAAGACGATAGCCGTTTTTGTATGAGTGACAGGCGCAGCACAACTTGGATTCGTATTCTTGATGATGCAGTTGGTCTAATTGTCATAGTTGTAGCCATAGTTGCGGTACTTGAGCTCGCCTTTAGTTTTCTTTACGCACTTGAAGTCCTTTTAATTGGACTAATTGCCATAGGAATAGCATGGATTGTCATGGGTGTCTATGTTCTCCGTGCCTATCTTTACGCACGTGTATTCATGCTAATTACTGGATTCGCTGCCATAGTCATCTCAGTCCTAAACTTCATTTTCATTTCACTACCTATTGAATATCTGGTTATATATCCCGCAATTGCTATGTTACTTGTCGGTAGTTCACGGTTGGTTCTTGGACTCTTTATCTACGAAATACCCCTTTGGATTCGAATGCTACAGGTTCTTGCGGGAATATTGACTCTAAACCTGGCGGCGTATGTATTCATTTTTCCAGGCATTACCCTGACGGGAGTCATTATTCTTCTAGTTGTGTCCTTCTTGGCGAATGGACTCGTGAGACTAATTATGGGTAGAACCGATGTGAAGCAGAAAATTATGCAGAAGAATGAGGATGTGTCCTAATCTCAACGTGCCATTCTAGCTGCAATAGCTTTTCTTGTTTCCTCAACGATAAGGACAAGGAATCCCAATAGAATGATTTCTACCCATTCAAGAATCCCAAGAGGTACTAGTCTGAAGATCTCGCTCAGATATGGGACGAGAAACAAGATGCTTACGAGAAAAATGTCAATTAAATAGACACCAAAGATGAATCGGTTTCGAAATATTCCCATCTCTCGAATGGACTTGGTTTGGGATCTGCAGTTTTGCACACTAAACCACTGAACAACAATCAGTGCAACAAACATCATCGTTCTTAACTTGTCCTGGGCATAAAGCAATTCTACTTCACTCTGTGCATCTGAAATGAGTCCAATATTTTGGTAATAGACAAACAAAACCAATGATGCCATTACCACTCCATAGAATACAGCTCTTGTTAGAGATGAGCGTGATAAGACCCGTTCCTTCAATGATCCAGGTCCTTGGTCCAGCAGACCTTTCTCCTTTGGTTCGAGTGATAAAGCGATATCTAACATGCCATCCGTCACAAGATTCACCCAAAGGATTTGCAGTGGCAGTAGAAGAACAAGATATTCCCCACTGAAGAGAATTAGAATTGATAGAATAAGAAAGCTCTCAGCAAGATTCGTTGAAGTCAGGAATAGGACAACTCTCTTTAAAGATGTCAGGATATTGCGTCCTTCTTCAATTCCATCTACAACGGTTTCAAATCTCTCATCCTGAAGAACAACATCTGCAGCCTCCTTTGCAATATCCGTGCCTGTGATGCCCATGGCAATACCTACATTTGCCTGACGAAGTGCTGGACTGTCATTAACGCCATCACCTGTCATGCTCACTATTTTCCCGGTTTCTTGAAGGGCTTTTACAACTCTCAATTTGTGAAATGGATTTGTTCGCGCTAGAATTTTTGCGCCTTTTTCAAGGGTGGCCTTAAGTTCCTCGTCATCCATTTCGTCAATATCATCACCCTTGATTCCGATATCTCCACGGTCTGGATCAAAAATTTTCACCTCTTTACCAATCGCCTGAGCTGTGAACTCGTTGTCTCCAGTTATCATGAGGACTTCTATTCCAGCTCGATTACTCCTTTCTATATAATCTGCAACGCCCTCCCTCGGTGGGTCATTAATACCACAAAGGCCTACAAAATCCATAGCTGTCAAATCCTCCTCTGAAATTACTATATGATTCTTCGGAACATATTTGACAGCACATGCTAGAACCCGAAGTCCTTGCGATGCAAATTCACTCACAATATTCTCAGTTCCTGATGGATGTGCCAAGAACGACTCAATCCTTTCAGGAGCACCCTTGACAATCAATAGATTCGCTTCATCAACTTCCAGTCCATATCTAGGTTCGTGCAGAGTAACCATGTATTTTCGGTCGCTTGAGAACGGTATCTCTGCTATCCTTTGCCAAGCCTCATCAAGTACATACTTATGGAGTCCTGCTTTTTCTAAGCTGACCAATAATGCCGCTTCAGTTGGTGACCCCCTAATGCGCCACTCACGTTCCTCTCCAGTACATTTTCTTATCGGGTCAACCTCGTCTAGGCATTCAGAGTATAGATCTGCGTCATTGCAAAGTGCAAGATATGATAGGAGTTTCTCAAGATCTGGATATTCGTTGAGTCTATCTCCGTGAATCGGTTCCTTCAAAGCTCGATTTATTTCTAAGTCAATCTCCTCGTGCAGTGTTTGAGACCTTAAGCAACCTCCAGGGCCGCATCCTTCAAGGAAAATACTGCCACTTTTTGGGTTGAATCCGGAACCGCTTACTTCAAAGAAATGGTTTGGAGTGTATATTCGCCTAACCATCATCTGGTTTCTTGTTAAGGTCCCTGTCTTATCGGAGCAGATGACATTAACCAAACCAAGAGTTTCCACAACGCCAAGGTTTCTTATGATTACTTTCTTTCCTGATAGCCTGTAGACTCCAACTGAAAGTACGATGGTGATAACTGCAATCAGCCCTTCTGGGATTGCGGAAACTAGAGCTGAAAGTGCGAAGAGTATGAATTCACCCAAACCAACTTGGCTTGGAATATCTCGATAGAAACCTAGTAGTAATGTTGTCACAAGGAAAAATGTTGCCAATATGATGAAGAATATACTAAGTCTCTCAAGGCGAACCATGACTGTAGTTTTTTCTTGTTTTACACCTTGAAGCTCTTTGTTGATTTCTCCTAGTATTGTGTCATCCCCAGTTTTTTCAACTAGTATTCTCGCTCTGCCCTCAGTGACATATGATCCAGCAAATACTTGGTTGGTCTTTTCGTAATAATGGGGGTTCTCAATGATGCAGACGACATCTTTCTTGATTGGGACACTCTCTCCTGTTAGAAGACTCTCGTCAACATGGAGATTGCTCTCGAAAATGACTCTACCATCTGCAGGTACTTTCTCTCCAGTTCTAAGTAAAAGGAGGTCGCCAGGCACGATTTCAGAGGATCGAATCTCAATTTCCTCGCCATTTCTGATGACAACTGATTTTTCCTCTATAAGCCGCTTAACCGATTCAATTGTCTTCTCAGCCCTCCATTCCTGTACAAATCCAATGACTGAGTTTATCATGAGAATGATCGCAATTACGACTGTATCCTCAACATGCCCACCTATCCACGAAATGGCTGCAGCTAAGAGTAATACATATACAAGCGGCGACTTGAACTGCTTCAAGAACATGACTATTGCACTTTCACCTTTTTCCAAGGTCAAAGAGTTAGGTCCATACTCTTCTAACCTCTCTCTCACATCCGTATCACTGAGCCCTTCTGGATTAGTACCGAGGCTTGCTAAACATGCACTATAGTCAGTATATTCATCTGAACCCTTACTTTTTGGTTGCGCCATTTCCTTTTACACCCATTGAACAATATCCGATGTACCGGACTGAAATTTATACTTCCTGATATTGACAAAGATCATTCATCCTCACGAGTGATGCGTTGTTCTTGAATTGTGACTCTGTTGATCACTTCCTCAATTTGCGCTGTCAGTTCATTCTTGAGGTCTTGGAAAATAGCATCTGAGATCTTTCCTGATTCATGTTGTATCTCGTAAAACTCCAGCTTCTTCCTAAATATTTCTTCACGAATTCTTAGCTCCTTTATTCTAGACCTTCTTTCTGAAACCACTCTTCTAAGTTCATCTTCGAGATTGAAAATCTCTTCCTCAAGCTCAGCTTTGAGGCGCGAATAAATGTTCGAATCAATCTTGCCTTCTGTATACTGATCAACCAAATGCAATAGAGCCTGACGAGTCGCATCTCTATGGATTGTGATTTCTTTTGTAACATCCTGTTTCTCGGTAAGACCAAGAAAATTAGCAAAATATGTTGTTGTTAGCCCTTGTAGGAAGAGACTCACAATTAGGACTATAAAAACAATGGCATAGATTGTTGGAACAACATATTTGATCGCAGCAACATATGCTGGTGCATGGCTTTCCTGAATAATAACAGTAACTGCAATGGCTGCAAGAGCTGCACTGGCCACTCCTTTCACTCCTGCCCAACTTAGGAAGAACCTATCTTTCAAATCCATCCTTCTATCTCCAGCAGTTACAAGAAAAACAGAAACTGGTCTTGCAACAAAGATGACCAATACTGCGGTTACGAGTCCTAAAACAAGTATAGCGGGATTTGCGATGATGAATGCAATAGTTTCAGTCGAATTATCACCTTCGATAAGAGGAACGCTTAATGAGTATCCCAGAAGGATGAAAATGACAATCTCGAAGAAGAATGAAACATTCTTCATGATCCCTCTCATTGACTGTTGAGGAAGGGGTTGAAGCCCTATTCTCCTAGCATTCGCCATGAATATCCCAGCAAACACGGCAGCAAGCGCCCCAGGATGAATTGGAAAGGCAGGAATGTACGCAAAAATCTCACCAAATCCATAGGCAAAAAAAGGCGTTGTCGCTGTTAGGATCGCAATGTTTGTATCATCTCCTCCCTTTAGAATTGCCCATCCAATTATTCGCGCGACTATATAACCCAAAACAACACCCAATCCCATGCTGACAAAGAATTCAGCTATGATTGGCCCCAAGAACACGCTTCCTGGTTGGTTTTTCAATGAAGCTAGTACAATAGGCTCAAAGACCAGGATTACAAGAATAACGGATGTTGCATCATTGAGTACTGCCTCTCCCTCCAAAATTGAGAACAATTTTCTCTTGACCCTTACTCCCCCAGATTCCAAAACCGAAAACAAGGCTGCAGGATCAGTTGGAGATAGAATTGCTCCAATTAGGAATGCTGAGATGCCAATACCAACTCCCTCATTGAAGCCTAATGCAGATGTTGATGCCTGTATAGCAAATCCACCTATGAGAGAAGTCGCTAATACCCCTAATGTAGCCAACAGCATTACGTTTACAATTGAAAGTCGAAGATTTCTGAGATTGAGTGTAAGACCTGCATAGAAAAGAACTGTCGCAAGAGTAAGTTGGGCTATGAAATCAAAACCAGCAATTTGCACCAGTTGCTCATCAGGGCTCAGAATAACAAGAACTCGGCCCATTAATAGCCCTGCTAAAACTAGGGGAATCGGGTGTGGAACCCGATAGCGTTCAGCAAACTTTGCAAGAGCAACTCCCATGATAAGAATACCAGCTATCAACACAAGGATTGTAGTTGGTATTTCCTGCATCAATAGAAATCAAATCTCCGCAATAATCTCCGCACATTCTTTCACATAATCTGAAACATGTTCCAAGTCTGCCACAATCTTTCTCATTATGTAGCAAGAAAAGTCAGAATCTCCTCCAGTAGCTACAGATATCTGGCGACAAATTACTATGTTGTCCTCATCAATCTGCCTCTCTAGTTTAATAATCAGTTCGAGATTATTTTCAGCTTCTTCTGAGTTCGAAGTTCGTTGATTAATCATGAGTCTTAATGCTGTCATCATCTCATGAACTCTCGCTGAAATAGTTGTTAATGAGTCCATGAAGATCTCATTGAAAGCTTCTTCTTGTAGCATGTCTATCCTTACTAATACTTTGAGAAATGTGTGTTGAATGTTAAGAAGGTGTGATACTATTGCTTGAGTCATAATACCTAATTCATCTCTTGGCAATTTCTTCGAAAATCCGTATCTATCAACTAGGTTTCTTATTTGCTTGAAAGCTTCTTTCCTTCTCCCCTTCCAGCTCTCATCTAGTACTTCATCACATTTCAGGCAAATGCGTTTGTCAACATATTCTGATATTCGTTCCTGAATACTAGCTATTGATTCAAGTTCTTTAAGTATAGTTGACCTATCTAAGAACTCTGACGCCATGTTCTATGTTCCCTCCACTGGTCTTTTTCTCCAAGATAGGGAAAAATCGACATGAATGAACTGGCGTCTGATTGTTACTTCAATGCCAGTTTCGATTGGTTCTCCAAGAGGAATCTCAATTATTCCCTCTTGCAATGTTGGCATTGGTAGTTCCAACTTCTCTCCAGCTCTAATTTGTTCCGCGATTTCGACAAGGAGGTCCGCCAAATTGGATAGAGTCTTCTCCTCCTCGAATTCAAATTCTTCAATTCGCATCTTGCATTCTCCTCTAGATTGCAGTGCAGTTGCTTTTGGTTCTGTGTTTCACTCCTTTTTATTGTAACCTTTTTGCCACAATAATCAAGATGCGTCTAAGAGCTCGCCAGTTGTTTCGCTTTTAATAATGTTGGGTGGCCCCAAATCAACTGGAGAATATGGCATAGAACGAAGTTTCAGTCGCTTTAAGGCGTTCCTGAGAAGTGTAACACCTACAAGACCCGAAATAAACGATGCCAACAAAATTGCTCCCTTAGCTGCCATCAAAATGCTACCTGAAAGGGCTAGAGAGGCAATAAAAGTGGATATTGTGAAACCTATCCCCCCCAAGAATGCCATTCCGATCATGACTTCCCAATTGACTCCCTCAGGCAGTTTGATCAGTCCTAGCTTTGTGGAAACCCACGTGAATGAAATAATGCCTAAAGGTTTTCCTATTGTCAAACCCAGAATTATACCCAACGCAATCGGATTCAATATTTCTGAAACTGAGAGTTGAGTAAATGGAATGCCAGAGTTTGCTAGTGTAAAAATTGGGATGATTGCAAATGCAACCCATTTGGTTAATCCATGCTCTGCAAGCTGAAGTGGAGCTTCTGTGTCTCTACATGTCACTCTAAGGGTTTCTGAAGTTTCTTGAAAATTCTTGTAGTCTATATTATCAATTCCTTCAACTGAGCAATCCTGAATTCTTCTAACCAAGTCTGAGCTTATAGCTATAAAATCTGAGTAGTCTATCTTTGTGGTTGCTGGAATTGTAAATGCAATTAGTATTCCTGCAACAGTAGGATGGACTCCTGACAGTAAAAACTGAGCCCAAACAACAACTCCAAACACTGCGTAGATAAGAAGCTGTCTGATGCCAATTCGATTCATCAATATCATCACTGTAAGCAACACGAATCCTATCGAAAGAGGTACTAGAGAAATCTCTGTTGTATAGAACAGAGCTATGATTAATACACCACCGATGTCATCAGCGATTGCCAAAGTTGTGAGAAAAATTTTCAAAGATGCAGGAACATTCGACCCAAGAACTGTGAGTACTCCCAATGCAATAGCAATATCTGTGGCAATCGGAATCGCCCATGCATTAGCTCCTTCACTACCTATCGGATTCAATGTCATAAATAGTAAGCCCGGAACAACCATTCCTCCAATAGCAGCTATAATCGGTGCCAGAGCAACTCTAAATGCACTTAGCTCGCCAATTAGCACTTCGCGTTTAATCTCAAGACCAATGAGGAAGAAGAAGATGGCCATCAATAGGTCATTTATCCAAAACACTAACGGTTTTGTCAAACTGAACGACCCTACAGTTATTCCTAGTTCTGTTTCCCATAATGATAGATAGAATGTGCCTACCAGTGAATTAGAGATCAGTAGTGAAATCAAAACACAGACAAGAAGAACAATGCCACCTGCAGTTTCATACTGCATGAATTGATTGAAGGGCTTAATGATAGGAAGTATCTTGTTTGGTGGACTTTTCTTGTAATGTCTTCTTCTTCTTGCCACCAAACTCACCTCTGCCCTCACGAATGATATACATCAATATAACCAGCACGATTGATACCAACTACCATCACCCTTAATTGCGACCCAGAATGTAGAAGAAAATACAACTGAAAGGAAGCCATCCCAATGGGTGAAGGAAAAGATGACTTCATAGTAACTCCATGGACTGTGGAGGGAATTGTTGACTATGATCGTCTCATCGAGCAGTTTGGAACTGAAAGAATCACTAAGGAATTGAGAGAGAGAATCTACAAGATCACAAAAGAGAAGCACATGTTGCTCGATCGTGAGCTCTTCTTCTCACATCGAGACCTCGGTTGGATTCTTGATGAGTATGAGAAAGGAAACAAGTTTGTTCTCTATACAGGTCGAGGTCCTAGTGGTATCACTCACATTGGGCACCTAGTTCCTTGGATCTTCACCAAATGGATGCAAGAGAAATTCGATACAGTTCTCTATTTCCAGATGACAAATGATGAGAAATACTTCTTTGAACCTCATCTTAGTCTAGATGATGTGCGGAAATATACATATGATAACACGCTGGACTTGCTAGCTCTCGGTTTCGAACCAGAAAACACGTATATCATTCAAGATATTGAACATATTGACTTACTCTATGAGATTGCTGTCGAAGTAGCCAGAAAAGTTACATTCTCTACAGTGAAAGCAGTCTTTGGGTTTGACAATAGCACCAATATTGGTTCATCTTGGCATCCCGCCATTCAAGCTGTACCTGCATTCTTGCACTCATGGATTTATGGTAAGAGAACTCCTTGCATCATCCCTTGCGCAATTGACCAAGATCCATTCTGGCGAGTCACAAGGGATGTGGCTGAGAAACTTGGTTACTTCAAACCAGCGAGCATTCAGTGTTCATTTGTCCCGGGTTTGAAAGAGGGTGGAAAGATGTCTTCATCCGATCCGATGTCTGCAGTCTTTACTACTGACACACCGAAGATGGCAAAGAAGAAGGTCATGGCGGCATTCACTGGCGGACGTTCCACTGTTGAAGAACAAAGGAAACTTGGTGCCAATCCAGATGTCTGTAGTGTCTTCAAATACTACAACTTCATCTTTATGCCTGACGACAGAGACCTCGCAGACATTGAGAAGAAATGCCGCAGCGGAGAGATACTCTGTGGTGAATGCAAGCAGATACTTGCTCCTATGGTGATGGAATTTTTGGAGAAACATCAAGCTGCACGTGATGAGGTCAAAGACAGAGTTGATGAGTTCTCTGCAGATCGTTTAAGGAATGAGCTTCATAAGTAAGGAACCAGCTGCACATGTGACGAAGTCTTAAATGCCTAAGCCGCAAGCTGTCCTCAGATACAGACTCCGGAGAGTTTGAATATGGGTACAGAGGCAGAAGCAGCGGACATGTTCAAGTGTCCTGTTTGCAATGGCAATGTAAAGACCGGACCCGATGACGTTGTAATCACTTGTACCTATTGTGGTAGTACTAGCACAATAGAAGGTAAAGCAATTGGCGACCATCTGATGGAGACCGCGGTTGACGCAGATGAACGGATACAAGGTTTCCAGGCGTTTCTTGACAAGAATAAGGGCATGAACAAAGCCCTGGCCAAGACCGCTAAGGTTGTCGAGAATCGCTTGATCTATGTGCCGTTATGGACCTCGAAGGTCAAGGCAGATTCCTACTACAAGGGTTACAAGACAGTCCAAGTTCCGGTACAAAAGACTCGGACCGTTAGGGACTCTGATGGCAAAACTCGGACTGAAACATACACCGATTATGAAACAGGATATGTTCCAGTCCAAGATGAGCTTCACACAGACACTGATGAGCGATTATTAGCCCGAAAGGGCGCTCGTTTCTACGGTCTCGAGGAGTATCTTGCAACAATCAATTTGGCAAAAACTGTTCCTTATGACTTTGAAAAAATTAAGGATCTTGAACCAGCTATGCTGAATGCTGAGATTGGACAGGAAGAGTATGAGAAGACGGTCCACGGACGAGTGGCTGACAGACATCGCTCTCAAGCTGCAAGTGGTCTGACAGAGCTCTTTGACTGTCGGACTACTACGAACGTCCGTGGGACAACCTATATGCAAGCACCGTTCTCACTGATTCGCTACAAATTCGAAGGCGACCTATACAAGGCCGCAATCGATGGAAACACTGGGAAAGTGGTTCTTGGAGAGATTCCAATCACCCGAGGTCAACGAATCATGTGGACATTATTGGGTCTTATTGGAATCATCGTGGCTGGCATTGGTGGTGAGTTCTTTATGGGCATGGGTATGGGAATCAATGTTACACCAGATCCTGATACCATGCAAATCATCATAGGACTTGCAGCCATGATTATAGGGATAATCATGACCTTTGCAGGATTTAGGGTGCTGATTATGACTGAGCGCACCAAGAAGGGGTGATCGAAATGGCGAAATGTGCGTTTTGTGATGCAAACTTTGAAACTGGACCTGGTGATGTCCTTCTAGTCTGTCCGTACTGCGGTACAGCTCAGACAACTGAGGGCAAGAAGTTCCAGGACCATTATATGATACGAGTCCACTTCGGTCAGGGTGAGGCTCAGACAACACTGCTTGACTGGGTTTCAAAACAGCTTGGTGTTCCCGAAGACCTACCTGTCACCGCAAAGTTTCTGAAATATGAACAGATATGGTATCCATTCTGGATAAGCAGGGTTGATGCTCATACTGAATATAGAGGACTGGGTCGTGATGCCAACTTCTACGATGAATGGCCTCAACGAAGAGGTGCATACAAGCGTATTGACTTCTTCTGGAAGCCTGAATCAGGTGCATTCACTAGAAGGCATGAGATCAACATCGCTGGTGTGAAGAACATTGATGAAGATGTTCGCAATCATCCCATTCCTACGCGAGCTAAGGAATACTTCAGCCATGCTCACGCAGAGGAATATGATGGCAAGGTCTTACACAGCAACATGACTGAAGATCAGGCAAAGAAGATGGCCTATCAGATTGCTCATGACAGGCAGACGAACCTTGTGTTGCAAGAAGTGAGCAAGATTGAATCAAGAGATGACAAGATCGATGTAGGCGAGACCTTTCTGATTCATGTTCCAGTATGGGAACTTGAGTATAGATATGGAAACAAGAAATACAAAGCCTCAGTTTCAGCTCCTACAGGGTATGTGATTGAGAGCCAGTATCCTCGCTCAATGGCTTTTAGAGCAGGAGGCATTGGCGTTGGTCTAATCATGCTCCTCATCGGTGCTGGCTTAATGGTCTTGGCTTTGGATGTCCTTGGAATTGGAGCAATCCTCTCGGGTGGAGGGTTGGTTTCAGGAGGTCTTCTAGCTATTCTTGGTCTTATCTTGATTTACAAGGGTGCTTCTAGAAAAGAAGCCAAAGAGCGAGTGTAGGTCTTACCTACACTTCCTTTTCTTTTTCTCTATAATCTTCGTGGAGATGAGTTCTCAACAGTCTTGTAAACGCCACTAAAATCATCAAGGATAGATTCTTCCTTAGTCCATACACTAATGTCCGGAGAGAGTAGAGAGTCCAAGACTGCTATAGCATTCTCCTTTGTGTCTAAAAATACCTGGTCTGACTCTAGTGCTGAGTTCACACCAGCTCGGACTAGCCAAGGTCCTAGGATGTTGTTTCTATTGTTCCTTGTATAGTGGAAGATAGAAACATGTAGACCCTCCTTTTCCTTTTCCATGCTCTTGTATGCTGAGTATCTCGCATGATCTGCAAAAACAGAGGTTTTCGAGTCCATTGTGACATTCTTGACTCCTTCCAGGCTAACATCTCTGTAAAATCCTTGCTGAGTTCTTTCTATCTTGAAGTAATCGACTCGTGGCTCTCCTGGTTGGGCAAAGACTGTGAAGTTGTCACCTAAAACCTCTGCCCTTCCAATTTTAAAAGTCGATGAGATTGGCTTATCAGAGAGTTCAATCAAGCATCGACTGACAAATCCATCGATGACTGCTTTGTACGCACCACGTGTCGGTACAAACCTTCTACTATCTAATCTGCCAAGAAGTCCCACAGACATCAACCGACTAACTTGGTCAAGTGAATAATCATAATCGAATAGCTTCCAAGCCGCCTCAGCAGCAGAAATATCGAGTTCTGTAATTCTCTTTGCAACTCTACTGATTTCAGGATTTGACACAATTTCAAGACTATTGATCTCTACAGAGGTGCCTGCGGGTAATTGACCGCCAAGCGCAGATAGATTCCTTGGGGGAAGGTTGGCAGACTCGATCTCAATAGCTATAGGACTGACTGACAGGGCTATTGTCTGCAACACCTCCACGAAGGACTTGGGCTCCATTGCCCTTGCGTCGATTGGCACAAAGAATCTGTACAATTGTCGTCTCATGGACATGATGGCTTCTCTGTCCAGTCCTATCCAAGACTCAGGATGATCAAAAATAGAGAGATATTCTGATGGTTCCGTAGAGGCCAATACACCTGCCATTAGAAATGGATACCTCGCAGCCTCTATAGCTATACCGGGTGGACTGAATGCTGTTATTTGACGACTCGATACAACTCTTCCAAGCTGCATTTGAGTCGTATGAACTTGATCGAGTGCCATTGCCTTCCCCTTACTGAATTCAGACCCAGCTTTGAAAGGCATAGAGTTTGCTAAGTCACTTCTCAGACAATATCTTCTGTTTCAACGTATTGTGAACTCTGTGAGAGAGATGACCGAAAGTATCGACACCACGAAAGACATATAGTCACAACACATCTGGCGACATAGAAACATGGTGGGAGAGATGACAGAACCACCCAATAGAAGTCCTGATGATTCAAACAAATCCTACTCAGCTTGGATAACCAATAATTTACGAAGCTGGGTTGTTCGAAATTCCAAGGACCTATCCCTCTTATTAACAGCCATCATAGTCACAGGACTCTCTTGTGCTTATTATCTGTCAACTATGCTCTCATTCACACGTCCTGGCTTTACTTTGGATGACTCATGGATACATCTACAATATGCGCGAACCATATACGAAGGTGTTCCCTGGGAATACTCACCTGGATATCCGAGCACAGGGTCGACAAGTCCTCTCTGGTCAGTTATTCTCTCAGTTCTATTCCTCTTTTCAACTGATGCTGTCAATTTAGCGTGGGGTGCATACACAGTATCGCTGTTATTCTATATAGCTTCATCATTTCTTGTTGGAAAGATTGTCTACACCTATACCAACAGTATTCAGTGGGGTGTTATTGGGATTGCTGGCTTTTCCATTATCCCTCGAAACACCTGGTTGATGCTTTCAGGAATGGAAACACCCTTGTTCGTCTTTGTCCTTCTCCTCTCAATCTTTGTGCTGGATAATACTGATATCAAATATGATCTGATTCTTGGCGTTCTAGTTGGTGTAGCATACCTCTCAAGACCAGAAGGCATCATAGTTGCATTCGCTGTTCCAATCAGATTTCTAATCCTTGCATTCAAACGTAAGGTTGATGCAAGAAGAGTCGCGACTCTGTTCATTTCTGCTGGGCTCGCAGTATTAGTTGTACTTCCCTGGGTCATGCATTGTTTGAGCGTGACAGGTCTCCCATTACCTGACACATTCTACGCAAAGGTGCATATTCCCTTGGAATATGAAATTGAGGCCTGGAACTTCTGGTGGACTCTATTTGTGGGTGAAATGCCACATCTTGTTGTTGGGGTATTTGTGGGGATCATCCTGATTGTGAGAGGAAAGCCCTTTCCTTGGTTATTTCCTGTCATCTTGACTGTCCTTTACAGACTAACCGCTCCTTATGCGTCACTCATCAACAATGTGAGGTATTTACTGCCTGTGTTTGATCTTTTCTTTCTCACTGGAATAATCGCCTCTGCTTGGATTTTGGATTTCATTCTGACAGGTATTTTTCGACTCCCAGAGGGCAATGAAACAAAACTCATCGCAATCGCACTCACTATTATTGTACTGATTGTGCCTCTTGTCCCTCATTATGTTGGGCAGGCTACTTACTATGGACGCGCGGTGAAAACTGTCAATGACCTCCATGTGAACATTGGTTTGTGGCTTGCAGAGAATACCCCAGAAGATGCTGTATTCGCAACCCATGATGCTGGAGCGGTCAGATTCATCTCTAATAGGTCTATGATTGATCTAGCAGGTCTTGTTAGTCCTGATATCATTCATGGAAACATGACGCCTAGGGAAACACTATCCTATTTGCGTCACCATGGATGCAATTACTTTGTGTATTTCAATGACCTGTTTGCTTACTGGACCCGATTCTTGTCATATCAAGCTTATGAGATGGTCTATACTGTGACAATACCTCCCGAGGTTCACGTAGGTGGAGGAAGACCAACCATGTCCGTCTATCAGATATTCTGGGAATACACTGACTATTGAACAACCTTTCCTCACAAATGCTTAAATCGAACCTGCCTCCTTCAACGATTCGGAGGAAATCGCATGGTAGATGTCCAGAGTCAGATTGAGGAATATCT
>Ga0180438_10002879_pt1 | contig 27022 bp, 18 predicted proteins | sample SS_ome_12_FD_132455 | JGI IMG/M metagenome (GOLD analysis project Ga0180438, IMG submission 132455) | Hypersaline lake sediment archaeal communities from the Salton Sea, California, USA - SS_3_D_2 metaG | ecosystem: Environmental > Aquatic > Non-marine Saline and Alkaline > Hypersaline >... | reverse complement strand
GCGTTCTACATCCAGGATGGCACGGTCCGGCGTCGGGAAGGTGGGCTCGAGGCACGGCTCCTGGTACAGGAGGGCGGCTATACGTTCGAGAACGGGCACTTGCGCCTCCGCTTCTCGATAGGCGAGGAGGGATGGAACATCGGTGAATCAGAGTTGAAAGAGGCCTTCGAAGGGACATTGTCATTGAAAGAGGCGGCCGAGATGGCCGTGCTTCTCAAGGGGATCCGTGACTCGGTGCCCTTCCTACTGCCGTAGGCGGCGCAGGCAAAGGATCTCAGACATCTCACCCTGGATCCAATGACCTGCTTGTAGCCCGTGCAAGGGAGATGGAAAGCATTGAACAGACTGTACCTGGTCCTGGCCGCCACCGGCTTTGTCCTGCCCTACTACTTTTTTGTGTCGTTTCTGGTGGAGAACGGTCCCGATCTGCCGTTGCTATTCGAGCAGCTCTTGGCCAACGACATCTCGACCTTCTTTGCTGTGGACCTGGTCATCACCGCCATCGTCTTCCTGGTGTTCTCGTTCCGAGAAGCGCAGAGACGTGGGATGGGACGACGGTGGCTGTACGTCATTGCGACCCTGGCCGTCGGCCCCTCTTTCGCCTTCCCGCTGTTCCTGTACGTGCGCGAGGGGACAGCGGGACATTCCGCCCGCACCATGCAAGGAGGCGAACGATGAGCTCCTTGCCCTGTCGCGAACGCACATTTCCGTTGCAGTTGGCCCATAGATTCGAGTACCACTACTGGTGCCATGCCCACTGGCTGAAACAGTTGCTGGTAAGTCGGAGCACTGCTCTTTGGCGGCCTCAATGCCATCCAGTTCCGGATGCAGGCCGCTGGCACAAACATTCCGGCCCCTTCCCTGAACATGTTGCCCTACCTGGCCACCATCGTCGTCCTGATTCTGATAACCTGGCGAGAGGCAAGGGGCAAAAGGACCGGTGCGCCCTCAGCCCTAGGGCTGCCCTACATTCGTGAAGAGAAGCGCTGATGCCGGACAAAGCCACTGGAAAGACATCATTCGCCGTCAAAGTCAGATTCCTTGCCGTGCCCCCTGGCACACTCAAGAGCAACAGGATGGAGGTCGAGGTCACGCCAGGGACAACGGTCGGAGAACTGATCGGGATTCTGGCTGAAGAATACCCGGTCCTGCACGCTTATACGCGCTTTATCAGCGCCGCAGTGAACCGTGCCTACGTCGGTATGCAGGCTGAACTGCACGAGGGGGACGAAGTGATCTTCTCCCCGCCCGTCGGCGGGGGGTGAAAACTTGCTCAGAGGTGGTGCACAGCTGCTGGCGCAGCAACGTGTGTTGCGCCTCTGTCCAGGAGCATTGCTATGGCAACGTTGCTTATGAAACACGCTGACCTCTTGGTGACCATGGATCCCAACGCCCCTCGCATTCCCGACGGCGGGCTGTTCATCCGGGACAACGTCATCGAGCAGGTCGGGCCGACGGCCAACCTGCCCGCAGACGCGGATCAGGTTATCAACACCCGGGGGATGATCGTCCTGCCGGGTCTGGTCAATTGCCACCACCACCTCTACCAGACGCTGACGCGGGCGGTTCCGGCGGCCCAGGATGCCACCCTCTTCCAGTGGCTGAAAACGCTCTACCCCATCTGGGCCGGGCTCACCTCGGAAGCGGTTTACACCAGTGCGCTGGTGGGACTGGCCGAGCTGGTACTGTCTGGCTGTACCACCGCTTCCGACCACCTCTACATCTATCCGAACGACAGCCGCATCGACGACGAGATCCACGCCGCGCAGGAACTCGGTATCCGCTTCCAGCCCTGCCGGGGTTCGATGAGCTTGGGCGAGAGCAAGGGGGGACTGCCGCCCGACCGCGTCGTCGAGGACGAGGACTTTATTCTCAAGGACACCCAACGCATCATTGAAACCCACCACGATCCCAAGCCGTGCGCCATGCTGCGCATCGTTGTCGCGCCCTGCTCCCCCTTCTCGGTCACGCCTGACCTGATGCGCGAAGCGGCCGCACTCGCTCGCGACTATGGCGTCCAGCTCCACACCCATCTGGCGGAGACGTTGGATGAGGAGGCATTCTGCCTGCGCCAATTTGGACGCCGACCCGTGGGCTACGCCGAGGAGCTGGGCTGGCTCGGCGACGACGTGTGGCACGTCCATTGCGTGCACCTCAACCAGGAAGAGGTCGAACTGTTTGCCCAGACAGGCACCGGCGTTTGCCACTGTCCCAGCTCCAACATGCGCCTGGCCTCCGGCATCGCTCCCGTGCGGGCCTACCTGGACGCAGGCGTCAGGACCGGGCTGGGTGTGGATGGTTCCGCCAGCAACGATTCCTCCCACCTGCTGGCTGAGGCCAGGATGGCCCTGCTGCTACAGCGGGTATCGGGGGATCCGGCCGGCCTCTCGGCGGAGGAGGCGCTGGGGATGGCGACCTTGGGGGGTGCGCGGGTGTTGGGCCGCAATGACATCGGCCAGCTTACCCCGGGCAAGGCTGCTGACCTGATCGGGTTCCGCCTGAACCGCCTGGACTATGCCGGAGCGCTCCACGACCCGTTGGCGGCGCTTGTCTTTTGCGCCCCACAGGGCGTAGACCTTTCTGTCATCAACGGGCGGGTGATCGTGGAGGATGGACAGCTGCTCACGCTGGATCTGGCACCGGTGATCGAGCGGCACAACCGGATCGCGCGGCAATTGGTGTTCGATACGTAGGATCCTTCCTGGGTTATGACAATCTTGGCCAGCATACTAGATCGTAGTGACATTATTCGACGACAAGGAGCATTGACATGAACAAAGATGAGCAGGCAGTATCCAGAGACCCGAAGGTATGGAGCATAAGCGCCGAAGCATCGCTCCAAGACCTACTGGACAGCCCGGGGTGCCCGCCGCTTCTGCGCCAGACACTCAGCGGCGCCATGAGTTGGCAGGACCGGAACAGGCGGTTCGTGCGCAGTGCCGTGGCCTCGCCCCGAGTCGCCCCGCAGTGGTCTGCCGCCCTGCTGGCCCTGGGGGCTACAGTCACCGTGCAAGGGGACGGCGAGCTGGTGGAAATACCTGTGGAAACAGTGCTGGCCCAGAAGCCCAAGGGAGAGATCATCGCACTGAATGTCAGGATGGAGGGTGTGCGCTGGGGCGAGGCTCATGTGGGCCGGACTCCTGCCGACGAACCGATTGTCGCCTCCATCGCCGGAGTGGAGATGGGTGGTGCTTCGGTGCGTCAGGCTCGGGTTGCGCTGACCGGCGCTGGCCCAGTGCGCCTGGCTGATGCGCCCAGCCAACTGGTGGGCGGTCCATTGGACAAAGAACGGATCCAGAAGGTGGCCGATGCCATCGAGCAGGAGGTAACACCCGAGGGCGACTTTCGAGGCAGTGAGGAGTACCGCCGGGCCGTGGCCGGCGTGCTGACCCGACGGGCTCTTGAGCAATGCTTGAGCGAGGTGAACCATGACTAGCGGCGAAACCCAGACAATTACTCTCACCATCAACGGCGAGGAGAAGGCATTGAAGGTTCGCCGGGGCCAGACCCTGCTCGACGCACTGCGCGACGCCTCCTACTACAGCGTCAAGAACGGCTGCAAGACCGGCGACTGTGGGGCCTGCACCGTACTGCTCGACGGCCAGCCGGTGTACAGTTGTACCCTCCCGGCGGTCAAGGCCGCCGGGCGCGAGGTCTTGACTGTCGAGGGGCTCTCCTCGGGCGATCCGGCGGCGACACCCCCGGAACTCCACCCCCTGCAGCAGGCGTTTGTCGACGCCGGTGCCATCCAGTGCGGCTACTGCACACCGGGCCAGTTGATGGCCGCCAAGGCCCTCCTCGACCGCAACCCGGACCCCACCGAGGCCGAGATCCGGGAAGCGATGAGTGGCGTGCTCTGCCGTTGCACCGGATATGTCAAAATCGTCAACGCCGTTCAGCGGGCGGCGGCCATGCTGCGCGGAGAGGATCTGGAACCCTTCGAACCGGTCCACGCCACGCTCGCCCCTGATGATTCGCCTGCCAAAACTGTGGAGCAGTACTACCAGATGGCTGGAGCCGTAGGCTCTCTGCCACCCCTGGTGATCTCCCCGCCGGACATGGAGCCGTTGCAAGTGGTGGGCAAGCCAGAGCGCAAGGTGGATGCTATCAAGCTGATCACGGGCCGACCCGCCTTTACCGACGATATCAAGATCGAGGGCATGCTTCACGGCGCGCTGCTCACCAGCCCCCACGCCCATGCCCGCATCAGGAGCATCGATGCTAGCCGCGCCCGCGCCCTGCCCGGCGTCCACGCTGTCCTCACCCACGAGGACGTTCCCCGCGTCAAGTACGCCACCGGCGGGCAGAGCTACCCCAACCCACCGCCCCTCGACCAGGTCAGCCTGGACAACAAGGTACGCCACGTCGGCGACCGGGTGGCGATCGTGGCTGCCGAGACACCTGAACTTGCGCAGCGGGCGCTGCGCTTGATCGAGGTCGACTACGAAGTGTTGCCCCACGTCCTGGACCCCGAGAAGGCAATGCAGGAGGGCGCGCCGGTCATCCACGACGAGCCCGATACCGAGGAGATCTATGACGCCCAGCACAACATTGTGCACCATATCGAGGCCGAGGGTGGTGATGCCGGGGCCCAGTGGGCCAAGGCCGACCACGTGTTTACCGGGGAGTATCGCACCTCCCAGCAGCAGCAAGCCCACGTCGAACCCCACGTCTGTATCACCTATTGGGACGAGAATGGCCGGCTTGTGGTGCGCTCCAGCACCCAGGTGCCCTTCCACATACGGCGCATGCTTGCGCCGCTCATCGGCCTGCCGGTCAAACAGATCCGCGTGATTAAACCTCGCATCGGTGGCGGCTTTGGCAATAAGCAGGAGATGATCCTCGAGGACCTCTGCGCCCACCTGACCCTCGCCACTGGCCGGCCGATACACATGGAATACACCCGCGAGCAGGAATTCACCAGTTCCCGCAGCCGCCACCCCCAGATCATGCGCTACAAGATCGGCGTCACCGACGAGATGGAGGTGGTGGCCATCGAGCTAGACCTTATCGGCGACACCTGCGCCTATGGCACTCACGGGTTGACGGTGCAGATGGTCGGCGGCCAGAAGAGTCTGACTTTGTACAACGCACGCTATTCCAGGTTCAATTGCGACGTCGTCTACACCAACAAGCCCACACCCGGTGCCTTCCGCGGCTATGGTGCGATGCAGTGCTATTTTGGCCTCGAAACCCTGATGGCCGAGATTGCCGACGAGATGGGCTGGGACGTCGTCGAATTCAAACGAAGAAACGTGATCAAAGAGGGCGAAGAGCTTCTCATGGCCAAGGCCCTGGGTGAGGGTCGAGAAGGATTTGCCCAGGTTATCCGCTCCAGCGGCCTCGATCAGTGTGTCGAGGTGGGTCTGGAGGCGATGGACTGGTACAACAAGCGCGGCAAACTCAACCCCCACCCTGGAGATCCGATCCGCCGCGGCATCGGGATGGCGGTCATGCTCCATGGCAGCGGCGTCGCCGGACTGGACATGGCAGCCGCCACGCTCAAGATGAACGACGACGGCTCCTTCAACCTCCTAATCGGTGCCACGGATCTGGGCACCGGCTCTGACACCATCCTGGGCCAGATGGCCGCCGAGGAATTGGGCATCCCGCTCGAGGACGTCATCGTCTACTCCTCTGACACCGACTTTACCCCGTTCGACAAGGGGGCCTACGCCTCCAGCACCACCTACATCAGTGGCGGCGCGGTTCGCAAGGCGGCGCAGAAAGCCGCCCGGCAGATCAAAGGGCATGCTGCTACGATGCTTGGGCTGGAGGAAACCGCCGGCTTTGAGTTGCGCGACCGGAAGGTCTTTGTGCCGGATGGGCGCTCTCTCACGCTGGAGCAGGTGGCTCTCAGCAGCTTACACCAGCAGGATCAGCACCAGATCGTCGCCAGCGCCTCCCACATGAGTTACGACAGCCCGCCACCCTTTGCCGCCCAGTTCGTCGAGTTGAGCGTGGACACCGAGACCGGCCAGGTCACCGTCGAGCGGTTGCTGATGGTCGTGGACGCCGGGCGGGTGATCAACCCCATCACCGCCTCCGGGCAGGTGGAGGGTGGTCTCCAGCAGGTCCTGGGCTTTGCCCACAGCGAGGAGATGGTCTACGACGAGCTGGGGCGCCTGGTCAACGCCCGCTTTGGCCCCTACCACACCTACAAGTCCAACGAGATGCCCAAAGTAGAGGTCATTTTTGTGCAGACCAACGAGCCCACCGGCCCCTTTGGGGCCAAGTCTATCTCCGAGATCTCCATGGACGGCCTGGCCCCGGCCATGGCCGACGCCATCCACGACGCGACCGGCGTCTGGGTGCGGCACGTACCCTTCACACCTGAGCGGGTCTGGCGCGCACTGAAAGCCAAAGAGTAGGGAGCTGGATGATGAAAAAATGGATGTCAACGATTGACTTTGCGCAAATCATAGATGCCCTCCTGCCAGTGTTTGCCACCCTTGCGGCGCTGGCGTTGGGCGCCGTCATGCTGCTGGTCCTGGGCGCCAATCCGATCAAGGCTTACGGGGCTTTGTTGGAGGGCGCGTTTGGCAGCGGCAACGCGCTGGCAGAGACCGCTGTCAAAGCGGTTCCCCTCCTGCTGGTGGGCCTGGGCATCTGTATCGCCTTTCGAGCCAACGTCATCAACATCGGCGGAGAAGGCCAGATGATCATGGGTGCAATTTTCGGCACCGTCGTAGGCCTGGTCATGGTCGGCGGGCCCGGATGGTTGGTCATCACGCTGGCCCTTGTCGCCGGATTCGTGGGCGGGGCGATCTGGGGGGCAATTCCGGGCGCACTCAAAGCCTACTTTGGCGTTAACGAGATCCTGAGCACAGTGATGATGAACGCCATCGCCGTCCAGATCATGAACCTTTTGCTGCGTGGCCCGATGATCGATCCAGCCCAGGCAGAGCTGGCCTCCCAGATTCCGCAAACTGCAGCCCTGGAGCAGGCCTTCCGCCTGCCCCGCCTGGTGCCTACCCGATTGCACCTGGGCGGCGCGATCGCCGTTGGTCTGGCGATCCTGGTGTACATCCTGCTCTGGCGCACCACACTGGGTTATCGCATCCGGGCAGTGGGTCAAAACCCCGACGCATCCCGCTATGGCGGCATCCGTGTACGCCGTCAAATCGTGATCGCACTCCTGTTGAGCGGTGCCTTTGCGGGGCTGGCAGGCGTCATGCAGGTCTATGGTCTCAACTACCGCATGATCACCGACGGCTCGGCAAGCGGGTTCACTGGGAGTGCTGGCTTTAACGGCATTGTCGCCGCTCTGTTCGGCCAACTGCACCCCATCGGTACCATCCCGGCTTCCTTCTTCTTTGGCGCTTTGCTGGTTGGAGCGAACAAACTGCAGCGTGTCATGCAGGTGCCCTCTTCTTTCATCATCGCCCTTAACGGCCTGGTCGTGGTCTTTGTTGTCAGCAGCGAAGTGTGGCGCCGTCGCCGGCAACGGAGGCGCCAACTGGCAACCACAGCCAAAGCAGAAACAGAACGCACCGTGTTCACTGGACCGGAGGTGACCTCATGATCTCAGACATCCTCACCACATCCTTTATCGTCGGCATTCTGGCTTCCGGGATCCGGCTGGCCACGCCCTACCTTTATGCATCCATGGGCGAGACGCTGGGGCAACGAAGCGGCGTGCTCAACCTGGGGGTCGAGGGACAAATGCTCCTGGGGGCGTTCGCAGCTTTTTATGTCACCTTTACGACAGGCAACCTGTGGCTGGGATTGGGGGCCGCCATCGTCGTCGGCGCGGCGATGGGGCTGGCCATGGCCTTCGTGACCATCAACCTCCAGGCCCAACAGGGGATCAGCGGCATCGGCTTCTACCTGTTCGGCCTGGGCATGAGTACTCTGCTCTTCCAGATGACGATGGGCACTGTGGAGACGGTAAGCGGGTTCTCGCCCATCCATATCCCGTGGCTCAGCGACATCCCCGTGCTGGGAGATATCTTTTTCAAACACAACCTTCTGGTGTACGGAGCGTTTCTCCTGGTCCCCATCGTTCAGTTCGTCCTGTACAGGACCAACCTGGGGCTCAAGATCAGAGCGGTGGGCGAGAACCCGGAGGCGGCGGATTCGCTGGGCGTGAGTGTGAGCCTCGTGCGCTACATCACGGTGACGCTGGGAGGCATCCTATCTGCCATCGCAGGCGCCTCCATGTCCATTGCCACCCTCAACGTCTTCCAGCAGAACATGACCAGTGGCTTGGGCTTTATCGCCGTGGCCCTGGTCTACTTTGGCGGGTGGCGGCCGTTTGGCGTGATGTTGGGGGCACTGCTGTTCAGCATGGTCAGTGCCCTGCAACTCCGGCTCCAGGTAGAGGGCGTGCCCATCCCCTCCGAAATCCTGGTGATGATGCCCTACATCCTGACCATCTTGGCCCTGGTGTTGACTGTACAGCGAGTGCGTGCGCCATCGGCGCTGGCAAAGTCGTTTGAGCGAGAAGGTTAGCAAGGTGTTGTCAAGTCTGCAAACCGGTACATTGGGTTGAGACCAGTTTCAGGTTCGATCCCGCAGGGAGGAGGTGAGGTCCAGCAGCGATTTCCACAGATGAAGCCTTGCAGGCCCAACAGATGTACGTCCTGGGGAAGGGGCAAGGTTCGAATGCCCAACATATCTTTCCCGAATATACGAATCACCAAAATAAGGAGGAAAAAAGACATGTCGAGCAAGAAGAAATGGTTCACACTGATCGTCCTTTTCGTGATGCTGGCGCTGTTGGTGAGCGCCTGCGGCGGCACGGGAGGAGAGTCGGAAGGAGACGAGGTGTTTCGCGTGGCGGTGATCATGCCCAGCACCATCAACGACCTGGCCTTCAGCCAGAGCATGTACGACGCGCTACTCAAGATCCAGGAGGAGATGGGTGGCAAGGAGAAGATGGAGTTGGTCTACTCGGAGAACATGTTCGTGGTGGACGACGCAGCTGCCGCCATCCGCGACTATGCAACCCAGGGTTATGACCTGATCATCGCCCACGGCTCCCAGTATGGCAGCTCTCTGAAAGAGATCGCGCCCGATTTCGCGGAAACGGCCTTTGCCCACGGCACCACGGTGGACACCTTTGTCGACGACGGGATCAACAACGTGTTCGCCTACGAAGCCGCCTCCCAGGAAGGGGGATACGTCAACGGCGTCATGGCCGCCCTGCTGACCAAAAGCAATGTCATCGGCGTGGTAGGCCCCATCGAGACCGGCGACGCCAAGCTGTATATCGACGGGTTTGTAGCTGGCGTCAAGGCGACCAATCCCGATGCGGAGGTCAACGTCAACTATACCGGCTCTTTCTCTGACGTGGCCATGGCAGCCGAAGCGGCCAACACCCACATCTCGGCCGGGGCTGACGCGCTGTCCGGCACCGCCCAGATGGTGGTGGGTGCCATAGGTGTGGCAGAGGAGAATGGCGTGCTGTGGTTCGGCACGCAGGCCAGCCAATCCTCTCTGGCGCCCAGCATCGTGGTCGCCAACCAGATCTACGACTGGACTGTGGTTCTGGACGACATCATCGGACTGATCGATGAGGGCACATATGGCGGTAAGGCCTACGTCATCACCTTGGAAAACGGAGGCCAGGTCATCGAGTTCAATTCCGAATACGACTTGCCAGCCGACGTCAAAGCCAAAGCCGAAGAGACAATCCAGGGGATCATCGACGGTTCGATCACAATCCCTATTGGTGAATAGGTAAGCACTTTGCGCTAGGTAGACTCGGGGTTTGGAGACTCGACTCAGGCTTCGAATCCCAAATCCCGAGTCCAGTAAGTGGTACGTAGCTCGCTCGAACGCCCGTTTCCGAACGGGCCCGAGCACAATTTTGCAGCGGAAGTGAGTCTCGAGCCATGAACAAGGAGCAGGCAATGACCGACAACAACCTTTTGCCCTCGGGCCGGCCAAAGATCGACCATATGGAGATGAAAGGGATCACCAAGCGATTCCCAGGTGTGCTGGCCAACGACAGCGTAGATTTTGACGTACGCACCGGGGAGGTCCACGCGCTCCTGGGCGAGAACGGGGCCGGCAAGAGCACCCTGATGAAGGTCCTTTACGGGATGTACGCACCCGAGGAGGGTGAGATCTGGCTCAACAGCCAGCTTGCGAGCATCCACTCCCCGACGGACGCCATTGAACTGGGCATCGGCATGATCCACCAACACTTTATGCTGGTCGACACCCTCACGGTGGCCGAGAACGTGGCACTGGGCCTGCCCTCCTCCCGCGGGCCGCTGACCGACCTGGACCGGGTCACCAAGCGGATCGTAGAATTGGGCGAGATCTATGGGTTGCGGGTGGATCCCAACGCCTATATCTGGCAACTGGCCGTCGGCCAGAAACAGCGGGTCGAGATCCTGAAAGCCCTGTACCGGGGTGCCGCCCTGCTCATTCTTGACGAGCCCACCGCCGTGCTTACCCCCCAGGAGGTGGACGAGTTCTTTGCCACGTTGCGACAGATGGTCAGCGATGGGCACGCCGTCATCTTTATCTCGCACAAGCTGCACGAAGTGCTGGCCATCAGCAATCGCGTGACGGTGCTGCGTGACGGCAAACGCGTGGACAGTTGCGATACGGCCGGTTGCACCAAGGCGGATCTGGCGCGGATGATGGTTGGTCGCGAAGTCATCATGAAGCCTGACCGCGCCAAACTCGAGCGCGGGCAAGTCCGGCTGGCTCTGAAGGACCTCCAGGCCCTTGACGATCGCGAGATGCCGGCCCTGCGTGGCGTGGACCTGGACCTCCACGGAGGTGAGATCCTGGGACTGGCAGGCGTGTCCGGAAACGGCCAGCGGGAGCTAGCCGAGGTCATCACCGGCCTGCGACCGATTACCCAAGGACAGATCATGCTGGAGGGCAAGGCTATCACCAGCTTCCGTCCCGGCCCCATCACAGAGCTACACCTGTCTTATATCCCTGAGGAGCGGATGAAGGACGGCATGATCCAGGAGTTTTCGGTGGCGGAGAACATGATCTTGCGCGACTTTGGACGGGAACCCTTTTCGCGACGCGGCTTCCTCCTCTTGCAAACCATCGCCGGCTTTGCCGACAAGCTCATCCAACGCTTCCAGATCAAGACCCCCTCGCGCGACACACCGGCAAAGAGCCTGTCGGGTGGGAATATCCAAAAGGCGGTCGTGGCGAGAGAGCTCGCCCGCGAGCCGCACGTTTTGGTTGCCGCCCAGCCCACCCGTGGCGTAGATATCGGCGCCACCGAGTATATCCACGCCCTGCTGCTTGAGCAGCGCTACAAGGGCACGGCCATCCTCCTTATCTCGGAGGACCTGGACGAAATCATGGCCCTCTCTGATCGCATTGCCGTGATCTACGAAGGGCAGATCATGGGCATAGTAGATGGCAGCGAGGCGACGCCGGAGCAGTTGGGATTGCTGATGGCAGGGGTGAAGGAAGAACAGGAAGTGGCAGCTTAGGATACTTGTAGCTCTGAGGGCTGGGGCATGGATGTTTCTTCCCAGGCCACCAATACCCAAGGTACCAGTCAACGTTGCCAACCAGGAGGTGCAAGTTGTTGATCACAAACGGCCGGGTCGTCACATTCGGCAAAGCCAACGAGATCATTGAAAATGGCGCCGTCCGCGTGGACGGGGCATTGGTTGTGGACGTCGGGGACAGCGCAGCGCTGAAAAAAGCCTATCCTGACGACGAGGTTGTGGACGCCGGCGGGCAACTGATCATGCCCGGCAACATCTGCGGTCACACCCACTTCTATGGGGCATTTGCACGTGGCATGGCTATCCCCGGCGATCCGCCTCGCGATTTTCCCGAGATCCTGGGCAAGCTCTGGTGGCGACTGGACAAGGCGCTCACGATGGAGGATGTGCGCTACTCGGCGCAGGTCTGCCTGGTGGACGCCATCAAGCATGGTACGACCACGTTGATCGACCACCATGCCAGTCCCAACGCCATCGAGGGCTCGCTGGATGCCATTGCCGAGGCGGTGGAAGAGGCGGGGTTGCGGGCCAGCCTTTGCTACGAGGTCACCGACCGGGACGGTCCCGAGCGCGCTCGGGCAGGCATTGCGGAAAATGTCCGTTTTGCAGAGGCGCAGTTGGCAGGGCCTAATGCCAAACTGGGCGCGTCGTTTGGCTTGCACGCTTCACTGACGCTCTCTGACGAGACGCTGGCTGACTGCGTCGCAGCATCGGACGGGCTGGACATCGGGTTCCACATCCACGCCGCTGAAGGGATCTCCGACCAGGAGGACAGCCTGCGCAAGAGCGGCAAGCGCGTCGTCGAGCGGCTGCACGACGCTGGCATCCTGGGACCCAAGAGCATCCTGGTCCATTGCGTGCACGTGGACGCCTGGGAGATGGCGTTGCTGCGCGACACAGGCACCTGGGTCACCCACCAACCTCGCTCCAACATGAACAACGCGGTGGGCGTAGCCCCGGTGGAGACGATGCTGCGGGGTGGGATCCCGGTGGCGATGGGCAACGACGGCTTCTCCAACAACATGTGGGCCGAGTGGAAGGCGGCCTACCTGGTGCACAAGCTGTGGCACGGCGATCCACGGCGCATGGGCGGCTACGACGTCATGCAGATGGCCGTGACCAACAACGCGGCCCTGGCGCGGATCTTTTGGCCCCAGGCGCCGATGGGCGAGATTGCAGTGGGCGCCTACGCTGACCTGATCCTGGTGGATTACCATCCCTTCACTGAACTGACGGCCGGCAACCTGCCGTGGCATATCCTCTTTGGGTTCGAGGCCGACGCCGTGACGGCCACGATGTGCGGCGGCCAGTGGCTCATGCGGGACCGGGAGCTGCTAACCCTGGACGAAGAGGCCATTGCTGCGCGGGCCCGGGAACTGTCGGCAAGGACGTGGGAGCGATATTGGGCACTGGGTGAGTAGAGCGCCGGAGAACCGGGAAGGATGAAGGTGGACTTGAAGACCTTGAGGGCCTGGGAGGTTTGCCCACCAGTTGTGGTCAGGGATGAGGGTTAGGGAGGTACGCGATGTTGGATTTCTTTCACACCAGCCTCAGATCACTGGACCCTGCCGTCGAAGGGCTGATCGAGTATGAAGCCGAACGGCAGGCACGCAAGCTGATCCTGATCCCGTCTGAGAGCCAGGCGCCGGAAGCGGTGCGCGAGGCGCTGGGCTCGGTTTTCCAGAATATTTACGCCGAGGGCTACCCCAACCCCACGATTCACGGCGCGTCCCAGGAGGCAATCCTGGACTATGAGCGGCAGTTGGCTCACTACCGGCGCTACTCCGATCTGCGCTATTACAAAGGCGTGGAATACGTGGATGTCCTGGAATCGCTCGCCCGCCGGCGGGCAGCCGAGGCCTTTTGCACAGACGAGGTGCCACCCGAGGAGATCTGGGCCAACGTGCAGCCGCTGTCTGGCTCACCGGCCAACAGTGCGGTCTATGACGCCCTGGTGCCGCCTGGCAGCAAAGTCATGGGCATGGACCTGCTGCATGGCGGCCACCTGACCCATGGCAGCCCGGTCAACCGCTCAGGCAAGCTGTACGAGATCATCTCGTACGGCATCGACGAAAAGACCGAGCGGTTGGACTATGACGGGATCGAGGCATTGGCCCGCCAGCACAAACCCAAGATGATCATTGCCGGATATACCTCCTACCCCTGGACACCCGACTGGGCCCGTTTCCGCCAGATCGCCGATGCAGTGGGCGCCTATCTGCTGGCCGACATCTCCCACATCGCTGGGATGGTCGCCGCTGGCGAGGTCGCCAGTCCGGTCGGGTATGCCCACGTGATCAGCTTTACCACCCACAAGACACTGTACGGCCCGCGGGGTGCCTGTATCCTGACGACCGACAAAAAACTGGCTGCCAAAGTAGACGCCGCCGTCTTTCCCGGTGAGCAGGGAGGACCCCACGTCAACGCCATCGCCGGGATGGCGGTCTCTTTTGGCCTGGCCTGTTCGCCCGAGTTTTCCCAGTTGCAGCGGCAGGTCCGGGAGAATGCCAGGCACCTGGCATCGGAGCTGGAGAGGCACGGAATGCGCATCCCCTACGGCGGTACCGACACCCACATGCTACTGGTGGACTGCAAGAGTGTGCGTGCCGACTTTGGCGTGAGCCCTGATGGGAAAAAGGGGACCCCCCTGATGGGCGACGTCGCTGCCCGCATCCTGGACCTGGCTGGCGTCGTCCTCAACCGAAATACGATCCCGGGCGACCGCAGCGCCCGCAATCCGAGTGGCATCCGAATGGGCACCCCCTGGGTCACGCAGCGGGGCTTTCGCGCTCCCGAGATCGAACGGCTAGCTGAGATCATCGCCAACCTGCTCAAAGCCATGGATCCCTACGCCTTTGCTGGCCGGTACGGGCCAGTCTACCGGGCCAAGATCGATTTCGATCTGTTGGAGCAGGCCAAATGGGACGTGGTGGACCTGTGCACCTGCGTTGACCTGCCGCCCGACTATGCCCCCAGCGGCTACCCGCACCACTACTTCATGCACAAGCCAACCAAGGACCCGGGCGGTGAGTGGGACATCATCGAGATTGAGGGCACCCATGCCCGTGGTTTCTGCAACGTGGCGATGACCAACGACGTGTATGCGCTGGGACCGGACGAGACCCAGCCGACGTGGATCCTGGAGCCGGATGGGCAGCCTATGAGTGGCGGGATCCTCCGGAGATCAGGGGAGGCCAGCACCCGCTTTCAATTGCAGATCCCCAAGTCAGCGGAGTCCCGAGTAGCCCATTGGCTGCGGGCTCTGTCCGATGGATACGTGCACACGGATCCCGATGACGTATTCACCAAAACCCCAGGGCCTGTAGTCATCCGGCGACTGCCCCACGAACTGGCCGACGAATGTGGGAGCCGGCCGCCGGCAGTCGAGACCTTTGAAGAGGAGACGGAGGGTTGGGCCTTTCACAAGCCTTATTGGATCGGCCAGCGGGCGCGGGCCGATGCTCCCGGCGGCCTGGAAGCCAAACCCGCCTTTGTCTGGGAGGAACCTGCTGAGCAGCCATTGCGCCAGACGACCTTGCACACCATCCACGAGCGAGCCGGCGCCAAGATGGCCCCCTTTGCAGGCTGGGACATGCCCATCCGCTACACCTCGGTGCAAGAGGAACACCTGGCCGTTCGCCAGGCGTCGGGCCTGTTCGACGTCAGCCACATGGGGCTCTTTGAGTTCAGTGGCGACAACGTGCACCTCTTCCTTAACACCATCACCACCAACGACGTCTCCCTTCTGGAGGCCGGCCAGGCCCAGTACTCCTTCCTGCTGGATCAGGAGGGACATGTCCTGGACGACATCTATGTATACCGCCTGGAAAGGAACCGCTACTGGACGGTTGTCAACGCCGCGAACAACGACAAGATTTGGGCCTGGGTCAATGCCGTCCGGGAAGGGGCGGTGATGATCGATCCTGAGAGACCGTGGTCCCGCGCTCTGGGCACCGAAACGGTCGTCATCCGTGACATGCGCGATGCCAGTCAGGGGAGCGAGATGCGGGCCCAATTGGCGCTCCAGGGTCCCCGCTCGCGGGACATCCTGCTCTCGATGGTGGACGAGGCCGAGGATGACGCGCTGTGCGAGCGGCTGGTGGAGATGAAGCGCAACGAGATCGTGCACGGCAGCCTGGCAGGATACGATCTCTACCTGGCACGCACCGGCTACACCGGGGAGCCGGTGGCGTTTGAGATCTTTGTGCATCCTGCGGCGGCGCCTGCCCTGTGGCACGCTCTGCTGGAAGCAGGTGAGCCCCATGGCCTGCAGCCTGTAGGGCTGGCTGCACGGGACAGCCTACGCATTGAGGCCGGTCTGCCGCTGTATGGCCACGAGCTGGCCGGCCCGCTGGATCTGAACCCCGCCGACGCCGGGTTCGCCCCATACGTCAAGCTGTACAAGCCCTTTTTTGTCGGCAAGGCAGCCTACATGGCCCATGAACAGCAACGCCAGGCGCAGTTGATCCGGTTCCGATTCGACGAGGAGCGCGCTCCGATGCCACGGCAGGATGACGTGGTCGTCAACCGAAAGGGGCGAGTCGTGGGAGCGGTGACCAGTTGCTCCATCGACAGTGAGGGGTGGCTCACCGGCCTGGCCTACGTGCAGAAACAGTACATCGCGCGAGGGACCCGACTGGCTGTCTTTCAGGTGGACGGCCGGGGCTGGTCCAGCAAGCCGCTGGTAGAGCTCAAGACCGGCGACCGGGTCCAACTACACGACGACATCACCGTGATCCGGCGCTTTTTGAACAAGAAGCAATAGAGTCAGGCTAGAGCGTGCCTTCGACGTTCCAGGGGCAGAACTCGGCTTCACCGACTCCCTGGGCCTCGCTCTTTGAGGGCTGGCCGGAGGCGGTGGCCAGGACTAGATCCAGCAGCTCGGCCGCCACTCCGTCGACGTCCGCCCCGTCCAGCACGCGCCCGGCATCCAGATCCATATCGTCGCACATTCGCTCGTAGAGGGCAGAGGTGGTACTGACCTTGAGCGAGGGTGCGGGCTTGAAACCAAAGACCGAACCGCGCCCAGTGGTAAAGACCACCAGGTTGCAGCCGCCAGCGACCTGGCCCGTGACCGAGACTGGATCGTAGCCTGGCGAATTCATAAAGGCAAAGCCCTGGGCCGTCACCTGTTCGGCATACTGGTAGACCCCGGTCAGCGGTGTGCTTCCGGCTTTGACCACCGCCCCCAACGACTTCTCAAAAATGGTCGTCAGGCCGCCGGCCTCGTTGCCCACACTGCGGTTGTCGTCCAGCTCCAGCCCCACCCGGCGGGCATAAGCCTCCCACTCTTGCACCAAGGCCAGCAGTTTGTGGCCGATGTTGGCATCGACTGCGCGCCGGGTGAGGAGATGTTCGGCACCATAGATCTCGGGCGTTTCAGCCAGCACCACCGTGCCCCCCTGCCGTACCAGCGCGTCTGCCATGCGGCCGACCACGGGATTGGCCGTTACGCCAGACCAACTGTCACTGCCGCCGCATTGTAGAGCCAGCATCAGGTCCGAGATCGGCTGCACGGTCCGCTCGACGGCGTTGACCGCCGGCAGCAGCCGTTCCACAGCCTGGATGCCGGCCTGCACCGTCTTGCGGATGCCACCCAACTCCTGGATCACAAGGGCCGGCGGGCCATCCGGGAAAAGATCCTCACAACAATGGAGGCCGTAGGCCTCGACCAGGTGGCCAGCCTGATTCGTCTCACAGCCCAGGCCAACAAGGACATAGGCGCCTACGTTGGGATGGCGGGCCATGCCGACCAGGGTGCGTTCCAGCACCGGATAATGGATGGGACAGCCATAAGGGTGGGTCAGCGCGATCACACCATCCACGTTGGGAAAGGCAGCCAACCGCTCCGGCGTGAAGTGGTACGCGATCGCGCGCGTGACGTGGGCCGAGCAGTTGACTGTGGAGATGACAGCAAGGTAATTCCGGGTGCCCACCTGCCCGTTCTCGCGCCGGTAGCCCAAGAAGGTGCGACGCTCCGATTCCGGCACCAGGGCCACCGGCTCAACATCCACCGCAAATGCGTGTTCGCGGTCCACACCGTGTACACTGACGTTGTGGATGTGCACATGTTCGCCGGGCTGGATGGCCTGGGTAGCCAACCCCAGCACCTGGCCGTAGCGCAGGACCGGCTGCCCCCTCTCTATCTCGCGTAGCGCCACCTTGTGGCCAGGCGGGATCGATTGCCGCACCGTGAGGCGTGCATGCGGCTGTGGAGGATCTACCAAGAGGTTGCCTGCCTGCAACTCGCACTTGGCGATGGCGACGTTGTCCCGGTCGTCCAGACACAGGGCTACATTGGCAAAGGGCACAGGCATTGCCTGGGGTGAAGCATCGGTATGGGTCGTGGTATCACTCATCGTTCCTCCCCAAGAGTTTATCCGAAAACTCACTCAAAGCCCCCCTTCCGGCGAAGCAGGCTTTGTCCTCTCTCACGGCGTGATTATAGCACAGGCCAGCCATACGGAAAAGATAGGCCACCTGGCTAATCGCGAATCACCCACGTGGCCAATGCAGCAACAGTGTTTCTGCGTTATACTGATCCAGGAAATCATGGATGACACATAGACGAGGTGATTCCAATGCGTATTCTGCTGGCCGATGGCCATCCGAAGGTGCAGTTCGCCATGCGGGTGCTGCTGCAACAGCAGTCTGGGTACGAGGTCGTCGGCGAAGCAGGGGATGTCGTAGACCTGTTGATCCAAATGTCGATCACCTGCCCCGATCTACTCCTGCTCGCCTGGGAGCTGCCAGGTCCGGCGACCATCGAACTGTTGCCCGCCATCCGCCGGATCTGTCCTACCCTGCCCATCATCGCCATCAGCGAGCGCCTGGAGGCCCGCCAGGCTGCCCTGGAGGCAGGAGCCGACGCCTTTGTGAGCAAAGGCGATCCTCCAGACCGGCTGCTGGCTGCCATCGCCCGTTGCAACCAGAGACATCACCTCCAGTGGCAGTAGGCGAGAGGCACCGCTGGCATCGCTTTGGTCCACGAGCACCCTGCCACTGGCGAGAAAGCTCCGACAAGGAAGCAGATCCTGGGAGGTTCCTCAACTCTAGCCTTCCCACAAACATTGCCAGGACGGGCGAGACATGGTACTATTGTGTTGCACGCAAGCTGGGACGCACCTGCGCCGTTTCCAGGCGCTGGCAGGAGGCATAGGTGCAGCATACATCATGTCGCGAATCTGAAGGGCAGGTGCCACAGAAAAAGCCAGAGTTCCGTGCCAGTCCGCCCCCAAGGACTGGACCGGCGCGGCGGCTGGGCGGTTTGCTGGTCTTGCTGCTCGCTGTCGCGCTGCTGACAGCGACATGCAGCTCCCTGCCTCCAGCCCTTCTGGGAGACCCGACTGCAACCCTCCCCTCCGACGCTGCGCCAGCCCTGCCCCAGCAGGATAGCACCTCGCTGGATGCCCCACCCACCAGAGGCACGGAGCTGACCTTCAAACGGCTCTCCCTGGAACAAGGGCTGTCCCAGAGCTCAGTCTTTGCCATGACACAGGACGACCAGGGGTTCCTGTGGTTTGGCACCCAGGATGGGCTCAACAAATATGATGGATACAGCTTCTCCGTGTACCGGCCAGTCCCGGGAGAGGCCAACAGCCTGGGCGGCAATTACATTCAGGCCCTCCATGTAGACCAGGACGGCATGCTCTGGATCGGAACCCGTGGCGCCGGGCTGGACCGCATGGACCGGCACACGGGGGAGATCGTCCACTTCCAACAGAACCCGCGGGATCAACACGGTCTGAATGGCGACAATGTCTTTGCCATCTATGAGGACAGTCAGCATGAGCTCTGGGTGGGTACCGAAGCCGGGCTCAACCGATTTGACCGGCAGGATCAGCAGTTTATCCGCTATGAGCACGATGCGACGGATCCCACCAGCCTGAGCTATGGCGCAGTCCGAGCCATCCACGAGGACGGGGAAGGCACACTGTGGATCGGAACGGAGGGAGGAGGCCTCGATAGGTTCGACCGGGAGAGGGAACAGTTTATCCACTACCGGCACGATCCGACCGACCCTTACAGCCTAAGCAGCAACGTGGTTGAGGCCATCTACGAGGATCAAGAGGGGAATCTGTGGGTCGGCACCGGGAATGGGGGTTTGAACCGGTTCGACCACTCGACCGGGCGCTTTGTCCGGTACCGGCACAACCCTATGGACCCACATAGCCTGGGCAATGACGATGTCCAAGCGATCTTTGAAGATCGTTCCGGGATCCTCTGGATCGGGACGTTGGGTGGTGGGCTCGCCCTGTACGATCGGGCCAACGACCGGTTCATCAACTACGAGCACGACCTCAGTGACCCAACCAGTCTCAGCCACAACTGGATCAGCGCCATCTATGAGGATGAGTCTGGCGCACTGTGGATTGGAACGTGGGGTGGAGGGCTCAACAGGGTAGACTGTGCCGCCGAACCTTTTGTCCTCTACCAGGCCACACCTGACGATCCGGCAGCAAGCCAGGATGGTCTTAGCCACAACTTTGTATGGTCCCTCATGGAGGATCAGGATGGAGCCCTGTGGATTGGGACCTTTGGCAAAGGGCTCGACAAATACGACCGCAGCACCGGGCAATGGGAACACTATGAGCACGAGCCTGAAGACCCCTACAGCCTAAGTCACAACATCGTACGGTCCATCCAGCAGGACTCCAATGGCGTATTCTGGATCGGCACGGAAGGTGGAGGGTTAGACCGCTTCGATCCTGACGACGGTCGATTCATTCATTATCGAACCAATCCTCGCGATCCCGGAAGCTTGAGCACCGACGCGATCCTGACGGTGTATGCCGACCGCTCGGATACCGTGTGGGTTGGTACGTGGAACGGCCTCAACAAGCTGGATAGGAAGAGTGGCCGCTTTGTCCGCTACCTACACAACAGCCGGGGCCAGAACAGCTTGAGCAACAACGTGATCCGCTCCATCTACCAGGACCGTTCGGGGACTCTCTGGATCGGAACGGAGGGTGGCCTCAACAGGTTCGATCCAGAACGCGAGGTTTTTACTCGCTACTATGCCGTTCCGGAAGATAGTCGTAGCCTGAGCCACAGCTCGATCCTCTCCGTCATGGAGGATCGCTCGGGGATGCTATGGATCGGCACCTTTGGCGGCGGCCTCAACAAACTGGATCCAGACACCGAGACCTTCACCCACTATGGGGAGAGCGACGGCCTACCGAGCGACGTCGTCTATGGCGCACTGGAAGACGAGCAAGGGTTTCTATGGCTCAGCACCAACAAGGGCCTATCCAAGTTCGATCCACGGACCGAGACGTTCGTCAACTATGATGCAACGGACGGGCTTCAGAGCAACGAGTTCAATGCCGGGGCCTATGTACGCACCAGGGACGGGGAGATGTTTTTCGGCGGCGTCAACGGCTTTAACGCTTTCAGACCAGATAGGGTGACGAGGAATCCCTACGTGCCTCCCGTCGCCTTGACTGCGCTGCAGCAGGGGGGCATCGACCTGGAGCTGGGACAACCCGTCGAGCGGGTGGAAGCAGTGACGTTCCGGTGGCCGAATAACTTTTTCGAGTTTGGATTCACAGCACTGAGCTTCTGCCAGCCGGAGAGGAATCAGTATGCCTATATGCTGGAAGGACTCGACCGGGATTGGGTTCACGCGGGGACCCAGCGTTTTGGCCGCTACACCAACCTGGCGGGCAAAACGTACACGCTCCGGATCAAAGCCTCCAACAACGACGGCGTATGGAACGAAGAGGGCACGGCCATCAAGATCACCGTTATTCCACCCTTCTGGGCAACCTGGTGGTTCCGCGGTGGTGTGATCTTGGTTGTGGTTGTTGGTGCCGCCGCCGGCTATCGTCTGCGGGTGCGGAACATCGAAGCGAGAAGCCGCCAGCTTGAGACCCAGGTGGCCCAGAGGACACGAGAACTACAACAGAGAACCCAGGAACTGGAGGCCCTCTACCGTGCGGATGCCGAGTTGCACCGCCACCTGGGCCTGGATGAGGTACTGCAGGCCTTGGTGGACATTGCCGTAGACATTCTCCAGGCAGACAAGAGCTCGTTGTTGCTGTGGGACAAGGACCAAGAGCGGCTGGTGATGCAGGTGGCCCGCGGCTTTCGCCCCAAGACAGTGATGGACATCTCCTTTGCCCGAGATGAGGGGATCGTCGGCCAGGTTGCCACCACCGGTGAGCCTGTGATCCTGGAGGATGCGCTCTCCCATCCCCACCTCGAGGATGAATCCCAGGAGATCGTGGATCTGGTCCTGGCTGAGGGGATCCGATCCTGCATGTTCTTGCCCATCAAGATAGAAGGGGAAGTCTTTGGCGTCTTTAACGTCAATATGATCGAACCAAGGGCCTTTGGCAGCGACGAACAGCGGCTGTTCACGGCTTTGGCCCAACGAGCCGCCCAGGCCATCGACACTGCGCAGCTCTACGAACAATCGCAGGAACTGGCCGTAGTGGAGGAGCGTAGCCGCCTGGCCCGCGAACTGCACGATGCCGTCACCCAAACCCTGTTTTCGGCCAGCCTGATCGCCGAGGCGCTGCCCGAGCTCTGGGAGAGTGACCAGGAAGAGGGCCGGCAGCTTTTGGTCGAGTTGCGCCAACTGAGCCGGGGCGCACTGGCCGAGATGCGAACGCTGTTGATGGAATTGCGGCCGACAGCCCTGGCCGAGTCGGACCTGGGCGAACTGCTCCGCCAGCTCGGCGAGGCGGTCACCGGGCAGACGGGTGCGCCGGTCTTGGTATCGGTGGAAAACCTGTGCGCCCTGCCTGCCGACGTGCACGTCGGTCTGTACCGGATGGCGCAGGAGGCGCTGAACAATGTCGTCAAGCATTCTGGCAGCAGCCAGGTGGCGGTTCGCCTGGTCTGCTCCCCTGCCGCCAGTAGCATGGACGGCGATGGACGATTGAGGGTGGAATTGCAGGTGAGCGACAACGGGCGTGGATTCGATCCGGACCATGTCCCGTCGGACCGGCTGGGGCTGGGGATCATTCGCGAGCGCGCCCAGGCCATCGGCGCTGCGCTCACCATCGACAGCCAGCCAGGCCAGGGCACGGTGATCACCGTCCTGTGGGAAGAGAAGGAGGAGGAGAAATGAGTACATCAGATCCGGGCCCCCCTGATTCCATCCGGGTCATGATCGTGGATGACCACGGCATGGTTCGCAGGGGATTGGCAGCCATTCTCAAGGTCAAGGCCGGCCTGGACCTGGTCGGCGAGGCCAGCAACGGACGGGAAGCGTTGGCGATCTGCGAGCAGAGCCAGCCGGACGTGATCCTCATGGACCTGGTAATGCCCGAAATGAGTGGGGCCGAAGCCACCCGTGCCATCCGCGAGGCATGTCCGCACGTCCAGGTCATCGCGCTTACGAGCTTTCAGGAGAAGGAGCTGGTACGGGAGGCGCTGCAGGCAGGAGCCATCGGCTACCTGCTCAAGAATGTATCCGCCGATGACCTGGCAGCAGCCATCCGAGAGGCCCACGCCGGCCGGTCTACGCTGGCACCGGAGGCGATCCAGGCGCTCATCCAGAAGGATGTCCCGGTGCTGGCCGCGGACCAGCAGTTGTCCAGGGATTTTGGTCTTACGCCCCGGGAGCGCGAGGTCCTGGCCCTGATGGTCGAAGGGTTAACCAATCCGGACATCGCCGAGCGATTGGTCATCAGCCGCTCGACGGCCAAGGCCCACGTCAGCAACATCCTATCAAAACTGGGCGTGAGCAACCGCGCCGAGGCCATCGCGCTGGCACTGCAACACGGCATTTCTCCGCACACATCCCATTCCACAAAGCGATGACAAACCCTCAGCCATTTGTCCAGATCAAGATTGCACAAATGGCTGATAGAAGAATCCTCCAGATGGCCGATGCGTCTGGGAGATTTTTGCCGTATACTAGAGTGGGAGGAACTATCACATCGGAGCCGATATGGAAAGCGGCCTTTCTGTGTCCGGGCAACTTTCGAAAGGAGGGCAGAACATGCTTTCATCGGACCTGCGAGCAGCAAAAGCGGTGATGTACGTACGCACCGAAAAAGTACAGCAACAGGCTGAGGGAGTCAGCCTGCTGTTGGAGGCTGGGTTGGAGCACCGAGGATGGCTCTCGGAGCAGAGTTGCTGGCTGCTGTGCCGGTTAGGGCGCAAGCTCGTTGAGCTGGGCAAGCGACTTGAAAAGCGTTATAGCCTTCCGCTGCCTGTTGCTGTAGAAGGATAGGCATTGTACCACCGGGCATATTGTCCGATGGCGAAAGAGGAGAGATTGGCAAATGTCGTACCGTGATGTGTATATCGCTGAGCGCAGCATGGAAGTGCACGCCGAGGAAGCGGCACGCCGCTCCGAGTTCCGCAGGATGTTGCGCGAAGCAAACATCGAGCGCCGGGGATGGCTCTCCCGGCAGAGCTGCTGGCTCCTGTGCCAGATAGGCCGGCTGCTGGTGGCAGTTGGCCACAGGCTGGAGCAGTCTGGGATGCCGCAGCCCCTTCCGGTCGAAGGATGACAGAAGCTGCTGCAAGATAGTAACCAGCCGGCCAATCCAGAATCCCCCAGACGCATAGCGCATCTGGGGGATTCTGTGTATAAGCCGCCAGCACGGCCCCGACCCTGAACTGTGTTTGCGTCAAGGACCGGGCCCTTGAGACCGGTAACTACTGGCTGAAGGTCATGATCCCCGAGTCGTATTTCAATGCCAGCGCCAGTTTTCCATCCTTGATCATGTAGGAAACGACTTCGCCCAGATCCTTGAGGTACTGGTCAGACAACGAGTCAGGCGGGCACATGGCCATGGTCACAGCCATGACGTCGATGGTGATCAGATTTCCCGACACCTCATAGGTGCCGTTTCCGTTGTTACAGTCGGCCTTGACGCTCACCTGGCCCTCAGGTAGGAACTCGAGGGTGTACTGCCCAGGATCATCCACGACGATGATGTTATCGTTGGACTCCTCAAGCTTTTCCCAGTTCCAGACCACGCCCACCAGGTCGGAGCCCCCTCCGTCTGCCTGGCTCGAGGTCTCCACCAGCTCCTCGCCCTGGAGCTCATAGGTCTCTATTACCTGCTGGGTGGGACAGCACATCGGGTCATCCGGTCCGTGGCTGATCATGTCCACGATGATCTGGTTGTTCTCGATGTCCAGCGAGTTGATCTGGATGCGGTCGCCCAGGTGCGTCGACGCCACGTTGACCGGCTGCCCGTCCCGCTCGACCACCACAGCGAGATCGTAGAAGGTCCCGCTGCCACCGGGGTCGGTGATCAAAATGGCGGCCACTGCCGGCTCGCCGTTCAACTCACCGGAGGCGATCCAAGGCGACAGGAGGACGATGGTCTCGGTGGCTGAACCGGGAGCCGCCTGCTCACGGTACTCCCCATTGGCCAGTGGCGCCACGCCTGACTGGGTCCACTCTGACTTGTACTCCATGTTCTTGAGCTCATCCTCAGAGAGGCCAGTCTCAGCCTTGACCACGTATTCGGCCACACGGGCGCCCTCGGCGCTGCGCAACAGCAACCGGTCGCCTTCGATCTGATAGGTGGCGGCCATCTCGAGGGCCGCCAGGTAGGCAGTCTCCTGCTCCATGATGCCTTCCGGCTCGGCGCAGTACATGCGGGTCGACATGGCCGGGCCGAACTGGATCGCACCGCCCTCTACCTGGTACGACGCATTATAGTTATTGCAGCCTGCAGAACCCGCAAGGTTGCCATCCTCACCGAACCGGGCGGTGATCTCGGTCCCGGATAGGACAGATACGACCGCTTCCTTGCCATTGTTGTAGGCGGTCAACTGCCACGTAGGCCCCACCAGGGGTGCAGATTGGCGCACGGTGTAGCTCAACATCACCTGGCCTGAGGCATCCCTGAGCTCAAGGTTGTCGCCCTCAATCCGGTAGCTGGCAACCGACTCGAGCGCTGCCAGATAGGTTTGCTCCTGTTCCATGAGCCCTTCGGGACCAGGGCACATCATCATCGTGGAGGCTGCCGGGCCGATGGTGATCCGGTCGCCCTCCACCTCATAGGCAGCGTTGTAGTTGTTGCAGCCCGCCGAACCGGACATGTGACCGTCCTGGCTGAAGAGGGCTGTGATCTCGGTCCCCACCAGGACCGACACAACGCCGCCCTTGCCGTTGTTGTAGGATGTCAACTGCCACTGGGTATCCACCAGGGGCAGAGGTTTCAGCGTCGAATAGGTTAGCATCGTGTTGCCCTCAGCATCCGCGATCTCGAGACGATCACCCTCGAGCTTGTACGAAGCAGCACGCCCCAAGTCGGCCAGGTACTGCCCTTCCTGATCCATCACCTCTTCAGGAAAACAGTACATCTCGGTCATGCCCAGCATCCCAATCTCCAAACTGCCGTCGCCCAGCTCATAGCTTCCAAAGTAGCTGTTACAGCCAGCGTTGCCGCTCACCTGCCCATCCTGGAATTTGGCCGAGATCTGGGTATCTGGCAGCAGGCCGGCCAATACCCCTTCGCTGTTGAGATACGAATCCAACACCCAGTTGGTACCTTCCAGACTGGCGGTCTTGGACACGACCTCGACCAACGTCCACTTGATAGACGAGGCATCGGCAGGGGGATTGTCGATCTCTTGCTCGCTTACCAACAACTCGTACTCGTAGCCTTCTTCGTAGTCAAAACCTTCGATCCGGTCGTAGAACAGCGTCCAGTCTCCTTCGGGATCATCCTTGACGAGCATACATTGTTGAGGTGCAACGCCCTCGCACTCGACCAGGTAGGGCCCGACGTAGACTGTCTTTTCGGTGGGCCCAAGCACAAAGGGGCCACAGGCCGCCAGCCCGACGGCACCAACTACCAGTAACGTGATCACAAACCCGAGCTTCCTATCCATCCGTTCCTCCTTGCCTCCATCAGTCATCCATGAAAGTATCGGGCTCTCTGGGCAGCCCGCCACCCAGTACAAGACGTGGTTTGATGCAAAATGGTTCCCTATTGACCGCTCGTATTCTACAGCAGAACACGCCCGCTGGCATCGGGCGTGTGTCCAGTCTTTTCCCAATACGTTCGTACAGGTGGGCCAACCCGACCCACCCTCTCTCAAGCGTTGTCCAGGTCAATGCCGAGGTATCGCTCAAAGAGGCGGGCACGCCAGATGAAACGCAGCAGGAAGGTCCAGACGATGGTGACTCCAATGATGACCAGGTAGTCTGCCGGCTGGTGCAACTCGGCCAGGCCATAGAAGTCCCGCAAGAATGGTATCTGCAGCCCGGCAAAGAACAGGACGAACAGGCCCAGTGCCAGCAGCGTGGGACGCCAGTCGCCGGCCAGAGCGTCGCCGCCAGCCCAAAAATCGGTGGGCGGCTCGACAAAGATAACCAGGATCAGGCCCATGCCGATCATGGCGTAGGTAAGAGCCAATTGGGCGTACGCTTCATCGTGGACCGTTACCACAAAGTAGAGATAGACTGCCAGGCCAGCGGCCGAGAGGGTCAGCATACCCGGAACCACAAAGTGTATGAGCCGCCGGGCGATGCTCACATTGGGCACAGGGCCAGGACGCGACCAGAGCGCCAGGGCAAAGGCGGGGACGGCCAGGGTCAACATCGAGATGATCGAACTCTGAGCCGGGGTAAGGGGAAAGCCGACGGACAGCGCCGC
>Ga0180438_10002878_pt1 | contig 27025 bp, 41 predicted proteins | sample SS_ome_12_FD_132455 | JGI IMG/M metagenome (GOLD analysis project Ga0180438, IMG submission 132455) | Hypersaline lake sediment archaeal communities from the Salton Sea, California, USA - SS_3_D_2 metaG | ecosystem: Environmental > Aquatic > Non-marine Saline and Alkaline > Hypersaline >... | reverse complement strand
AGAAATTGTAGTTTCTGGTGATGTTATTTCAACTTCAACAGCAACAGGCACTTACACCATTCTCTACAATGTTGAAGATTCTGAAGGGTTAAAAGCTGATGAGGTTTCAAGAACTGTTAATGTCATAGAATATGGCCAGACAGAATGCTCTGATGGAATTGACAATGATGGGGATGGTTTAATCGACGATAAGGATCCTACCTGCCACACAGATGGTAATGCTGGAAATCCTGCTTCTTACGACCCTGGGATTGAAACAGAAAACCAAGCTCCTGTTATTAGTTTAATTGGAGGAGATGAAATCCCTGTTTCATATGCGGGTTCTTTTACAGACCCGGGCGCTACTGCTGATGACTTTGAAGATGGGGATTTGACTTCAGACATTGTTGTTTCTGGAGACACCATTGAGACCACAGCTCCTGGCGCTTATCACCTTTTCTACAATGTTCAGGATTCTCAAGGCAAAAAGGCTCAAGAAGTGGAAAGAATTGTGCAGGTTAAGCAGGCTCCTGGAGGCCATACTGGTGGTGGAGGTGGCTCTGTTATTATTGTAAGCACTCCTACTCTGATTATTTCAGAAGAAAAAGTGGAAGATAATAAAGATGGCACAGCTTTAGTGAGCTGGAAGACCAATGCTTCTTCAACCAGTCGGGTTGTCTATGGTAAAGAATCTGTTTCCACTTTAGGAGAAAGCATTGATAATTACGGTTATGCTTCAACCACTGTAGAGACAACTGTTTTAACAAGATCCCATTTAATCTTTGTCTCTGGCTTGGAACAGGGAATAAAATACTACTTCAGGCCTGTTTCTGACAATGCTGAATCTCAAGAAGCAGTTGGAAAGGAAGTTTCTTTTGAAGAAGAAATTATTGTTCCAACCTCTACTCCTCCTGTTGCAACAGAATGCAATTACTTATTAGAATATCTGAAGATAGACAAGGTGAATAATCCTGTTGAAGCAAGAAAGCTTCAGACCTTCTTGAATAATTTTGAAGGTTTTTCTTTGGAAGTTAATGGTATTTTTGATGAACCTACTTTCAACGCTGTTCATGCTTTTCAGCTTAAATACAGCGAGGACATTCTAGATCCCTGGGGCGTGGATTTTTCTACTGGCTATGTTTACATTACGACCAAAAAGAAAGTAAATGAAATATATTGCCAAAAGGAGTTTCCTTTAACCAGCGCTCAGGAAGCAGAGGTTGCCTCCTATAGAGAAAGAACAGAAACAACCCCAGAGCAAGAATTGCCTTTAGAGCAAGAAGAGATTGGTATGGAGCCAGAGTCAGAAAAAATGGCTGAAGAAACCACAACCACAACAGAAGAACTTGTGCTCGGTGATTCAGGCCTTATTGAAGAAGAGGAATTAGGCAGTTTAGCTGTAGCGGGCTTCAGCAGCTTCAGGTCAAAAGCCATTTCCTGGTTGGCTTTAATCTTAGTTGTTTTGCTGCTTTTGTACGCTATTTTGTATTTCCGATTGAAAAAGAAGAAAGAAAGACCATATCCTGCTCCTCCCCAGAACATTCCGACAGCTTGACAGAGAAACTGGCGGCCCGAAAGGGTCGCTGGTTTCTTTTGGAAGCTTTGGTATAATAAAATATGGAAAAGCTTTTAAGGGAAAACTTGAAGAATGAGAATTTAATCAAGCATTGTTTGGCTGTTTCTGCTGCAACGAAGGCCTTGGCTAGCCATTTTCAACAAGATGAAGAAAAATGGGAAGTCTGCGGCCTTTTGCATGATATTGATTATGAAAAAACAGCCCCAGAAGAACATTCTAAAAAAGGCAGTGAAATGTTAAAAGAATTGGGCTTTGACAAAGAAATTTGTGAGGCGGTCTTAACTCATAATGAAATGCATGGTATTAAACCTGAGTCCTTAATGGCAAAGGCCTTGTTTTGCTGTGATCCTCTAACAGGTTTAATTGTAGCTTCTTGTTTAGTTTTACCTTCCAAAAAGATAAATGATTTGAAAACAGAAAATGTTTTAAAAAGATTTAAAGAAAAGTCATTTGCTAAAAGCTGCAATAGAGAAATTATTTCACTTTGCAGGGATTATTTAAACCTGGATTTAAAAGACTTTATTGAGATTGTTTTAAAATCAATGCAAAGCATTAGCTCTAAATTAGGACTTTAATTATGGCAAGACCAATAAAACCAAGAAGGGTTTCTTTTGATCCTCAATGCACCTACTTTAAACCAAGGGCAGTGCCTTTGAGTCAATTAGAGGAAGTTGTTTTAGCCCCTGATGAACTTGAGGCCTTAAGATTGTGCGATGCGCAGGAAAAAGACCAAACAAAAGCAGCAAAAAAAATGGGTATTTCTCAAAGCACTTTAGGCAGAATTCTTCAGTCAGCAAGAAAAAAAATATCTTTGGCTTTAATAGAGGGTTCTGCTATTAAAATTGAGAAAAAATGATAAAAATATATTCTGAAAAAAAGCTTTTTAAAGGAGCTAAGTTTAAAAAACTGCCAAAAGCAAAAAAGATAGTTTTAATAGCTCCTCATTCAGATGATGTTTCTGTTTGCTTGGGCGGTACTGTCTCAAAATTAGCAGAAAGCAACAAGATAATGCCGGTTTTATTCTTTTCTGGGTATAGGGGAGTAGAGAAAAGGAAAACTGAAGCCATTGAATTAAGAGAAAAAGAAATGAAAAAGGAATCAAGGATTTTAAGTATTAAAGAGCCGGTTTTTTTACGGCTTTCCTGCTATAACAAAGACAACTATATTTTAAGAGAGGAAGATATTTTTGAAGTAGAATTGTTTTTAAAAAAACACAATCCTGACATTATCTTTCTTCCTAAAAAAGATGATTTGCATAAAAGGCATAAATTAGCTGCTCTCATTACTTTAAAGGCCTTAAAAAGTCCTTTTTTTAAAAAGAAAAGAATTTTATTCTTTTATGAAAGTCCTTGGTCGTTGTTTCAGGCATTTGAGTTCAATGCTGTTTTTCCTTTTTCTAACAAAGAAATGAAAAAGAAAATGAAAGCTGTTAAAGTCCATTCTTCTCAATTGAAAAGAACTCGTCTTGACAAAGCAGCTTTCTCTTTAGCTGTTTTCAGGGGTTGTGCTACAGCAGAACAGAGAATCTTTGGCTATGGGAAGAAAGGGTTTTCTTTTCCTTTTTTAGAGGTTTTTTATGAAGATACTTGTTGAGAATGACTATTCGCATAAAGCAGCTCTTTTTGTCAAACAAAGAGTTTTAAAAGACCCTAAGCTTGTTTTGGGTCTAGCAACAGGAAAAACCCCTTTGAGAATGTATGAAGAGCTCTCTGAAATGAATCTTGATTTTTCTGGAATAACTGTTTTTAATTTAGATGAATATTTAGGCGCTAAAAAAATGCATGACTATTTATGGTCTAATTTTTTATCTAAAATTAATATTCAAAAAGAAAATGTGTTTTTATTAAATGGTTTGACAGAAAATATTAAAAAACATTGTTCTTGGTATGAAAAAAAGATAAAAGAAAAAGGGGGCATTGATTTGCAAATTTTAGGCATTGGAAGAAACGGGCACATTGGACTTAATGAACCGGGAAGCAGTGTTAATTCCAGAACAAGAAAAGTAAGATTAAGTGAAATGACAATTAAAGACAATCAGTGTCCTAATGAAGCTTTAAGTGTTGGTATTGAGACCATAATGGCTTCAAAAGAGATTCTGCTTTTAGCTTCAGGTGAGAATAAATCAAAAGCAATAAAACAAATGCTAGAAGGAGAAAAAGTTCCAGCTTCTGTTTTAAAAAAGCATCCTGCTTTTAATTTGATTTTAGATGAAAGAGCAGCTTCTTCCCTCCCAAAAAAAGCCATAAGATTATAACTACCAGTATAAATGCTAAAGCATAATATATTCCTTTTTGAAAAAAGAAGTCGCCAAAGAAATAGAAGCAAACCATAACAGGTATATTTCCTATTAAAGAAGAGAAAAAGAATTTCAGAAAACTTATATTAGTTAAACCAGCCCCATAGCTGATGTAATCAAATAAAGCATTGGTTGGCAATCTTAACAAAGTTAAAGCCCAGAATTTTTTGTTGTCTGATATTTTCTCTTCCCATTCATGTATTTTTCTCAAGCTAACTATTTTATTAACCCTTCTTTTTAATTTTCTGGCAATAAAAAAAGCAACGCTAGCTCCAAGCATTGTTCCAGTTTCAGCTAAAATAAAGCCCCACAAGAAACCAAAAAGTTTTATTCCAATAAAATCAAAAGCAATACCTGGAATGGGCGGGATAATAATAGAAGTAGACCTTAAAAGTATAAAAAGAAAACCTGCTACAATTTGGGGCATTTTTTAGGATTGATTTTTTGACCAAAAAATTTGCTTCCTAATAAAGAAAACTTTTCTGTTAAGTCTGTGGTTAGGAACTCTCTTTTTCCTTTTTTGGAAAGCTTTCGCTCTATTTCGGGATGCCTCTTTAAATATTCTTTTAATTTTTTTGCCACTATTTTTCCCTCAGAAAGAACAGTAATATTTTTTACAATACCCTGTATCTCTTTCTCCAAGAGACCGTAATGCGTGCATCCTAAGATTAAAGTATCAATATCTTTTTCCACTAAAGGTTTTAAGTTTTTTTCAAGATATATTTTTATAATCTCTGGTTCTTTGGTTCCTTCTTCAATAATAGGAACTAACAAGGGAAGAGCTTTTTGAAACACTTTTATGCTTTTGTCTAACTTTTTTAATTCTCTTACAAAAGCTTTTGATTTTATTGTTCCTTGAGTTCCTATAACACCGATTTTTTTATTTTTCGTCTTGAGTACAGCTTCTTCCGCGCAGGGGATAATGACGCCTAGGACTTTTTTGTGAGGAAAATTATGCTGTATTCTCCTTAAAGCTTCCGAGGAAGCAGTATTGCAAGCTAAAATGATTAATCCGCAGCCCTTTAGAAAGTTTACTGCCTGTTCTACAAATTGGTAAACTAATTCTTGAGACCTGTTCCCATAGGGAGCTCTTTGAGTGTCTCCAAGATAGATAAAATCATATTGGGGGAGCTCTTTTATAATTTCCTTTAAAACTTCGAGTCCTCCAAAGCCAGAATCAAAAACACCGATTTTCATCTTTTTAAAGCTTTTAAAATTAGAAAAGCAATAACACCGCCCACCAAAGCTGTTAAAAGTTGATTCCAGCTTAATACAGCAGAAACTATTTCTTTTTTAGTGATGAGCTTTAGAATTATTGAGCTTGAAGAGAAAAGGAAAAGAAACTTTATCAGGCTTGCTGAGGTAACGCCAAGCCAGAAGTTATATTTTTTCAAGAATCCAAAAACAATAATTAAAATAGCATTAGAAAGCATGATAAAGGGTATTGCTGGAGCTAGAATAGGAGGCAAAAGGCCGACGCTAAGAGCAATAACACTTGGCAAAAGGCCGATAAAAAGAGCATATTTTGTTCCTATTAATACCACCCCTAAGAACAAAGTGGCATTAACAATAGGTCCTGTTATGGCCTGATTATGGAATAGGGGAGCAAAAACAGCAATTAGGGTTAAACAAAGGAAGCTGGTTAAAGGAACAACATATTGTTTGGCTATTGCTTTCATGATTTGTTAGAAAAAGTGGTGTGTGATATTTTTTTAATTATTTTTTTATTATTTAAAAACTCTTTGTATACTTTTTTAACAATAGGGTTTTCATCTGCTCTTTTTATTTTTTTATTCTTATCTATTCTGTATAAGCCCTCTGCTCTTTTTTTTCTTATTTCTTTATCACAAGGAACAGGCTGTCCACCACCCCCAATACAGCCCCCTGGACAAGCCATAACTTCAACACAAGAATAAGCTGTGGGATCTTTTTTTAATTCCTCTAAAATTTGTTTTGCATTTTTAATGCCATTAACAGCAGCTAATTTAAAGGTTTTGCCTTTTATTGTTATCTCTGTTTTCTTTATTCCCTCTTGCCCTCTTATTCTTTTAAAACTTGCTCTTTTAAAGGCCGTTCTTAAAGCTGATTCCATCACACCGCCGCTAGCTCCATAAATAACACCAGCCCCTGAAGGAACTCCTAAAGGATTGTCAGCTTTTTCTGGTTCTATGTTTTTTAAATCAATTTTGTTTTTGTAGAAAAGATAAGCTAATTCTCTTGTTGTCAGGACATAATCAACTGGCTTTAAATGGCCTATTTTTAATTCTTTTCTGGTTATCTCATATTTTTTAGCCACACAAGGCATAATAGAGACAACTTTTATATTTCTTGGGTTTATTTCCTCTTTTTGAGCAAAATAGGTCTTGATTAAACCTCCCAAGATAATATGAGGAGGTCTTGCTGTGGTTAAATTAGAAGTGAATTCAGGATAATAGCATTCTACAAATCTTACCCATGAAGGACAGCAGGAAGAAAACATTGGTCTTTTTTCTCCTCTCTCTATTTTCTCTTTTAATTCTTCTGCCTCTTCTTTTGTTGTAAAATCAGCCCCAACAGAAACATCAAAAACATAGTCCACCCCCAATCTCTTTATAGCCCCAACCAGCTTGTCTGTCACTACCTCGCCTGGTTGCATCCCAAACTCTTCTCCAATACTGGTTCTAATGGAAGGGGCAAACTGAAACACAACCACATTGCCTTTTAAAGCTTTTTCCACTTTTTCAAATTCTCCTTCAGCTTCAAAAGCGCCTACCGGACAATGAGTAATGCATTGACCGCAAAAAATGCAGCGTTTGTTTTCTTTGGGCTTTATTTGGAAGAAACCATTTTTTTCTTCAAGCTCTAAATAATTGACAGGACAAACCTCAACACAATTGCGACAGTCAATGCATTTTGAAGAGTCAAAAACTAAAGCAGGTGTGAACTTGTAAGCAGGGAAGTTCTTTTTCCTGTTTTTAAATCTTCTTTTGTCTATTTTGTATTCTTTGGCTAATTTTAAAAGCTGGCAGTTAAAATCATAAATACAATCTTTGCATTCTTCTCTGTGCTGGGCAAATAATAGTTCTAAATTGGTTTTTCTTTGCCTTCTTACTTTTTCTGTATTTGTTTTTATTTCCATTCCCTTTTTCACTTTAGTTGAACAGGCCGGAAACAGACAGCCATTTATTTCAACAACACATATCCTGCAGCTTGCTTTTTCTTTTAAATCAGAATTAGAACACAAGGCTGGAATATAAATATTACTCCTTTTGGCAGCTTCCAAAATAGTTTCTCCTTTTTTTGCTTTTATTCTTTTGTCGTCTATTTTTATCTTCACAAAAGTCTTAAAACTGACTTAAAGGGTTTTGGAATCATTCTTCCCAGAGGACACAAAGAGGTTTGCTCTAAGGCCTCAAAAATATCCTGTAGGGTTTTTATATCTTTTTTAGTTAGTCGTTTCTTCTCTAATATCTCTTTTATTCTGAAAGCTCCTTCTCGACAAGGCGCGCATTTATCGCAATTCTCTTTTTGAAAAAAGGAAGCCCATTTTCTCATTAGTTCTTTCAGGTCTATGTCTTTTTCTAAAACAATAATAGAAGCTAAGCCATTAAAAGGTCTGTTTAATTCTTTTGATGTTATTATTTCACCTGCAGCCCCGCCTCCTATTTGCAGTAAAAAGTAGAACTCTGGATAATTAGAGGTTTTTTCTAAAACCTGTTTTATTGTTAAGTCGTTTTCCAATTCAAAAACCCCTTTATTAGGAGCTTTACCATAAATAGAATAAAACCTGGTCAGAGTTTCTCCTTTTGAGATTTTGTAAACTTGGAAAAAGGTTTCAACATTATTTACTAATGTTGGTTTTCCAAAGAGTCCTTTTTCTGTTGGGAAAGGCGGTTTTTCTCTTGGTTCTTTTCTTTTTCCTTCAATGATATTTAAAATAACAGTTTCTTCACCAGCCAAATATCCTTCTGGTTTTTCAAAAAGCTCAATAGGGAAGTTTTTTGTTAAAGAGAATAATCTCTTTTTAAACTCTCTGTAATACTTTTTATTAAGGTAAATGTAAGCTGTTTCAGCTTTTAGTTCTTTTTGAGCTAATTTTATCCCTCCGACCACTTCTTTTAAATGTTTTTTTAAAATGTAATAATCTTTTTTTACTTCTGGTTCTCCTTCAGAAGCGTTGCAAATAACATATTTTCTTTTTGAAGAAGAGTTTTTTACTTGAAGCCATTTTAAATGAACAGGGAACAGAGAACCGCTTCGCCCTAACAGTTTTGCTTTTTTGATCTTGGTTATTAAGTCTGCCATTTTGATATTTTAGCATTTTTTGTATAATAAGAAAAAACATAAGGGTAATAACTTATCCTTTAATTTAAAGAAAAAATGCGTTTAAGGGTAAAAATATTACTTTTGATTCTATCTGTTGTAATTATTCTAATTATTGTATGGTTTGCTCTGAATGATTGTCAGAAATGTTATCTAACTCACCTTTGGACAATAGGGGCTTGTGATGGAGTATGTTTATCCATACCGTCTCAAACTGATGATGGGGAGGAGGCTCTTGTTCAAAAAACAGTTGTTTTATCTGGGGTAATTGTAAATGGAAAAGATCAAAAACCAATAGAGAATGCTTTGATACGAGTAAGTCAACAATGGGTTTCTGAATCTCTCAGCTTAGATGATATTAGTATTTGGGAAGAAACTTATAGCAACTTTAATGGTGAGTATAGAATAGACATTCCGATTTACAGTGCCGAAAACTTGGAAAGTTCTTTTAACGTGACTGCTTGTAAGGAAAGATTTTCCTGCGCTAGCGAGCAGATAATTTTTGGAATTTCAGACAGTAAGGTTTTGAATCTGGAGTTAGAACCAGCAGAGAGAATTGATTTAATTGGCAATTACACTGGTAATGGTCGTTTTAGACTAGAGGGACTTGAGAGAGAAAAAGCAGGCGCTAAAATATTTATAGCGACTAATACAAAAGACGACCCAATCTGGGAAGATTTAGAGAGGTTTGAAGATTCATTTTATGTGGAGTTAAAATTTGGAGGTACTTACTATTTAAGCGACAATAATGTGGGGTATATAGAGTTAGACTATGTGGATGAGCTACAAGACGAATGAGAGTTTAAAACGAATTTGGTGGTAGTTCTCTTGTCGGATCCGTCTGGCTTTTTGCCGGACGGGTTCCGCTATTTCAGAAGTCTTTGATGAACCTTAAAGAAATTAATCATATCGGGGTAGCCGGCTCCGCCCCGGCGACCTCTCGCCCCCCAGACGAGTGCGCTAACTGACTACGCCATACCCCGTTACTTAGCTAAGCTCTTGATGCATTTAGCGCATGCTAAAACACGTTTCCCTTTAAAGGGTTTGAATTTTTTAGATTTTACATTTTCTGGCACAGAGAGCCATTGGAGATTAGGATACTTTCTTACTTTTCCAGTTGGGTTGTATTTACCCCTTAATTTCTTCCTTCTTCCAAAGACTCTTGAGCCTTTTTGACAAATAGCGCATTGTTTAGCCATGTTTTTGCAAAATTATAATATGAATGTATAATAAGACAAGTTTTAAGAAAAATCAAATGTCAGCTTCTCAAATAATTATTCAAATAGCGGTTGTTATCTTCTCTGCTGTTATTCACGAGTATGCTCATGGAGCTGCAGCAGAAAGGTTAGGGGACAAAACTCCCAGAATGGCAGGGAGAATGACTTTAAATCCTTTAAAGCATTTAGATCCTTTTGGTTCTATTATTGTTCCTTTTATTCTTTATTTGCTTCCCACTAATTTTATTATTGCTTGGGCAAAGCCAGTGCCTGTAAATCCCTTGAATTTCAGAGATAAAAAGTATGGAAGTGCTAAAGTGGCTTTAGCAGGTCCTTCCAGCAATATAGCTCTTGCTTTGTTTTTTGGGCTTTTGTTAAGGTTTTTTCCTTTTGGGGACTCTTTGTTTTATCAAAATCTTCAATTTGTTTTTGGCTCCATTGTTTTTATTAATTTACTTTTAGCTTTGTTTAATTTAACGCCTGTGCCACCTTTTGATGGCTCTCATATTCTTTTTGCTTTTTTAAAGTCATACAAAGCCAAGCTGTTTTTAGCAAAATATGGGATATTCTTTACTTTAATCTATTTGTTTTTTCTTTTTCCCTTATTGGTTCCTTTAATAAGCATTGTTTTTAAGGCCTTAGCAGGAGTTTCTTTTCAGGCCCTTTTATTGTAAAATGCAGTTGTTGACACCTTCTTTTTTATTTGCTACATTAGTAGCCAAGTGTTTTTATGCCCACAATAAATCAATTAGTAAAAAAGAAAAGGAAAAAAGTAAAGAAAAAAACCAAAATGAAAGGTCTTAAGTTTGGTTTTGATGTTTTAAAAAACAGACCTTCCAAATATCCTTCTCCTTTTAAAAGAGGCATTTGCACTAAGGTTTTCACAGCCACTCCTAAAAAACCTAATTCTGCTTTAAGAAAAGTAGCCAGGGTTAGATTGTCAAATGGCAGGGAAGTTACTGCCTACATTCCAGGTGAAGGCCATCAATTGCAGGAGCACTCCATGGTTTTAATTAGGGGAGGAAGAGTTAAGGACTTGCCAGGCGTGAGATATCATGTTGTAAGAGGACCTTTGGATACAACAGGAGTTGAAGGAAGAAAACAATCAAGAAGCAAGTACGGAACTAAAAAAGAAAAGAAAAAGGACTAGCATGTCAAAAACAAACATTATTTTCATCATTCTCCTTGTTATTGCTGTTTCTTTCGCTGGTTTTTTCAGCTACAAATACTTTTCGCAAGAGCAAGGATGGGAGACTTACCAGGGGAATGGTTTTAAATTGCAGTATCCTTCTTTATGGCAGGTTCAGGAAGGGCAAGGTAGTCGCATTTCCTTGTTAGACGGTCAGTCTTTAGATTGCATTGCCAGGGGTGAATATGAATGTAATTTAGGGTCTCCTTCTGTCGAAGTTTTTACCATGACTTCTAAAACAGAGAACAAGGCCACTTTTTCAGATTTTGAAGAATGGATTGAGGATAAAAAACGGAATATGATTCTAAACTCTGCAGAAAGAGTAAGGATGGGGAAGTATGAAGGATTTGACGCTTCTGAAAACGGAATGATAGGATACAGATCTGTTTATCTTTTTCATGAAGGTCGAGTGGTAAAATTCATTGTTGCTCATGATGCTGATATGGCCAACTTTGATAAAATGATTGCTGCTTTTAAGTTCCTTGACTAACATGGCTTTGAAATTTAAAAAAAGAGAAACAACGCCAGACCCTCGACTTAATGATGTTTTGGTTTCTAAAATGATAAACAAGATAATGGAAAGAGGGAAGAAAACAACAGCCCAAAGAATAGTTTACCAGGCATTTGAGCAAATTAAAAAAGAAACCAAACAAGAACCCTTGAAAGTTTTTGAAAGAGCTCTTTCTCAAGTAGCTCCTAAGGTTGAGGTGAGGCCCCAGAGAGTTGGTGGAGCCACTTATCAAGTGCCAAGGGAAGTGAAAGAAAAAAGAAGCATTAGCTTGGCTATGAGATGGATAATCCAGGCCTCAAAAGCAAAAAAAGGAAAGCCGATGAGAGAGAAATTAGCTTCAGAATTAATTTTAGCTTCCAAGGGAGAAGGAGAGGCAGTGAAAAAGAAAATTAACATGCATAAAATGGCTCAAGCCAACAAGGCTTTTGCCTATTTAGCAAAATAATATGAGAGAATGCCCTTTGGAAAAAGTAAGAGATATTGGTATTATCGCTCACATTGATGCTGGCAAAACCACTGTAACAGAGCGTGTTTTGTTTTACACCGGGATTAGTCATAAAATAGGGGAAGTTCACGAAGGTCAAGCTGTTATGGACTGGATGGAACAGGAAAGAGAAAGAGGCATTACCATAACTTCAGCTGCTACCACTTGTTTTTGGAAGGATTATTGGATTAACATTATTGACACTCCGGGTCATATTGATTTTACAGCTGAAGTCCAGAGGTCTTTAAGGGTTTTGGATGGGGCTGTGGTTGTTTTTGACGGTGTGGCTGGAGTTGAAGCCCAATCAGAAACAGTTTGGCATCAAGCTGACACTTTCTCTGTGCCCAGGATTTGTTTTATTAATAAAATGGATAGAATGGGAGCCAGCTTTAAGAAGAGCTTTGACAGCATTTTAAAGAAACTCACCAAGAGCGCTGTTGCTGTTCAAATTCCTATTGGAGAAGCAGAGAATTTTAAAGGAGTAATTGATTTAATAGAAGAAAAGGCCTTGTATTTTGAAGGAGATTTTGGAGAAAAAATTGAACAAAAAGAAATTCCTTCAGAACTGAAAGGAGAAGTGGATGCATGGAGAAATGAAATGTTGGAAAAAATCGCAACAGAAGATGAATCTTTGTTAGAAAAGTTTTTAGAAGGAAAAGAAATTACTTCAGAAGAAATAAGGCAGGTTTTGAGAAAAGCGGTCTTGGATTACAAAATAGCGCCTGTTTTCTGCGGGAGCGCTTTGAAAAACAAAGGAGTCCAGCCCATTTTAGATGCTGTTTGCTGGTATTTGCCTTCTCCTTCTGATTTGCCTCCTGTTAAAGGCAAAGACCCTGAAACAGGCGAGGATTTAGAAAGGAAAGCTTTAGATTCTGAGCCTTTTTCTGCTTTGGTTTTTAAAATTGCCTCAGACCCTTATGTCGGCACCTTGGCTTTTTTCAGAGTTTATTCTGGGACTTTGAAAAAAGGTTCTTATGCTTTTAACCCCATAACAGGGGAAAAAGAAAGAATAGGCAGGATTTTAAGAATGCATTCCAACTCCAGGAAAGAAATTGACGAGGTCTATGCTGGAGATATAGCTTCTACCGTTGCTTTGAGAAAAACTGGCACAGGCCATACTTTATGTGATGAATCAAATCCTATTCTGCTTGAAAGCTTGAGTTTCCCAGAGCCAGTTATTTCCATTAGGATTGAGCCTAAAACAAAAGCAGACCAAGAAAAACTTATTATTGCTTTAAGAAAACTTTCTGAAGAAGATCCCACTTTTAAGATAAAAGAAGATATTGAAACAGGCGAGACAATAATATCAGGCATGGGTGAACTCCATCTTGAGATTTTAGTTGATAGAATGAAAAGAGAGTTTAAGGTGGAAGCTGACATTGGAAAACCTCAAGTGGCTTACAAAGAAACCATTACAACACAAGCTCAAGCTGAAGGCAAATATATTAGGCAGTCAGGAGGCAGGGGCCAGTACGGGCATGTTTTAATTAAGTTAACACCAAGAGAAAGAGGGGAAGGTTTTGAATTTAAGAATGAGATAAAGGGAGGGGTTATTCCCCAGGAGTTTATTCCTGCTGTTGAAAAAGGAGTTAAAGAAGCCCTTTCCAAAGGCATAATGGCAGGATACCCCCTGGTTGATGTTGAAGTTGTTTTGTATGATGGCTCTTTCCATGAAGTTGATTCTTCTGAAGTGGCTTTTAAAATCGCTGCATCCATGGCTTTGCAAAGCGGGGCTAAAAAAGCAAAACCAGTTTTATTAGAGCCCATAATGAGAATTGAAACCACAGTGCCCCAGGACTTTTTCGGAGATGTGATAGGGGATTTAAACAGAAGAAGGGGTGTGATTGAAGAAACAGAAGACAGAGAAACAGTAAAGATAATCAGGGGCAAAGTTCCTTTATCAGAAATGTTCGGGTATGCCACTTCCTTGAGAAGCTTGACCCAGGGCAGGGGCAACTTTACCATGGAGTTTAAAAGCTATGAGAAAATGCCGGATAATATTGCAAAAGAGATTATTGAGGGGAAAAGAAGTTGACTTTTTTAGAGTTCCATTTAGAATAATGCTATGAACATGGAAAACCTGAAACAATTCAAGCCAAAGAACGGAGAAAGAATAATTTTATTTGAAAACGGAGAACCAAGCGCTGTTTTGCTCTCTTTTCAGGATTATCAGAGGATGAATCAAGGAGAAAGTCCAGAAGAACAAAAAGAGGAAAAAACAGACCTTACTTTGGAAGATTTGCCCTTTTAACTTGACTTTTTGTTTTGTTTGGATAAGATAAAATATATAAGTAAAAAATGAATTGGATGAAAAGGGAAATTAAGAACAAAGTTTTTTCTTTGCTCCTTCTTCCTATTTCAATTCAAAAAATATAAACATATGGCTGAAAAAGCAAAGTTCGAAAGAACAAAACCACACCTTAATATAGGTACCATAGGTCACGTTGACCACGGCAAAACCACTTTAACTGCCGCTATTTTAAAGTATTCCAAGCTGAAAGGTTTTTTAGCTTCAGAAAAGTCAGTTGATCAAATTGACTCTGCTCCAGAAGAAAAAGAAAGAGGAGTCACCATTAACATTTGCCACACAGAGTTTGAAACAGAAAAAAGGCACTATGCTTTGATTGACTGCCCTGGACACGCTGATTACATTAAGAATATGATTACAGGGGCGGCTCAAATGGATGGTGGTATTCTCTTGGTTTCTGCGACTGACGGCCCCATGCCTCAAACCAGAGAGCATGTTTTGTTAGCTAAGCAGGTTGGTCTTCCTTCCTTAATTATCTTTTTAAATAAGACCGACCAGGTTGATGACCCTGAAATGATTGAATTGGTTGAATCGGAATTAAGAGAGCTTTTAAAGAAATATGAGTTTCCAGGAGATAAAACCCCAATTATCAAGGGCTCTGCTTTAAAGGCCTTGGAAGTCAATTCTGCTGATGATGAAGCCATGAAGCCAATTGCAGAATTAATCAAAACAGTTGATGAATACATTCCAGAGCCAAAAAGATCAACTGAAGAGCCATTTTTAATGGCAATAGAAGATGTTTTCTCTATTGAAGGAAGAGGAACTGTAGCTACCGGCAGGATTGAAAGGGGAGTTATTAAACCAGGAGAGGAAGTTGAAATTATTGGCTTGAGAGACACTAAAAAGACAGTTGCCACTTCTGTTGAGATGTTTAATAAAATGCTTGATGAAGGAAGAGCTGGTGATAATGTTGGTATTCTTTTGAGAGGTTTGAAAAAAGAAGACATTGAAAGAGGTCAGGTTTTAGCCAAACCGGGCTCTGTCACTCCTCACCAAGAGTTTGAAGCTGAAATTTACGCTTTAACCAAAGAAGAGGGTGGAAGGCATACTCCTTTCTTTGCTGGCTACAAACCGCAATTCTACATTAGAACTTGTGATGTCACAGGAGATATTACTTTGCCAGAAGGAGTGGAAATGGTAATGCCCGGAGACACTGTTACAGTTAAAGGCAAGCTCATTGCCCCTGTTGCCCTTGAAGAAAAGCAAAGATTTGCTTTGAGAGAAGGGGGAAGAACAGTAGGAGCTGGCGTTGTTGTCAAGATTATCAAATAGGTTTTATGCCTTCAGCAGCAGAAACAAAAGAACAAGTAAAACCACAACTGAGGATCAAACTTAGAAGTTATGACAGCAAGGTTATTGATGCTAGCTGCAGGCAAATAGCTGAAATTGCTTCAAGAAGTTCAGTTGAGATTACAGGACCTGTTCCTTTGCCAACAGAAGTAAAGAAGTATACTGTTAACAGATCAACTTTTATTCACAAAGACGCAAGAGAACAGTTTGAAATGAGAGTTCATAAAAGATTAATTGAAGTTCCAAGTCCAAATCAAAGATTCATAGAGAGCCTGAGGGACCTAACCTTGCCCACAGGTGTTGAAATAGAGGTTAAAACTATCTAGGACAAAGATAGGACAAGAATATATGGTTCAAGGCACTAATATGTCCTACATATTAAAGCCTTGAGAGCAAGAAAGATTAACATAGGACTTAAAGCAGAATGCCGGGTGTTAATCCCGGTGTTTTGCTGAAACAAAGAGGGCGCAGAAGTAAGTGCTCTTTGAGAGAGTACTTTCTCCTGCGCCTTGCGACTACGTGAAGTAGTCGCCTATCAGAATCCGATAGTAAATAAACCACCCTGACGCTGATAATATTAAAAAACATATCAGCGCCACAATCCAGGAATGCTCTATCCCTTTCCATGCCGATATCACCCACGCAGTTATTAATCCTGCGAAGGCAAATATGACTGCACCAGCGATGATGTGGGGAAGAGCAGAAACAATATAGTCCCACATCTTTTTCTCCTTAATTTGTCAATATGCCATTCATATTAGGTAAACAAATAGAAATGAGTCAGATTTTTAAAGAAGATGAAGTTATTCCTGTCACCTTGATTAAAGCAGGCCCTTGTTTTGTTACCCAAATTAAAGACAAGGAAAAAGATGGCTATGAGGCAGTTCAAATTGGTTTTGAGAAAAAAGAAAGGAAGATTAAAAAATCAGAAAAAGGAAAAGAGTTTAGGTTTTTGAGAGAGTTTGGAAAAGATGGAGATTATAGTGTTGGACAGGAGATAAAAGTAGATGTTTTTAAAGAGGGAGAAAAAGTAAAAATTAGTGCTGTTAGCAAGGGGAAAGGATTTCAAGGAGCTGTAAAGAGATGGGGGTTTAAAGGCAGGAATGCCACTCACGGCGTGAAGCATGAAGAAAGGACTTTGGGCTCTGTTGGGGCAACCGGGCCTGCTAGAGTTTTTAAAGGAAAAAAGATGCCGGGCAGAATGGGCTCTGATAGAATTACTGTGAGAAACATTGAAATAGCCAAGATAGACACAGACAATAATATTATAGCTTTAAAAGGAGCTGTTCCAGGTCATAGAAACAGTTTAGTTGAAATAAAGATATGAAAACAGAACTTCCAAAAGAAATAACTGGAATGAAAGTGAATTCTTCCTTGATTCACCAGGTTGTTGTCTCTCAAATGGCAAACAGGAGAAAGAATATTGCTCATACCAAAGATAGGTCAGAGAAAAGAGGGGGCGGAAGAAAACCCTGGAGACAGAAAGGAACAGGCAGAGCCAGGCATGGTTCTATCAGAAGCCCTTTGTGGAAAGGAGGTGGTGTCACTTTCGGACCCAGAAAAGAAAAGAATTATTCTAAGAAGATTCCTTTAAAAATGAAAAGAAAAGCTGTTTTAATGGTTTTAGCTGCCAAAGCAGAAAATGACTTAATTCTTTTTAAAGAGGCCTTGAAAGCTTCCAAAACAAAAGAATTAGCTGAATTAATGCCAAAAGACAATTGTTTAATAGTTCTAGGAGTTTATGACAGAAATCTTGTTTTAGCTTCAAGAAACATTCCTAATTTAAAAGTAATGGAGGCAAAAGAGTTGAATGCTTTAGACTTACTGAGCTATAAACATGTGGTGCTGGATAAAGAAGCAGTAAAAGTAATAAAACAAACCTTTTTAAAGTAATATGGCTTTATTCAAGAGAAAAAAGAAAGAAGAAAAGAAGGAAATTGCGAAGAAAGAAGCGCCGAAAAAGAAAGAGAAAATGGCTTTTCGAGTTTTAAAGCATGCCTTGGTCACAGAAAAAGCAACCAATTTTCAAAAAGGCACTTATGCTTTTGTGGTTAGGGATAACTCGACTAAGAATGAGATAAAAAAAGCAGTGAAAGAAGTTTATAATGTGGATGTTGAATCAGTGAGAACAATAACTGTTCCCAGGAAGAAGAAGAGATTAGGAAGGACTCAGGGCTGGAAAAAAGGATTTAAAAAAGCTATTGTCCGATTAAAAAAGGGACAGGAAATTGAAATAACACCAAGGTGATATGTTAAAAAAACCTTTAAAAAAGAAAGGAGGCAGGAATAAACAGGGGAGAATCACGATAAGGCACAGAGGAGGAGGCAAAAAGCGGCTCTATCGTGTTTTGGACTTTGGGCAAAATAATATGGGTAAGGCCAAGGTTTTAAGTGTTGAATACGACCCTAATAGAACTTCAGATATTGCCTTGATTGAGTTTGAGAATGGAAAAAAGGAGTATATTTTAGCTCCCCAGGACCTGGGAAAAGAAGTAGAGTTTTCTGATAATGCTCCCATGAAAATCGGAAATAGGTTAAAATTAAGAAATGTTCCTGTTGGCGCCATGGTTTACAATGTAGAGTTAATGCCTGGAAAGGGCGGAAGATTAGCCAGGTCTGCGGGTTCTTCTGTTCAGGTCATGGCCCATGAAAATGAATATGCTCACTTGAAACTGCCCTCTGGTGAGATAAGAAAGGTGAAACAAGGGTGTTTTTGTTCTGTCGGAGCTCTGTCAAACCCAGAGCACAGGTTTAAAAAATTAGGCAAAGCAGGCAGAAAAAGATTAAAAGGCAGAAGGCCTAGGGTAAGGGGTTCTGCTATGAATCCAGTTGACCATCCTCATGGTGGTGGTGAAGGAAAAGCAGGCATTGGGTTAAAGCACCCCAAAACCCCTTGGGGAAAACCTGCTTTTGGAGTTAAAACAAGGAAAAAGAAGTATTCTGATAAATTGATTATTCAAAGAAGAAAAAAGAAATAATATGGCAAGAAGTTTAAAAAAAGGTCCAAATATTGACCAAAGATTACTGAAAAAGCTGGAAAAAGGCAAGAAAACCATTATTAAAACATGGGCTAGATCCGCTGTTATTTCACCTGAAATGGTTGGCTTTACCTTTGGGGTGCACAATGGAAAAGAGCATGTGCCGGTTTTAATTACAGAAGAAATGGTAGGTCACAAGCTGGGAGAATTCTCTCCAACCACTAAGTTTCAAAGGCATGGCGGTAAAATGCAGAAAGAATTAGAGACCCAGGCCAGACAAAAAGAAGCTCAAAAAGCTGAAGAATAATTATGAAGTCAAAAGCCAGTTTGAATTATTTGAGAATAGCCCCAAGAAAGATGAGATTGGTAGCTGATATGGTAAGAGGGAAAAGGGTTGAACAAGCAGAGCAGGTTTTGGATTTTTGCTTGAAAAAAGGAGCTGTCCCTTTGAAAAAGCTTTTGCAGTCTTGTGTCAGTAATGCTAAGAATAATTTGTCCATGGATGAGAAAACTTTGAAAATAGCAGAATTAAAAGTGGATGAAGGCCCTATTTTAAAAAGATGGAGAGCCAGAGCAAGAGGCAGGGCCATGGAAATTCAGAAAAAAACCTCCCATATTACCTTGGTTTTAGAGGGCAAGAAAGGAAAAGTTGTTCAGCAAGAGAAAAAAGAAAAGAAACAAACCAAGGAAAAGGTTTCTAAGAGACCAGAAAAAGAACTCCTTAGAAAAAGCAAAGCCCAAAGAAGAAGGATTTTTAAAAGAAAAGCGTTTTAAGTATGTCACATAAAGTCCATCCAAAAATATTTAAAGTGAAAGAAATAAAGGACTGGCAGAGTCGTGGTTTTTACGATAAAAACCTTCCTCTTTTCCTAGAAGAGGACTTTAGGATAAGAAAGCATTTAAAAAAGAAATTGCCTCAAGGGGCTGTCTCTGCTATAGAAATTGAAAGAACCCAGACCGTTTTAAAAGTAATCATTAAAACCTCAAGGCCTGCTCTGATCATTGGGAGAGGAGGCAAAGGAGTGGCCGAATTAAAGCAGGATTTGGAAAGGATTTTAGCAAAAATCAGAGGGAAAGATAAAACTTCAGAAGTTAAAATAGAGATTTTAGAGATAAGAAATCCTTGGGTGTCAGCCTCTTTGGTAGCTCAGTGGATAGCAGGCCAGCTGGAAAAGAAAGTTCCTTTTAGAAGGTCTTTGAAAATGGCAATGAGCAAGGTGATGGAGAACAAGGAGGTAAAAGGAGCTCGATTGCAGGTTGCAGGCAGGTTAAATGGAGTTGATATTTCACGAACAGAGTGGATAAAGCAAGGCAATTTGCCAAGACAGAACTTAAGAGCCCAAATCGATTATGGATTTCATGAGGCCTATTGCACTTATGGAGTTATTGGAATAAAGGCATGGCTCTATAAAGGAGAAAAGTTTGAATAATTATGCTTGAGCCAAGAAAAACAAAACATAGAAAAATGATGAAAGGAAGGAGCAAGGGGATATCAAGCAAAGGGAGTAGCATTTCTTTTGGCAGGTTTGGCTTAAAGTCATTAGGGACAAAGTGGATAACTTCCTCGCAAATTGAAGCTGCCAGAAGAGCGATTACCAGAACCTTCAAGAGAAAAGGGAAGCTTTGGATTAGGATTTTCCCTGACAAGCCCATTACTTTTAAAGGAGCTGAAACCCCCATGGGAGGAGGCAAGGGAAGTGTAAAAGGATATGTTTTTCCAATAACACCCGGCAGAATTATTTTTGAGCTTGACGGCGTTTCAGAGGAAATAGCCAGACAGGCCTTTCGAAAGGCCTCTGACAAGCTTCCTGTTAAAACTAAGTTTGTGAAAAAAGAAATATGAAGAGAAAAGAAAAGTTAAAAGAATTTCAAAGAGAATCAAAAAAGGAATTAGAAAGAAATTTAAAAGAGAAAAAAGAGCATTTGAGAAGTTTAAGGTTTGACCTGGAGAGCGGAAAGATTAAAAATGTTAGGGAGATAAGAGAGACAAAAAAAGACATAGCCAGAATAAATACTATTTTAAATTATGAAAAAAAATCTTAAAGGCAAAGTTGTTTCAAATAGAATGAAGGACACAGTAGTGGTCAAGGTTTTTAATATAAAACAACATCCAAAGTATAAGAAGAGGTACAGGGTTTTTAAGAAATACAAAGCCCATACAAAGGAAAATTTAGAATTAGGGGACCAAGTTTTAATTGAAGAAACACGCCCTATTTCCAAGGATAAGAAGTGGAAAGTTATTAAAAAAATATGATTCAACCAGGCACAAAATTAAATGTTGCTGACAACACAGGAGCCAAGCAGGTTCAATGCTTTAATGTGCTTGGGGGAACAAGGAGAAGATATGCTCAAATAGGGGATGTTATCACTGGTTCTGTAAAAAGAGCAGAACCAAGAAGAGAAGTCAAAACTCATCAAATTGTGAAAGCTGTAATAGTAAGGCAGAAAAAGAATTACAGAAGAAAAGACGGCTCTTACATAAGATTTGATGAAAATGCTTGTTGCGTTTTAGGGGAAGGAAAAATCCCCAAAGGCAATAGAATTTTAGGTCCTATTCCCAGAGAATTAAAAGAAAAAGGATTTGATAAAATTGTCACTTTAGCTAAAGAAGTTGTATGAAGATAAAAAAAGGAGACCAAGTAGTTGTTCTGAAAGGAAAAGACAGAGGAAAGAAAGCAAAAGTTTTAAGAACCTTTCCAAAGAAAGCCGCTCTTTTGGTTGAAGGGGTTAATCTTAAAAAAGTGCACAAGAGCCCTAAAAAAGAAGGAGAAAAAGGGCAGATTGTCGAGGTATCTTATCCTATACCAGCATCAAAAGTAAAGTTTTTATGTCCTAAGTGCGGAAAGTTAACCAGGATAGGATATGCTGAGGACAAAGAAAGAGTTTGTAAAAAATGCAGTGAAAAGATATGAGATTAAAACAAAGATATGAAAAAGAAATAAGGAAAGAGCTGCAGAAAAAACTTGGCTTAAAGAACATAATGGCAACACCTAAGATAGAAAAGGTTTGTGTTAATGTTGGTTTTGGCAGGGAAGTAGCTGGAAAAGGAAGCAGTGACAGACAGAAGATAGCTGAACGTATTGCAGAAAAATTAGGGCTAATGACAGGCCAAAAGCCCTCTTTAAGAAAAGCAAAAAAATCAATCGCCTCTTTCAAATTAAGAGAAGGTGTGGAAATTGGAGCTTCTGTTACCTTGAGGGGAAAAAGAATGTATGAATTTTTAGAAAAACTCATTTACGTTGTTTTGCCCAGGAAAAGAGATTTTAGAGGAATTTCTTTGAGCTCAATTGATGAACAGGGCAACTTGACTTTGGGTTTTAAAGAGTATACTCCTTTTCCTGAAGTTAAGATTGACAAAGGTCTTTTCGGGCTTGAATTAAGCGTGAAAACAACAGCTGAAAACAGAGCGCAGGCAATAGAATTATTCCGCTTAATGGGGTTTCCTTTAAAAGAAAATGGCTAAAAAATCGCAAATAGTAAAATCAAAAACAAAGCCGAAATTCTCTACCAGAAAAGTGAGAAGATGTTTTAAGTGCGGCAGAAGGAGAGCTTTTATGAGGGATTTTGGGCTTTGCAGGATTTGCTTTCGGGAGCTAGCTAATAAAGGCAAAATACCTGGAGTCAAAAAATCATCTTGGTAAAAATATGACAGATCCAATAACAGACATGTTCAATAGAATAAGGAATGCCCAGAATGTAATGCAGGAAGATACAGATATTCCCTGCTCAAAACTGAAGTTGAGAATTATTGAGATATTAAAAAGAGAGGGCTTTGTAAAGGACTTTAAGAAAAAAGGAAGAAAACCCCACCAGCTAATTAAAGTGGATTTAAAGTATCATTCTGATAAAACCCCTTGCTTAGCGGGGTTTAAAAGAGTTTCAAAGCCAGGCAGAAGAATCTACAGAAAAGCAAAAGAGATAAGAGGGATAAGAGATGGCTATGGTTTGGCTTTGATATCAACCAGCAGGGGCTTGATGACAGATAAAGAAGCAAGAAAGAAAAAAATGGGGGGTGAGGTTATGGTTGAACTTTGGTAAAAATATGTCAAGAATAGGCAAAAAACCAATTTTAATACCAGAAGGAATTGAAATTAAAATAGAAAAGAATGAGATAAAGGTTAAAGGACCTAAAGGGGTTTTGGAGGTTTCTTTTTCTCCCCTTATTTCTGTTCAGAAAAAAGACAAAGAGATTATTGTTTCTGCTGAGAAAAAATCTGCTGGAGCTTTATGGGGTTTGACTAGGGCATCAATTCAGAATATGATTGAAGGCGTTGCAAAAGGTTTTGAAAAGCAGTTGGAGATTCAAGGGGTTGGCTACAAATGCGCTGTTCAAGGGAAAAAGCTTATTTTAAATATTGGTTTTTCTCATCCTGTTGAGCTTGAGGTTCCCCAAGATCTTGATGTTGCAACAGAAAAAAATATTATTACTGTAAAGGGAATAGACAAGCAAAAGGTTGGACAATTTGCAGCTAAAATTAGAGAGAAAAGACCCCCAGAACCCTATAAAGGCAAAGGCATAAGATATGTGGGAGAAAAAGTAAAGATAAAAGAAGGCAAAAAAGCTGTTACAGCCACTGCTTAAAGATATGAAGAAAATCACTAGAAAAAAAAGAGTTAGAAAGAAGATAGGGACTGAGCTTCCCCGAGTTTGCGTTTTCAGAAGCTTAAATCATATTTACTGCCAAATCATAAAAAATGGGGAGACCTTATTGGAAGCAGATGATTTTGAGGTAAAGAAAAAAGGGAAAAAGGTTGACAAGGCCTTTGAGGTTGGCTTGATTATTGCTAAAAAGGCCTTAGAGAAAAAAATAGAAAAGGTTGTTTTTGACAGAGGGAGCTCTTTGTATCACGGCAGAGTAAAAAGATTGGCTGAAGGAGCTAGAAAAGGAGGATTAAAATTTTAAAAACATGCCAAGACCATTTCGAAAAAAGTTTAGAAGGAAAAAACCTTCAGAATATGAATCCCAGCTTTTGGATTTGAGAAGGGTGACAAGAGTGACAGCTGGAGGAAAACAATTGAGATTTAGAGCTGTTATGGTTGTTGGAAATAAGAAAGGCAAGATAGGCGTGGGTGTTTCAAAGGGAGCTGATGTCCAGCAAGCGATAGAAAAAGCAACCAGATTGGCAAAAAAGAACTTTATAAAAGTGCCAATGTTCGGCAGCACTATTCCTCATGAAGTGAGAGCCAAGTATGGTCCAGCAAGAGTATTGTTAAGGCCTCAAACCAAAGGAAGAGGGCTTGTTGCTGGAGGCCAGGTAAGAGTGATTTGCAATTTGGCTGGAATTAAAGATATTTCTTCTAAGTTATTGTCAAGAAGCAGAAATAAGTTAAACATTGCAAGAGCCACTATAAAGGCCTTGCAAAAGTTAAAAAAAGATGCAGCAAAACCAGTTGAAAACAAAAAAGAGGACTAAGAAAAGAATTGGCAGAGGAGGAAAAAGAGGCACTTATTCGGGCAGAGGCGTAAAAGGACAAAAGTGCAGAGCTGGAAGAAAAATGCAGCCCATGATAAGGGAAGTAATAAAAAGATATCCTAAATTAAGGGGGTATAAATTAAACCCTAAAGATAAGAATGAGATTATTTTAGATTTAAGTGTTTTAGAGAAGAATTTTGAGTCAGGGGAAAAAGTTTCTCCTCAGAGTTTGCTTAAAAAGAAAATAATTCGTAAAATAAAAGGGAAAATACCAAAAGTAAAAGTTTTAGCTCAAGGTGAATTAAAAAAGAGCTTGGAATTTGAAAACATTTCTTTTTCCAAAAAAGCTGAAAAGATATGCATCCAATCCTCCAAAAAATAATTGCTGTTTTCAAAGACAAGCAGTTAAGGAACAAAATTCTTTTTGTCTTGGGTGTTTTAGTTATTTTTAGATTAGCAGCCAATATTCCCCTGCCTGGCATTAATACTGAAACCTTGCAGCAGTTTTTTTCTCAAAACCAGTTTTTCGGTCTTTTAAACTTGTTTGTTGGCGGGGCTTTAAGCAACCTGTCTATTGTTATGCTCGGTTTGGGCCCTTATATTACCGCTGTTATTATTATGCAGCTTTTAACAATGATTTTCCCTCAATTAGAGAAGATGTATAAAGAGGAAGGAGAGGCAGGCAGGAGGAAAGTCAATCAATACGGCAGATACTTGGCTGTTCCTTTGGCTTTGCTCCAATCATATGCCATGTTAGTGCTTTTGCAGAGACAGGGAGCTATTAGTGGGTTGAGCGGCTTGCAAATTATTATTTCTATTCTAACTGTGGCTGGAGGTTCCTTGCTTTTGATGTGGCTGGGAGAGTTAATCACAGAAAAAGGGATTGGGAACGGTGTTTCCATTCTTATCTTTGCTGGAATTATAGCTAGAACTCCAACTGAAGTAAGGCAATTGGCTTTAGGGTGGGATCCTTCCAAGCTTTTCTCTTACATTGCCTTTTTTGCTGTTTCTGTTTTAATTATTGCTGGTGTTGTTTTAATTACAGAAGCCAGGAGAAATATCCCTGTTTCTTATGCTAAGAGAGTGAGAGGTAATAAAATGTATGGTGGTGTTTCAACTTACTTGCCTGTTAATTTAAATCCAGCTGGGGTTATCCCTATTATCTTTGCTTTAAGTATTTTGCTTTTGCCTACCATGCTTACTAATTTTTTAGCGGGTGGGGGCAATGCCACTTTAGCTGCTATTTCAACCATGATTACCAACTTTTTGCAGAATCCTTGGATTCATGGTGTTTTGTTCTTTTCTTTGGTTTTTCTTTTTACTTTTTTCTACACAGCTGTCACTTTTGACCCACAAGCCATAGCTAATAACCTGCAGAAAATAGGGGGGTTTGTGCCTGGTTTAAGGCCAGGAGACAAAACAGCCAAGTTCTTGCATAAAATTCTTTATCGGGTTTTGTTCATTGGAGCTTTGTTTTTAGGCTTTATCGCTGTTTTACCTTCTATTATTCAGGGAGCTACAGGAGTCAGAGCTTTTCAGTTCTTAATTGGAGGCACTGCTTTGCTAATAGTTGTTAGTGTTGTGCTTGATATTTGGAGACAGGTTAAATCACAAATGGAAATGAGAGAATATGAAAGATTCTAAATTAAAAGAGTATCAAAAGTTCTGTTTAACCACAGCTAACAAGTTTGAAGATAAAGAAAAAGAACTTTTAAATTGGGGGTTGGGAATAGCAGGTGAAGCAGGGGATGTTGCTGGGTGCATTAAAAAAACAATTGGACATAAAAATGACCAAAGAGAGGGAATAAAAGAGAACTTGGGAGATACTATGTGGTATATAGCTATGATTTGTAATCATTATGATTGGGATTTGGAGGATGTTCTGGAAGAAAACATCTCTAAATTGAAAAAAAGATATCCTAATGGTTTTTCTTTTAGTTCAGCTCAAAGAAAGGGTAAAAGAATTGACTGGAATGAAGAATAAACAAGTTATAATTTTATTAGGACCACCAGGCGCTGGAAAAGGAACACAATTGAAGCTTATTCAAAAGAAGTTTGGCTATAAAGCGATTGGAAGCGGTAATATGTTAAGACAAAGGAAAAAGAAAAAGGATTTCACGGGTAAGAAAATTGCCTATTACATTGATAACGGCTTGAGAGTATCTACTCCTGTTATGTTTAATTTATGGATGGACAGAATGGAAGAGCTTAAAAAAGACAAAACTTTAAAAGGTTTTATCATGGACGGAAGCCCTAGGACCGCTTATGAAGCTGAAATGCTGGAAAGGGCTTTTGATTGGTATGACTGGAAAGATAAAAAGGTTTTATTTATTAAAATATCAGAAAAAGAAAGCATTCACAGGTTAACCAAAAGGAGAATGTGCAAAAAGTGCGGCCGTCTTATCCCTTGGCTTGAAGGATTCAAGGATTTGAAAAAATGCGACAAGTGCGGAGGGGAGTTGGTTGCAAGGCCTGATGACACTGAACAAGGAATTAGAGAAAGATTAAGGTGGTATAAAACAGATGTTCTTCCTGCTGTTAATTACTACAAAAAGAAAGGAGAGCTTATTGTTATAAATGGAGAACAGTCAATAGAAGATGTTTCCAAAGACATTTTAAAAGCTTTAACATGATTTCAATAAAAACAAAAAAAGAAATAACCATAATGAGAGAAGCAGGAAAAGTATTAGCTGAAATAATGGGAAAACTCAAAGAAAAAGTGAAAGAGGGAATAACTACCAAAGAATTAGAAAGGGCTGCTCAAGTCCTTATTTTTAATTACAAAGCAGAACCTGCTTTTAAAGGATATAAAGGATTTCCTAATGCTCTTTGCGCTTCAGTTAACAGCCAAGTTGTCCATGCTGCTCCCTCTAATTATGTTTTGAAAAAAGGAGACGTTCTTTCTTTGGATTTAGGCATTAAACTCAATGGCTATTTCTCTGATATGGCTTTTACAATGGCTATTGGCGAGGTAAATCCAGAGACAGCAAGATTCATTAGAATAACAAGAAAATCCTTGAAAATGGCTATTAATAAAGCAAAACCAGGGAATACTTTTGGTGATATTGGAAACACTATTCAAAGATATGTTGAAGGCCAGGGTTTTGCTGTGATTAGGGACTTATGCGGTCATGGAATAGGAAGAAACCTGCATGAAGAACCTCAAATTGCAAATTATGGCTCAAGACATAAAGGGGAAGAAATAAAAGAGGGAATGGTTTTTTGCATTGAGCCAATGACTAGTATGGGGGACTATAGATTAAAGAAATCTGATGATGGTTTTGGTTATGAATCAAAAGATGGAAGTTTAACTTGCCATTTTGAGCACACTCTTGCTATTTTGAATGGGAAAGCAAGTGTTTTAACCACACACATTTGTCGGTTTAACTAACTTAATATTTCCAGCATTTCATTTGGAGTTTTTCCTCCTAATGAGCAATGCTCCATGTTGTTATACTGCTCATTCCATATTTTAATTTT
>Ga0180438_10002877_pt1 | contig 27028 bp, 29 predicted proteins | sample SS_ome_12_FD_132455 | JGI IMG/M metagenome (GOLD analysis project Ga0180438, IMG submission 132455) | Hypersaline lake sediment archaeal communities from the Salton Sea, California, USA - SS_3_D_2 metaG | ecosystem: Environmental > Aquatic > Non-marine Saline and Alkaline > Hypersaline >... | reverse complement strand
TCGCCGCTCGCGTTCTTTCCAAAATTACCTACTCCTGCGACCTTGTTCGCAAGGAATCTTAATGACTTGTACTTTGTGTTCTTTGCAAGCTTCTCTGCACCTTTTCCTATGGTTCCGCTGAACCATTTCGCACCGACAAGGCTTGCATAACCTTTCAGTCCGATTGCAGCATCCATCACATACGGCGCGATCTTCTGCCTGTATAATTTATCGTCTTTTATTATTGCAAATAATTTCTCCATGTTGCGTTTTGAAAGAGCACGTTCTGTATTACCCCTGTTCAAACCCAGAATAGAACCTAACCTGCTGATGTATTTCTTGTTCCTGTCCAAGAAACCTACAACCTTATTCTTTACATAATCTGTTGTCAGCATGCTTTTTCCAACATAACCTCCTGCGCCGATGGCAGCTCTTGTGACTAATAATGGAAGATATAATCCAGATGCGACTAAACCTCCGTAGAAAGCAACAGTGCTGAGATTTCCCTTTCCTAAAAACTTGCCTTTTTTCGCTTCACTAAAATATTCTTTTAGACTCTTCTCATCCTTTAATAGGTGATAGCCTGCCTTAAGAAAATTAGAAGCGTCCCTGAACGGATTTGCAGCATGCAGTCCATGATAGCCTGCTCTTGCCAAAGTCTCCAGGCCAGAGCCGATCGCTCCGCCTACTTTCTCTCCTGCAGCTGTCAGCGAACCTTGCGGCAGCCTTAGAGCTGCTGTTCCATTTCCATTGATAATAGTTTCTAATCCCATAAATAAAGAATATAGCAGGACATCTTATGATACTAACCAGTATAGATTATAGGGCAGAATATTAAGTATATAGATTGGGCAAGTTTTATTAATTTCTTTATTATAAATATTATTATGGGGCTATGCAATACTTTATACAAGATTCAAAGAAGATTCGAACAGTATTCATTGACAAGAACAGATCTTGCTGTTACATATGCTGCATCTGTTCTTGGAGCAGCAGCACCGATAGTACTTTCCTTTTCAGCTGCAGATTATACACATAACCCTGGGCTGTCAACATTGGCTATAATCGGATCTTTTTTCGCAGCACCATGTTCTGCAGGGCTGATGGCGAGCTACAGCATAGACTTTGCCTTCTGGAAAAAGAAAAGAAGACTGCTCAAGATCGCAGATGCTGCAAATCACAAACAGATCAAAGAGAGGATAAAACAGGAAAGTCTAGAGTTCTTGATTGGTTGATTATTTTGTATTATTTCCGATTGTTGACCAGAAGTAAATAGAGTCCTCGCCTTGATCAAAATGGGAAAAGATCTTGAGTATTTCTATTTCTTTGATTTTGCAATCTGCTAGTATTTGTACTAATTCTTTTCTTGGTACTCTGTTGAGCCCTCTTATCTGGCTGTGTGCAACAGTGAACGCAATGATTCCGTTAGGTTTTACAATCCGTTTCATCTCTAGAAGATAAGGACGGATGTCTGGAAAATGTTCCAGAGCTGTTGTGCAGAGCGAAGCATCGAAAGAACTGTCCTTGAAAGGCGTCCTGCCCATGTCTGCCTGGACGGCGAGATAACCACAACTCTTGCTGGCTTTCTCTAGCATTTTAGCAGAAACATCAACACCAACTAAATTTAAATCTAAATATTGATAGCGAATTCCGTTCAAACCAGTTCCACAGGCCAGTTCTACAACATTCATTCCATTCTTGAGATGCGGTGTTAGTCTTCTCTCAACCTTCCAAGGTGTACAATATCCCCAACGACATGCATCTCTGTCATAAGTAGGAGCCCATTCATCATACTGTTCTTTGAGTTCTCTTAGTGCTTCTGGATCTGTCATTTTCTATCGGTAATTTATACTGTATATAAATTATTTTTCGTCCAAAGTTGGTGATTAAAATTTACAAATATGGACACGACATACATAAGGAATAAAAATAGTATGGTCTCAGGATTAGATATGGGGGTTGTAAGGGTGGAAATGCAGCTTCCGAGCCGCTTTTTCTTCTTGCACACTCACCATAAAAATATACAACAGAAAGGAGGTGTTGAGAATTGTAAACGTGAAAATAATAGCGAGTTCAGTCCCGGCAATTGCAATGCTTGTCGGCGGCGCAGGATTTTTGCTTCATGTCCAAGGATGGTATTATTTCTTTGGTGCAGGAGCAGCATTGCAAACATTATGGCTCTTACTAAGGGTCTAACTCCACAAATATCATCACCTCCCTTGAAAGAGGGAGGTGCCATCATATTCACCAAAACCTTTATAAATAGAACACGACCTCTACCATGTGTTCAGAGGGATTACATCTGACCCGTTCGTACTATCCAACATGGATAGGAGGCAGTTATACTAAACAGCAACTAAGTATCATATTAATATTTGCAGTTTAGTATTACGAAACCGCAACTAATTGAAAATAATGTTGCGGGTGAGTAAATAATATGGCAATCGACAAAGCAAGTATTAGCAAAGCTTTGAAGCAAGCTAAAGAAAAGACAAAGAGCAGAAAATTCGCACAGACAGTAGAGTTAATAGTAAATCTAAATCTGAACATCAAGACAAACAAGGTTGATTTCTTTGTAGACTTGCATTATGAAAAAGGAAAAAAGATTTCAGTATGCGCTTTAGTAGGTCCTGAACTGCAGGACAATGCAAAGGCAAACTGCGACCACTTTGTTCCTGCTACTGATTTTCCAAAATATCAGAAAGATAAGAAGTTGACAAAGAAGTTAGCAAAGCAGTATGACATGTTCATTGCGCAGGCAAACATAATGCCTAAGATTGCAGCTGCATTCGGCCGTTACTTTGGTCCTTTGAACAAGATGCCTAATCCAAAGGCAGGCTGTGTTGTTCCGCCTAATGCAAATCTTGCACCTTTGGTAGAAAGACTGCATAAGAAAGTAAGAGTAAAGGCAATAAGAAATCCTGTGATACAAGTAGGCGTTGCAAATGAAAAGATGGAAGATGAAAAGATCATAGATAATATTCAGACAGTTTACAAAGCATTGTTGGCGAACCTGCCGGCTGCTGAAAATAATGTTAAGGGTGCATTTGTGAAGTTGACAATGGGTCCGGCGGTAAAGATAGAATGAAACCAGCAGATTGGAAGAAGCGGTTAGTACAGGAGTACGAGAAACTGATCAAGGAATATCCAGTCATCGGTGTAGTTGATTTCACGTCATTGCCGGTTCCTCAGCTGAACAGTATGAAAGCAAAATTAAGAGACACAATCGTCTTGAAAGGCGGAAGAAAGAAACTGTTCGCACTCGCATTAAAGAACGCATCAAAAGACAAGCCAGGCGTTGAAAAATTAGAAGAGTTCATGCAAGACGGCTTGCCAGCATTGATATTCACAAAAGAGAATCCGTTCTCTATCTACAACACACTGCAGAAGAGCAAGACGAGCGCGCCTGCAAAAGCAGGACAGAAAGCGCCGAAAGACATCATTGTTCCTGCAGGACCTACTGGATTCACACCAGGACCTATCATTGGAGAGCTGGGTGCTGCAAACATCAAGGCAGGTATCGAGGGCGGAAAAGTTGTCATCAAGGAAGACAGTCTTGCCTGCAAGGAAGGAACAGTGATCGATACCACGATGGCGGGATTGTTGACAAGGCTTGGAATTGAACCTATGGAGATAGGCTTGAACATTGTCGCTCTATTTGAAAAGGGCGAGATCTTCCAGAAGTCAGTGCTTGCTATCGATGAACAGGAATACATCGACAACATAGGAACTGCAAGCAGATGGGCATTCAACTTGGCAATGAATGCAGGAATACTGACAAAGGAAACTTCAGAACTGATGATCATTAAAGCTTTCAATGATGCAAAGGCATTGGCTATTGAACAAAGTATAATGGCAGATGCAGTTGTTGAGCAGGTTTTAGCAAAGGCTGAAGCTCAAAGCAAGAGCGTTAAATCAGCTGCACAATTATAGATTGGTTGTAATTTATATTCACAATCAAGGAGGAAGTAAAAAATGGAATATATATACGCTGCGATGTTGATCCACAAGGCTGGAAAGACAATTGACGAAGCTACTTTAAAAAAGGTGTTAGAGGCTGCTGGCGTTGCTGTCGATGACGCACGCATAAAAGCAACTGTCGCTGCATTACAAGGAGTTAACATTGACGAAGCTATTGAGAAAGCTGCTGTAGCCGCTCCGGTCGCTGCTGCTGCACCTGCTGCAGGAGGAGCACCAGAAGCAAAGGCAGAGAAGAAAGAAGAGAAGAAGAAAGAAGAAGGCAAGAGCAAGGAAGAAGCAGCTGCAGGACTAGGATCATTATTCGGTTAAATTTTTTATTTTTTTGTTTTTATGTTTTATTTTTTTGAAAAACAACAAGACGACTTATCAGTGTTACAAGATGGACATGCCAACGGAACAGAATCCGGAATTAGAAAAGTGTGAAGCTGAAATCGCTCAGCTCAAAGAGAACTACAACCTGCTCTACAAGGAAAAGGAAGAGTGGGCAAAGAGAAAGAGCGAGATTTCTACTCAGATTGTTGAATTGATAAGAGAAGTCAAGCGATTCAAGCAGAGCAGGAATAGTTTTAATTCTCATATCAAGGAACTGAAGAAGGAAAGGGACGAGTTCAATGGAAAAATAAAGCAGAGCCTTGATATTGTTGCAGTCCTGAAGAAACAGGCAAGAGAGATGCAGAAGAAATCTGGTATAAAAGAGGATCCTATGAAGATCAAGGAACATCTTGACGCATTGAACCTAAGACTGGAGACAGAGGCGCTTACGTTTACAAAAGAGAAGCAATTGATGAAACAGATCAAGGAAGCGCAGAAAGGCTACGAAAAAGTCAAGGAGATCGCGCAGATCTTCGAGAAGATAGATGAGCAGAAGCAGAACATCAAGAAGATCCGGCAGGAAGCAAAGGAAATACACAACAAGATACAGCAGATAGCAAAGAAGAGCGAGGAGCGCCACCAGAAATTGCTGGAGACAAGCAAGAAAGTTGACGCTTTGAAAGAAAAAGAAGAAGCTGCGAGCAAGAAGTTCCAGGAAAAGAAGAATGAATGTGCAAAATTAGAAGGGGTCTTGAAGGATGACTTGCAGAAAACCTCTGATATCAAGAAAAAAGAAAAGAAAAAGAGAGACAAGATAAAGAAGAAAGAGAAAGAAAAAGTAGAGAAAAAGATACAGGACAAGACAAAACAGGTCGAAGAAAAGATAAAGAAGAAAAAGAAGCTGACAACAGAAGACCTATTAGTTCTACAAGCCAAGAAGTAATTTAAACCTTTTTAAATAGATTCGTAAACAATATAAATTCACTGAATTCTTAACCTTCCAGGAGGGAGATCAAAATATCAATCGACGTTAAATGCTTGACAGTTATAGGTGCTAGTTATAATAATTCTGGATTAAAGTATGACAAGAAAAAGAAAGAATGGGTAAGAGTAGATGTAAACAAGAAGATAGATGATGCTTTTATCAGACATAGGGATAAATTGCTGAGAGAGGTTCCAGAACACACCATACTTAGAGATGATGATGAATTTAGAAACAGGCTAAAGCATCATATTTATGTTGCAGGTTTTCCTGCTTCTGCATTCACTTTGATGAATGTATGCAAAGCAGCACACATTCCTTTTGCACCTTTGGTCAGCAATGATGATGGAAGATTGATCTGTGATGAGTTCAACAGGATATACAATCCACAAACTAGATTCAATACAAAAATAGCATTTGTTCATGAGGGCGAACCTGATGAATGGAAGATGAGCGGCACTCTCGGTAAAGGTCATGAAGCCTGGATGAGAGAATTTCCAGAATTGGACCCGCACACGCTACTATATTTGCTTAATGGAGACACACCTTTGCTCACGAGACTTGACGATACAGTGACTGATCCTGATCTTGAAAAATATAAAGCCATCATGGAATTCAACTGCAGGGAAACTATTTTTGGGGTTGATTTCGAACAGCACGAAGATTGCGGTTGGTGGCATAGAAGGTATCATGCAATCGATACTGTAAGAAGATTGTTCTACAAGGAAGGCAACGGTATCATGATTGATTATCCAGTAGCACGTCTTTTCTTGGATCCTGGTTATGAAGCTAGGAAGTCTTCTGAAAAGAATAATGAGAAGGTTGTAAAGCAATTAGTCAATGACCTTATGATAAAAGATGGCGGGTGGAAGAAAGGACTACGTCTTTTGATAAAACATTTTGGCACTCTTCTTTCTGTAGGGGCAAGGCACACCCTGAAGAATTACATTGTTCCAGAAACCATCAGGGAAAGGCACATCTTCAAGCACAGGATACCGTTTGAGACATGGGAAGATTTTGCAGGTTTCGTAATGAAGGGTCCTGTGAAGATAAAGCCTCATTCAGACGTGACCAAACTTATAGACATTGATTCTTACGAGGACTGGGACATGGTTTGCGGTCTTTTTGAATTGGCAGAAAAATTCGGCTACAAGAAATCAGATGTTTATCCTTACTGGGATGAATTGCAGGAGTTCGCTCCAGCAGTTCCTAGTTTAATTGAAAGAGGAGTGAAGATGGCAGATCTCAATCATATAAGATACTTGTTCTCATTGCATCCTAATCTGGACGGCAAATTTCCATACGATGAAAAAGGAAATTATAAGTCAAAGATCTGGTCAGAAGAACAGATAAGAAAAGGAATAGAACATCTTGCAAGAATGAATGCAGAATACAGGGCGAGGAAAGAAGCTGCAGTGTCTGAAAAAAAAGCAATCCCTATTGGGTTAGGTCTTGTTGGGATTAAAAGTTAGAAAAAATTTATTTCTTAAATTCTGTATAACCGCATTTTCCGCAGTATACTCTGTCCTTGTGCTGTGCCAGGAATACTCCAGGTCCGCACTTTGGGCATGACTGTCTTTTTCTTTCCACTTTGTCACCTTTGACTTCGTAGACAGTTGATACGCGAGCTTTAACTTGTTTTGCCATATTAATCATTCCTTCTTCTCTTCTGGTTTAGCTTCAGCAGGTTTCTCAGCCGGAGATTCTGCCTTAGGTTCTTCTTTTTTCTCTTCAGGTTTAGCTTCTGCTTTTGGCTCTTCTTTCTTTTCTTCAGCCGGTGCTGCAGGCGCAGCTTCTGCTGGTTTTTCTTCCTTTTTCTCTTCTTTCTTTGCGTTTCTCTTCAAAGCAGGCTTTCCTTCCATCTTTTTCATGTCTGCTTCGTTCTTGTAAACATGAGCTTTAACGACTGCCAGGCTCTTGCCGAATGCAGTATTGACTTTGTTGACAACAACAAGTTCTTCTTTTGCCTTCAGCTTTGTGGCCAGCTGATTCTTTAACTGCGCCCTGCTCGGTGTCGCGCCTTCAAACTCAACTTTAGCAACAATATTTTCCCTGTTCAATAATTCTGCTGGTTTTCTTTCAATTATGTCCATTTTTATCTTACCTTTATTGCGTATTCACCAGGCATTGTTGCCCCTATCTTTTTTGCGATCTCTGACTTTTCAGGATCTAGGATCACGATTCTTCCTCTCCAGGTTGTTGTGAACTGGTTTCGTTTGCAAGCAGGACACACGTCTCCGGTCACGAACATCTTGCAGTTTTTGCATACTTTCTTTGCCATTTTTTCTCAGATTATTTTTTCTTTGCTTCTTTTTTAGCTTCTTTTTTTGGTTCTTTTGCAGGTCCGGTCTTGAAATCTTCTGTGATCCATTCGAACTTTCCAAGTCCCTGCTGTCTCATTGTCACACCGATCTTAGGGTTTGATATGTCCTTGAATGAGACTGCGATGATTCTTGCCCTGCATTCATCACCAACTTTCAAGGTTCTGTGGGAATCTCTTCCTGTAAGAACTTTTTCTTTTGAAAATGAAACAAAATCATCCATTGTCTGTGAGATGTGTATCATACCGTCCATAGGCCCCATGTTGATGAACGCGCCGAAGTCTGCCATATCCTTGATTCTTCCGTGTACGACTTCCTGCAGTTCAGGTTTGAATGCCAGCAAGACGAACTTTGTCTTGTAATATGGCGCGCCGTCTCCAGGAACAATGACGCCTTCGCCGATAGACAATACCTTGCTCACGTCGATGACATTGCCGAAATCCCGAGAGATGTATCCTTCGAACTTCTCCCGCAATTGTGTGAGTACTGCCTGATCCAGCTCCTTGGTCATGAGAGCAGGAGGCACTCGTATATGGTCTTCGATTTCAACCTTGTAAAACATTTTGATTCCTTATTCTATTTTTATGTATTTTTTTTGTCTTAATATCAAAATTTGAACTTGATTCGTCCTCAAAAGCCGTTTTAAGCCTTGATCTTGGGTTGCAACGGCAAATCCTCCCCTTTTCGCGATTTTCAAGATAAGTTCGTCCACATTTTTAAAGCTTGTTGTTTTACTGCTTAGTATGCGGATATTGAACTTATTTATAAATTGTATTGCTAATTTTGCAGCTTCCCTGTGTCTTTTTTTCTGCTCTTTATCCCTTGATATTTTCCTTAACTCTGACAAAGTCTCGTCGACAATGTAAAGTTTCGCTTTTGGCACAGCCTCTTTGATCTGCGAAAAAACATCGATCTTAAGCGTGCCAGGAATGAGCAAAAAGTTGGTGTCAAGGATTATTTTCATTTATAAGGAAGTGACTGGTTCTATATATAAAGATTATGCTATATTCTACCTATATAGCAAGTTTTAAATAATCCCCTGTCTATAATATATATTGAAAATGTGGCCCTTAACTAGTATTGCAAATATTGCATCAGGTATACTTGGATTTGATAGTCTAGAGGCCAAACTGGCGAATTTTGATCCTTCTACAGACAGATCATTCACTGCGATTTCTCCTAATGAGTTTAAGAAAGAAATCTGGTACTTGGGAGAAGGCGGAAAAGTTGATATTCAGAAGACAAAGATTGTTGAATTCGACAAAGAAGAAGACATGAGACAAGGTCTTTTCTTATATGCTCACTATAATGTGTTCGGCAAGCTATTGGATGAAGACTGGCACCAGATGACAGTACATTCCTGGGGCTATAACAAGAAGAGAGAGAAGTGGTTCTTTGAGATAGATTTCCTTGGAGAGGGAAAGGATTATGCAGACTTGATTAGGGAAGAGGAAGATCCTACTAAGATTTACAACATGCTTGAAAAGATAATCGACAAGGCAGTTTTAATGGAAGTAGCTGCGCCTGAATTCTTGAAAGATCCAAGAAAGCTTAGGAAGCATGGCGCAGACAAGGCACATAGAGGAATCAGCGAGTATGTAAAAAGCTTATCTGCAGACGGAGTGCAGACAGATGTAGTTGCACTTAGAAAAGGGCTGAACACATTGCTGGATTCAGGAATATTAAAGATAGAAAATTTCTTTACTGATAGCTTCCCTGGAAACTGGATTCCGGTCAATGGAAAGCCGGCACGAATCGATATGGACGGGAAACAAGGATGGTTCTTCGGAAACTTCAATGCTCCGCACATTGCAGAATACTCTTCAAAACTATCTACAGAACAGAGAGAGAAATTAAAACAACATTATGTTACTCAATACAATAATGCAGTCAACAAGTACAATGACTATGTCAAAACCAGCTTGGCGAAACCTAAGGATACTGTATGCGAATTGATTGACACTTACCTGCATCTTGACAAGGAAAGGGCAGATGCATTGAAGAGGAAGATCAAATACGGCAGGAATAAGAGAAATATCGAGGACTATGTCAAGACAATCGAGAAGTTCGAGCCTGCATTAAAGGATAAAATTTACATGATAAAGAATCATCTAGCTAATCTTAAGGAAAGAGAGACTATCGATGAAGAAAAGTTCGAAGTCTTCTACCAGGCAAGCAAGCTAGTCAGAGCACTTGCTTCTTGCGGCGGTAAAGGAGACAGGCGAAGAAAAGAGACAGATCCTGAAAAATTCATGTACTTGTACAGGGAGCAGAGATTCCAGCTAGAAAACGCTATCGAAGCAGCACGTTACTTGGAGCAATACTCTGGGGACAACATGTGGTGGTTCAGACGTAGTGCTATTTCTAAAATAAGGGCCACATTAGAAAAGGACTACGAACGCATGTACAACCAGAAGTTCAAATCCAAAAAAGAGAAACAAGCAGACCTTGTTGCAAATCCAATCAGGCTTATGCCTATAGATTACGATTATGCAAAAGCTGCTTAGTTTTTTCTTTATTCTTTTAATGATAAATCTATATAGATTATAGGGACAGATTCTAAATAGAAAGTTTGCCTTAATTTAAAGTATGGCAGACAATAATTTGTCAGAAAAAGACAGGGAAAAAGAGATCAGGGCTAGATTGCAATATGGATTAAAGAACGTCCTGCCTAGACTGGTTCCTTTGATTCACAGGGAATTTCCAAAAGACCACAGATTGATTTCTCCTTATGACAACACTATCCAGCCTGATCTGGATGCAGAAGAAGAAGGCATCTCAGCGATAAGGAGCAGATATCCTGCAGATTCTATAGTTGCAGAGGAAAGCGCAAAAAGAGGAGAGAAAATTAAAGGCGAATCTGATTATGGATGGATCGCTGACTTTATTGACGGAAGCTCTAATTTCCGTAAAAAGAAGCCTCATTTCGCAATAAACATGTCTGTCAAAAAAGGCGACGAAGTTCTTGGCGGAATAATCTGCGATCCTATGAAGTACAGGATTTTTTACACTAGAAAAGGAGCAGGTTTTTTTCTTGACGGTGAAAAATTAAGTCTGTACGACAAACCAGGCCTTGCAAGACGGCTTTCAGACGCGCACCTTGGATTGATATCGCCAAACTCTTTCAGGAAGCACAGGGAATATGGTCTTATGCAAAGGCTGCAAAAAGCAGCAGGTTCAAAAATAGCAGAGGGCAGCACTTCCTTGGAATTGGCAGCTTGTGCAGCAGGCGAAGTTGACGGCGTTGTAAAACCGACAAGTAATCCTTGGGGTGTCAGCGCAGGTTTGCTTATGGTTGAGGAAGCAGGCGGAAAAGTAACTCCTATTGACAGAGGCCCTCATACAATTTATGTTGCCTCTAACCCTTATATACATGAAGAATTGTGCGATGTTGTAAGAGACTCTGCTTAAGAATTCTAATTTTAATAATTCATTATATTTTAAATTAATAATTAGTAAAAATAAGTAAATACAATTTAAGAAAGGAAAAAGAAAGAATTATAATTTCAAACCGATTATGTAGCTCAATGTGTTGCTCAATCTTTCTACAATGCTCATTGAGTGATGCAGAAACTTGCCGTCTTTTTTCTTTGCGAAAAGCTCATCTATTTCATTGAAGATCTTTCTTTTTTCCTTGTTTATTGAGATGGCATGCTTCTTGTCATATTTGTAGTACAGTTCATATATCTCGACGAACAACTGGTTCACTTTTGCCATGATCTTCAGCAATTCTGGAGACACTGCTACTTTACTGTCCGCAACATACTTGAACAATTCCTTGTACTCATCGGCTACTTTCTCCAGCTCGTTGACAAGACTGTACAGATAAGTGCTGTGCTTTGTATATCCTTTCTTGTTCACGATTCTTCTGCAGATTGTTGTTAATCTGTTATTTATCTGTTCGCCTGATTTGATGCTGTTCAATTGATCGAACTCTTTTGCCTTTATTGCGTCATAAGCTTCTGCACTCATGCTCTTAAGCATAAGAAATATTCTTCTCAGAATAGAATCGAATTCATCCTCAAGAGGCCCGCCGATGCATTTGATAGTGCAGCTGGTCCTGCTCTGGTTCACAATCTCAAAACCAAGAAGGCTTCTCTGTATGGCTTTCTGCACATCTGCGATCTGTGCCGGCCCTTCTGCCAATATTGTGATTTCATCATAGCCAAGCTTGTAAGCTGCTGGCAGGTATTTTCTCAAAAGATCTTTTCCAACATCCTTAAGATCTATGGTTGTTTTTTCTAAAGCAACCTCTCCTGTTGTTCCTAAAATTAACTTGCCTGCTTCTTCTGAAATGTCCAATTCGTCACCTGCTTTCAGGCCGAATGTCTTGATCCATTTGCTCGGCAGACTCACAGTCAATGTCGCTCTTCCTTGACTTACTAATCTTCTTTTCATTTTATATAGTAAATAGAGAGCAGTATATAAAACTTTTCCCAATATAGTGTCTATATACCTATATACTTATCTATATATTATTGGGATTATCTATAAATCAAGTCCTGCCATTATAGAGTGTATATGAGAGGTGAACGAGGTAATGAAAATGGCAGGAAACAAGACAAGGGACGGAATTCGGCTTTCAAAGATAGTCAGTGCCATTAGCGATGTTTACGGCATAACTATCAGAGACGGCAGTAATCATACTTATGTGATCAATTATGACGGCGAAAGACCGTGTCCTATAGCACCTTCTACAGATGCAAAAAGAATGATTGTGCCTTGGTTGTACCGAGTTACAGGCTATGACAAGAGCAGGATCTATCAGAACTTGCGAAAAGGAAGATGGAACTAAGATGGCAAAAAACAAAGGCGGAAGGATAAGGAACTTTGGAAAGCGGGCAAACTCAGTCAGAAAAAGAGTGACAAATGGCAGGGATGCAGCTTATCTAGGAAAGATAGGTTTGGCTGCAGGCCTTACTCACTATCTTACAGGCAAGATGAAACAAGCTGACAGGAAATTGAAGATCTATTCGCCGGGCTATTATGTGAGACAAGCAAGAACGGTCACTGAAAAGAAAGCAGTGAGTCTTGATCAGAAAGTTGACAAGGCAATAAGAAAAGTGCCTGGCGGAAACGCAGTATCAAATGCAAACCAAGGATTGACAAATTATCTTTGGGGCTTGGTTGGAGTTACTCCTGGCGGAAAGAACGGAAGCAGGAGAAAAAAGTTCGAGGCAAGGACAGGGACAGGACCAAAGAAAGGCACTGTTACAACCACAAGAACCACAACAACTTCAACAAAAGTTCCAGGAAGATACAACATGGATGCGCAGAACCAGAAGACTTTGTTAGGGATGGGCTGTGATGTGCTTGGTGTAATGCTTGGAGTCTATGCCTTGAAAGCAGGCTATGATTATTTCAGAGGAAGGAAAAGAAAATGATTACACTGCCAGTGACTGGATTCAGGATGGCGAAAAGGGCCGCATCAACAGGATTCAGTATTGGCAATTATCTTGCAAGGAAAGCAGTTCCTATTGCAGAGACAGATACGATCGACAAGTATGTCGAGAGAATAGAGAATAAAGGAAGGAACCTGGACATTGTCCAGAAGACAAGAGAATCAGATCAGGAGCAAAATGCATTGGAAGCATGTGTCGCAGAATCTCTGGCAAAGTTCAAGCCGACAAAAAAGATGGCAGCGACCATCGACACTGCTGACAAGGCAACCAGTTCAATAGGTTTGGTCGGCGATTACCTGATACTGATGACAGGGATGTACGGTTATGCATTGAACCTTGCGTCAAAAGGAACAGAGATGGCAATGAAACTGCCGTTCATGGCTTATTACGCAAAAAAGAATCCGAAAAAAGCAGCTTACAAGATTCCTACGTGGCTTGCTTTGGAATCACTTCACTTTTTTCCGTTCGTCGGAAAAGTCCTGAACTTCAGGAACAATTACACTAACACTGTTGTCAAGGACATTGAGAATCATGCTGAACAACTTTACAGAAAAAAAGCAGGTCTGATGAGAGAAAGCTGGTCAAAACGGTTGTGGAACAAAGCGAAATCTTATGTCAAGAATCCTCAACAATCGCCAGACCCTCAACCACAACCTGAGCCAGCATTTGTAAACACGGAGGTAAACAAAATGAAAAACATAAATGAAGAAGAAAAGAGAGATGAAGAAAAAAGAAAAGATACAAAAGATTTGATGGAATTGTTAGTCAAGAGATGCAAAGGAGAGTTATCAACAGAAGAAGCCCAGACTTTGGACAGATTAACAAATAAGTACAAGGATGAACTGAACAGTCCAGTCAAGTTCTACAGAGGAGATTTAGTACCTTTGCCTGGCAAAGATCCAGTAGCAAGCATTCCAGAAGAACCTATAGGAATTCCATGTCCATTAGTGGATCCTGAAAACAGACTGAAGGCATACATGAGCAGGGAAGGTTTCACAAAGAGCGCTTATGCAGATTACATGAGCCGGGTAAGAAGCGACGTTCCTAAAGGCTTGGAAAAAGTCTTGAACTGGGGCTATTCCTTATACGCAGGAAAAACATGGTGGAACAACACTGAGAAGTTCTTCGAAAATTCAAAAGAGATAGGAGATGTAGTTGACAAGTTTGCAGAAGAACAAGGCATCCATGAAGCTACATTCGGTAGAGGTTTCGGTGGAAAAGGTCCTATGAACGAGGTAAAAGGCGCTTATGAGTTCGAGATCGCAGGCGACAAGTTCTATGTGATAGAATTCAGGAGCCAGGGATCACAGACTTATTCAAAAGCGCATGACATGAAACCAAAGAAGGATGGAGAACATGTTGTAGCACCGCAAGTGATGGTCGACATCATAGCAGACTACAAGCTTGTGTATGATGTAAGAAAAGGAAAGGTCATAGACTTCCATGAAAAAAAGACAATCAACAAGCACAAGGACTACATCATTGGTTCTAATGCAACAAAACCTGGCAGGGTTTATGATGCAAAACCTAAAGCAGAACCTATGATGGTTCCAGCTCAGAGGTAGAAAAATGAATTGGCTAGACCAAAGAAGAAAAAAGAAACTGATCGACAGGATCAATGCTAGCTATGGCGACCAGGTCGTGCATACTACGCCGATGACAGATCCGGCAAACAGGCTGCGGGAATACTTTGTGAACACTGCGCCAAGATCTGCTTACTCTAACTACATGGGAGGCAGGGGAAATCTTGCGCCAGATTACATGAAGAGATTTGTCAGGGCAGAGCACGAAGCAGGCAACCGAAAGCTTGATGCGATCGTTGACAAGTTTGTCAAGGGGCAGAAGATCTTTAATGCAGTATCAATCATCGACAAGGCAGTTGAGTTCGATATCGCAGGCACAAAAATGTATGTTATCGAGTTCAAGACAACCGGCGATCAGGACTACAGGAATGCACACAACATCAAGGACAAGAAACAGATGACTCCAGCTGTCATGAAAAGGATCTTTGCTGACTACAAGATAATATATGACGCAAAACAGAAGAAAGTGGTAGGCTTCCATGAAGAGAAGAGCTATTCGCGTGGAAGAACCCCTATCATTCCAGGCATCTCGCATGTGAACTAAAGAATTTTATTCTTTTTTAACTTTATTTCTTTATAAACCCCCTTTTTCCAGCACCACAATACTTTTATATTCCACTTATAAATCTAAAAGAAGAGGGGTATGATGGGAAAAATAGTGCAATTATCTCAGGACCTTATAAATAAGATAGCAGCAGGAGAGGTGGTGGAACGCCCGTCTTCTGTTGTGAAAGAACTGGTAGAGAACAGTATAGATTCTGGTGCAAAGAACATCATCATAGAAGTCAAGGAAGGCGGGAAGAGTTATATCAAGGTCTCTGATGATGGTTCTGGCATGTCAAAAGATGATGCCTTGATCGCAATAAACAAGCACAGCACTTCTAAGATAAAGGATGTGGATGATTTATTCAGTATAAGCAGTCTTGGTTTCAGGGGAGAGGCTCTTTCGAGCATATCTTCTGTCAGCAACATGGAGATAACGACAAAGACACAGTTCGATCTTGAAGGTACAGAGATAGAGATAAGCAGTGGAAAGATAAAAAAGATTAAAGAAGTGGGCGCGCCGGTCGGGACCACGATAAAGGTCTATGATTTATTCTTCAATACTCCTGCGAGAAAAAAGCATCTTGGAGACATCAGTGTAGAGTTGAGACACATAACAGACATTGTCATGAAGTATGCGATTGCATATTTTGAAATAGGGTTCAGACTGGTGCATAATGACAAGGAATTGATTCTTGCACCGCCGACTCCTGACAAATTAGGGAACATAGTGAATCTTTTCGGTCGAGACTTTGCAAAATTACTGCTTCCTATTGCAGGAGAAACAGATTCTGTGAATGTCACAGGTTATATTGGAAAGCCTGCCTTGAATCGTGCAGACAAATCGCACATCTTCACTTATGTCAATGGACGTTATATAAGAAACAAGCCATTATTAGATGCGATAGAATCTGCTTACAAGAATCTGTTGAACACTGAACGTCATCCAATCGCCATACTTAATTTTGAGCTTCCTTATGAAAGAGTGGATGTCAATGTCCATCCGACAAAATTGATGATCAGGATAGAGAAGGTTGAACGTGTCTGCAATGACATAACAGACATCTTGAGAAAACAATTAGAGACTGCAAATCTTGTTCCAAAGATAGAACCGAGCAGGATAGTCCAGCAGAACCTGAAGACCAAGCCAGCAGAACTGCCGAGCACTGACATCAGGGAGATATTGAGGCAAAAGACCAATGTGATGCAGAAACTGCAGGAGATAAAGAACAGGCCTATTGACGCGCAGCAGAGCAGGCAGAAAGAACTTATAGAAAAAAAGAAAGAGCAGAAGAAACTTGTCGAAGGTGAGGAAGTAAAGATAGATCCTATCAAGCTTGATTTTGTAGCTTACAACATCATAGGCAAGATACACAAGACTTACATCCTTGTCGAGACTGTGGAAGGTCTTAGGGTTATAGACCAGCACGCTGCACACGAACGGATTTTGTTTGAAAAGATAATGGACAATTTTGAGAACAAAAAGACAATAAGGAAGCAGACCTTGCTCGATCCCATCCAGATTGAAGTGGATCCTAATGAAACCTTGCTGATAAAGGACAATCTGAAAAAATTAGATGATTTCGGTTTCATGCTCGAAGAGTTCGGCAGGAACACTTTCTTGATAAGGACGCTTCCTGCGATTCTGGGCAGGCAGCAGAAACAAGGTTTGTTTGACGACATTCTTGCTGAACTGAAGAAGAACCAGTACAGCAAAGTGAAAGGCATCACAGAAGAAAGATTTGCCAGGATGGCATGCAGACAAGCTGTGAAAGCAGGAGATAACATGGGACAGATAGAGATGGAATATCTAGTAAAAAATTTGCTTGACTGCAAGCAGCCGCATACTTGTCCGCATGGAAGACCTACTATGATAGACTTCACAATAACAGATCTTGAAAAGAGCTTCAACAGAATACGAGGTTTTGAGACAAATGCGTGAACTGCAAGAATTATGGAGACAAGTTGATGACTGTTCATTCTGCAAGTCTGCAGGAAACAAGCTGCAGCACATACTTGGAGGAGGCAAAGAAGAGAAACCCTCTGTCATGTTCTGCTTCATCAATCCAACTTACAGGAACATAACAACAGATCCTGATTATGAAGGACAAAGATTTCCATTCATGGGCACGACAAAAGTATGGAGAGTCTTCATCAAGGCTGGTTTGTTAGAGCCTGACATTGACAATAAGATACGGCAGGGTTGGAACCAAGAACTGATCGATGAAGTCATTGGAAAGGTTGCGCAGAAAGGATTTTATTTCACAAATCTTGTCAAATGCGCGCAGCCGCACGCAGACAATCCAAAGACAAAAGAGATTCGCACATTATTGCCTTTGCTCTTGAAAGAGATTTCAATTGTCAAGCCAAAACTGATATGCTGTTTCGGCGGCATGCCATTCAGATGGCTGACAAACATCAATGACCTTAAGCTCACAGAGCATTTTGACAGGCAAAAACAATCTGACAAGCTGATAACTTACCAGACAATACCTATTGATGGAAAAACCTATCCTGTATTTCCTTGTTATTTCCCTGTAGGAAGAGGAAATCCGAAAAAAGCCACTGAATTATTGCAGATATTAAAAAGAATTTATCTGGAGGTATGATGGAAGAACGTCTTACACCTGCGATGCAGCAGTTCAAAGTCATAAAAGCACAGTATCCAGACTGTATTCTATTTTTCAGGATGGGCGATTTCTATGAGATGTTCTATGAAGATGCCAAGATAGTCTCAAAAGTGCTTGACATCACACTGACAAAAAGAGGCGGTGTTCCTCTGGCAGGTGTTCCATGGCATGCTCTTGATCCCAACCTTGCAAAGATGATAGAGAAAGGATATAAGGTCGCAGTATGCGAACAGATGGAGGATCCAAAGACAGTCAAGGGCAGGGTTGTGAAAAGAGATGTCGTGCGCATCGTGACGCCGGGCACTGTGACTGTTCCTAGTTTGTTGGACGAAAAAAGCAATAATTTTCTGATGTCAGTGCATGCGGTAAATAGCGCGCAAACCAATGAAGTCAAGTATGGTGTTGCATTGGCAGACATCAGCACTGGAGAATTCATCACGACTGAACTGGACAGTGATGAGAAACTATTGAATGAGATTGTGCGTTTTGATCCGAAAGAGATAATCGTGAGCAACACAGGAGATTTCAAAAAGGAAAAGTTCTGCAATGGAAATCTGAACTTGTTTATTACAGAATATGACGATTACCACTTTACCTTCAGTTCTGCTTACAAAGAATTGATAAGACATTTCGATGTCATGAATCTTGAATGCTTTGGTTTGGAGAAAAAGGACATGGCGATCATTTCAGCAGGCGCATTGCTCGCTTATCTTAATGAAACTCAGAGAGGAAGCACAAAACAGATAACAAAAGTCAAAGAGTTCATCACAGAAGACTACATGATACTTGACAGCAGCACTATAAGAAATCTGGAACTGATGAAGAACATAAAGGATGGAACAAGAAGAGGAAGTCTGCTAGAGACTGTTGACAGGACAGTGACTCCTATGGGCAGCAGGCTGATACGTCAGTGGATACAACAACCATTGCTGGATGTGAACCTGATAAATCTAAGATTGGATGCAGTAGAAGAACTTACGACACAAACCTTGATACGAGAGGAGATCAAGGCTTTGCTGGATAGAGTCTATGATGTAGAAAGACTGATCACCAGGATAAGCAATGACAGTGCGAATCCAAAGGATCTTATCGCGTTGAAAGACAGCTTGAAGATCCTGCCTTCTATAAAAGAGCAATTGAAGAATACAAACAGTACTTTGTTCGGCGAGTTCAATGATTTGCCTGAATTGCCAGAGATAAAGGAATTGATTGAAAAAGCGATCAAGGACAACCCAAGCACAAAGACAAAAGAAGGAAACATCATTAGAAAAGGTTATGATGAGCAATTGGATGAACTAAAACAGATCGCGTTCGGCGGCAAGACATGGATCGCGCAGTTGGAGGCTAAGGAAAAAGAACGCACAGGCATTTCTACACTGAAGATTGGTTTCAACCGTGTTCATGGCTATTATATTGATGTGACAAGAAGATTTAGTGACAAAGTGCCTTCGCATTACATAAGAAGACAGACTCTTGCCAATAGTGAACGTTATGTAACAGAAGAATTGAAGCAGAAAGAAGAACAAGTTCTGGGAGCAGAAGAGAAAATCAATAAGATCGAGTTTGAGCTGTTCACAAAAGTTCTTGAGGCTTGCACAGAAAAGATAGTTGATATACAATCTGTTGCAAAAAATTTGGCATTGTTGGATGTCATAGTCTCATTATCAACTATCGCAGTAAATAACAGATATGTCAAACCAATAGTCACTAACAATTATGAACTTGACATTGAGGAAGGAAGGCATCCTGTCATAGAAAGCATCCAGTTTGAACCGTACATCCCTAACCACACAAGGATGAACAAGGAAAAACGATTATTTATCATCACAGGACCTAACATGTCTGGCAAATCCAGTTTTATGAGACAAGTAGCATTGATACAATTGCTCGCGCAGATCGGCAGTTTTGTTCCTGCGAAAGAAGCAACTATCGGTGTTGTCGATCGTATCTTTACAAGGGTAGGTGCTTATGATGATTTGACAATGGGACAGTCAACATTCATGGTAGAGATGACAGAGACAGCTAATATACTTAACAATGCGACTGAAAAATCTCTTGTGATTTTGGACGAGATAGGTCGCGGTACGAGTACATTTGACGGCATCAGCATTGCCTGGGCAGTAGCAGAACACATCTATCAGAATATAGGTGCTAAGACATTGTTTGCCACGCACTATCATCAGCTGAACAAACTGGCAGAACGATTCAAGGCTGTGAAGAATTTTAACATCGCTGTCAAGGAAAAATCAGACGACATCATATTCTTGCGAAAGATTCTGGAAGGAGGCACGAACAAGAGCTATGGCATACAAGTCGGAAAATTAGCAGGCCTTCCTGTATCAGTGATAGAAAGAAGCAAAGTGATAATGAACCAGCTCGAGATGGAGGACGAGATCGCAGAAAGAATACATGCTCCCTTGAAAAAAGAAGAGCCTGATATTGAGAAAAAGATAGAACAGCGAGAAATGCAGACAGAAAAAAGAGAAGAGGCAAAAGAGACAGAAGAGGCCAATGCAAAATTGAACCACTTTTTCGAGTAAGCTTTTTAAATCTCTTTCTTATATGATATTGTATGGCAGATAAACCATACGAAATTGTTCCGAGCGATGAATCTCACAGATTTCAGTATCCTATAGTTGATGGAAGCGAGGATCCAAGAAAAGAACTGAGTGATAAGACAGAGACTGTGCAAGAGAATTCTTTGACTAGTCTGCTGAAGGCAAGAGATGCTGATAATTATTCTGCCTGGAATGCTGCTTTGTATTCTACAGCTGCATCTGTTCTTTCATTAGCTACTAATGTTATACATAATGACGCTCTTCAGAAAGTGGATTTTTATAATCTCCAAGAATTTTCAGCAGATTTTGCAGAAAGAGCAGGCCAGATATTGGCTTCTCCATTGACAGGCATCTTTTCATATTGCATGATGCTTTTAGGAGCGATGCTTGCTTTCCGAGCGATTGGCGCAAGAATGTCTGCTAGGGAGTTGGATAAGAAACTTCTTAAATTAGAAAAAGGCTTTAAAGAGAACAACAAGCACTATAATCGGTTGATTTCTTCAGGATCCAATGACTTGTAGCATTGGTTGCAGATATACTTATTTCCCTTGAACCTGTTAGCATATCTTTTATTGCCTACTTTTCCGCACATCTCGCACTGATATTCCTTGCAGTCATCTCCTATCTCAATATCGCTGACATCCAGCATCTTTACTTTATCTGATTTTGCGAACTCCATCAGCTTCATATTATTCAATTCTTCCCTTTCGCTCTTGCTGCATGCGCTTCCGCTCGCGTGCGCAAAATGCCATACTTTTTTGTCTCCCATTTTCGGGAAGACCTTTTCTCCGCAGAAAGGACAGAAGTATTCAAAGAACTCTTTCTTATGCTTCTTAACTCTATCTATATGGACTAGTGTCCGCATAACCCCCTTTGCATAAAACAATTTCCTATCAGGCATTATAAGATATCATGGAAGAACCAATTAATAAATTTTACCTTGATTTTAAGTCTTATTTAAACTCATAATACATCCTTTATAAATCGTCCCTTAAAAGGGACAACAAGCCGTAAGCTTTATAAAGGGCCCAAAATAAGCATATTTACAATGAAAAAAGTATCTGATAGAGTATATCTGGCTGAACACCTGAATGATGATTGTTACGCTTCTGCACTGCCAGTGGTAGTAGAAGGAGACAGTTCACTGATTCTATTTGACTGTGGAATGGACGGATATATGAGAAAGCAAAATAAAAGGGATCTTGAAGGTACCACAGTACAGCAGGTTGTTAAACTTTCTGCAGAAAAAGTTAAGCCTGTCAAACACATATTCTTCAGCCACGCGCACGGGGATCATACGCTTGACGCATTTATTTACGGAAAGATGAACAGCAGGATTTGTACTCACGCTCATTCAAAAAATAGGATTCCTAAAGGAGGCAGATTTGCAGGCTTTAGAATAACACACCCATATCCTGCAGACACTGACTTGGTTCTTGATGGAGTCAAATTAAAAGTTATAACAACTCCAGGACACACTGTCAATGGAGAAGACATAAGTCTTTTAGTCGCAGATGACAATGTCCTGCTTACAGGAGATACTGTGCAGCCGCACGGAATTCCTTATGAAAACGGAAAAAATACTTTCATGCCGTTCTATACCAGAGGAGATGATTATTTCAATTCATTAAAGAAGATACTTGAATTGGCACCAGAAAAAATCGTCACATCACACCATGGTGTTTTTGGCATGGAAGCTGTTGAGACAGACCTGAAGACTGTCGGAAGAACAATCCAATTGGCTGAAAAATTGGTAAGAGAGAATCCTGGTGTGGACAAGAAGACAATCATAGAATGGATTTTTGATACTATAGGTTATGAGAGAGGAGTTTCTAGGGAAAATGTTCTTAGAAGAAGAATAGATCAGGAGACCCATTTCAAAAGACACGACATCCACGGCATAAATTATTTTGCTACAAAAGCAATGCGTAATGGAAAGAAAGATTAAACAGCCATAGGTTCTTTCTTTGTATGTTTTTTTCTGTGTTTTATATCAATCCCGAAATATCCGCTGAACCACACTGCGAATGATGACACTATCAAGGAATACAGCACGAAAGCCAGTATGTAATGCAGGATAGGCTCAAACCCGCTGATCGTGCTCGCCAGGATGAATGTGACGACAACGACTGCCAGTCCTTTGCTCGCAGTCAAGGTCATGAACAGTCTTGTAAGGACAGGCTCTCTTTTCGCAGCAACTTTTATCGCCAGATATCTTACTGCCAAATAGATTATGAAAAGCGTGATGGATTTGATGAAAAATACAGGCGTGGTTGGAAATTTGATGATGACGCCTATCAATACAAAAATTAAAACTTTAAGCAATGTCGAAAGTACAGATTCAAACTGAAGTAAACTGACTTTCTGTTTTATCTCTAAATTTCCAAAGAATAATCCTAGTGTGGTTACTGCAATGATTCCGTTCCCTCCTATATTTTCTGCTAATACAAAACTCAATAATGCAGCTGCGATCACTGCAATCGGACTGTAAGTCTCGCTGTATTGTTTCCTCATAATCTTGAACACTATCAAGCCGATCAAGAGACCGGATCCCAGCCCTGCTGTCAGTTTTAACATCAGACCTCCTGTGAAGCCAGTGAAGACTGCAAAAGTAGGTCCTGCTTGCAGATCCACAATAATCAAAGGAAGCAGAACAGTCAAGGGTGTGTTGATGATGCTTTCTATTGACAACAATCTTAATATCTTATGCTTAGCATCGCCTAATAATGATAGTATTACGTCAGGCGCTGTTCCGCACATCAATGCGCCAAATAATACAGAAAGAAACAAGTATTCCAACTTGAAACCGAAAATGATTACAAGCGCTGCGAACGATAGTATGACAAAATTAAAGACCACAGTTATGAATGTTATCTTGAGTGCAGAATAACTCACCCAATCCAGTTCCTTGAACCTGATCTGTGCAGTGCTTTCAAAAACAAGAAGTACCAAGGTAAACAAACCGAGTCCGCTTATCAGGGTTATCGGAAGCGCGAGCTCTAGTTTTTCAATGCCGAGATAAACCCCAAATCCAATCCCTACTGCAACAAGTAAAAGAACATCAGGAATCTTCAGCTTTCTGGCTGCAATCGATGAAAGAAGTCCTATCAACAATGCGACTGCTATGAACGTAAGTCCGTACATCACTGGATCTGCCATTTATCAACCTCTTTTTATATATAGAAGATTTGCTTGGTTTAAATATTTTGTGTTTAGAAAAGTTTATAAAGGCTCTTGGTTCATTCTCTTATATGAGATTTTTGCAGCAGTTGATAGATGAGAACAATGTGAAACTGGCAGATTACAAGACAGTCATTGACCTCATCAAGGAAGAATTGAAGAAACATGAGATCAAGGCAGATGTAGTTCTCGGCGGCAGTGCTGCAAAAGGAACTTATCTGAAAAACTATGACATGGACATCTTTGTTAGATTTCATAAGAATCCTGATTCTGATCTGTTAGAGATAATTTTGAAAGGCGCATTCAAAAAAATAGAGCGTGTGCATGGAAGCAGGGATTATTTCAAGATATATCACAAAGGAATAGAATACGAGATAGTTCCTGTACTGAAGATTCTGAGGGCGAGTGAAGCAGAGAATGTCACAGATGTCAGTAGTTTGCACGTTGATTGGGTCAAGAAGAAATTGAAGAATCCTGACCAGGTCAAGTTAGCTAAATTATTCTGTAAGGCTCAAAGCGTGTATGGTGCAGAGTCCTATATCAATGGCTTCTCAGGCTATATCCTGGAAATCCTGATAGTACAGTACGGCACTTTCATGAAGATGATAGAGGCTGTGAGTAGGTGGAAGCCTCGCACTATAATTGATGTAGGAAAACACTACAAGAGCCAGAAGACTATTATGAAGAAACTGAACATTGCAAAACTGCAGAGCCCGATAATTGTCATAGATCCGACACAGAAAGATAGGAATGCAGCAGCCAGTGTCACCATGGAGACATTCTGCAAGTTCATCTTTGCTGCAAGACAATTTTTGGAAGATCCTTCAAAGGAATGGTTCACAAAAAAGAAGTTTTCTTGCGCGATGTTGTGAAAGAGAGCAGGAAACTTAACACAGTATTGACTGTCTTGAAAGTTAAGATGCCAGAAGGAAAGCAGGACGTAGTAGGAAGCAAGTTCTTGAAAATATTCAAGTTCATAAGATCGCAATTGTTACAGAACGATTTCGATGTCTTCAAGGCAGGCTATGATTTGGAAGAATCCATACTATGGTATCAGACGCATCCGCAGAGACTGCCATTGTATGCAAAAGTGATAGGCCCGAGAGTCTGGGCACCTAAAGAGAATATCAATGCTTTCATTGAAAAATATGACAGGAAAAACATTTTCTTGGAAGAAGACCATCTCTGCGCAGTAAAGAAAAGAAAGTATCAGAGGGCAGTAGACTTTATAAAGAACCTAATACAGACAGAATATGTTCAGGACAGGGTCCAGAAGATAAGTATTAGGTAAAAATGGTCTTTGAATCGGTTGTAGAATTTCTGAAGAATTTAGATCCGTCTGTGTATTCTGCACTGGCAAGTCTCACTCCATTAGGTGAACTTAGAGCAGGCATTCCTATTGCGCTTGCATCAGGCCATAGACTGTGGGATGCTTTCTGGCTCTGTACTATCGCGAACATGCTTGTGATACCTATCGCATTCTTCTTTTTTGACAAATTCCATAATTACTTCATTAGATTCAAGAGATACGAACGATTGTTTGAACGTTATGTTACTAAAGTGAGAAAGAAAGGAGAAAAATGGGTAGAAAAATACGGAGCTCCTGGTCTGATATTGTTCGTAGCAATCCCTATTCCAGGGAGCGGAGCTTACACTGGCTGTTTGGCAGCGTGGATATTCAATGTGAACAGAAAGCACGCTTATATTTCCATAATGGTAGGAGTTACTATCGCAGGCCTGTTGGTTACAGCAATCGCAGCAGGCATTGTCAAAGGATTATTTTGATTTTCGTTCTTTTCTTTTTCTGGCTTTATTGTACTTGTCCCATTCCTTTTTGAATTCCGGCGATCTTCTTAAAAGTTGCTTGAAATTTCCAGATGCAATGATCTTTCCTTTTTTGAAGAAATAGATCTGATCAAATAATGGCAGTAAATGTAACCTGTGGATAGAAGACACTATTGTTTTGTTCTTGTATCTCTTGAAGATATTCTTGAATATTATCAGCTCGTTCTTGAAATCGACACTGCTCGTAGGTTCGTCAAATAATATCAATGCCTTATCTTCGCATGCCATCAGGCCCCTTGCCAATGCTAATCTTTGCTTCTCTCCGCCGCTAAGATTGACTCCTTTTTCAACGATCGAAGAATTCAATTTTTTTGGCAGTCTTTTGACCACTTGCGTGAACTGTGCCATGTCAGTATACTTCTTGATTTCTTTCAGTGTCCTCGCAACGCCTACTGTAATATTCTCTTTTATGGTTGTTGTAAATATCTCAGGATCCTGCGGAATAAGTGCGATGTGGGAACTAATTGATTCAAATCCATTCTTCAGCAGCTTGTTGTCCAGATATAATTTAACGTGTTTTGGATGATATAAATCCCTGATGACTTTCAACAAGGTGGTTTTCCCGCTACCGCTTGCACCTATCAATGCAATTCTCTGATTTCTTTTTATCCTTATAGACACATCATCAAGATGCAGATTAGCTCCTTCTTCTGTATGGTATGAGAAATTAAGATTATTGATCCTCAATTCCTTCCATCTCTTGCCTAGTTTTATTTGCTTGACCTTCTTTTTCTTACTGAATTCCTTAGAGATCTCTTCTGCATTCATGACAGCTGCCCTTTCCCTTACAATGTCTCCATATCTATAAGCGAACCTGAAGAATAGACTGCTAATCCTATGTCCATAACCGTAGAGCGCATAGACAGTGCCTGCCAAAATCACATTGCCTGCCTTGTAATTAAATAGGATGTATGTAACAAGTATGATGAATACCATCATCACACTACAGACAGATACAAGGAACCATTTTAATTCACTCAATCTGATATTTCTCTTATACAATTTGAATGGCGCCATGATTTTCCTGAAAATTGCATTCGAGACCAATCTTTCCAGCCTCAGAATGATGACTGTAGTTATGTTGCTGATAACGTCAAAGATTTTCGCACTGATCCTATTTTCATACCAATTGAGCTCTTTGTATTGTTTGACCAGTTTCTTGTCAAATTTGATAATGATTAAGACAGTAATAGCGACCATGAAAATCACAATATAGATGGAATGAAAATTGAAATAAGCGAGTGCAATGAACGAGCCTGTGAATCTCAATACTGTTTCAATGATTTCATAAAATCTGCCAGAATAATTATACAATGCTTTTGCGCCTCTGTTGATTTTGTCTATTGTGTCTCCTGAATGATGATCAGTATGCCATTCTGGAGAAAGGTTCATTGTCCCGTCTATCAGGAATTGCTTGTAATTGGCCCGCACAAGAAAGGAATTGTTTCTCTCAATAATTCTTCCTGGCCCGTGGAAGGCCCAAAATGCAACAGTGATTATCACGAATACAGATATGTAGAATAAAATCGTAATAAGATTTCCACTATGTATGCCCTGTTCCTGTATGATGTTCAGGATCTGTGCAACAAGCAAAGGCTCGATGAAATTTACAGCGTTCGCAAACGTGAATAATATTGAAAATAATACTACATTGTGCCTGTTTCCTTTAGAATATTCCCACATCTTAGCAGTCAAATAGACTGCTGGATTGT
>Ga0180438_10002875_pt1 | contig 27044 bp, 39 predicted proteins | sample SS_ome_12_FD_132455 | JGI IMG/M metagenome (GOLD analysis project Ga0180438, IMG submission 132455) | Hypersaline lake sediment archaeal communities from the Salton Sea, California, USA - SS_3_D_2 metaG | ecosystem: Environmental > Aquatic > Non-marine Saline and Alkaline > Hypersaline >... | reverse complement strand
TTCCTAAAGCTACAGCTTCCAGCAGTGAAGTCTGGTATGCGTAGAAAGATTATCCTGCAAGCTATCAGGGGCATAGGTGCAAAGGAAGAGAACAGGGAAGCAGTTAGAAATGTAGTGGAAGCTTTCTTAAATCGTCTGGTTCCATATCCACCTGGAAAATGTTTACCCCGTTTCTATGAAGATAAGATAGAAGCACTTGTTAACCTGATTGCTTTCTTACGTCAAAAGGTGGAATGGACCTATAGTAGGGAAGGGGATATTTTACAAGTTAAACCAGAACCAGAACTACCTACACGTTTAGCAGTGCAGTTAGCTAAACTAGCTATGGCTAACATGATAATACTAGGGAAGGATAAAGTAGATGGTGAAGTATTCAAACTGGTAGAACGTGTTAGCTATGATACTGCTTATGGTTTTGGTTTAGATATTATTACCGCCATGATGGAAAAGAACGATGGTAAAGCAATAACCATTAATGAACTGGTGGAGCTAACAGGACTGCCATACCAAACCGTACTACGTAAGATGAAGGACTTACTACAAACTGAAATAGTTATTAAGTCTACATTGAAGAAGTATAGAAGGGGTGCTAACCCCGGTGGTTATATCGTCACCAAAGAAGTTAGGGACTTGTGGACTGCTGCAAACCTGCAAGAGGGGATAGAACACGTTAAACGAAGTTCAAACTTAAAGAGGAAAGGAAGGGGTTACCATGATTAAGAAATGGTATCTAACTTGTGACTGTGGAGAAAATGCAGAAGTAGATGGTAACCTATCTAAACGGAAAGCAAATAACCACTTTGTAAAGCATGGGTGGAGAAAACGCGCTGGGGTCTGGTATTGTCCCTACTGCATAGCACAATTACAGGAATCTAAGATAGCACCTTACTTAACCATAAGGGGTACAGGAAGTGAAAGCTAGAAGGAAGAAAGAAGTAAACGTACTATCCTTGTTTGATGGGATAGGTGCAGCAAGGATAGCTTTGGATAGAGTAGGCATCAGGTACGATAACTACTATGCATCTGAAATAGATGGTTACGCTATGAAGATAATGCAGAACAATTATCCAGACACTATACAAGTAGGTGACGTTACCAAGCTGGATGGGTTTACCCTACCTAAAGTATTTTTACTGGTGGGTGGTTCACCATGTACGGGGTTCACCAGACGGGGAAAGAAACTAAACTTTGCAGATAGGCGCAGCAGTCTTATCTTTGAATACTACAGGCTACTTTGTGAAACCAGACCTAAATACTTCCTGCTGGAAAATGTCTTTATGAAACGGGAATGGTTAGACGTTATAAGCAGCATGCTTGGGGTGGAACCCATTAAGATTAATTCCAGCTTGGTTAGTGGGCAGCATAGGGTAAGGTACTACTGGACTAACATAGAGGGGGTTACACTACCGGAAGATAAGCAGCTAGCCTTTAGTGATGTACTGGAAGACGTTATAGATGATGTACCCCACTACGATGAAGCAGATTTCAGGAAGAGGAAGAAGAAGCAGATAAGAATGAATAGCATAGCGATAGACCCAGATAAGGCTACTACCGTTATGGCTAGTAACGCTAGGACGTATGAAGGGAACTATACGGTAATGTCTAATGGACTTGTACGTAGAACCATACCACTAGAGATAGAAAGGCTACAGACGATACCAGACGGTTACACCCGTTTCGTAAGTAATGCACAAAGGTATAGGGCTTTAGGTAATTCCTTTACCGTGGATGTTATCGCGCATATCCTTAACTACATGAAAGGAGTTTAGACGATGGTTAGCAAAGACACAGACCTAGTAGGCAAAAGGGTTAGGTTTGAATGGGAAGATGAAGAGTTAATAGAAGGTGATATAGTGGGCTTAGATTCTGCTGTATCGCATGAACTGAATGGTATACCCTTTTACCTTGTACGGTGGAAAGAACACCATGGGGTAACCAGAAGGGAATACGTACCAAAGGATAACATAAAGGAAGTTATACTATGAAAGTAAAAGCAAGGAAGAAAAAGAAATTAACCGTTAAGGTTAAAAGCAAAGCTAAGAAGAAGGAGAAACGGAACCCATTAGAGATAGTGCCAGTGGATAAGATACCATTCTTTAACTATGAAGCTGGAAGCAAAGAACACCTTAACTATGTTATGGGTAAATACTGGCTAGCTGTAGCATGGGCTGAACAGGTACGCATGCAGTGCAGTAGTTTAAAGGATGAATTTCTATCTAATGAAGCTACGCATAACCTGCTTCTGGATAGTGGAGTAGTAGAACGTATTAAGCACCTGGAACGGGAAACCATTTCTATAGTGCAGGACATAGTAACCCAAGCTAAAGAAGATTTCCCTGAAATGAAATTACCCGTAACATGGGATGGTAAGTAATGTTTACTAACGTTTATAAATGCATGTTAGCTTATGTCTTTGGTTTTACTTTAGGCATGGGTGTAGAAGCAGCAGTATTTTATTTTACTGGCATCAGTATAATTAGTTTAATACTTTAAGGAGTTAACAAGGATGATTAACCCAGACAACCTATCACCGGAATTTAGAAGCTTCCTTATTTTTTGTTTAGAAGCTGGTTCACTGGCATTACTTGCTGGTATTGGTTTGTTCATCGTTTACTGTATCACTGGTTTCTTTTGGTAATCCAAAGAAAGGAAAGGTTAGTAAGATGTTTAATGGCAATCATGTAGTGTATATAGCTGGAAGCTATGAACGTAAAGAAGAACTGAAACACCTTGCAGACTACTTGGCAAGCAAGGGCTGTATTATCTCTTCAGTCTGGCTATATGAATCAGGAAGGGATGAAGAAGCTAATTTAGGTCCAGAAGGGGCCAGAATCCCATCCCTAGCTGTTTCAGACCTAGAAGGGGTGGAAAGTGCTGATGTATTCATAGTGCTTTCTGAAGGGCTTACAGGGGCTTACAGGGGTTCCCACCTTGTAGAGTTTGGCTACTTCCTGAAAGTGAAGATGATGTTAAGGGATGATAAAAAGATTCTGGTGGTAGGTGATACCAGAACCCTTTTTGAAAATGAAGCACTGGTAGATGGTTTCTTTGATAGCCTAGCAGAAGCTGCCCATGCAGTGGGTTCCATCACCGGGGTTTCAGCAAGTACTGAAGGGTTTAAAGAGTACCTGGAAAAATTACCAGTGGACTATGAACGTTACCCGTTAGTGAAGAAAGGAGTTACTACAGTGGCTAAACCACAAAAGAAATCCTATATAAAAAACAAACGTCACCATCTAACCAAAGCACTAAAGCAATCAGTTATAGATGCACAAGTAGTTATGGGTAATGAAGTAGACGTAGAACTAGAACTAAATGATATTGTAGATGTAGGTGGTACTATGTTAACTGTAGTGGAAGATACCAATAAGCCTGATGAAGTTTGCAAGGGCTGTTATTGGAATGAAGCCTACCACCTAACAGGACAATCTAACTGCATAGCCCCCTTCATGCCATGCTTTAAGTGTACTGAAGAAGAACGTGAAGATGGTAAATCAGTCCTTTTTGCTGAAGTAATACCAGCACCTAACTAAGTTCTGGTGTTTCTATATTTATTATGGGAAACCTACAGTGGAGTAAGTTTCTATATTTAAAAACGATTTTATACAATGGTGGTACATAGTGTTCACCTTATGTAAATGTAACTGAAAAACTTTTTTTTATACTTATAATTATTATCTTAAAGGTACAGGGGTGGTAGTTTCTATAGATATTACTATCACCCTGTACTACCTTTGTATACATACGATAATAAATGTAGAGCTAAGAAAAGCTATTTAAATTGGTATTGCAGGAAATACCATCTAAGCTACAATTCCCCAGAACGAATTACTAATAGGGTGTTATGGTGAAAACGTTTTACTATAAACCCTACCTATTGTGTCTGCCTATCAAAGGAGCTATTGAAATGGGTGTAGACTTTTACCAGTGGTGTATTATCGTGTTACTGTTTCTATCTTTGTGGCATACAAAGTATAGAGTAAGAAAAACAGAAGCAAGGTTAAACCTTTTAAGCTTGTGTACACAGAAAGGAATTAAGCTTTATGTATGGATGCCTGAAGAAAACAGGTATGAACACTTAGCAGAATACTTAAAGAAGGAGCTAATAAAGAAATGAAAGTTAGCATAGCGATAACTACAAGGAACAGGTATAGATACCTAGACGCTACGTTAAAAAGTTTGTCTGGGTCTAATCTACCTGAAGACGTACCAGTAACTGTTTACGATGATGCATCAGACGATGGTGATACACTAGCCTATTACCAGATAGACCATGCACTATACGATGGTTACGTATGGACTAGAAGAAAAGAGTTTCTAGAAATTACTGGTGGAACACTAAGCATATCTAATGGGTCTGTGGTAGGCATCAGTAATAGGGTTACTGTTAATGGTGCTATGTCACAAGGTGGAGTTAATAACAATTCTAGAAGGGCCATTAGTTCAGAGTTTCACTACAGACCAAACGTAGATGCTGTGATACTGTTACAGGATGATATGCTATTTAAGCTGGACTGGTTTAGTAAAATGCTATTCCATGCTGGAACTGATGTACACCTGGAAACTAAACCAAGTGCAGGACAAGCTATCCTTAGTGGATGCAATACAGCAAATGCAGGAAGGATTAGAAAGCTTGTTATACATAATGAACAAGGAGTAGTGTCTTCCACCTGTATACTTATCCACCGGAAGTTTTGGATGGAAGCTTTAACGTTCTTTGGTAACACCACCACTAAGCGTATCGGGTGGGATGGTGAACTGTGCAGACAAGCATTAGATATGGGTTATGAAGTGCATAGCCTTAATCCAGCAGTAGCACAGCATATAGGTATAGAATCTTTAGTACGTCCTAACATAGACTACTACAAGGGTCTGTGTAGGATTAACAAAACTGTTAAGCCCCCATACGCTTTTCAGAATAGAATAAGGAACTTCCCAAAATGAATAATTTTCTAACCTTCTATCAAACACTGTTTACTTGTTTGGCTATCATAGCTGTAATAGGTCTGGGTAACACCATAGGCTTATTCATGGTGTACAGCAAACTAGACAAGCTTTCCAAAAGAATAAGGAGTATCAAAAGATGAAATGCTTTACTAAAGAATCCGGTAGACCCTGCATTAAGTTTACACTGGAAACACTACCTGAATTTATAACGTTCATCATGCATTACGGAGAATACAAACTAGAGCTAACAGGGGAATACGTAACAGAAGGGGGTAACTTATCTGGTGTTATCCTTTCACCTGATGGGCAGAATAAAACCAAAGTCTTCTATGGTGATTGGGCTATAGAAGAAGAAGGTAGAATAATCATATTTAGAGCTGATGATTTTCCTAAAGCCTTTGTAGCTATAGAAGGAATTTAATAATGAACTTCCCACCTATCACTGCACTGATGATAACAGGCATACCAGTTAGAAAACGGTTTGCACAAAAAGCTTTTGATGCTTGGGTTAACCAGACCTACCCTAACAAAAAGATAGTTATAGTTAACACTGATTTTGTACCGTGGTTTAGTAACATCACTAAGAACTTTCCAGACCAAGTACAGGAACTAGTACTAGCTTCCAAACCTGAAGAGGAAATAACTCTAGGTGAACTAAGGAATATTTCAGTAGCAGCTTCCACCACTGATTTAGTTATACAGTGGGATGATGACGACTATTGTTTACCGGATAGGATAACATCACAGTATGCAGCTATGTACAAGCTTAACACCCCATGCTGCTTACTGGCTAACCAGATTAGAGCTAAGTTCTATTCACCTGATGAAGCTTACTATTACCGGGGTGATATACACCGTAAAAGGTTTGGTGGTATAGAAGGAACGATACTCTACGATAAGACTAAGATGATAGCAGAGTATCCACAGTTAACTAGGGGTGAAGACACAGCATTTTTAAGTGCTTGTGGACTGGACCTAAAACAGATAGCTATTGCAGTAAATAACCCCATGCTGTATATCCGGTGGTATCATGGTTTGAATACATGGGGGGAAAAGCATTTTTTCAATACTTGCAAGGACTTACCAGTAACGTCTTCCCATCACCTGGAAACTTTAATACGGATAGCAGAAAGTTATTAGTATGGCAGGAAGCATTACATACAAACAATTTAAAAAGCTTAAGCGTATGTACCTAGATGTACTGAAGCTTAAGTTTCCTGAAACCTTTATAGAAACAGGTACAGGTAAAGGACAAACATTAATAAACCTGCAAGCATGCTTTAGGCACTTGTGGAGTATAGAGCTAAGTTTAAAACGCTACACCCATGTAGATAGTAAATTGCATTTTCCGTTTAAGGTGCATCTGCTTTTTGGTGATAGCGTTTTTTGGTTAGATGAACTGCTGAATAATCTACAGCAAGTAGAAGGAAGTGCTTTCTTCTTTTTGGATGCCCATTATTCAGGTGGTGATAGTGCAAAGGGTGAATACGAAACACCCGTACTACAAGAGCTAGAAATTCTTAGCACTAGAACCCAGAACGATATGATAGTAATAGACGACTATAGAAACTTTGGTTACAAGGGTAGAACAGGTGGTAGCAAGCATAGCCCCTTGCACAGTATAGACTGGTCTGAAGTTACCCATGAAAGCTGCTGTGAAGCTTTGGGTGATTTCAAAGAAAGCTACGTTATAGATGATAGATTAGTATTCTTAAGGTAAGGACACTATGAATTTACTTTGTAATGAAAAAGAAAGCAGGGATGCAAAGCATATAAGCATACACTGCTGCATATCTGGTTTCAGACAAAATAAAAATAATTACCATGGGGTGTTATCCCTTTCAGAAAAGTTAGTAGATGCTAAGTTCTGCCATGGGCCATACTCTAGGGTTTGGTTACGTGAATGGAACGACGATTGGAACACCCAAGCAGAGTATGCGTGGTTACTTTCTAACCACTATGATAAACCGATTGTATTTAATATCTATGCTTATTCATGGGGTGCAGGGTGGGGTGCAGTCCAGTTAGCAAAGAAATTATACAGACGGGGAATCAGGGTTAAAACTATGATACTAGCAGACCCTGTTTACAGGCATCCATTATTTCTATTCCGGTGGTTGTCTTTGTTCAAAAGGGAATACGTATTTTTTGGTTCCCCTATTGTTCATATTCCGGCAAACGTGGAAGAAGTGCATAGCTACCATCAGTTAATGAACAGACCACAAGGGCATAAACTAGTAGCAGATGGTAAGACTACTATACACCCTTCCAGAAAAGTTTGTAGGGAACATTCTAAGATGGATGATTTATATGCATTTCATCTTAAATGTGTAGAAGCTTCTGCTGAACTTCTAGAGTATGAATACATAGAGGAAGGAACTAGTAACATTATCCACAAACGTAAGGAACGATAACTAATGAAACGTTTAAACATTCAGCTTAACATCATGGCAGCACTAGCTTTTTTGATTGTGCTTATCACTACCCTTGTGGTTACTGTAGCTGCCAAAGGACAAACAAGTAAAGAAGCCTATGCTTCTGTAATTCAGCTTACCCTATATGATGAAGGTAATGGTATTACTTATGGGTCTGGGGTTAACCTGTTACAGAGTAGTAACGGTACTGTACTACTTGCTACTTGTGGGCATCTGCTTAGTAATAGGAACCCTGAAAAGTGTTACATATCAGTAGGCACTGTAGGACACAGTAAACATTACCGCGCGTATCCCATCTACTCTAATGAAAATCCAGACATAGCTTTCTATGTCTATGTTCCCAAAGGAAAAGTACACTGCGCTTTACTGGATGCCAGACCGCTAAGTAACCTGGAAAAAGTTTCAGTATCGGGTTACCCTAACGGTAGGCTTGCAGCTACTAAGGGTAGTGGTTCAGTAATCAAGGTGGATGGTATCAGGGAAGGTAAGCCCCCATACCAGATAGAAGGTTTTAGTGGAAAGGTAAACTTTCCTTTTCCTGAAGGGTGGTCTGGGGGTCCAGTGTTCCGTACCGATACGTGGAGTTTAGTAGGTATAGCTTGGGGTTCCCATGGTGAAGAACGTACAGGGTACTTTACTAAGTTCACTTCAGTAGTTTCTTTTGATGAACCTAGTGGTATTACTAAAACCCAATGCTACGGTGGGCAGTGCATGATACCAGCAGCACCAGTAAGACCTAGACCAGCTTACCCTGTATATCCTACACCACAAGCTAAAGCACCTGCTTACTACTATTCACCGGGTAAGGGTCTACGTATACTTCCCCGGAATAGGGCAAGGGTTTATATACCTTTGTTTAAGCACCAAAGGGTGCTAGGTAAAAGTAACCCCACTATATCTACACCACAGCCCACTAGACCAGTGGAACCTGTTACACCGTTAATACCAGTGCCAGAACCAGCACAGTATGATGATACGGAACTAAAGCAGGAAATGCAGCAGATTAAAATGCTATTGCAAAAGCTTACTGAAAAGTGTAATAACCCACCTGAAGCTTCAGTAAACCTTTCAGGGATAGAAGCTAGTATAGCTGAAATTAAAAATAGATTAGAACACCTGGAACTGAAAGAAGCCCCTGATGTAATGGCAGCAGTGATAAACAATAAACAGTTTATCCAAGCTGTAGCAGGGGAAGTAAGAAAGGAAGTAGAAGGTGAACTAACTATAGAAGTAATCCCTGAAGAGTAAAGTTTTTTTCCATCCCTACTTTTAAAAGGAGTAAAGAAAATGCCAGAAAGAGAACCCGTTAACATGCAAGATATTTTGCTTGGGGAACAGGCAAGTATTGTTACTTCCCAAGCACGCGCCCATGTTAATATGATGGACTTGCAGCAAAGGGTAAGTCTTGATAAATGGGCTTCTACTGATTTGCTGGATGCAGCAGCAGCAAAGGAAGTAGCTAAGTCCGGTATTGCTACAGACCTTGCTGCTTTTAATGCTGGTACACAAGTACCCGTAAAGCAAGGACCATAACCGTACCTACCGTAACCAAAGGAGTAGTAAACCATGGATGCTTACACTAAGCTTGCACAATCTATTATAGATAACGGGAAAAAGTCTAGTGAAGAACTGACTGCCCAAATTCAAACCTACCAAGCTAAGATACTAACACCAGAACTTACTACTCCTTTGAATTTAGATTCACCATTGGAAGGAGCTACAGACAATGGGAACACAGACGAAAGAAAAGGAGAACCCACAGCAGGTTAACAAGGATGAACTGCACAAGTATTGGCTAGACCAATTAGAAAGGAATAATAGCATATCAGAAGAAACTTTTAGGTATGCAATAGATATGCCTAAAACGGATGATGAAATGAAAGTACAAGTGGACAAAAGCAATAAAGGATTACCAGCATGGGCAGTAGTGGCCCTTGTGGTCCTTGCTCCACTGCTTACTGCTTTCCTTTTGAAGTCTGATATGTTTTTAGGTCCAAAGGAAGAAGCCCCTGTAGTGGCCCCACAGAAGCCCACAGTGGAAGACGTACCTGTAGCTAAACCACAAAAATACCGGGTACGCATAAAATCAAAGGATGGTAACGTTATATATGAAGGTACGAAAGAAGAAGAATAGTACAAAGCGTATAGCTCCTTTGATGGGAAGGGTGCAGGGGGGAACCACCACAAGTAAAGTACCCCCTGCACCTTTATCTATGGTAAAGCTTCTAAAACAAAAGCTTTCTGCTACCCCAGATGATACCAAGTCTAAAGCAGACCTACTTACAGAAAAGCTTATAGAGATAGGTTTAGGGGGAAAGCTAGAAGCTATTAAAGCAATCATAGATAGGACTGAAGAAAGGGCTTTAACGGAACAGGAAATAGAACGTGAAGTACTACGCATTTATACAATCGTAGAAAAGCATGTTAGCAAACTGCCCAAGGGGGATATAGTGTTAAAGGCTATCTATCGTGATTTAGTAGAAGGAGCTAAGTAAATGAAAGTTAGAAGTACATTACTGTGTATGGTTATTAGTCTTATCCTTGCTTCCATGCTCTATGCAAAAACAGTTAAGGTATCAGACTTGAAAATAGAACCTGGAAAAGATAACAGTGCAGTTATCAATACCGCTATCAAGGAACTACCAGAAGGAGAACAGAACCAGCTAGTACTGGACACAGACGTTACTATAACCAAGTCCATCATGGTTATAGACAAGGACCAGCTTACCATTAGTGGTAAGGGTATCCTTTCCCCGGTAGAAGGAACTGATACGTACACCTTTATTACCGTTAGGGATACAGACCAGCTAACCCTGAAGGGCTTTACCATAGATGGTAAGAAGTGCTGTACTAGGGCTACGGATATAATGAGAACTACCAGCACTACCATAGATGGTATTACCGTTAAGAATATAGGGGATAAAAATAAAAACACTAACGTAAGTGCTATTTCTTTTAACCATAGTAATTACGATTTTCAAATACTTAACTGTATTGTTGAAAGAATAGAAGCAGCTAAAAGCAGTACTGGTATATCTGTTAGTAACTCTAGGGATTTATCCAAACATAATGCTAGGTGTTTAATAAAAGGGAATAGAATCAGTTACGTTTCACCCGTAAAAGATGCTGATGGTATCAGGCTTTTAAACAAAGGCTATAACGGACATTTTGTAATAGAAAGTAATGTACTTGCTTTCTGTGATAAACGGGGAATAAAGACACAGACCAATTACGTTTTAAGTAAAGATAACGTAATTATAGATGCTTTCTTTTGTGGTATTGGTTTCCAAACGGGTAATAATTGTGAAAGCATAAACGATACTGTAATTTTTACTAAGAAAGGTTCTAAACCTTATTACGGTATTTTGTTTTGGGCTAACCAAACTAACGGAAAGCTGCAAGGAATCGTTAAGGGTGCAAAGATTGTAGATACAAGGGAAGGAGTACTAAGGGATTTTCCAATAGGAATTAAAGTACATGCAGACGATAAGTGTAAAGCATGGGGTGGAATGTTAATAGAAGGATGTACTTTTGAAAGAATTACTACACCAATTTCTATTTATTGTGATGAACTAGATACACTTAATGTATTTGATTGTACTTTTTTAGATTGCATTTCACCTTACAGTATAAGTTTAGGTGGTTACCAAAGTGCAGGTAAACATTACTACCCAAAGCTTACTACGTTAAGGTTTACAGATAATAGGATACTTCAGAAAGGTTACCTGGAAACTTATTCTTTATACGAAAAAGACGGTAACAAAAGTGAAGTTAAACGTGAAGTAATTAGAGATAACCAAGTTAACGGAGAATAAAACTATGGGTACAAGGGAAGCAGAAGCTAAAGTAGGTTTTTCATTATCTACTTTAATTAAAAATATACTCACTGATACTACTTATGGTAGGGCTTCTACATCAGCAGGTATAAATGATATTGAATTTGAAACTGGTAATGGTGAAGGGCAGGTAGATAGGGTTTGGTGGATGAAGAATAAAACTCTATCTGCTGGTACTAGTATTACTATAGACCTAAATGATTTTGCTGGACTAGATATAGGTGCTGGTGCTGGTCTGGATGCACTAGGACAAGCCTTAGATGATGCAGCAGAAATTAAAGGGTTTATAGTCCATGTACCTAAAACCACTTCACCTACTGTTTCAGGCATCCTTGCATTTGGACCCAATACACCGGGGAACAATGGACTGCATACTAACAATATTGATATATCGTCTACTAAGTTCTTTTCAGATAACAGTGATGTAAACTTAGCACCTTCAGGAAATGAACGTATACAGTTACAGTCTAGCTATAGTAGTGATGCTTTATTCTGCTGGTTATGTGAAGCAAATGGAACAGCAGCACCTATAGATGCAAATGATAACAGTCTAGTAATGGAAGAAGTTACCACAGTACTAGACGTTACTTTTAGTGTATACATTTTACTTGCCACTACTTAATATGAAGAACAGATTTAACACCCCTTGCTTGGACGTTAACTATTTCCGTAAACGGATAGTAGAACAGTTTAGCGTACATTCAGAAATAGAAACTGAAACCAGTACCATTGAATGGGGGCAGAAGTACCTGCCCATGTACTACACCAATGAACCTAGTAGTATGCATGAATGGGTATCTGAACTGTTAGATAGTACGTTTCCAGTAAGGGGTGTTAAAGCTGTAGTTATTGGACCTAGAGGGGGTGCTAAGTCTACCACCTGTACTTTTACCTATGCACTAAAGCAAGCTGTGGAAGGTAAAGAGAAGTACATAATACTTATCAGTGATACAGAAGGACAAGCTTGTAGTCACCTGGAAAATATTAAAGATGAACTGGAAGCTAACATAGATTTAAGAAGGGATTACCCATACGCTACCGGGGTAGGTCCGGTTTGGCAAAAAGCCCATATCCAATTAAATAACGGTGTAGTTATCCAAGCCTTTGGTACAGGGTCTAGGATACGTGGTAGAAGGGTTAAACAATTCAGACCATCATTAATTATTCTGGACGATGTAGAAAACGATTCCCATATAGAAAGTAATGCTGCAAGGATTAAGGTTAAGGAATGGTTTAACCGTACAGTATTTAATATGGGTAACGCTAAAACTAATTTCTTTGTAGTGGGTACAAGTCTACATAAAGAATGTCTTATCACAGAACTAACTGCTAGGGCAGGATGGGAAACGAAAAAGAAAGATGGTAAGCCTGAACCCTTTAGAGCAATAGAGAAATGGCCCAAGCGCATGGACTTATGGGATAGGTGGGAAGAACTGTATTGTAACCCCCATGATGCCACTAGCGAAAAGACTGCTAGACGTTTCTACCTAGACAATAAAAAGGCTATGGACCTAGGGCATAAAATTTTATGGGCAGATAAGGATAACTTGTATGCTTTAATGCAGCTACGCGCGGAAATTGGGCATAGGGCTTTTCTGGCAGAAATGCAGGGTAACCCGATTAATCCTGAAGTTTGTGAATGGGAAGAAGAGTACTTCACGCATGATACCTTCTGGATAGATTCACTACCGGAAAACTTGGTTTTAACAGGTGTATCTATAGACCCATCCAAAGGAAAGGATGGTAAGAAGTATGATTACAGTAGCATCTGTTATGGGGGCATAGATGCAAGGGGGCATGTATACGTAGATTTTAACCTGGAAAAAAGAAGTGCTGATAAAATCGTAGCAGATGGGCTAACCGTTTATGAAGCATCAGAAGCTTCTGTACTTATTCTGGAAGTTAACCAGTTCCAAAGTTTATTTGAAGCAGACTTCAAAGAAGAAGCTGAAGAAAGAAATTTAGATTTACATATAGTACCCATAGATAACCGGGTTAATAAGAACATGCGTATACGTAGACTAAGCCCCTTGCTTTCACAAAAAAGGATACACGTAGTTAGGTCTGCTGGTTCTAACATAGCTGTAAACCAGCTTAAGGATTTTCCAGTAGCAGACCATGATGATGGTCCAGATTCCCTAGAAATGTTTACAAGGATTCTATTTAACATAATAGAGGAAAACCAAGTATGAAAATTAAAAAGAAAAACACTAGCGTAGAAAGCTTAAGGGAACAGGTAGATAGAAAAACCCTAGAGCTAGAGTTACAAGCTTTAGAATCTATTTCCAATATCACTATTGGTAACCATGAACTGGTTAGCCCACTGGAACCATATTTCGATAGTAACGATGGTACAAGGTGGATAGATTTAGGTATGAAGCTTTCTAATGAAGAATCAGAAACACCATACAGAACAGAAGCAGAACTAAAAGCTATCCGTATTGTTTCACGCTATAACGCTACAGAAAATCCATTTGCTATTAACCTGTTACGTGTTCTTCAGACTTACATAGTGGGTAATGGTTTTACTTATAGTCCTGTAGTTAAGCAAGATACCGTGGATGAAGATAGAGCTGAAGAACTAGTACCGATTGTAAGCCTATGGTTAAAACGTCTGCTGCAAAGAAACAAGTGGGTAAAGAAAAGCAAAAGTAACTTATGGAAAACCCATAGGGATGGTGAAGTACTTATAAGGCTTTTCTATCGTTCTAATGGTATGACTGATTTTAGAACTCTAGATATACGTAGCCTTTCCACCGGGGAAGATACAAGAGAAAACGTTAAGTATGGTGTAGTGTATGATGAAGAAGACGGTGAACAGGTTATAGGCTACATTATTAACGGAGAAGAAGTATCTGCTGAAGAAGTCCAGCATAGGAAAGTAAACACTGCCCCAGAATTTCCGCGCGGTTTGTCTAGCCTGTATTCTATTCGTAATAATCTTGATAGGGCTATGAAGCTGCTTAGAAATATGTCTAACACTGTATCGGCACAAGCTGCCATAGCCATGGTTAGAAAGATGCAGGGTTCTAGTACTGCTGTACAGTCCTTTGTAAATGCTAAGACTACTACCACTATAGAAAACCCGGTAACAGGTTACACAGAAAAACTAGAGAAGTTACCCGGTGGTGGTGCAGTGATTAATGCAAAGAAGGGAATAGAATATGATTTTCCTACAGCAGGTTTAGACCCTGCCAAACCTGTAGACTGTTTACGTGCAGAAATTAGAGCTATAGCAGCTTCACAAGATTTACCAGAATTTATGGTAGGTTCAGATGCTTCTAACGCTAATTACTCTAGTACCCTTGTAGCAGAATCCCCTGCCACTAAACGTTTCCAAAGTGAACAGGGGGATTTAGAAGAATATGATTTAGACTTACTTAATGCTGCCATGGAACATGCTATAGATACTGGAAGGTTACCAAGGGATACAGCTAACCATATAGAAATATCTGTGGAACCACCTACCCTAGTAATACGTGATAGTAAAGAAGAAAGTGATGAAAACAAAACGTATAATGAAATGGGTGTTAAGTCCAAGCAAACTATAAGTAGTGAACTAGGCTTAGACTATGAACAGGAACAAATGAATTTTGCAGCAGAAGCAGATGCTGCTTTTGATGATAGTGATTTAGACCTAGACCTAGATACTGCTGCTGGTAACGTTACTTCACCTGGAAATGAAGAAAGTGCTTTGCTAAGTATGGCAGCAGGTATTACTGGAATGAATGAAATTTTAGGTAGGCTTACAGCTAAGTCTATAACAAGGGAAACTGCCATACAGTTAATGATGCTGTTTTACAAGATTAGTAGGGAAAGGGCAGATAACCTTATAGATAAATCCGATACCATGAAACCACCAGTGGAAGAAGTTAAATAATGCCAAAGCTAACAAAGCTACAAAGGGCTATTAACACAGATTTAGCAATACTGGTAGGTAGCCAGATAAACGAAGATATAGAACAGGCTAAAAGATTCACTGGTAAGGTAAGTGAAAAGTGGTTAGCTTTTGCTTCCCTTGTACGTAGTGGTGTAAAGAATCGTAACCAGCTAGAAGTAGCTTTAAATAGAATCCTATTAACCGGGGAAGAGGAAGCACTAAAAGAAATTACGTCTAAAGTAATACCTTCTTACAATGATGCTTTCGATATTCTAGATAGGCATTTATCACCTGGAACTTCCGTTACTGAATCAGTGCAGGAAGCTAAGAAGAAATCCAAGGGGTTAAAAGAACCTGAAGCTAAGAAGCTAAAGGTTAGAAAGAAGAAGCCCCAGAAGGGTAGAAGCAAGAGTAGCAAGAGAAGGAAAACCCCAAGCACTAAAGAAGTAGAAAGCATAGTTAACCGTAAGGAAGTAACTAAACGTATACGCAAGTGGACTAAGAACACCAAAGATAAGAAAGTAGTTTCTAAAGTTCTGGATATGCTGGAAGAAGGTAAGGATGCTGATACAATCCTAAACCAAGTGAAACCAGACATAGAAGCTTTTAGCGGTAGGCTTAGAACTGTTATTAGAACAGAATCCGCGCGTATAGATAATGAAATGCGAGAAAAAGTATTTGAACAGTTTGAAGATAGTATTTATGCATTTCAAATACAAAACCCACTGGACGAAAGAACTAGACCAGAACACGCAAAACGCGCTGGAAGAATTTATTACAAGGATGCAGGGAAGGGTAAATACAAAGCATCTGATAGACCACAGTTACCAGACAAACCTAACTGTAGGTGCTGGTATGTTCCCCTTGTTACCGGAAAGATGCCAGAACAATTAGAAGAAGGACCAAGGGTAAGTACAGCACAGTACCAAGGGTGGTTTAATAAACAGTCTTTAGCCACTAAGAAAAAGATAGTGGGTAAAGAAAGATTTGAAGCTATGCAAAGGAAGCTTGCAAAGTCTGGAAAGAAACCAAGCTACTTTGATTTTATAAATGATGAAGGGGAACTAAGACCCGTTAACAGTATTAAAAAAGAATCGTCTGCATCTGTTCTTAGACGTAGAGCTAGACAAAAGAAGAAAGCACTTAAAGCTAAGAAGGATGCAGCAAAAGCAAAAAGGAGTAATTAACTATGGCTAGCCCAATTAGTTTAGATTCTGTGGCCCCAGAAAATTTTGTATATGAATGGTTAAAAGATTCAGGTGGTGACTATGAACTAATGGTAGATGGTTCTTTAGAATCACAGATTTTTTCCTACACTGTACCTAACGGAAAAACGTTTTACCTATCTAGAATTAATTTTAATATTGTAGATGGTTCAATGATACCTACCAAGTTTGCAGGACTTACAGCACTAGGTGCAAATGGTTGTGAATTTTATATAGAAGATGCTGATAGTAATACAGTACTGGATTTTACAGACGGTAAATTGCTATCTGATAATTCAGACTTTGCCCCTTTAGCTGGTACGGATTCTATAGTAATAGCTGCATCTGGTGATGATGCTTTACCAGTCCGGTTTACCATTAACAAAGCTGGAAAGTATATGCGTCTTCCAGAAGGTTATAAAATAGTTTTTACTGTGAACGATGATTTAAGTACCGTAACAAAGTTCCATGTAATGGTGCAGGGAATTTTGACTAGTTAAAGGAGTAATTAACTATGCCTATTAATTTAGATTCTGTAGCACCAGAAAATTTTGTATACAAGTATTTATCCCTAGATGGTCTGGGGGCATCTGTAGAAATTAATGTAGATGCTTCTGTAGTTACTAAAGATTTTTTCTACATCGTACCTAGTGGAAGAACATTCTATCTATCTAGAATTAATTTTACTATTGTAGATGGGTCCATAACCCCGGTGAAGTTTGCAGGACTTGCAGCACTTACTACCGGGTGTACCTTAGAAGTTTTAGATGCAGACTTAAACCAAGCCTTAGATTTTCTGGGTGGAAAAACGTTAAAGAGCAATAACGATTTTGCCAATATTGCAGGGGTAGATTCTATCATACATCCAGCAGCAGGGGATGATGCTTTTCCTGTTAGGTTCACTGTTAACAAAGCTGGTAAGTATGTAGAGATACCATCGGGTTATTCTATACGGTTTGGGATTCAAGATAATTTAAGTGGAATTACGAAGTTTAGAATTATGGTACAAGGAATACTAGTTTAAATTTTGCTCTTGCATAGAAAGGAGTTAATAGACTACATACAGCACAGAAAGGAGTATTTACCATGCCCAATTTTGACGTACTAGAAAGTGTAGATTTTGCACCTGGAAAACTTAATGAAGATAAAGGTGTAGTGGAAGGTGTAAAGATTATCGGTAACAAATCTGCAAACGGTGTAGACTACCCTGATAAGGCTTTAGCAGAAGCTACAGAACTTTATGAAGGTGCAAAAGTAAACATAGACCACCCACCTAGAAACAAGCCCCATGCAGAAAGAAGCTATGCAGATAGATTTGGTAGCTTACGAAACGTTAGGCTTGTAGAAGGAAAAGGTTTATTTGGGGATTTGCACTTTAACCTAGCCCATCGTCTAGCACCCCAGTTTATTTACGATGTTAAAAATTCACCGGGTAATGTGGGTCTATCCCATAACGCTACTGCGCGTTTGTTTCCGATGAAGAATAAAAGAAGAGTATGTGAAAGCATCTTAAGCGTAAAATCCGTAGACGTAGTAGCAGACCCTGCTACTGTATCTAGCCTTTTTGAATCTAAAGAAGGAGAAAGAAAACCTATGAAAGTTAGAAAAAAGAAATCTAATGGCGATAACCAGCAAAGTAGTTTTAGTGCTGATGAAATCAAAGCTACCCTAGAGGGTAAGGGCTTTGAAGATGAAGACATTAAAGCTGTGCTGGAAGAGATGGAAGAAGGTGCAGGTGGTGGTGAAGCTGCCCCTACTTCTACTTCTGATGTAGATGCAGTACTAACCCTTATCAAACGTGATTTGGAAAACCCAAACCTAGACCTTAAAGCTACCATTAAAGCTGTAGCTGCAAAAATCAAAGCACTTAAAGAACTTATCCCCGGTGGTACAGCAGAAGCAAAACCTGCTGAAGGTTCAGACGGTGAAGGTGATATGCAGTCTATAGACGATGATGAAGAAGGTACAGATGATAATGAATCTGATACCGTTACTTTGGAATCAGTGTTAGAAGTTTGTGATGCAGCAAGCTTTAAGCCTGATGCCAAGCAAAGAAAAATGCTTGCTACTCTAGACACTAAAAAGGAAGTGCTGGAAACTGTACAGCAGTGGCAAAAAGAAAGTGATTTGGAAGATAACAAACCTAACATCCATAACGTTAAAGAATCCACTTACAAGGATTCTAAAGAATGGGCTAAAGGTTTGAAGTCTTAACTAATATTTTTAACCTGGAAAAATTTTAAAAACGATATAGAAGGAGAATTTGAACATGGCAGATAATCTTAACAGTTATGTACATGGCGACATTAAGCCTAAAACCTCTAAAGCAGTGGCTACAGCAGTAGTTATTGAAAAGGGTGATTTGGTAGAACAGACAGCAGGGGTTATAGATGCTGCTGATAATTTCACTTGGGATACAGACTTAGCTACTACCCAAGCTGCATTTTGCGCTTTGTTCTTTGGGGTAGCCCAAGGACGTAGTAGAAGTGGTGACACAGACCCCATTACAGTGGCTACTAGTGGGGTGTTCAGGTTTACTTGTGCAGCAGCTACTTTTGAAGTAGGTGATTTAGTAGGACCAGCTAAAGCTACTGGTAATGCACTTGAAAACCAAAAGGTAGTAGCGGTAGCTGATGAAAAGCTTGCTATTGGTAGAGTCCATAAACGCGCTGGTAGTAACGTTACTACTGTAGAAGTAGAAATCTTCAGTGCTGTTATGCGTGGTCTTTATGAACTTGATACCTAAACACTAGTTAACACAATCTTCATAAGGAAAATGTACTATGTCTGATTATGATAACTATGTTAGGGGTAGCAAAAAAGCAGTAACTACTAAAGCTATTGTAGAAGCTACCGTTATTGAACAGGGTGATTTACTGAGTATTACAGCAGGTGTACCAGACCCTGCTGATGATTTTACTTGGGATACCGATTTAGCCACTACGCAAGCTGCATTTGTAGCCTTGTTTGCTGGTGTAGCTTTAGAAGCATCAGCAGATGGTGATACTGATACTTTGCTTATGGCTAGGGCTGGTATTTTTAAATTCACTTGTGCTTCTGCTACTTTTGAACTTGGGGCTTTGGTAGGTCCAGCTAAAGCTACTGGTAATGCTTTAGAGAATCAGAAAGTAGTAGCTGTGGCAGATGAAAAATTGGCTATTGGTAGAGTAGCTAAACGTGAAGGTTCAGCAGTTACTGAAGTACAGGTAGAAGTTATGTCTACTGTGCTACGTGGTCTGTATGAAATTGATACCTAAACTTTGACTACTAAAATAATTAACTAGAGATAAAAGGAGAAATTTAGAATGGTTAAAAAGATTAACTGTAATGAACTTAAAAAGCGCGTATCTGCTGATGGTGCTGCTAGAACAGTAGCCCATTTGCAGGAAGCTTTGGAAGAAAAGCATGTAGCCCCTGAAGATTTTAGTATCAGGGATTTAGCAGAAGCCCTTATAGTGGATAGTAACGGTAACTCTATTGGTGCTGAAGGTATTAAAGTTTTCTTTGACCCTTCAGGGGCCACTTCTGTAATGGAAGCAGGGGGTGCAGTAGATAGTACCCTATTCAATAACATTACAGGACAAATTATCTACAGTGCTATTCTGGGTGGTTATGAAGCTGCTACGCTAGTTTGGAATAGGCTTGTTAAAGTTATTCCTACTAAGTTCAGTGGTGAAAAAATCCCCGGTATTACAGGCATCACTGATAACGTTACTGAAGTAAAAGAGGGTATGCCATATCCTGAACTTGGATTTGGTGAAGACTACATAGAAACCCCTGCCACTACTAAAAAGGGTTTCATTGTTTCAGTTACTAAGGAAGCTGTATTTTTCGATAGGACTGGTTTGGTACTCCGTAATGCATCCCAAGTGGGTGAACTTATGGGGGTTAATAAAGAAAAAGCTATTCTGGATATGGTGTTAGGTATTACTAATAACTACACCTGGAAAGGTACAGCTTATGATACTTACCAGACTGCTACACCGTGGATTAACGTTACTAGCAGTAACGGTATGGATGTAGTAGCTACCGGGTGGGAAAGGATAGATGCCAGTGAACAGAAATTTAATGATATGCTGGACCCCCATACTGGTGAACCTATTAACGTAACACCTAACCAAATCCTTTGCATGCCTGCAAGACAAACCCACTTTAGGCGAGTGCTTGGTGCAAGTGAAGTTAGAAGTGTAGAAGGTGCTGCTGGTGAAGTTACCGTTAGTGCTAACCCTGTTCAAAATTATGAACTGATTGTAAGTAAGCATGCCTATAGGCGCATGATTGCTTCTGGTGAATCAGCAGCTAACAGTGCAGATTTTTGGTTCCATGGTGATTTCCAGAAAGCTTTTGCATGGATGGAAAATTGGCCCCTTACAGTGGTACAAGCACCTTCCAATAGTGAAAAGGAATTTGAACAGGATATAGTAGCTAGGTTTAAAGCTAGTGAACGTGGTATACCTGCTGTTACAGAACCCCGAGCTACTGGTAAGAACTATAAAGCAGCTACCTAATTTTTAACCTGGAAAATTTTTAATCCTGAAAAGGAGTTATTACATGGCTAGAAAGAAGGATACAAAACCTGCTGCAAAAAAGAAAGAAACTAAACCTGTAGCAGGTTCTGCTAAAGAACTAAAAGCAGCAAGGCTAAAGAGGGAAGCAGAAGTAGTTATTAAAACTGTTTTGGTTACCCTTAAAGATTGTCCTGCTATAGTTTGTACTTGTGCTTCTACAGATGAAGCAATTAGTAAATACCATGCTGTAACTGGTATATCCGGTAGTAATGTTAATCCTTTTAAAATTGAAGAGATTACACCGGAAGAACTGGAAGAACTTAATTACAGTGATGAAACAGGACTAGTTACAGACTAGTCTAAAAAACTTCCATGAATCAAAGGAGCTATAAAACATTATGAAAGTTATTAAAAAGAAAACTACTAAGAAGAAAACGGTTAAGGGTACTATCAGAAAAAAACGTAATGGTAGCAAGTGGTTAGTTACCCTTAAGGATGCCCCTAGTATCGTAGTTACAGCTTCTAATGAAACAGAAGCTGTAACTAGGTACAGGGAAGTATGCAGGATTAGTAAGACTAAACATACTTTTAAAGCTAAACCTATAACAGCATCAGAACTAGCTGATTTAGTTTATGATGATAACGGAGTAGTTAAAAACAATGACGACTAGATTAGAATGGCTAGAAGCTGAAGTACTGAAAGTTAGAACCATAATTACGGAACTAACTACAAACCCTAAACCATCGTATAATATAGATGGGCAAAGCGTAACATGGGAATCTTATTTAAAGACCATGCGCGAAACTGAAGCAAGCATGCAAGACCAGATAGATATGGAAACTGGTTCTAATGCTGAAGAATTTACTAGCATCTATACATAAAGGGTAAACCATGGCTATAGACGTATCTGGTGATTTAGCATACTTTGACGGGTTAACTACTGTTACTGTTACCCAAGCTGGTACAGCTACGGAACAGGAAGTAGATAACGCATTACCTAGACAAGTAAGCCTTAAGGAAGCTGAAGCATCTAATGGTGTATACACTATTTCAGATGTTAAGTTTAATTTGGATATAGCAGATACAGACTATGAACCTAAACCCGGTGATACAATTACAGATGATAGTAAGCTTTGGGTAGTGCTTGCAGTAGACACAGCTACCTTAGAAACCCGCTACAGGTGCTGGTGTAAACTGGTAGACTTCAATAGTAACATATCTGAAACTGTTACCATAAAACGTAGCACCTGGAAAAAAGGTTCCCATGGTGCTGTGTCTGCTACCTTAACTACCGTAGCTTCTGGTGTAGAAACCATTGTACAGGATATGCAGAAGAAGCTTATGGTGAAGGGTGATAAACGGGATGTAGAAGTTTCCCATAAATTGTTCTTCCCACAAGGTACGGATATAGAACCCGGTGATACAATCATAGATAGCAGTGATAACCAGTACAAAGTTAATGCTGTGTCTAAACTTTCTAAACTAGATTCTTATGTAGTGGTGGATGCTGTTACTTCTATAGCTCCTTTAGAAGGGGGTTAAAGATGTTACAGATAGATGATTTAACTTTTAAATGGTCCACCAAAGCCCCATGGAAAGTAAGGGCAGCAGTAGCTGATGGTTTAGAACGTAGTGGTAAGCATGTAGTGCAGGACATACGTAGAGCTATTAACGTACCCTTTCCACCTGCATCTTCACCGGGTGAACCACCCCATAAACGTACAGGTAACTTAAGGGCTAACATAGCTTACAAGGTTAACCGTAAAACCTTAGAAGTATACATAGCACCTACAGAAGATGCCTACTACGGATTCTATTTAGAATATGGTGCGCCTAGAGCTAATTTAGAACCTAGACCATTTTTAGGTGTTACCATTAGAGAAAACAAAACCCGTATTAAGATTAGTTGTCAAAGGGCAGCAGCTAAAGCTTTTAGAAAGCATGCAGGAAAACTTTAATCATGGCTAATATATTTTCAGAAATAAATAGAGTATGGGAAGAATCAGTAGCATCTTTAGGGTTACTGCCCACCAGTAAAATTTTTACTGGACGCGCCCCAGACAAGTATTTACCAGAAGGGGAAACTACCCCGGTGAAATTGGAAACACCCTATGCCATAATTTTTGAACCTGTAAGCAGTGATGTAATTTATAGAACCACTGAAAAAGTTTCTGATATGTTTACCATCCAGATAACTTTTACAGATGATGATTTAGATAAAGCTATGGCATTAAGGGATGCAGCAGCAGACGTTTTAGAAAACCCTGAACTAGAAGGAGTACCTAAACTTTTTTTACATCGTACTAGCCTTGGGTGGTTACAAGCACCCGATGGACTTTTTGAAGCATTTATTAGATTTGAATACCAGAACTAAAGGAGAACTTAAACCATGGCAGCAGAAACCCATGTAAGTGGAAAAGATGGAACAGTAGAATATGGTTCTACACCCACAGCTTTAGAGGTTACACAGTGGGATTTTACAGGAACGGTAGACAATGATTCCTTTGCTACCAGTTCCACTAGTGGTTATAAAACTACAGTAAGTGGTAATAAGCAAGGTTCAGGAAGTATACAAGGTAAAATTTCTTCTAGTGTAGATATAGATACCTTGTTTAGTGAAGGTGATTTAGTGGACGTAATTTTAACTATTGCAAGTGGAAGCAGAAAACTTAGCGGTAGTGTACGTGTTACTTCCTTGCAGATAGGGGTAAACGTAGATACTGGTGAAGCTACCACCTTTCAGATTAGTTATGAAACCCATGGTGCTTATACATGGGCAGCAGCTAGTTAATTTTTACACCTGGAAAACTTCCAGAAATCAAAGGAGCTATAAAACATTATGGATAACCAAGCACTTACACAAGAGGAAAGAGTATCTGGGGTTTCAAAGTATGTAGAAGTTAGGGGTAGACAATGGCAGATAAGCCCACTTGGACCTAAAGACTTCTATGAAGCAGACCAATTTTTAAAGCGTAGTATGGTTTCTGCTATAGATGCTCTTTCAGAAAGTGAAGCCTTTAAAGGATTCAGTAAAGAAGAACGTTTAGAACTGGCTAAAGAAGCACTTAAGTTAGATAACCAAAGACTTAATAGCCCCATGGGTGCTGAAGACTGGAATGAAGCTAAAGGTGGTGATGGTGTTATTTTCCTTTTTTGGCGCAGTGTAAGAAAGAACAATGAAACCTATAGGGACAAGTGGGAAGATTTCTATAAGTTATTCGATAGTAATAATCCAGAAACAGAACTTACCATAGGTGAACTTACTTTAATCATGGAAACCATAGAAAGGGTTTCTGGAAGGGAAGAGTACATTAAAGCAAACCCTACCGTACCGATACCCAGAAGGAAGAAACGGAAGAGGAAAAAGCAAAATGGCAGGTAGAGCTATTTAATAACATAGCAGAAAGATTTGGGTGGACCCCAGAAGTTATAACTAACTTAAGCTACGATGAACTAATTATCTATGGCACTGGTAAAACACCCCATAACTTTATGTATGGTCCGGTTTGGTTATCACCGGAAGAAAGCAAAGCTTTAATAGAAAAAAAGAAAGCTGAAAAACTAAAGGAGAAAGAAAACCATGGACCAGATAGGTAGTCTTTATTTTTCCATCGTCGCTAAAGATGATGGTGTACAGCAAGCCTTTAGTAGAACTAAGAAAGGTGCAGAACGTGCTAGGGATTCTTTAGGACGTTTCACTAAAGTGGGTACTGCTGATATGGGGAAAGTATCAGGGTCCATGGGAAAAATGGGTTCTGCTGCAAAAATGGGCTTTGCAAAAATAGCTGTAGCTGCTGTAGCTGCTGCTGCTGCTGTATACGGTTTGGTTAAAGCTATTAAAGCTACGGTTATGTTAGCTTCAGATGCCACTGAAGTAGACAATAAATTTAACGTGGTTTTTAAAACTGTAGGCACTAAGCTTAACCCTGTACTAGATGATATGGCAAAGACTCTAGGACGTTCTAGGAACGAATTAAAATCCTTTGTAGCTAACACCGGGGATTTACTTAAACCACTTGGGTATACAGAAGATGCTGCTGCTGGTATGTCTACACAGATAGTACAGCTAGGTGTAGACTTGGCATCTTTCAATAATAAAGCAGATGCAGACGTTATAAATGATTTGCATGCAGCTTTAACTGGCAGTGGTGAAGTAATGAAAAAATATGGTGTAGTAGTTAATGAAACAGCAGTTAAAGCTGAACTGGCTACTATGGGTTTTAAGGGTATGGAATCATCAGCTAGTGAAGCTGCTAAAGCCCAAGCTAGATGGAACATTATTCTACGTGGTACTACTGATGCACAAGGTGATGCAGAAAGAAGTTCTGGTAGCTTTGCTAACCTGATGAAAAGGCTATGGGGTCTGCTTAAAGATATAGGTGCAAAAGTAGGTACGCTTTTCATTCCTGCACTTGAAGCTATCGTAGATATGTTTAACGGAATACTAGGGTACATTAACAGTAACATAGACCACTTGAAAAAGTGGGGTGAAAGCTTTGGTAGTTTCGTTAGGGCTAGTGCTGATAGGCTTAGAATAGTTATAGCTATGTTCAGTAAATGGGAAACAGCACAGCAAGCCTTTGTACTTATCGCGCGTACAGCTTGGCAGGGATACCTGGAATATCAAAGGTTTGTATGGAAAAATGCATTGAACATAGCAAAATGGTTTTTTAAGAACCTTCCTTTAATTGGGCAAAAGGCTTGGGCTTTTCTACGTGATTATGCTATGCCTGTTTTCAGAAAGATATTTAACTTTGCTTTGCAGGAAGCTTGGTCTTTCGCAAAAATGGCAGGGGAAATATTTATGGAACTGGCTACAGACATAGGTAATACTTTATCCATGGCATGGGAAGCCCTTACTACCGGAAAAAGTGATAGGCTTCATGCACTGGTATCAGATACTGCAAAGAAATATAAGTCTAACATAGGAAAACATTTTGACGATATAGAAATACCTTTACCAGAATTTGAAGGGTTTAGAGAATTACCCGTTATGAAAGAATGGGCAGAACTTGTGGCAAAGGTTAAAAAAGATATGGCAGACACTAAAGTAGAAGCTGGTAAGACTGCTTCTAATTTTGAGCAGATGAACTTTGCAGCAGACAATATGAAGAAGAAAGTAGAAGTAAAGGTAGAGTTTAAATCCATAACTGATATGTTTAAAGAGAACCTTAAAAACGCATTTAAGGATAAAGACGGTAAAGACCAAGCTGCCATACTGCAAAAGCAAGTACAGATAATGGAAAAAGGAAACAAGCAAGCAGATAAAAATGCTGATAGAATTGTAGATGCAGTGGGTGGTGGTGCTTTAGTAGGTGCTTAACCTGGAAAAAATTAAAAGGAGTTTAACCCATGGCAGTAGCCACTATAGAAGAGATTGCAGAACCCAAGTTAAGTTACACCCCAGAAGGTATTTCTGGTACAAGGGTGGGTAAGATTCCTTGGGTGGATGTAGAAGACACAGTTACAGACTTAACTGGTGGGCTTAATACTTATGGTGATGATGCTATCTGGTCCAGTTCTAAACCATGGCCCAATTTAAGTAAGCTTAAGGTAGCTTCTGTAGATGTAGAACCTATGGGTTCACGTTCTGCTAATTATAGTTTCCATGAAACCATACAGTTTACAGATGCAAAAATAACCATTAATTATGAAACCATGCCCTATGAAGAACCAGAAGATAAGGATGATGATTTTGATGAAACTTATTTAATTGAAAGCCTAGATTTTAGCGTAGAAGTTTTGGTAGTTCCCGTTAAGGTGGAAATTTCACCGGGTGCTGGTGGTGGTTCTAGGATTGTGAAGAAGCATATACGTATACCCACCATTACTTACGATGTAGAATTACCACGGGTCTATAACCCACAGTTTGCTTTACTACGTTCATCCATAGGTAAGGTTAACACAGATGGTATTTTTGGTGCTGATGCTGAAACAGTTTTATTTGATGGACCTAGAGCAAGCAGGGAAATAAAGTACAGTTCTAAAAGTGGATGGGTTAGAACCTGGAAACTTCAATTAAGGTTTCTTTATCAGCAGTTTGGGTGGAATAAAACACTAGACCCGGTGGGCTTGGAATGGGTAGATGCAAATGCAGCAGGGGGTGGTGGTGAAGTTCCTTATGAAAAGATAGCATTACTTCCACTTACAAAGATAAGGTGATTAAATGTCTGGTGCTAGAAGTCTAAAACGATTAACAAAGGGTGATAAGAAGCTATCAAAGGAAACTTTT
>Ga0180438_10002872_pt1 | contig 27071 bp, 21 predicted proteins | sample SS_ome_12_FD_132455 | JGI IMG/M metagenome (GOLD analysis project Ga0180438, IMG submission 132455) | Hypersaline lake sediment archaeal communities from the Salton Sea, California, USA - SS_3_D_2 metaG | ecosystem: Environmental > Aquatic > Non-marine Saline and Alkaline > Hypersaline >... | reverse complement strand
TGTCACCGTAAAAAGAATTGGGAACCACCTTCAAACGGACATATATGTTTTTCACTCGGCTCAACACGGGAAGGACGAACTTCTCCAATATGGGGCCTGCCAGAACGCCCGTGACCAGGGTGTAGCGTTTCGCCTTGTTCAACTTTTTTGGAAAACGCCTGGACGATTCCTCGAATTCTGTCAGGAACGACCGAACCATACCCACACCGTTCTCGACCTGCCAGAAATCTCCGTAATGCGCAGCCGACGGCACATCGTACCCTGCCAACAGATAGAACTCATCGGCAATGTAAACCCACGACTCCCGATGTTTTTTGTAAATGCGGTTCTGATGTTTCACCACGTTTTGGACGACCCCTCTGGCGGATACAGCATCGTACCCTTGTAATTGAGGAAGACCCTGACGATGCCGGGTCAAACCTACGGGGACGACAGCCACCGACCGGAGTTTGGGGTAAAACATAGACAACGTGTCCAGGCTCACGTCCAAGACCTCGCCATCGTTGATCCCGGGACAGAGCACGATCTGCCCGTGGAGCTCGATGCCACGCTCTGTCAAATACCGAATCTTATCCAGCAGATGATCGTCTTCCCTCAAGCCAAGCAGAGTCTTTCGAACTTCGAGATCCGTGGCATGAATAGAGATGTACAACGGAAAAAGCCTCTGTGTGGCGATACGCTCCAGGTCGTCCTGTCCCGCATGGGTGAGGGTTACGTAATTGCCGTGGAGAAACGACAGGCGATAATCCTCGTCCTTGAAATAGAGACTCGGCCTCATGCCCGGAGGATTCTGATCCACGAAACAGAAGATGCACCGGTTGCCGCACGAGCAGTAACGCATGGGTTCGAAATCGATCCCCAGATCCCGATCGTCTCTCTGGATGATGATGTGACGCGACTGGCCATTCCGTGAGAACGTACAATCCAGAACTTCATCGGCCGAATAGAACCGATAATCGATGATGTCACGGATGGGATGTCCATTGATAATTTCCAGCAGATCACCGGGCAACACGCCTGCCATCCCGACAGGCCCCCTATCGTCCATCCGTTTTATCCTGAGTCCCATTTTTCTCAGCTAATATTTCTGTCCACTTCTGCCGGCGTCTCCACTCGTCTATAAGGAATTTCAAGAGCGCCGCTGTCGGCACACCGATGATCAAGCCCCAAAAACCCAAGAACCGGGAAAACACGAGAATCGAAAAAATAACTGCGACAGGATGGAGCCCGACCCTTTCTCCGACAATTTTGGGCGATATGATGTAGGCTTCAGCAGCCTGCACCGCCAAAAAGATCCCCCCGATTTTCAGCATTGATATGAACGGACTGGGCGTGAAAAAACCGGTGAGGAGGGCCAGACCCAGACTGATGTAGAGTCCGATGTAAGGAATGATGTTCAAGATGCCCGTTAAAAATCCCAGAAGGATGGCGAACGGCAGTTGAAAAAAGGCCAGCCCCAGCCCGGTGAAAAGTCCGACGATAGTGCACACGGTAAGCTGACCTCGAAGGTATCCTCCCAGAATGCGGTTCGTCCGCCACTGGTAGAATATGAATACACTCCGGTATTTACGGGGAACAAAATCCAGGAGCGTATCACGAATTCGGTTGAAATCCTTCAGAAAATAAAATGTGAGTATGGGAATGAGGATGACATTGAGGATCTGACTCAGGAGGGCTCCGATGCCTGTAATTCCTTTTAGCAGGTTCGATAGAATCTGTTCAGCTCGGGTCGGGAAGGTTTCCATAAGACTCTCCTGAAATTGATCCGAATCGATTCGAAAAAATTCCAGGAGTTTGGGTAAGTTGTTCTGAACAGTATCGGCGACTCGGTTGGCCAGGTTGGGAATCCGACTGATGAGGTCCTGTATTTCAATGATGAGACTGGGGATGAGGATCACCCCCACCAGGATCAAGAGCCCCAGCGTGAGAAACAGAAGAAACAGAACCGCCAGTGTTCTGGAAATATGCCTCTTCTCCAGCCAGTCGGCCAATGGGTCGAACAGGTAGGCCAGGGCAAAGGACACCAGGAACGGAAATAGAACCCCCTGGGCCCGGATAACGAACCAGACAAGCAACACAAGCACGATACTTAAGCACAGTCGGCGTGCCACGGGATACTCTTTGAGTCCGGCCAGGAGAAACAGCAAGAATCCACCCACCAGAATCGGCGAAAGGATTTTATGTGTAGACCATATAAACGCTGCCAACAGAACGAATACGGCAACGGCTGCGATGGTCCGGCGATTATCCGACATACGCAACTATAAACCTTTGGTTAAACGATCTTACCAAACAAAAGCCCACGTAGGGTGAATGTAACCTGCCGATACATTCTTACTTATAGCTTTTGTTCCTTGCGTTCTCCCTATATAATAAAGAGGAGGAAGGACACCCGCCCTCCTCCTCTATGTATCCACATCCAGAGTTTATCTCACATGTCCTTTATTTCTCTATTCCTGCAGAATCGAAGCCACAGCGATTACCCGCTTTTATTGGGATGCAGTTTCCGTATTTCAGCCTTGAGTGATCCATCACAACAGACGATTAAAAACAACACCTCATCCGGAATAAGCACCCGGTAGAATTGTTGGCATCGCTGCTGTTCTCACCTTCCCCGGCATGCACGTCAGTTCAATCGAATAAGATCGCCCTTCTTGAAACCGCTTCCCATCTTAATGGCCGCCTGTGCGGCCTTACCCCCGGATACGATACTCGTGACTTCGATGGACCCGACTTTTGTCTCTACACTGCCCAGAGAAAGTCCCGTGTCCGGATCGATTAGGTCCTCTCCCTTGGAATACACGGCAAATGAATCACCCACTTTAACGCCTGCGTCAGAACCCGGCTTAATGAAGACCGAGTTTCCGCGTACCAGGATAATCTTGCCCTCCCATGGAAGCCGCTCCATCTGGGTGTCTATCAGTCCGATGATATCATCGATGGCGGCCCGGGTGGCTTTCCCCACCAGAGAGTTGTCAAAATCATTGCGGTTGTTAAATCCGAATTCCGGGGTGCTGATGCGAATACCGCCCGACGATTCCTCCTTCCGAACATTCTCCGCAGCCAGAATCTCCCCCGTCGTCGTATTCACGAATCGTACATCCACGGCAACGGTGGCTGTTTGCTTCTTCACCCCGATCCCGATGCCCTTAATCCGACCGCCTGTGCCTCCCTTGGAGTGTCCAAACTCTGTGACAGCTCCCATGATAGCCAGTTCCACACCCAGGAGCTTCCCGACTTCAGCAGCACTCTGGGCCGTAACCAGACCGGCCTGCCCCAGTTTTTGTTCTTCCAGTACTTGAGAAATTTCCTGACGCTCGATGACGAGATACTTACCCGATTTGACCATCGTCGTGATCAGCATATCGGCCATGCCGTCTCCGGGAGCTTTTCCATCCCACCAACGCCAACTGTCCTCGGTCTTGTCTTCGAACGTGAAAACGGCCACTCGTTTTTTCAACTGGGCGAATGTACCAGTAAACATCACAAGTAATCCAAGCAGGATCACGATGTACACTATACTTTTCCTCATGTCTGGAACCACCATCCTTTCATTCATGAGCTCACTGTACCGTCGACTCCAGTTCGACCGTAACGCTGTTCTGGGTCATCCCGACGACCTTGATCTTGATTCCCTCGATATCCTTGCCCGACAGGCGCTGGGCCAAATCGTCACTGTTGCCAGACATCACGATCTCCAGCGTCGCATACCCGCCATCCCAGTCCCTCTGGACGACGGATGTCAACCCTCGCACATAGTACGGAAGGGCCGCTTTGAACTTTATGAGCTGAGTATAGTCGGCGATACCCCGAACCTGAAGCGTGATGGACGATCCTGACGAGACGTCGGCCTGCCAGCGATCCAGCACTTTTTCCATCAGGTCTTCGGACAACTGGGCGCACGCCTTCTCGATGGCCTTGGCACTGCCCACGGCATCGTCGATATGGGGAAACGCGCCTTGTGCCGATGCGGTGGCGATGATGTCTCCCGTATCCGAGCGGATGGCCCGGGCCGTTACCGTGGCTTGCTGGGACCTCTGTTTGGCACCGTAGACTTCCACCACCGTGGCCTTGGCCAAGGCTTTACCCGTCAGGACGACCTCGGCACCCACCTTGCGTCCTAGAGCCGCAGCCTGGGCCACATCCCCCTCGAGGATAGCCGCTGCCTGCTCCCTCTCCAGGTTCTGCCTTACCGTCTGCCGGTCGACAAACCGGAATCCCTTGTCCATAAAGGCTTGTATGATGGCCGTCTCGGCATTGTTCATGTCGACATCGAAATAATGAAAAAGCCCGGGCGCCTCACCTATATTCCGTTCCTCGATCATGACCATCATCCTGGGCGTATTCTTCCGGCGTATAATGGTAGCGATACCCTCCAGGTCGTTCTTCAGGTCAGCCATCTTGATCATGGCCTTTACGGTCACCTCGTAAAGCTGTTCATTCCGTTTCTGCTCCCGGATGACCTCGTATGTCTGTACGTAGCCTTGGGTCTTGCTGAAGATATTATCCTCGATGAGCTGAAAATTCTCAACAAGAGTTTCGGCCTGAAGAATCGTGCCCAGGGTACTCTCGATGCCTTTCCTCAGCGCATCCTCGATGGCATCGTCCCGAGCATGGGCCACATCTCCCGCGGTGATGGATCCCAGTCCCGTAGCCACGACCTCTTTAGCCTCCTCAGCTGTTTCCTGCCCTGGACTAAGACCCACACCCGACAGGAAGAGAAGTCCACCCAAAATCAGGACAGACCCTGTGTTTTGCAGTACTTTCAATAGAACCTCCCCCGATTAAAATGTCATCCTCAGCCAATTCTGGAATTCTCGGATGATCAAGAGGGCATCGGCACCCGACACAGTATCCGTCATGCCAAACGCACCGTTAATGGTATCCGCCTTCATGATGCCGCGATCCACGGCAAGACAGATGGCGTTGTAGGCATAATGGCTGGCGTTCACATCCGGAAAACGCGAAGCCGTACCGATGTACTTGGTAGCCAAGGATTCATCCCCGGTCACGGCAACGATGATGTTCTGTAGGAACATGGCGTAATTCACCCTCGTGATCTTCTCATCGGGACGGAACGTATGATCCGGGAAAGCATCGATGGCACCTGCCTTGATCACGTTCTCGATCCAATTCTTGGCCCAATGATCCTCGATATCCGTAGCCTCTGGCATCTGTTTCTTCGTCGTCGTCTCCATGCGTGTGGGATCTTCGGGTGGACGAAATCGAGTGTCGTATACCTTGGGCTGTTTCTTCTCCAAGACTTCCAGGAGTTTCATTTCTTCCACGAAAAGGACAGCCAGGTCGGCACGATCGATTTCGGGAATCAACGCAATCTTGGCTCCGATCTTCGTCCCCGGAGCAGCCCTCTGTATCTTCTGTACGATCTCCCATTCCTTGTTGGCCTCTGTTGCAAAGTCTCCCTTCAGCTCCACGACCTTGCCAAAGGCCGTCACGGCTTCTCCGAACGCATAGGCTTCTTTATAAGCCATGCCCATGTAGTAGTAGGCTTTCCCTGATTGGGGATCTATCTTCAGAGCCTTCTCGAACTGGTCCACCGCCTTCTTCATCCAGTTGTCGTCTTTCTTCTCTTTCATGATGATCCGTCCCTTGGCGATGGGCCCTTCGATGAAGGTTCCGTCTTTACCGATTCCCCTGTTCACGTATTCCAGTGCTTCCTTGAAGTTATCTCTCTCCGCCATCACGAGTCCCATGCCCACGTATCCACCGGCATAGTCTGGATTCAGCGCCGTCGCCCTCTGGAATTCTTCTGCAGCCGCATCCAGTTGCCCCGCATCGAGTTCGCGTATTCCCTGATTGAAATGGTTTTCCGCGGTATCCAAGACCGATTCTTTTTCGATGGGCTTAGGACCGCAACCGCCGAACATCAACCCTGCCAAGACTGCCAGGAGGGCAATCATTCGTAAAGTATGGCTTTTCATGGGAGTCCTCCCTCGAATTACGTTTCAGGATCGAACTGTTAGTCCAGTATGAACATGACCTTGCAATGCTGCAGAAAGTTCATGTTTGCCGCCGCATTGTGAATCTTCATGGCATCGGCACTGCTGATGACAACGTCCGTCTTGTTGGGGCCCGATGACTCGACACCCTTGACGATGAGAGGATTATCGGCCACCCTTTCGTTCTGGCGTGCGCGATTGACGTCTTTCTCGTACCCTACCATACCGATGTCCACGGCATACTCCCGGCTCACGAACCGGGATCCGTAGACCTCTTCGCCACGATCGTCCAGCACGTTGGGTGCCATGGCAGGACGAATGCTCAATCCACGGGCATCGACCACGAGTCCCGTATAGACCATGCTTCCGCTAGCGGATTCGGCACTCTCACCCGCCTGGATCAAGGTGACGCCGGGGGGTACCGGCTTTCCGGCAGGCCATGGCTGACCGCACGTCGGACAGAGAAGTTGACCGCCCGTCATCAAGATGCCGCCACCGAAATCCGTGGGCAACAGGGCGTCCAGCACCACACCCGTCAAGGGCACTTCCACATCGACTTCCACGTCACCCGAGGACATGTATCTCGTATCTACGATGCGGAATCCCCGTATGGCCCCTTCGACCCTTGAACGGATCACATCGCTGACCAGCATGGCATTCTCCACGACGGTTTCCGAGGTGACGTTGATTCCCTTGATGGTCTCAAGGATGTTCCGCAAGGCGTCCTGTTTGGCTGCCCGCAGGGCGCCGGCCCTCTGCGCGGCCAGAGGCTGGTTGGGATTCGGTGCCCCGATACCCGTGCATCGAACCATCTGCTGAGTCCAGTTGATGCTGTTTCTACCGCTGGGATCGACTTGTTCCACGTAGCCCTGCCCCAGGAGAAAAGTGGGAAGGACAACCAGTACACAACATGCGATGATGATTTGCTTTTTTTTACTCCACATGGTGATCCTCCTTTTTGTTTGTCCTAGGATGATCATGTGTCCAACAAAATAAAAAGAGCGAATGACGGGAGTCGAACCCGCGACATCCAGCTTGGGAAGCTGGCGCTCTACCAACTGAGCTACATTCGCCTATTCAGAGCAGTATCGATGGACACAACCTAAATTAATTCTTTTACTATAAAAGTCAAGATTTTTTTTGTCTTTTTAGCCGTGCTCCCGAATGTGTTTCCTTCCGAATAAGGTAATGATGGCCCAAGAATGATTCCGTATCCGATTCATTTATCCAACCAGTTCGGATGGAATTCCGTAGTAACTTTGTTCCTATACGTAATAGAGGTATAAACCCATCCCAGAAACGTCAGCGCACGGTATAGGCAAGGGTCGCCATGACCCCGTGGATGGTCTCCTCGTTATCTTCTCCGCTGAGATCTGCCCGGTAACCCACCATGACGGCTAAGCCGGAAGGAATCTGGTAACCCACACCCACGGTCAGCGACGTGATGTCGGTCTCGAATTCACCGTCCCATCTTATCGGTGCATCTATCTCTTCTGCAAATTCCTCCCTTCCGTCGACCGTGCCCATCAGATAAGCGGCCGACCAGAACAAGAACAACCGTGAACGGCGGAACGGTAAAAAACCCGAAACGCCGGCCCCGTACAACAGGCCCTTGTACTCTTTCTCCAAACGACCGACGCGCTCATCCGTATCCGGAAATGTACCGCTCATCTCTCCCGTTAAGGATAACCTCTTCACGGCTGCAAACACATTGAATCTGGGAGCAAACGCGTATCCCAGTGAAAAATTCAGATCACTCCTGTTGATATCCATGGCCACCGAATACGACCTGTCCTCCCACTCGAACGTGCCGAAGAACAGGGACGAACCCAGGATGAACCGTCCCAATCGCACGTTCAGATAGGGCCCGAACATGTTGCCCGGACTGATATCGATGTTCTCGAATCGATCGCCCTTGTAATCGGATTCAGCATACCAATAATGCCCGCCAAACGTGATAACTGTTTGCGATAAAAGAGGTCTGCACACCACGACCATTAGAAAAACCACCCAAAAGCAAACCCGACGTTTTCTCATGTTAAACTCCGTTTCATACACGTGGGATAATTATCGTAATCATTCAGGATGTGAATGATGACATGACGACGGATTCAGCGATAGGTATATCCCACTGTGATGACCAATCCGTGTATTTTCTCTTCAAGGTCCGTGTCTTTTGTCTCCATGATCTCTGCACGGTAGCCGGCCGTCACGCTCAGGCCCGGGCGAAACCGGTAACCGATCCCCACGGCTCCTGATTTCACGTTCGTACCGTAATCATCATCCACCAGTGAAGCCGTGTTGTTATCGATGGTCAGCTCTTCCCTGTACTTCATCGATCCGAATAAATAAGCGAAAGAATAATACAGAAATATTGGAAAGCGGGGCAGAGTGACGACACCCTGAAAACCGCCGCCATACAGAAAGCAGGTCTGCTCCAAATCGTATTCGGCGTTGTAATAGAAATCGTCATCCTGAACCTGTCTGCTATCGTCTTCCCGGTAGGACAGGCTCTTGATGGCTACGAACAGGCTTATCCTGGGTATTACACGAACTCCCAGGGACAGGTTCAAATCCGTTCGTTTTCTATTTAGGGTGAGGTGTTCCCCGTCCGGATACATACTGTATTCGTTCTCGTCGTCATCCACATAAACACCATCCCGGCCGTAATCCATTCCAAACGTCCCCATGTACAACGCACCGCCCAGGGTAAATTTCCCTAGACCGATATTAATATACGGGCCGTAAACGTGTGCTGCATCCACATCCACATCGATATCGCCGTGGCTTGCCGTGGAATAGTCCAGCATGCCGTACCAGTAATGGGCTCCTACGGATATAGCCGGTTTCATCTGTGACATTCCCGAAGGAACGGTGAGAATGAGAACAAGGAGAATGGTGCCATACGTTATCTTCATGCGTGCCTCCAACACAGTATCATGGACCGATCAGAAAATGATGGGTACATCCGGGTTTTTTTCCTTTTCTTTATCGGTGACGCGAAGATTCTTCGCCTCATCCCAAGGCTTTACGCGATCTCCGATCTTTAATGTGTCACTCTGCTCTTTTATCGTGGCTTCCGAAAACCGCTCTTGAACCTGTGTGATCTCGATGGTCCCGATGACTGCATCCTGGGTTCCTATCACACGCTCCTCCAGGTCCTTGATGACATTTCCCAGACGGATGACAGAAAGCACATCGCCCTTCTTCAGGCCGTCGTCGGCTCCCAGGTCTATGAAAACGTTCTTTTCTTCGAGTTGTACGAGGGATCCTTCCAGGCCGACTTTTTGGGCTATCTTCCGCGCCAGGTCTGAGATCGCATCGGGCAGTTTATCTTCGCCGCCCGTGCATTTGATGGATTCGGCAAGACCGACCATGCCCGTGCGTACGCTGATGAGCCGCATGTTGATAAAATACGTGTTGCCCAGCCGGTTGACGGTCCCAACCATGATGGCCCGCACGTTGAGAAGCCGTCCGATCTCCACGGCATCCTCCGCATCCGTCAACCCGGACATCTGGAAATTCTGTTCGTCCAGAATCTTCCTAATCTGGTCTCGTTCCGCTACCTGGAACCGGCCCGTGTTGAACAGTTCTGTTCGCAGTAGGTCCGTAGCCGCATCGGCTGTTTCCTGATTGAGATTCTTGGCCTCGAAGTCAAAAACAGCAACCGTTATTTTCTCGCGGGAGAATGATTCTTGGGGAAGGCCAAGGCTCAGAAAAACAAAGGGAAGAAAAAAGTATAAACGCAATCGCATATTCTCCCTCCCATCAGAGAATGTGTCGTACTGAACACGCAGTAAAATATATCCATCGCAAATTTGAATGTCAAGTTAATTTTCCCATAGGATCCTGCCCTGGACCGATGCCGATTCACGTGAAAGGATCATATGGCGTTCCCCACGGCTTGATTGCCTTCACTTGATGAGTGCAATGGACGACTCGTTCGTTGGGCAGGTCTATCTAAGCTGCAAACTATCCCGCGTGTTATCGAATGGGATGACTGTCGTCATACAGCACATGTCATGCCGAGCCCTACAACCGCTCTATGAGGGCTCGTGCAGGAACCTACGCTCTCTGCGGAGGTCTGAGCATGGCAATGAGCACGCTTCCTGCCAGACAGAGAAGGCCACAGATGGCAAAAGCCAGCGGGAAATTACCCATGTCGCCTAACCGGCCACCCAACAGGGGGCCGAAAATCCCGCCGACTCCGTAGGCAAGGAATACCCAGCCGTAGTTCTGACCCACGTATCGGGTGCCAAACGTGTCTGCCGTGATGGTCGGGAACAGGGCAAAGTTGCCACCAAAGTTGAACCCAATCAGGGCTGCACCCAGATAGAGCAGACCCGGCGTGCCCGCCATCCTCTGGAATGCGATGACAAACAAACCCTGCGTGGCCATCATGATGACAACGGAGCGTTTCCGGCCGATGGCATCGCTGATGGCACCCCATGCGATGCGGCCCAGGCCGTTGGCCAGAGCAAAAAATACAGCCATGGCCGTGCCAGCGATAGCACTGGCCGCACCCTCTTCGATTCCGTTGGCCATCAACGCAGGCTTGGGAAATAGCTTCATCAGGCCGATACTCATAAGCCCAGCACCGGCGCTCACAGTAAACGTCACGAGAATCATATAAAATTGGGGAGTCCGCAGCATCTCGCCACTGCGAAAATCGGTTGGCAGAGAGCCGCTGCCGCGCTTCACTTCAGGAGGAATCCAACCCGTGGGCTGCCATCCGTCGGGGGGAAAGACCATCCAAACACCGCCCAGTACGATGAGGATGAGAAATACGATGCCGTAGACGATGAACGTCATGCTCAGATCCAGACTCTGGAGGAGATGCCCCCAGCTGCCCGCCGCCTTCACCCAGAGCGTGGCACCGAACCCGAAGCCCGCCACGGCCAATCCGCTGATCAATCCTTTTTTATCGGGGAACCAACGCATCCCGACGGCGATGGGGACCACATAGGCCAGACCGATTCCGCTCCCGCCGATGATTCCGATGAAGATGAAAAGCCCGGTGAATCCCGTACCCCCGAAGAGTCCGGCCAGGATGTATCCTATTCCCAGGATAATGCCCCCGGCCATGGCCACTCTGCGGGGTCCGAACCGGGGCATCAGCCGTCCGGCCAGAACCATGACAACGGCGAACGTGGCCAGCCCGGCAGAAAAAACACCCTGGGTCTGGGCACCGGACCAGCCCGATGCTTTCAGAGGCTCCGTAAAAACAGACCAGGCATAGATAGCACCCAGACAAAGTTGGATAAGCACGGCACCGATCACAACAGTCCAACGGTTTTTCGATTTCGTCTCTGTCATCTGCTCTCCTTTTTCATGCGCGGCTGATACGAAAAACGTGCCAGAACCCCGTGATGTGTCTCTGACACGTTCATTTTTATGGATGATCGATTTGTTAGAAGGCGCCTACAATCCGTATTTATCGATGATCTCCTGTTTGGTCTTCCCCAGGATATCGTACTTCTTTCCGACCTTGATGAAAGCGTCCAGGGCTTTATCCAGGTGATGGATTTCGTGACCTGCCGAAATCTGCGTCCGTATGCGCGCTTGACCCTTGGCCACGACGGGGAAGAAAAAGCCGATGGCGTAGATGCCTTCATTGTACAGGTCTTTGGAAAAGTCCTGGGAGAGTTTGGCGTTGAACAGCATGACCGGCACGATGGGTGTATCGCCCTCCTTCAGGATAAAACCGGCCTCTTGGAGCCCCTTGCGCCAGTATTCGGAATTGGATTCCAATTTATCCCTGCGTTCCGTGCTCTTGGACAGGATGTCCATCACACGGAGGACGCCTGCGACCACGACCGGGGCGATAGTGTTGGAGAACAGATAGGGCCGAGCCTTCTGACGGCACATCTCGACGAGTTCGGCCTGTCCGGACACACAGCCACCGGAAGCCCCGCCCAAGGCCTTCCCAAATGTCGTGGTGATGACGTCGATCTTACCCACGACGCCGTATTTCTCATGCGTACCCCGTCCCGTCTTTCCGATGAAGCCGGAGGCGTGGGAATCGTCCACGAAGACCATGGCATCGTACTTCTCGCACAGGGCAACCATCTCGTCCAGCTTCGCCGTATCACCGTCCATCGAAAAGACACCGTCTGTGATGACCATCTTCAGGCGTTTGTCCTTGTGGAGCTCGAGCTTGCTCTCCAGGTGCTCCATGTTGGAGTGCTTAAAGGTGTCGTGCTCCGCACTGCAAAGCCGGATACCATCGATGATGGAAGCATGCACCAGCCGGTCGGAAATCATCACATCCTCACCCGTAAGAATCGCCTCGAATACGCCGGCATTGGCATCCATACACGACGGGAAAAGTATCGTGTCCTCTGTGCCCAGAAACTCGGATACTTTCCGCTCCAACTCTTTATGGATATCCTGGGTGCCACAGATAAACCGGACGGAAGACATTCCGTATCCCCGGCTATCCAGCCCTTCGTGGGCAGCCTTGACGACGTCCGGATGACTGGAAAGTCCCAGGTAGTTGTTGGCGCACATATTGATAACCTTTTTCAAGGACGATCCCGTCGGGAACTCTACCTCGATATCGGCTGCCTGGTTGGAGTGAATAAACCGTTCTTCTTTAAAAATGCCCGTTTTACGGATATCCTCCAATTGGTCTTGATACAATTTTTTAACTTTTTCGCTGAAAGCCATGAATCATCTCCTTATAAATACCGAATATCTGAATGCGTCCGGCCGAATCCAGCAGTGGGTTTACTTGGTAAACTCCTTTACCAGGGCGCATATTTTGTTGACCGTGTCGAACGCCTCAGGTGTCGCCTTATCGTCGGGTATGGTGATACTGTACTTGTTTTCCAGGAAACGTTTCAGCGAAACCATTGAGAAGGAATCCACGATACCTCCTGAGATCAGAGGTGTGTCGAGATCGATATCTTCATCCTCATCCTCAAGATACTCGTCCTTCACGTATTCCAGCACGACTTTTCCCATCTCATCCATTTTTTGTTCTCCTTCTTATTTATTTTTCGATACGTGTTTTCGCCTTTATGTATGTCCCATCTTAATCGTCTTCCAGTGTCGACGTGTCACCGATTTCTTCGCCCCACTCCCTGGCATGGAGCAGACGCCGCATGATCTTCCCGCTACGGGTTTTGGGAAGCTTGTCGATATACTCGATTTCCTGGGGCATGGCCAGGGGCGATAGCTTCTTACGAATAAAATTCATAATATCGAGTTCCAGGTCCTTACTCTCCTCGAAACCGGGTTTTAACGTAACGTAAGCCTTGACGACCTCCATGTTCACTTCATCAGGTTTGGAGACCACGGCAGACTCTGCCACGGCTTCATGCTCCAACAGGGCAGACTCCACTTCGAAGGGACTCACCAGGTGTCCACCGGTATTGATGACATCGTCGTCGCGGCCCACGAACCAGAAATAACCGTCCTTATCGATGCTGGATCGATCGCCGGGCAGGTACCAGCCCTTGACGAATTTGCTCTTGTACGTCTCCTCATTGTTCCAGTAAGTGCGCATCATGGCCGGCCATCCAGGCTTGAAGGCGATGAGACCAATCTTGCCGTACTCGGTGATGGGATCGTGTGTCTTTGGATCCACCACAGTTCCGACGATTCCCGGAAACGGTTTTCCCATGGAACCCGGCTTGACCTTCATGCCGGGATAGTTGGCGATCATAATCGAGCCCGTCTCTGTCTGCCAGTAATTGTCCTGAAATGCTTTCCCGAACACTTTTTCCGACCAGATGACGGCCTCGGCGTTCAGAGGTTCGCCCACGCTGGCCAGGTGGCGAAGGGAAGACAGGTCGTATTTTTTTACGACTTCATCGCCGGCCTTCATCAGAGACCGAATCGCCGTGGGAGCCGAATACCATACGGTCACCTTATTTTTTTGAATGAACGCATACCAATTCTCAGCCGAGAACCCCCTATCCAGCACACACTGGGTGATCCCCAGGGCCCAGGGACCGATGATGCCGTACGACGTTCCCGTCACCCATCCCGGATCGGCCGTACACCAATAAATATCGTCATCCTGAAGATCCAGCACCCATTTCGTCGTCAGGTACTGAGATATCAACGAATAGTGAACATGCTTCACACCCTTGGGCTGTCCTGTGGTACCCGATGTATAATGCAGCACGGATGGGGATTCGGCCCGGGTGGGAAATATCTCGAAATTATCGACCGGATCGGCTTCTTCCAGGCTAAAAGCCATCTCCTTGTCTTTCAGAGGTTTTTTCCCGTCATGATCGACGATGATAATATGTTCCATATAAGGCATCTGATCGATGATTTTACGTATTTTACCCACATGCTTTCTCTGGGTGATGATGGCGCGGGTCTTGGCATTTTCCAAACGGACGAAGAGCGACTCATCCCCGAAGGCCGAGAACAACGGCTGGGCAATAGCACCGATTTTAAGAATGCCCAAAAAGCTCAGGTACAGCTCGGGTATCTTATCCATAAAAAGACAAACGCGATCTTCATTCTGAATGTCCAGGCCCCTCAAGAATGCCCCAATGGTATTGCTGGCCCTTCGCACATCGTCGAATGTATACGTTTTGGGCTCGCCGACATGGCCTTCCCAGATGAGTGCCGTTTTGCCCCCTTTGCCCTTCTCACAGATCCTGTCGGAGCAATACCACCCGATATTGATGACATCGTCTTGTTTGTGTTCGAGTTCCTTTTCCGAAATAGACCAGTCGAAATTCTTTACTCGCTCATCATAAGATCCGATATTTGACATATTCCGTTTTCTCCTTTACTTCGTTTATGTCTCCAGTATGACGAAAGCCGCTGCCATGTCTCGACCATGGGAGATGGAAAGTTGAATGTTGGTGATGCCCTGTTTATCGACGGTTTCTTTGGCCTTGTTCTTCAGATGGAGCTCCGGCTGTCCCAGCGCGTTGTTCAAAATTTCCACATCCTTCCAGGCAAGACCGTCTCTCAATCCCGTACCCATGGCTTTTAGGAACGCTTCCTTGGCCGCAAACCGTCCCGCGAAATGCCGGGCCTGAATGCGTGTGTTGGCGCCCTTCCGACAGTACGCTATTTCTTTTTCCGAGAATACCGATTGGCAGAACCGGTCGCGGGATGTCTCCAACTGCTTCTTGATACGATCGACCTCGATGAGGTCAATACCCACTCCGCGGATCATAAAGCGCCCAAAAGGCCTAATCTTCTCATCATTTGAAAAATATAAAGAAAAACGAGTAAAAAATCAACGCTTGGTATTTAAGACAAGCGATAAGACCCGATTTGAAGCGCTTGACTTTTCCAGAAATGCACCTTATATTTTCAGGGTCTCATTGTATCTATCCGACGAAGGGATGTGCTTCACCGTATTCGCGCATCTGTTTTTCTGATAACACGAGTCGTTTCACGCATATCATGATCATTCGCGTATATCATCCTGTTCGTAAGATTCCCCCCTTTCATACAATCAGAGAGGAGCAAACATGGCAACGATGAAAGCACTGGTTAAGAAGAATCCGGAGCGTGGCATCTGGCTTGAAAAAGTTCCCGTACCCGAATACGGGAATAACGATCTCATGATAAAAGTAAAGAAGACGGCAATCTGTGGAACGGATCTTCATATCTATAAATGGGACGAATGGGCACATCGTACCATCAAAACACCCATGGTCATCGGTCACGAATTTGTGGGAGAAGTTGTAGCCACGGGCGACAACGTCTCACGATTCAAGGTCGGTGATCGCGTGTCTGGTGAAGGGCATATCGTGTGTGGTGTGTGCCGCAGTTGCCGTGGCGGCCGGCCCCATCTCTGCCTCAATACCGTGGGCGTCGGGGTTAATCGAAACGGATGTTTTGCCGAATACGTCGTCATCCCGGAGAACAACGGTATACATGTTCACCCCAGCATCCCATCGGAAATCGCCGCCTTCTTCGATCCGTACGGCAATGCCGTGCATACGGCACTCTCATTCGATCTTGTGGGCGAAGACGTACTCATCACGGGAGCCGGCCCCATCGGCATCATGGCCGTGGCCATTGCCAAACATGTCGGAGCCCGGCACATCGTGATCACGGATATCAACGACTACCGGTTGGATTTGGCGAAAAAAATGGGCGCTACACGGACCATCAACATCAAACTGTCAACCATTGAAGACACCATCAAAGAACTGGAAATGATCGGATTCGACGTGGGGATGGAGATGTCCGGCAGTCCCGATGCGTTCGCATCGATGCTGAAAAACATGTACCACGGAGGTCGCATTGCGTTGCTTGGCATTTTACCTCAAACGACGCAGATCAACTGGGACCTGGTGATATTCAAAGGCCTTTTCATGAAAGGCATCTACGGCCGCGAGATGTTCGAAACATGGTACAAGATGCAGGCCATGCTCCAGAGCGGTCTGGATATCTCCCCCGTATTGACCCATCGATTGGCTTTCGACGATTTTCAGAAGGGATTCGACGTCATGGAGTCGGGCCAATGCGGTAAAGTCGTGCTGGAACTCGACCGATAAGGTTGACCGTAAATGAGGGGTGGAACATGAAAATCATACAAGTAAAGAGTCCACGATGACATCGGGCAAGAGGAAACGAATCGGTGTACTCACGGGCGGCGGTGACTGTCCGGGACTGAACGCCGTCATCCGCGGGGTCGTCAAGGCAAGCATCAGCCAGCATTTTATGGAAGTCATCGGTATCGAAGACGGATACGAGGGCCTGATTCAGAAACGGGTCATTCCCATGACCTGGAAGACAGTGTCTGGCATCATGACCCAGGGCGGAACGATTCTGGGGACGTCCAACAAGGCCAACCCGTTCCACTGGCCCGTAAAAAACAAAGACGGGAAAACCAAATTTGTGGACATTTCCGACAATGTCGTCGAGTTCGTGAATGAACTGGGCCTGGATAACCTTGTCTGTATCGGTGGAGACGGTACCATGGCTATTGCCCAACAACTCAGCCAGAAGGGTATCCGTCTGGTCGGTGTTCCCAAGACCATCGATAACGATATCTGGGGTACGGATATCACCTTTGGCTTCGACTCGGCCATGAGTGCCGCCACCGAAGCCATCGACAAAATCCATTCCACGGCCATGTCTCATCACCGCGTGATGGTCATCGAGGTCATGGGGCGTTACGCCGGCTGGCTGGCCCTGGAATCGGGTATCGCCGGAGGAGGCGACGTGATTCTCCTTCCAGAGTTGCCCTATGATGTGGATAAAATTTGCGAAGTCGTACAGAAACGGAGTAAGGAGGGGCGCCGGTTCAGCATCATCGTCGTGGCCGAAGGCGCAAAGCCCAAGGGTGGTGAATTGGTGGTTCAGCGTGTGGTCAAGGAATCTACCGATCCCATCCGGCTGGGCGGCATCGGGAATCTTGTGGCCAAAGAAATCGAGGAGAAGACAGGGTTGGAAAGCAGGGTCACGATTCTTGGACATCTTCAACGAGGAGGTACGCCTACGGCATTTGACCGTATCCTGGCCACACGCTTCGGCGTCAAAGCGGCCGAGCTGTGTTACGACGGTGTCGGGGGCGTGATGGTGGCCGTCCGGGGCACGGATATCGTAGCCGTTCCCCTTGCCGACATCGCCGGCAAGACACGTACGGTCGAGCCCGACCATCCCCTGATTCTCGTGGCCGAGAAAGTGGGAACATGCATGGGTGTTTAAGCCCCCTCGATGAAATCTGACCTGACAACGAATGACGATACAAAAGCGTATTGCGCATCTAACGAAACGGAGAAAAAGACCATGATCGACATGTCATTGAACAGCGAGCAGACCCGGATTGTCGAAAAGACGCGGGATTTTGTCAACCGATGGGTGACTCCAAATCGTATGAAATACGACGAATCGTGTGAATTTCCATGGGATATCGTGAAGGCAGCCTACGAAGAAAAACTGATGAACGGCCCCATACCGAAAAAATTCGGCGGTAATGGACACAGCATCCTCGAAGGGAGCCTGGCCTCGGAGGAATTGGGTGCAGGCTGTATCGGTATCGGCATCTGCATCGATGCCAACACACTGGCATTAACGCCCCTTCTCCTATCTGGCAGCGACACACAACAGAAAAAATTCTTCGGCGAAATCGTGGAGAAAAAAGGCTTGGCAGCTTACTGTTTGACGGAGCCCAATGCCGGTTCCGATGTCGCCAGTATTCAGTCCACGGCCATAAAAAAAGGGCAGTCGTACATCTTAAACGGACATAAACGTTTTATCACCAACGGGGAAGTAGCCACGTTTCATACAGTATTCGCCCTCGTCGATCCCGAAAGGGGCGCCCGAAGCTTGACGTCTTTCATCGTGCCTGCCGACGCACCCGGCGTGGAAATCGTCTCCCGTCTTAAAAAAATGGGACAGAACGCATCGGTTCAGAACGAAATCAAGTATCACGATGTGGAAATTCCTGCTGAAAATTGTATCGGCGGAGAGGGCCGCGGGTTTATCATTGCCATGAAGACTTTTGACAGGACACGAACAGGCGTGGCAGCCTTGAGTGTGGGCGCCGCCCGGTCTGCCTACGAGATCGCCAAGGACTGGGCTAAAAACAGAATTCAATTCGGCAAACCCATCGCCGCCAATCAGGCCATCGCATTCATGCTGGCCGACATGGCCACCCTCATTGAATCGGCACGACTGCTGACCTGGAAAGCCGCCTGGGCCTACGATTCGGGCCTGAAGGAGGTCTCCTACCTATCAGCCATGTCCAAGATGTACGCCTCGGATATAGCCATGAAAGTGACCACCGACGCCGTACAGATCATGGGTGGCGATGGGTACTCCAAAGACTATCCTGTGGAGAAGATGATGAGGGATGTGAAGTTATGCCAGATCTACGAGGGAACCAATCAGGTGCAGCGGCTGGTAATTTCCAAGTCCATCTTAAAATGAAATCTGACTCGTGCAAGATTGTGATTAGGAATATCATGTATTCTTTTGGTATTTGAATACCACGAAGCCCATCATGAGGTCAAATGTTATTGATTATAATTGAATTGTACAGAAAAAGGATAATCGGAGGGCGAATTTCAACATCTGTTTTCGTCATATAAGGACATGACGATCGAAATTTTTAATGATGATAAAGCCTGAGCGGTTATATCTGTTCGGGCTTATTTCTTTTTTGGGATACGTTACAGTCGCAGAAACTTAGAACACCGACACATGAACGTACTTCTTTGGGTTCGCCTTGATGTCCGTGATGAGTGAATCCAAACCTGCTGTTGTCTTGAGGAGCCGATCGTACAGCTGGCGGTCGCCCAAGAGCTTCCCTACCGTGCCCTCCTGGTTTTCCATCCGCAGGGCCACTTGCTTGACCAGCAGAACGGTACTGTCCAACCGGTTCACGACATTCCCGAAACGATAGGCCGTCGAATCATCGTGGAGAGCCCGCGTCATGGCTTCCAGCCTCTCCACGGCCGTACGGAAATCCTGACGGTTTTCGGCCAAAATCGACTTGGCTTGACCGGTGGTTTCTTCCATGTTTTGAAGAACCCTGGAGAATCGATCCGAATCCATGAACGTGCGCAGGTGTTGAAAAACCGTATCCGTCCTGGCAATCATGTCGCCTGCGCGACGGATGAGAGCCATGGCGTCACCCCGCCCTTCACCGATGTATATCTTATCCGGGTCTGCGGGCAATCCGCTGGTGCCTGGGTCGATAACGATCTGCTTTCCCCCCATCAGCTCTTCCATTTCCACGGCCACTTTTAAATCGGTATACAGGGGTGCGTCGGCCCGTACCCATAGCCTCACCTCAGCATATCCTGAACCCAATTCGATGCGCTCGACCTCTCCCTGCTTCACGCCCCGAACAAGAACCGGATCGCCCTCTTCCAATCCTCCAACGTCCTCAAAACGAACGGAAAAAACGACACGCCGAAAAGTAAAGGCCTTTCCCTTACTCCAAACGATGCTTAAGATGAGGATCAACAGCGCGCACGTGACGACCAGTCCCACGATCACCTCGGTTTTACGTTCCTCGGTCATTTTTTTCTCTTCTTTACAGAATAACTGGTTACGGATTACACATAATAACTATTGCTTGGGCTCCTAGCGACCATTCACCGGTATCACGTCGGATTCTGGTAACTCTGGACTGGCGCTTTGGCAGGATCGCTGCAGTATCTCAGAACGTCATACGAACTTGAAAGTCAGATATCTACGACGTATAACGAATGGCACACATTCTCTGCGTGTTTTCGTACGCTTGAACGCCCTTAATGGGCATACAGCTTCTCTTGCATAGTAGATGCATGGCGGTGGCCTGAATCGGAACAGACATCGACTACTTACCGACGGCATCCATTTCCTCACTCGAAATCCCGGCCCAGATATTCTTTCAGTCCGAGGTTCTCTTGCTTCATTTTGTGACCCAGATGCTTCTCGAACTTCTTGGCCGATGGAAATCCGTAGATCTTCAAGAGCTGATTCATGGCAATCGTTTCGGCAATGACCGATATACTCTTTCCAGGATAAATAGGTAGCCGGACGAGAGGAATTTTTTCTCCCAGAATCTCGGTGGTTATTTCTTCCAAACCCAGACGTTCGTATTTTTCGGTTTCCTCCCATTCCACCAGCTCCAACTGAACCTCCACCCGCTTCTGCCTTCGAATACCCCGAATGCCGAACAAGGCCTGAATATCGATGATACCCAACCCGCGTATTTCCATGTGGTATTTCAGATTTTCATGCCCCAGTCCCATAAGAATGCCCCCAGTACGGCGAACAATCGTAACCACGTCGTCAACGATGAGACGATGACCCCGGGCCACCAAGTCCAGCGCAACTTCGCTCTTGCCGATGCCACTGCGTCCCGTTATTAAAACCCCGATACCGTAGACGTCCACCAGAGAACCGTGTACGACCGTCCTTGGAGCAAACTTTCCGTCCAGGTAATCACCCAAAAGCTGAGTGACCTTCGTCGTTGCAAACGGCGTTTGGAATAAACCGATGGCATGTTCTTCCGAGGACTGGACAAATTCGGGAGGGGCTTCGTTACCATCCGTGACGATGAAGCAAGGGATGTCAAACTTCATGACTTGCTCTATGGCACGCTGGCGTGCCGAGGGTTTCAATTTGTTCAGATAGGCAATCTCTGTATTTCCGCAAATCTGAACACGGCGGTAGCTAAATTTATCAACGAATCCCGCCAGTGCCAGACCGGGGCGATGAAGGTCTTTATGAGTAATTTCTTTCTGTAGACCTTTTTTCCCTGAGACAAGCTTGAGCTTCAGACTCTTCTTGTTGTCCGAAAACAGTGTTTTTACAGAAATCAAGCTGATGTTCACCTCAGGACTCAATGCTTCACGTTCCTCGTTATGTTATGACTCATTGCCCTCTGCGATCAATTGCTCACTAGGCATTTTCTCGTGCTCAAATCCTCGCCGTCTGTCCTTGTACTTTTTAAGCTGCCTCTCCAGCTTGTCCACGGCCCGGTCGATGGATTTCCTCATATCCTCGGAACGCTCGTGGGCCGACAACATGGTTCCGTATACGGAAATATTAATTTCTGCCATTCTGTCTTTCTTTTCCCAGCCCAGAACGATGTCTACATCGATGATGGGCTCGTAATATTTCTTCAAACGACGTACGGTTTTCTCCGTGTACTCCTTTAAATCATCCGATAATTTAAAACGACGAGATGTGATATTAATCCGCATGTGTCACTCCTCTTTTTCGTTAGTCTATCACAATCGCAGCGTTAACCTTTATGTGCATCCGGCCCTGGGATGCGCCCGCCGATAAACCTTTTTCAGACGATCCAGGGTCAAGTGTGTATACATTTGTGTGGTGGAAAGACTGGCATGTCCCAGAAGCTCCTTGACGGCGTTTAAATCGGCTCCACGATCCAACAGATGCGTGGCGAACGTATGCCGAAGCATGTGCGGGCTCAACTTCTTTTTTTCGGACACCTGCTGCAACCGTTTTTTAACGACAAGCTGAACACCACGGGGGGATATGCGCTTCCCACTGCGATTCAGGAACAGAGCCAGTTCTCCTGCTTTGGGGCGGAACTCAACCCGCCTGGTTACATACTGCTTGAGTACTTCGCCGATGTGCCGGCCCATGGGGAGCACGCGCTCCTTTCTTCCTTTCCCGAAAATTCGTACAGTACCCGATGTGAAATCGATATCGCTGACGTTGACGGTCACGAGTTCCGAAAGCCGCATGCCCGTCCCGTAAAAAAATTCGAGGATGGCTCGATCTCGAGTGCCTGTAGCCGAACGGGTCTCTATGGCATTCAGGGCATCCATCATTTCTTCTTCTCGAAGGAATTCGGGCAGATGCTTGTCCTGTTTCGGTGCATACAATGTAAGCGTGGGATCCGATGTGATGACTCCATTCCGAGACAAGTACCCGAAAAACGCTCTGAGTGAGGCCAGCTTCCTGGCCACACTTCGTTTGCTCATCCCATGCCGTACACGTGCTGCCAGGAATAGCCGTATGTCTTCTTTGGTCACATCTTCTACCGATAGCGATTCCGGTGTTCTCATTCTTTCAACGATGAATTCGATAAACTGTTCCAGGTCGGTCTGGTAGGCTCGAACGGTATGAGGAGAATAATGTTTTTGTGAGGCCAAGTATTCGACGAATGCCGTTAATGCTTCTTTCATGCGTGCGTTTCTCCACTCACCTCCTTCTTTTCATTCCGTACGGTGGCCTTGCACTGAGGACACTGGAGATAGTGTCCTTTGGCTTTACTGCTCTTCTCTTCCATATAGGGATGACGACATTGGGGACATTCCTTGGGGATAGGACGATACCAGGTCGCAAATCGACAGTTCGGGTAATTGGAACATCCAAAGAATGTCCTTCCCCGACGACTTTTACGCTCGACAATCTGCCCACCACACCCTTCTTGGGGACATGGTACGCCCGTGGACAACGGCTTGGTGAACTTGCAGTCGGGATAGTTGGAACAGGCCAGGAACCGGCCAAACCGGCCCACCTTTACCACCATACGGGCCCCGCAATCATCGCACACATGATCCGTTTCTACGGATTCTTCTTCCAACGGTTTGGTGTATCGACATTCCGGGTATCCTGTGCAGGCGATGAAGCGACCGTTCCTTCCCCATTTCACGACCAGCTCTCGTCCGCATTTCGGACAGCGCTCGTCCGTTTCTTCCAACAGGGACTCCTTGATTTCTTCCTTTCTTTCCATGGCGTGTTCTATAGATTCGCTGAAAGGGCCGTAGAAATCGTTGAGCACCTGGGGTCTGTTTTTTTCTCCCGATACGATCTGATCCAACTCTTCTTCCATGCGGGCTGTAAATCCCACGTTAAAAATATCCGGAAACTGTTTGATGAGGATGCGGTTGACGGCCATGCCCAGTTCGGTGGCCTGTAGACTGCGCCCGTCCTTTTCCACGTATTTCCGGTCTAGCAGGGTCGAGATGATCAGCGCATACGTCGACGGCCTCCCGATGCCCTTGTTGTCGAGTTCTTTCACTAGGCTGCTCTCGTTGTACCGGGGAGGCGGTATAGTAAAGTGCTGCTGGGGATGGAGAGCCACCAAGGTCAGAAGATCTTCCTTCTGAATATTTCGAGGGATCTTGATATCTTCCTCTTTTTCCTTGGCTATCGGATAGGCCTGCATGAATCCCCGAAATTGAACCACTGAGCCCGTTGTACGAAACAGATAATCGCCTGCTGTGACGTCTATGATCGTTTGCAGCAACCGGGCCGATCGCATCTGGCAGGCCACAAAACGGTTCCAGATAAGCTCGTAAAGCTTTCTCTGATTGGGGGTGAGATAGGATGAAACCGCCTTGGGCGGTCGGCGCATGGATGTGGGCCGGATGGCCTCGTGGGCGTCCTGGGCAGATTTTTTATTCTTATAAAAACGCGGTTTCGGGGGTACGTAATCCAGTCCAAAATTATCGGCGATGTACTGCCGTACGTCCTCTACGGCAGAGCCGGCAATACGTGTGGAATCGGTACGCATGTACGTGATGAGCCCCACCCTACCCTCGGGCAAGTCCACGCCTTCGTACAGTTGCTGAGCCACGGCCATGATCTGTTTCGTAGTCATACCCAGACGGCGGGCCCCGTCCTGTTGCATCGTACTCGTCGTGTATGGGGGATACGGGTGTCTTTCCACCTCTTTTGTTTTTACATCCGAAACGGCGAAATCCAAAGATTCTAAAGCAGAAACATGATTTTTCGCGGTCGTCTCGTCGGGAATCAGGAAATCTTTGCCGCTGATCTTTATCAAACGGGAATAAAAAACCTCCTGTTCTTTCGTCCGCAGTTCGGCTTCCACGCTCCAGTATTCTTCGGACACGAACCCGGTAATCTCATCTTCTCTCTCGCACACAAGCCGAAGAGCCACCGATTGAACCCGCCCAGCGGACAATCCTCTGAAAACTGTTTTCCAGAGAAATGGGCTGACCTGATAACCCACGAGTCGATCCATCACTCTCCGGGCTTTCTGCGCTTCCACTTTGTCCTGATCGATGGGAAGGGGATGCTGAATGGCTTCCTGGATTGCTTTCTCAGTAATCTCGTGGAAAAGAACCCGGTGAATATTATCGTTGGCACTTCGAATTTCATTGGCAAGGTGGTAGGCGATGGCTTCCCCCTCGCGATCGGGATCTGTGGCGATAAAAACCTGATCTGATGCGCTCGAGAGTTTCTTGAGTTCTTTTAGGACTTTCCCCCTTCCTCGGATGGTGATATATTCGGGCTCAAACCCATTCTCCACATCCACGCCCAGTCGGTTTTTAGGAAGATTCTTTACATGACCCACGGAGGCCTTGACGATATAATCTTTGCCTAAGAAACGGTTGATGGTTTTCGACTTTGCATCTGATTCAACGATGACGAGGGACTTCGGCATACAACAATCTCCGCTACTGACGCATTACGCCTGCCTTCCATGACAGTGCTTGAATTTCTTTCCGCTACCACAAGGACAGGGTTCGTTCCTTCCTACCTTTTTCTCGACCTTGATGGGCTGACGCTTTCCTACCCGAGGGGGACCTGCTTCATCCGTCTGTTCAGGCTGTCCAGCAAATCCCATACCAACGGCCTCTTCGTGCACCGTAGCCATCTCCACGGGCTCTCTTCGGCGGGCTCTCCACGCATCGGGCGCTTCTGCTTGAATCTGAGCTTTAAACACAATTTCCAGTATCTCCTCGTTGGTACGCCCCAGCATGTCGGCAAACGTTCGGAATCCTTCCTGTTTGTACTCGATCAGAGGATCTTTCTGCCCGTACGCCCGCAGGCCGATGCCCTCTTTAAGCTGATCCATTTCGTAGAGATGTTCCTTCCAGCGCTCGTCGATGGTCTTGAGGGTGGCAAAACGCTCCAATTGAGCCATCAGCTCCTCACCCAGCACCTGTCGTTTTCGCTCGTAGGCTGATTTGGCCGCCTCTGTTAACTGTTGGTTGAGTTCATCGGCTTTGACGGTCGCCCGTTCTTCTTCCGATAAGGGTAGAGGCAAGAGCATCGTGCGGAGCAGATCCTCTCCGAGTCCGTCCCAATCGAATCCTTCGCCATACTCGCCCTGTTGGGCGTATCTGTCAACCGTATCGGCTATAAAATCCTCGATCATCTCCAGGATGTCTTCCTGGAGGTTCTCTCCTTCCAGGGCACGTCTGCGCCGTGTATAGACAACCTCCCGCTGCTTGTTCATCACATCGTCGTATTCCAGAAGGTGCTTCCGAATCTCAAAATTTCGCATCTCCACGCGTTTCTGGGCGCGTTCGATGGATTTCGTAATCATCGGATGGGTGATCACCTCACCCTCCTCCACACCCATGCGGTCCATCACGCCGGCAATCCGCTCGGAACCAAACAGACGCATCAGATCATCCTCCAAGGACAGGTAAAACCGGGAAGAACCCGGATCGCCCTGTCTTCCGGAGCGCCCCCGCAACTGACGATCGATACGCCGGGCTTCGTGTCGTTCCGTACCCAGTATGTGGAGACCGCCCTCGGCATAGTCCCGGGCCTTTATATGGACGATCTTATCATGGCCGAATCGGGTGTCCGTCGGTCCCCCGATTTTCTTCGGGACGATGACGATCTCGCCTCCCTCCGGACCTCTGTCTCCCATTAGAATATCCCACTTCTCCTTCTCGGAGGAGAGTATTCGCGTGGTACCGCCCTCTTCTCGAATAGCATCGTTGAATCGGTCGATTTCCGCCGTGGGCGCCTCATGAATCAGGACTTTCCGGCCCCGATTTGACAATGATACGGCTTCCTCGGCCATCTCGGTGATGTTCTCATCGGGAAAACGTATGACACCCGCTCCCAGTTTGATATCCGTGCCCCGGCCGGCCATATTCGTGGCGATGGTAACCATGCCCGGCTCGCCGGCCCGGGCCACAATTTCAGCCTCGTGCTGGTGGTGTTTGGCGTTGAGGACCGATTGTCGAATGCCCCTTCTTCTAAGCATGCGGGAGAGGGTTTCCGACACTTCTACTGAGATCGTTCCCACCAGTACCGGCAGTCCGGCTTCATGGCATCCGGCGATCTCATCGATGATGGCGTTGTATTTCTCCCTGCGGGTACGGTAAACCACATCGTCGTTATCGGCCCGACGGACGGGTTCGTTCGTGGGAATAACGACCACATCGAGCTTGTAAATTTGCCAAAACTCGCCGGCCTCGGTCTCTGCCGTTCCGGTCATCCCGGCCAACTTGGAATACAGGCGGAAAAAGTTCTGGAGCGTGATGGTGGCAAGGGTTTGCGTCTCGCGCTCGATGGTCACATTTTCCTTGGCCTCCAAGGCCTGGTGAAGACCATCGGAGTAGCGCCGACCCGGCATCAGCCTTCCGGTGAATTCGTCCACGATCATGACCTTGCCGTCTTCGGTGACCACGTACTCGACGTCTTTCTCGAACAGGGAGTAAGCCCTGAGGAGCTGACTGATGTTGTGCAGGCGTTCGCTCTTCTCGGCGTAATCGCTCTGGAGTTCTTCCTTCATCCGCTCCTGCGTGGAGGCGGCCAGACTCTCATTCCCCTCGATCTGGGAAAGTTTTGTGGCCAGGTCCGGCAGGATAAACATTTCAGGATTATTCGGAGACAGGGTTTCACGGCCCTTCTCTGTCAGATCGATGGTATGGGCCTTCTCCTCGATGGAGAAGTATAAATCCTCGTCCAGTTCATGAAGCTTCATGAACT
>Ga0180438_10002870_pt1 | contig 27080 bp, 33 predicted proteins | sample SS_ome_12_FD_132455 | JGI IMG/M metagenome (GOLD analysis project Ga0180438, IMG submission 132455) | Hypersaline lake sediment archaeal communities from the Salton Sea, California, USA - SS_3_D_2 metaG | ecosystem: Environmental > Aquatic > Non-marine Saline and Alkaline > Hypersaline >... | reverse complement strand
CTCCGCGCGCTGGACGACGGCGACGATCACGCCTTCGTAGTAGTGGCCGGCGCCGCGCGGGCTGTCAGGGAAGTCGAAGGAGCGCACGTAGTCGCCCACGGTGATCGTGGTGTCGGGGCTCGCGTTCTGGCTGTCGTCGGTGGTCGGGTTGGTCATGGTGGTCTCCGGGTTGGGTGGTGTCAGGTTCTACAGGTTGACGTCGACGCCGCGGCGCTGGGCTGCGCGAACGATCCGGCGAAGCCGGCGCTCCTCTGCCGCGGCCATGGCGTCCAGTTCAGGGTTGGGGCGAAGGGTGCCGTCGTCCAGGTAGTCCGCGGTCAGGCGCGACAGCTCGCGGTCATACTCTGCGTGAAGGGCGCGCTCGCCGTCGGTCACGTCGTCGCGGGTCGCCAGCGCGGCCATGCGACGAAGGAAGCCGATCCGGCGCGCGATCCGCTGGGCCGTGGTCCGCTGGGGGGCCGGGGTGGTTGGGGCGCTGGTCAGGGTGGGGGTGGGGCTGGTCGGGTTCACTGTGGCCTCCGTGGACCCTGAAAGTACCCTCACCGGGTACTAATGGTCAAGGGCCTGTCAACCCTGATCAGCCGAAAATGATCAGAGCCCCGTCGATCCTGGGGGGAAGCGGATCGACGGGGCTATGATCGCGGGTGTCGTTCTGGTTGATCAGTCCAGACGGTCGAACAGGTACAGGGCGTCGGCGCAAAGCCGATCCAGGCCGTCCTTCCCGTGGTAGCCCTGGCCCCGTGGCCCGGCGTGGCGTTCGACCACCCGGCGCCAGCCGGGGGGCTGCCCGGCGAGCTGGTACGGCTGGGCCGTGTACGTGCTGATCAGACGTCCGGCTTCGATCACGAGCTGGCGCCGGCCGTCCTGGCTGGTGACGGTGACACGGCCAGGCGAGCAGGCGACACCGTGGCCCTGTTCCTTCGTCGCCAGGATCAGGCGCTCGAACACGCCGGCCAGGTCGTCGTCCGTGTCCTTCGGCTTCACGTCGTCCACCGGGCCGACGTTGCGAGCGTCCAGGGCGTCCAGCACGGACTGACGGGGGCGTGCCTTGTCGGCCTCGAGCTGGCGTAGCTCGCCCACCAGGTCGTCCAGTTCGCCGGCCTTGATCGCCTTGACCAGCTTCGACGCCTTCAGCTTGATCACTTCGCCGGCTGACGGCCAGGCCACTACTCGTCTCCGTCGGTGTCGGCGTCGGCCTCGAAGGGCTCGAACACGTGGCCGATCTCGCTGGCGCGATCCTCGATCGCGTCGACAGCGCCGGCCCGGCCCTTCCCCATGGACTCGCCGGCGTGCAGTTCGTCCAGCTCGTCGTCGTAGGCCCCGGTCGCCAGCGCGTCCTTCAGCTTCCCGATCGACAGCTTCAGGAGCCCGGCCACGTCCACGGCTTCCGTGGGCGCGTCGGCCTTCCCCGGCAGGTTGCCACCCTTCGACACGGTGACACGCCAGTACCGCTCGCTGACCTGGTACTCGGCGCCGGCTTCGTCCGCGGCGTCGATCTGGCGCTTCACTTCGTCCGCGATCACGCCGGCCTTGTCGTCGGTGGCGACGATCTGGCCGTCCACGCGCAGCATGTAGCGGCCGTCACTCGTCGGCCCGTGTTCGATCTGGATCATGGTGTCCCCCTTCCTGGGTGTCGGTGTCGGTGTCGGGATCATAGGCTATCGCGCGGAGCTGGTCAGGGGAAAGATCCGCCAGCTCTGCGATCGGTACACCCGTCACAATGGCCGGTCCGTCGGCCTGGACGACCGTGTTCTGTTGGACGGCCACGGCCGGGCGCCTGGCGTACTCGTCGGGGTGGCGACACTCCAGCAAGCGGAAAGCGGCCTGCCAGCTGCCGTCGCGGATCGCCTGGTTGATCGTCGCCAGGGCTGACGCCTGACAGTCGGCGTCGGCCCTTTCCACGGCGTCGGCTAACTCTCGAAAAACGGAGCGACGGCCGGCCGCCTGGTGGTCCCTGCCCTGGGCCAGCCAGGCGTACAGGGTGGGGGCGCCCACCCCGGCCCTGGCCGCTGCCGCCTGGCGCGTCATACCCAGGCGCAGATCGTCGGCCACCTGGGCGACGATCGCCCGGTTCAGCTTCGACGGCCTGCCAGGTCGACGCCGGGGGGCGTACTTCCGGCCCAGCGCGTGATCGATCCGACGGTCCAGATCCTCGTCGGCCGTGTCGTACCTGGCGGCGTCACGAGCTGCGCGGATCAGCTCCACGCTGGCCCTGGTCGCGCCGGCGTAGTTCTGCGCCAGGAGCGCGGCGCCTGCCGTCTGGTGCAGCCGTTCGACGGCGGACCCTTCGAGCCTGACGACGCTGGTGGCGTCCGTCACCAGCTCGCGGTACTCGTCAGCGATCGCCGCCAGGTCGCCCCGGATCGTCGGGGCCGTGGCCTTCACGTGCTTCCCCGTGTGTGGGCCTTCCCTGATCGTGAAGCCCTGGGCGAACTGTTCCCCGATCTCTGCGTCCGTCGCGCCCCCCAGGATCAGCTGGCGGATCAGTTCCCGCCGTTGGGATCGCTTCAGTCGACGCTGGGCCACGTCAGCCCCCCAGGTGGCCGGCTACCTCGAGCCCGGCTGGTGTCAGCTCCAGGTCGCCGGTGGTGTCGTCCACCTGGGCCAGCTCCAGGGCTGCCAGGGCTTCGACGGTGGCCTTCCTGATCTTCAGCTCGAAGGCGCGCGCCGGCGACACCGTGCCGCGCTCCTGGTCCAGCTGGAGCAGCACGCGGCGCTGGTCACGGTCCAGCCGTTCCGCCAGTCGGTCAGCTGTCACCTGGCGTCCCCCACCTTCGCCGGGTCGAAGCCAGGGACCAGGACCAGGCCCAGGCACACGTCCAGGCAGTGATCCGGGTCGGCCTGGTAGTCGAACCCGTACAGCTCGCCGTACAGCTCCAGGGCTTCGTCGGCGCCGGCCTGTGTCCCCTTCCCCCACAGGCCGTCGACCGCGTACCCGTACAGGCCCAGGCGTCGAAGGTGGGACTGGACGGCCTTGATCCGTTCGTCCTGCCGTTCCGACTGGTCGACCAGGCCCGGCGCGTACTCCGCGGCCCGCTCGAGGAGGTAGTTCTGAAGGTCGCGCCAGGGGAAGGCCGGGCCGGGATCGATCTTCCGGTGGGGGGTGACGTGCTCGTGGCCGACCACGTTTTCGATCAGGATTCTGTGGGCGTACACCCACTGCCACACCTGCCAGCTGATCGCCTCGATCTGTTCGCGGGTGTACGTGGTCCACAGGCTCGCCTGGTAGTCGGGCCGGTGGTCGGGGAAGGCCGCGGCCGGCTGCCTGGTGATCACGGCCCAGGGCTGCCCGTCGCCGCCCACCCACGTCCGATACCAGGTCAGAAACGGGTGGGGCTGGCGCTCCTGGGGATCGTGGGGCTTGTCCCGCTTCAGGTCGAACACGGCGGCCGGCGCGTCGTCGCTGGGGAACGACCCGTCACAGACACCGAAGGACACGATCTCCACGCCATAGGCGGCGTGATTCATATTCGAGCGCCCGGCCCACTGGCCGTACCCGGCGTGGATCGCGCGGTCCGTGTCCGGCACGTGACGGTGAAGGACGCCGTCGCGGTCCAGGGTGAAGTGGACGGACAGGCCGCGGTCCTCGAGCGTGCCCTTGCAGTTTTCCCACGTGTACCCAGCGGAGTAGTGGAGCACGATCGCCCACGGTGGCGACGGCCAGCCGGTGTACCAACGAAGCCGGGGCTGGCCCTGATCGTTGACGTAGTTCTGCGCGATCGGATCGTCGCTGATCCCGTGTGGTGCTGGCATGGTGGCTCCTTCAGAGTGTCGATCGTAGTCTGTCTCGGATCAGCTGCTCCACGGCCTCGATCGTGGTGTCGAAGTAGGCCGCGATCTCCGTCATGGACTGGCCGCCCAGGAAGGCGGCGATCGCGTCGGCCCGGCGCTGTTCTGCTTCGCGGATCAGCCTGTCGTAGTGACGGCGCGCGCTGCCCTTCAGCTGGGACGGGTCCAGCTCGTCGGGTGGTGGTGGCAGCTCGAAGCGGACCACCAGCGATCCCGGCTTCACTTCGATCATGGCGCGAGCACGGCCACGCTGATCGCCCAGGTGGTGAAGGCGAACGCGGCCACGGTGACGGCCAGGGCAGCGCCAGCCCCCAGGGTGGTGATCAGGATCTCGCTGACGGTCACGGGCCGGGTGTCGGTGTCGTTCACGGTGGTCTCCGGTGCTGGTTGCCCTTCGACGGTAGCTGCCTGGGCGCGTGGTGGTCAAGGCGCCTCCGTCATGGGGGACGCCCCACCCAGGACGCGGAAGGCCAGGGATCGGGCGATCTGGACCGTGACCGCGGCCCGGTCCCCAGGGGTGACGGCCGTGGACAGGCGCCGGGGGTGTCGTAGCTCTGCCGGCCAGGCGATCCCGTCGTCCACGTGGAGCACCAGGACGCCCCACTTCCGGGGCAGCCCGTCCAGCTCCAGCTGGCCCAGGCGTTCCTTCAGGTACTCGCTGGATAGGCACCGGCCGGGCTCCAGGCCCAGGGCGTCGACCGTGCCGGCCAGGTAGCAGTGGGTCGCCTGCGCTTCGTACTTCAGGAGCTTCCCGGCGCGCAGATCGCCCAACAGGTCCGATCTGGTGCGCTTGACCTCACACACGGCCAGCCGTGGGGGTGGGGGTCGCTTCCCGCGACGTGTGGCGAGCTGCGCCAGGTGGGCCTGGTGCTGGGGGCTGGTCAGGGCCACCACGTCCAGCACCGATCCCCCCTGGCCGTCGGCCTGGGCGATCTGTTGCTCCAGCGACAGCTGGGACCACTGCACCCGATCAGCGGTCAGCGAGTACCCACCCAGCTCCCAGGCCACCACGTCGGCCCACCTGATCCGGCGTATGAACCAGGCGGCGACGGCCCGGCACAGATCCCGGTGGGTGGGCTCCTGCGTGCTGGCGGGTGTTCCGGTCACGCCTTCGGCTGGTCCTGGGCCTGGCGCCAGCGGGCCTCTGCCTGCCGGTACTGGTCCGGCGTGATCTCCGGATCGTCGTCCACCACCACGGACGCGGACCGCCTGGCGTCCGCGATCACTTCCGTCTGTTCCCCGATCGGGCGTCCGGCGCCCCCGGCCTTCCGTTCGAGCCCTTCGAGCCACGCGACCACTTCGAGCAGCGACCGGGCAGCGTCCCCCACGGTGTCGGCCTGGACCTTGACGTCCATGACGACGCGCCGGCGTGGCATGGGGGTCGGGGTGGGGGTCGGGGTGGTTTTCTGCTTCGCCATGATCAGCTCCCTGTGGGGGTGTTCCCCTTCGTATCTGGTCCGTCGGGATCGGGCTTTCCGGTGGCTGTCCACTCGCGCAGGGGTTGGATCGCTTCCGGATCTCCGATCATCTTCGACGCCACCAGGCCGTCGGCTTCGAGCTGTTCGAGCAGGCGGATCGCCTGACTGGTCGGCAGCTCCACGGCGCAGGCGGCCAGGGTGTCGGTCAGCGGCCCCAGCTTGTCCAGCCAGGCCACCAGCTCGCGGCGTGGTGTGCCGTCGGCCAGGTGAAGCGACCGGGGCCGCGTCGTCACTGCTCCAGCTCCACGCCCAGGTGACGAGCGATCACCGTCACGGCGTCAGCGCACAGGGACAGCTGATCGCGCACGTCCTGAAGCGCCTGGCGCAGCTCGTCGGGTGGCTTCACGACCGGCGTCTGCCCTGGGGGTGGGACAACCGGCGCCGGATCCCTGTCCGGCTTCGCCGCGGGCTTCGAGCTGGCGGCGTCCGACACGCCCGGCGCCAGGTCGGGGTGGTAGTACCTGGTCCCGCGCGCCCGGCCTGTCCTGACGATCCGGCCCTTGTCCGCGATCATGCTCACCACGGGCCGGAAGCGGGACACGTCCAGGCCGTACCACTTCACGATCGCGGCGCCTGCCATGCCGTCGGGTTCGCCGGCGAGCAGCTGGGGAACGTGGCGCTCGAGCAGCCAGGACGATCCGGGCCTGGTCGGGATCGGGCGCCTGGTGTGGTTGTCGACGTAGCCGAACGACGCCAGCTGCTCCAGGGCTTCGTTGACTGGCTGGGGGTTTCCCGCGGACAGCTTCGTCGCCAGGTAGTCCGGCGTCCTGGCGCCCCGGTGCTTCACCAGCTCCAGCATGATCGCCACCTGGAGCGCGCCGGCGTCCGGCCATTCAGTCCCGATCGTCATGGTCGCCCCCGTCGATCACCACCAGGCCGTGATGCCTGGTGCGCTGGGTGTCGTCGGCGTCCTGCTCGTCGGCCAGGATCGCCGCGCAGCTGTGGCACAGATCCTCGTCGTCGCAGGCTGCCAGGCTGGCCCGGTCGCCACAGGTCACGCACCTGGGCCGATCGTCGTCGCCTGCTTCGACCCCCGACGGCGCGCGTGCTGGGCTGTACCTTGCAGGATTGCCGGCCGCCGTCGGGGGGGTGTCGCCCAGCTCGTGACGGTCGACCAGGCGAAGGGGTGGCGCGTCCACGCCGTCGATCGGGCCGGGGTGGTCGAACAGCCCCAGGGCTTCCTGGTATTCGTAGGCCAGGTCGCTGATCTCGTCAGGGTGTTGGGACAGCGCCCACCTGATCCCCTCGCAGAGCCCGATCGCGCGTTCGCTGGCGGCCTCGAGCGTGGCGTGGCCCTGATCGCCCTGGTTGTCGATATGAAGGCCGGCCACTTCGATCGACACGATCCGGAAGGTCACGCCGTCGGGGCCTAGCTCCTCGATCAGCTCCAGCCGATCGCCGCGTCCGGTCACGCCGCCGTGGCTGGTGGTCGTCACTCCAGCGCCCCCGGCCCAGGTTCGATCCCGGCTTCCTTCGCCCAGGCGGTCCAGCGCCGGCGCGTCACGTCGCAGTAATGGGGGGACAGCTCCATTCCGTACCAGGTCCGGCCGGCCTGGGCCGCGGCGATCAGGGTCGGCCCCGACCCGGCAAAGGGATCGTGTACCCGCTCGCACAGGTCGGTCACGGTCAGGATCGTGTGTAGCAGATCGACCGGCTTTTCCGTGGCGTGGAGCCTGTTCCCCGTGCGCTTCGCCTTCAGGAGCAGGCCGGCCGCGTCCACGTCCAGCACGTTCCCCTGGGCCTTCGACGGGTCGAACGGCGATCGGACGTTGATCGCGGCCATGATCAGCTCGTGCTGGTGGCGCCAGCCGACCCCCATGCCCGGCGTCCCCTTGTCCCACACGATCATGTTTCGGACGCCGTACCCGGCCTCCTCCACCACGTCGAACAGGTTGATCCACATACGCCAGTCGGTGAACACGTACACCACCCCGGCCGGCGTCAGGCCCAGGACACGGCGCATCAGGGCTTGATAGCCACGGGTGGACAGGGTGTCCCTGGCGATCATTTCGTCGCCGCGGGTGCCGACTGATCCGGCTGCCTTCCCGCTTTCCTGAAAGCCCCCCGAACAGTACGGCGGATCGGTCAGGCACACGTCCGGCGCCTGGCCGTCGAACAGGCGATCCTGGGTGTCGGCGTCCGTGCTGTCGCCACAGATCAGCCGGTGATCGCCCAGCTGGTACAGCTCGCCGCGCTTCGACGCCGGGGTGTCGGGCAGCTCGCCGGGGCCAGGGTCGGGGACGGTCGACGGGTCCGTGGCTGGCTGCCGGAAGCGTCGAAGGTGTCGGCGCACGTCGGACACGGGGAAGCCGTGGAAGCCGACCCGCTGGCCCGCTTCGCGGCGATCCTCGATCCGCTTCAGCACGCCGCCCAGCACGGCCGATCGGTACTTCCGGCCTTCGGTGGCGTGGTTCAGGGCCAGGGCCAGGGCTTCCTGTTCGTCCCAGGGGCCTGTCCGGAAGCGCACGGGGACCAGGCCGGGCTCTGGACAGCCGTCAGGACACCAGGCCGGGTCGTCGCGTAGCAGCTCGAGCGCGGCCTGGTGCGTCCCGTGACCACCGATCAGCCGACAGCTGGGCCAGTGGGCCACCAGCACGTCCCCCCAGCCGTTCAGCTTCAGGGACTCGCGGATCTCCGCGATCTGTTCCGGTGGGTGTTCGACCGGGTTTTCAGCCCACGGGTGCAGCTTCGTCGCAGGCCACCAGGTCGCAGGGTGATCCGTCGTCGGTGCTTCGTCGGTCATGGTGTGGGCTCCTGATCAGAACGGTACGCCGTCGGGGTAGCTGGGATCGCTGAACGGGCAGGCCGGCAGGTGCCAGCCCCCCGGATCGTCCAGTTCGCCCTGGCAGGGGCAGGCCCAGGCTGGCAGGGCTTCGACCATGGCGCGGACGAACGACAGCCGGGCCACGCCGCCCAGGTGGACCACAGGCGACAGCCGCGAGCTGTGGACGAAGGCGAGCGCAGATCGCACGGCGCGATCGTGCCACGTGCTCCACGGGCGAGCCCGCCGTTTCACGGGGCCGGGGCGTCGTCGCCGGCTTCAGGGGGCAGCACCGGATCGGCTTCGCCTTCCTGAAGGGCGTCGTCGTCGCCCCAGGTGTCCCCGTCGTCGCTGTCGTCGCCGTCGTCGCTGCCGTCGAACAGCGACCCCTGACGCTCGTCGGCTTCCATCGCCCGCTCCTCCACCACGTCGCCGGTGTCGGTGCGAACGTAGCGGATCAGGTTGGCCGTGTGGTTGCCCCACTTTTCGACCACCACGGGCCGGGGCTCCTCTCCGTCAGCGACGGACGTGCGCAGCTTCGAGGCTTCCGCCTTCAGGCCGTCGATCTCGCCCTTCAGCTCTGCCATGACCTCGCGCCGGTTGGCTTCCCGCTCCTCGATCAGCACGCCCAGCTGGGCCAGCTCCTGACCGCGATCGGCCTGCTCCTGCGTGGTCAGCTTGACGGGCAGCTCCTGGGTGTCACTCGCAAACAGCTCGAACGTGCCGTCGGTGTCGTCGCTTCCGACGGTGGTCGGGTCCGTGGTCATGGTGGTCTCCTGGTTGGGAACGTCGCCGGCGAACCCGGCGATCGTGTTGGGTGGCTGGGCGCATGGTAGCCGGTGGCCCAGCACGTGTCCATCCCAGGAAGCGGAACGGCCACCCCTGCGCCCACTACTCGCAGGGGTGGCCGTCGTCGCAGCATGGACAGGGCGCCATAGCGCCGCGGGGCAAACTACCAGATCAGCGTCCGGCACGCCAGCGGCGCCACCTGATCCGGTCCTGCCTGTCACGTTCGCGCTGCTCCACACGGCGCTGGCCGTCGGCGTAGGCCGTGGCCTGCTCGCGCAGCTGGTCGATCCGCTGGGACAGGCGCAGCTCGATCAGGCAGCGGCCGATCCTGGGATCGGCTGGCAGGTTGTACCAGGCCTGGCAGCGCGCGCAGCTGTCGACGTGGGCGGACCAGGCGTCGATCGTCAGTTCCTTCAGCTGGGCGGGTGTCCTCACCTGGCCCCCCCGTCGCCGTCGGTGTCGGTGTCGCTGTCGTCGCCGTCGTCCGGTGGGGGGTCGGGATCGGTCATGGACAGGAAGGCCGCCCACGGGGCGCCTGGGTGGCTGTCTGGTAGCACCAGCCACGCGGCGATCAGGTTCAGGGCCTCGATCAGCCGGGCCGGATCGGTGGTGGGCGTCCTGGCCGTCGACACGTCGAACAGGTCGTCCAGGTCCACGCCGTCGGCCGCTGCCGCGTTCAGGCACAGGGACAGGGCCGTGACCGCGCAGACGTGGGGGGACGGGCGCGAGCTGGCGAGCAGGCGAGCCCACAGGGGCGTCAGGTCCGCGAACGCCGACACGCCGGACTGACACCCGGCCATGCCTTCGAGCCTTTCGATCACTTCCGTCCAGGCGTCGGCCTGGTCGTCGCCGTCGCAGTCGTCGCAGTCGTTGTCCTGGGGGCTGTTTTCGGCTGGTTCTGCGCCTTCGTCCGTTCCTGGTGGGCCATCGCAGTCCCCGTCGTCGTCGCCGTCGCAGTCGTCGTCGCAGTCGTCGTCGCAGTCGTCGTCGCCGGCCTGGAGCGCCGGGCAGCTCGCGGGATCGCCGTCGCAGCTGTCGCAGATCGTCGCGCGAGGGTCCAGGCTGGCGTGGTACTGCTCGCAGGCTTCGATCAGCTCGTCGCCACAGGGGGCGCACACGTCCGGATCGATCTCGCTGACGTACCGGGATCGCTTCCCGTCTGCGTGCCAGGGCTGCACGTAGTAGTCGCCGCCCAACAGCTGCACCACCTGGCGCATGGGCTGGCGGCAGCGTTCGCACGTCAGGCGCAGGCCGTCCACCGTCGGCCCGTCGTCCATGCCCCCGTCGTTGTCGACGTTCGCCTGTGGCGTCCGTGGGGCGTCCTGGGCGTCGTCCTGGGGGTCGGAAGCTGCCAGGCGCTCGTCGGCCGCGTCAGGGGACGACACGGGGGCGTCCTGGTCGGCCGTCGCCGGGGCCTGCTCGAGCTGGTCCTGGTCGTCCTGCTCCTCGACAGGGGGGCGCCACTTCGACAGCCACCGGCGCCACCGGATTTTCTGGCCGGTCGGGGCCTTGTCGTCACGGCCGCGGCTGGGACGGTCCCAGCTGCCACCCTTCGTCTGGTGCTCGTCGGTGAAGTTGGACGCCTTCAGGCTCGATCCGTTTTCCACGTCGGCCAGGGTGTACGTGATCACGGCTTTGTACCCGCGGCGCTTCGCTTCCCGGCAGGCGGCCCCGTACAGCTTCGACGCCGCGTTCCTGCGCTGGCTGCGCGATCCCCAGGTACAGACGCGGGTGATCTCCAGCGTGTAGGGCTCCTGGGCCTGAAGGTGACGGGACACGGGGCGGCCGACGACGGCCACGCCCACCCGCTTCCGACCGTTGTACACGGCGATCCCGTACTTCCACCCCTGGGGCGCCCGGTGGTGTCGGTGGTGCTTCGTCACGTCCGCGAACACGTCCGTCTGCCAGCCACGGACGCCGGGGCCGGGGTTGACGATCTCCAGCTTCCACAGGGCCAGGCTGTCGCCTTCGTCATGGTCAAGGTGGTGTGCCTGCTCGCCTGTACAGCGGTTGTACGTGTCCACGTCGCGCTCGCCGGCGTAGTCGTCCCAGCCGTACAGCTGCACGTGGTCCAGCGCGTCCTGGCAGCACGGCAGCCAGTCGACCATGGTGTCGCCGTCGGGGCTGATCAGGCCGTCCAGCTCGATCTCGGTGTCGCAGTACGGGCAGCGCGGGTCGGCGTCGAACAGGTCCAGCTGGTCGCTGTCGGTGTCGGTGTCGTCGGCCGGGGCGCGCTCGCCGTCGGTGTCGGGATCGTCGTCGCCGTCGTCCTGCTCGAAGGCCTGGGCCAGCTTCGCGGCCTGATCGGTGTACCAGCTGATCAGGTGGGCGGCCCGGTTGTCCACGGTGTTCCGCTCGCCGGCCTTCCTGGCGTCCATGCGCGCGGCGTAGTCCCAGGCCATGCTGTCGATCGACTGGACGCGGCCGGGGTAGCGCGTGACCAGGTGGGGCAGCACGTCGCCCTTGACGCCGAACAGGTGCAGCTGGACGCCGGCCGGGAGCGCCGCGTGCAGGGCGTCCAGAACGGTCAGGAGCCCGTCGGGGCCGTGGAGCTGGCGACGGCAGACGGACCCGACACCGACCAGGGCCGGCAGGCCGTCGCGTCCGTGCTCGCGGAGCTGGGCGGCGATCCCCTGGGCGCAGCGCAGATAGTCGGCAGGCACGCGGCCCTGAAGCACCGGCATCGGGTCCGGCACGTCGGTCACGCCTTCGTCCTGCCAGTAGTCCAGCTCGTCCAGGTGCTCGCCGTAGCTGGCGATCGTCAGGTCGATCCGGTGGTCAACCTGGGCGCGATCCGCGGCGATCTCCTGCTCGCAGCAATAGTCCATCGCGGACCACCAGATCCAGGGGAAGGGCTGGCAGCTGTTGTCGTCGCCGTGGTTGGTCACGACCATTTCCACGTACTCGCTGACGGTCCACCTGTACCCACCCTGGCGCATGGCGACGAAGCCCGCGCTGTCCAGGCAGGCGCCGCGGTTATTCAGCCAGGCGGCGTCACCGATCCGGCAGAACGACCAGGGGCGCTCGCCGTTCGCGTCAGGGCGACGGCGGCGACGGTGCAGGCTGCCGGCGCTGATCAGGATCGGGGCGCCGACGGCCTGGGCGGCGTCGATCAGCTTCCCGCGGGTACTGAAGGGCAGGCCGACCATGATCGCGGGTGCGTCGGCCGGGGTGGTGGTCGGGGTGGTCGGGGTGGCTGCGTTCGTCATGGTGTGGTCTCCGGACACACAATGTACCCTCACCGGGTACTGGACACAAGCCACTGATCAATCTTTCTCGCACCCTTGTCGATCCGCTAGTGGACGGGATCGACGGCCGGCTGATCATGGGAAAACTCACGATCCACGATCAGCATGGCCGGCGCGTGGCGCGTTCCGCGTGTTTCGACCCTGATCACGCGCCAGCTGCCCCACCTTCCGGTGATCTGGTCCGTCACCACGTCGCGCTCCTTCACCAGCAAGTGATCGCCGGCGTGGAAGGGCCGATCGGTCGGGTAGAACGCCACCCGGCGCTGGCCGTCCAGCATGGACTGGTAGTAGCTGCGCCAGGTCGTGATCTGGTGGGTGGTCCCGCTGGTCGGTGGGCTGGGCTCGAGCTGGCGTGTGGTGTCGAAGCGCAGGACGAAGGACAGGCAGACGTAGCCCGGCGCCAGCCACGGGCCGTCGTCGGTGATCCTGTGCGTCACCTGGCAGGCGGCCCAGCGGCCGGTGTACTCGCCGGCTTCCGGGTCGTACTCGCGCAGGATCAGCACGTCGCCCACGGCGAAGCCCCGATCGTCCTGGCGCAGCTCTGCGCGCTTCACCCCGTCGATCACGGCCTGGTAGTACACCGGCCAGGCCTTCAGCTCGTGACGCTTCACGCCGGCCCCTTCCACCCGATCCAGCGGACCGTACAGGGGCCGTCGTGCTGGCGGTCCCACCAGATCACGACATAGGCCGCCATATCGGTCCCGGCGCCGGCGAAGCCCGGCCGCGGGAACAGAAACCACAGCTCCCTGGGGGTGTTGTCGCCGGTCAACAGGTGGACGTAGCTGGTGGCCGTGGCGAAGCCGGCGCGCAGCAACAGGACCACGTGGCGCCCGGTCAGCTCCAGGGCTCGCCTGACGTGGTGGTGGGCCACAGGGAACGCGCTTTTCCGGCCTGGGACGCGGACACCATAGGGGGGATTCCCCACGATCCACGTGGGCCTGGGCCAGTCGTCGGGGTACGGGTCCGCTGTCTGCGCGACCACGTCCTGCCCGGTGTCGGGCCTGGTACAGATCACGGGCTCGCCCAGGAACGACTGGACGCGCCGGTGGTAGCGGGGCGCCGGCGCCGTCATGGCCGGGCAGCGCGGGTCGACGTCCATGGCGTACAGGTCCAGCTTCCGGGGCAGCGCCAGGAAGGCGGACAGGATCGCGCCCCCCCCGGCGTGTCCCTCGAGCACGCTGTCGCCTTCCCTGATCGGAAGGTTCGCCGCGATCGCGTCTGCCACGCGCTGATCTGTGTAGTACGCGCCCAGCTCTGCGTACACGCCGCCCATGCCCTGCCTACTCACAGACCACCCCCCGGCGCAGAGCTGCGCCCAGCTTCGCGGACTGTTCCCACTGGCGGCCCAGCCCGACAGCGCGGAAGGCCTGGGCGTAGTCGTCCCAGGTGCCGATCCGCGTCACCTTGCGCCTGGCGGCAGCTCGCCCGGTGCCACGTTCCCACAGGCGGATCTCCTTCAGTACGCCGTCGGTCCGCTCGCCGTCGTCGCGCAGGAGCACCCACAGCTGACCGTGAACGCTGGCGCGGATCACGGCCAGGAGCGACAGCGACACGCCGATCCCGGCCGCGCGCTGGGCCGGATCGCTGTCGTCGCCCAGGACGCCCCGGTGGATCATGCTGTGGACAACCAGGGGGGCCAGGCCTTCACGAGCTGCCAGCCGGGCGATCAGCTCTGCCCTGTCGGCGTTCAGGTCACGGACCTGGGGATCGGGATCGCCGTAGGGGGCGGCGACGTACACGGGGGCTCTGGTATTCATTCGGTGGTCTCCGGTCGGGGTGGGCTGATCGGTGGGATCAGCTGGGGGTGGGTGGTGATCTGAAGGTGGGCCGTACCGTCACGGCGAGCACGCGACCAGACAGCGGGGCCGGCCGGGGCTTCGCCGGTGGTCAGGGGGGACGCCAGGCGGCGAGCTGCGCCCATGCCGATCAGGATCGCCTCGGCCACGTCCACGGCTGGGCCTTCGTAGTCCCTGGGCTGGTCATGGACTCGCAGGCCGTCGATCCACTTCCGCCAGGGCGAGCCATGGACCTGGTTGTACGCGGCGATCTTGCACTTCTTACGGCCCCTGGGTTTCCGCTTCCACCACCAGGACCGCCACACGTCCGACGGCACGGCCCAGGGGTACGACCAGGTCGGCCGACAGGCCCACAGCTCGAGCGCGCCTGCCAGGTGGCCCAGGCTGTACGCCGTGGCCGCCTGGTTGCCCCTGCCGGCGTACACCTGGGGGGCCTTTTCGATCAGCACGCGGGGCGCCGGGTCGGACGGGTGGGCGTGGACGTGAAGGTCAGCGATCCGTAGCTCCAGATCGCGCAGCACCGGGATCAGGGCTGCCATACGCCAGGCCCGGCCCTTCAGGGCGTGGTGGGCGCAGTAGATCGGGGCGTTCGCCGTACACAGGCAGACGCCCAGGCCGCCCCAGGCGGCGTCGAAGGCTAGGACGATCGGCACAGGGCCTCCTTCCGTTGGGGCCACCTGTGGGCCTCGAACAGCTCGAAGGCCGGCGTCACCAGGCGTAGGACGTGGGACCACACGGGCTCCCAGCGATCGGGCTCGATCTCCTGGTGGCCGTCGAAGGTCAGATCGAGCGCCCAGCGTTCCCGACACCTGGGCGCCTGGCAGCTGCGAACGTGGCCGGCCAGGTGGCCGTTCACGTCCACCTGCGACGTGTTCAGGTGTCCACACGCGGCACAGGTCCACACCAGGACGCCGTCGGCGGTCACGTCCGCGATCATGGCGTCACCCCCAGGTCCGGCGCTTCGTCCCAGGTCCGGCCGTCCAGCTCGCGGCCGGCGTACCGCTTCCCGGCCAGGCCCAGGCAGGCCACGCCGGGGCCGGTGGTGATCGGCAGGGTGTCGGTGTACGTCACGGCGCCCTGGGGGTCGACCAGGCTGTACCGCTTCACTTCGCGGTCCTCGAGCCAGCTGTCGACGCTGCCGGGGCGCCAGGCCCCCCACTGTTTCCACAGGAACGGGACGCCAGCGGCGACGGCCTGATCTCGCAGCCACCGGGACCAGTCGGGGTGTGTCGGCCTGGCGCCGGGGCCGGACTCGCCACCGGCGATCACCCAGCCGATCGTGTCGGGGGTGGCCGGGTACTCGACGGCGCCGTCGCCCACGTCGCGGAAGCGGCGCCCGGTCAGGGCGTCCACGCTGTCGCGGAACACCTGGACGTGCCGGCCGCTGGTGGTCACGTCGGTCAGGTCCACAGGCCCCAACAGGGGCTCGCAGCTGACGAAGCGGACCGGGGCCGGCACCTGGAGCAGCGCCGGGACTCGCCGGTTCGCCTGCTCCTGGTTTTCGACGGTGACACCGGCCCACACGTTCGACGGCCAGGGGAACACGGCGCCGCGGATCTGCGCCCACTCTGCCAGGCGCGCGGCACGCTTCGTCAGCACCAGGAACACGTACTCGGGCCGGGACGCCATGGCACCGAACACCAGCGCCAGGTGTTCGTCCGGCACGTGACGGTGAAACAGATCGGCCATGCTGGTCACGAACACGCGGGTCGGCTTCGCCGGCTTCCGCGCCAGCTGCTCGAAGGCGTGGATCGCGCGGTCACGGCTGACGACCACACGGCCGGTCCAGTCGGTCCCCGTGTCCAGCTCGTGACGGGTGATCCCTTCCGGGTAGATCCCCGACCCGGCCAACCTGTGCGCCATGCGCACGGCGTAGCAGTGGTCGCAGGCCGGGCTGATCTTCGTACAGCCGAAGATCCCAGGGTTCAGGCTGCGCTCCGTCCACTCGATCGCTGTCCGGCCCACTACTCACCCCCACGGGCTCGAACCCAGGCCCCGTCGTCCCAGCGCGGCAGCTCGTCGGCCAACAGCTCCAGGCCCCTGATCCGGTCGACCCGGAAGGTACGGGGGGCGCCGGGACGGTCGGGATCGTCGGTCGGTCGGTTCAGGTCGTCGCCGCCCAACAGGTTCCCGTTCCGTCCACCCACCCAGCGGGCGACCACCTTGCGCACTTCGTCGGCGTGGCCGGGCTTCGCATAGACGAAGCTGATCGTCAGGTTCAGCTGGACGGCGACGGCGATCGCTTCGAGGAAAGCGATCTGCGTGGTGAGCTGCCGGGACACGTACACGGCGTCGGCGCCGTCCTTCCGGCGCGTCCGGTTCAGCTGGTACTGCTTCCCGGCCGGGTCGGACCACCAGGGCAACGGGATCGGGTGGGGATCGTCCAGGTCGGGCAGCTCGCCGGCCGCCTGGGCTTCGCGGTCCTTCACGGTGACGAAGCGGGCCACGCCGCGGCTGGGGCCTTCGGCCTGCCAGGCGATCGCCACTACGAAGGGATCGGGCGCCTGCTCCTGGTTGGGCTTCCTGTCGGGCTGGACGAAGTACAGCGGGATCAGCGTGGCGACCTGGTTCAGATCGCCCAGCTTGATCAGGGCGTCCAGCTCCAGACGGGCTCGAGCGAACGCGATCAGCTGATCGGTGGTCAGGTGGTGGTCTCCGGTCATGGTGTCCCCCATGTTTGGTACTCGTGGCTGGTCACGTCACGGAACGCTGTCGCCTGTGGCGTGAAGTGAAGCAGGCCGCGGCCGGTGGCCCCGTTCCGCTGTTTCTGGATCTCGATCTCATAGTGGTTGATCCACTCGTCGCGCTGGTTTTCGGGTAGCGTTTTGGCGTGGTAGTACCCGGCCAGGACGGTGTCGGCGTCCTGCTCGATCGCGCCGGACTCGCGCAGGTGGTGAAGCTGGGGCCGCTTGTCCGTGTTCCCCAGGGCGACCCGGTTGGGCTGGCAGAGCACCAGGATCGGCACGTCCAGCCGGACCGCCAGATCCTTGACCTCGCGCGACATCTCTGTCACGGCGTCGATCCTCGACATACGGCGCGAGCTGGGCGCCATGCGCTGAAGGTAGTCGACCACCACCAGGCGCAGGCCAGGCCAGCCCAGGTCGCGGACCTGGCGATCGGTGGTCGTCACCCAGGCGACGAGCTGGTGGATCGTCATGCCGGACCTGTGGTTGATCCACAGTGGGGCGCCGGCCAGGCGACGGACGCCGGCCGCCCAGGTTTCCCGCTCCTGGTCGTCCAGCCAGCCCATGCGCTGTCTGAAGCCGTCGATCCCGGTCCACCGACTGATCATGCGCCGGGCGAGCAGCTTCCGGCGCATTTCAGCGGACCAGAACGCGACGGGGCCGGGATCTTCCCCGACGACGTTGTTCTCTGCGATGTTCAGGGCGAGCGCGGTTTTCCCGTGGCTGGTGTGCGCCTGGAGCACCACCAGGTCGCCGCGGAAGATCGCCACCTTCCGATCGATCGCCTGGAGCCCTGTTTTCACCACGTCGGCCCCACCCTGCCCTGTGTCGTCGGCCCGCTCGAGCCTGTCATGCTCCTCTGCGTCCAGCTCGCGCAGGGCGTCGTCCAGCGTCCCCTGGTCCCGGTCCCTGTGGTTGCGGGCCAGCCCCGACAGGTCTGCCAGGGCTTCGTTCACGGCGCCGTCGGCGTCGTCTGCCAGGTCGTACACCCGCTCCGTGGTCGCGTGGAGCTGGCCGATCGCTCGCCGGCGCCGGGCCGTGTTGGCGATCAGGTCCGCGTAGTGGGACCAGTTCGCCGTGCTCGCCGCGTGTTCTGGTAGTTCGAGCAGGTACACCAGGCCGCCCACCTGGTCGTAGGACACGCCAGCGGCCTGTAGATCGGTGGGAAGCGTCACCAGGTCGACAGGCGACCCGGCCAGGTGCTGACGCACCAGGAAGCTGAACAGGTTCCGGTGGTCGTCCCGAAAGAAGTCGTCGGGCTTGACGTGTTCCCGTATTTCGGGGATCAGGGCTGGCCGCTGAAGGCAGCACGCGAGCAGCGATCGCTCTGCTTCGATCACTGACGGCATGGGCCGCGTGTCGTTCATTCGGTGGTCTCCGGTTGGGATCGGGCTTCGACGTAAGCATTGACGAACGGCCAGCGCAACCTGGCGACGGCGCGTTCGTTCCCGGCGAGCGCCTGGACGCCGCCCACGGCCTTCAGGGCGAACTGGATCGCCCGTTCCTTCCCAGCGTCGTCGGGGCGCAGGACGCGCGGCAGGTTCTGACCACGGGCCGCGATCTGGTTCAGCAACCAGCCCCAGGCCCGGTCGGCTTCGTCCCGGTAGCCGTTGACGCCGGCGCCGGCCGTGGGCTGCTCCTCGAGCTGCCTGACTGGTCGGCCTTCGTCGCGCCAGGCTTCCGTGGTCTGCCACCTGGCGCCCATGCCGTCCGGCTTAAACAGCGTCCCCAGGCCCAGGAACACCCGGTCCCGGTCGTTCGTCCCCTGCCAGTGGGCGCAGGCCGGGGCCTGGTGGAAGCAGGCGATCAGGTCACGGGCGTCGGTGATCGCGTGCTCCAGGTCGTCGGGGAAGCGATCCCCGGCCTTCCTGTACCCCTTCGCCCTGGCCTGGAGCGCCCGGCGCAGCTTCCCCAGGTCGTCGGCGTCGGCCACCCTGGACGTGTGCCACAGGCGCCCCTGGTCCTTCCCAGCTGGAGCTGGCCGGCGCTGGGCTCGCCAGAACGCCCACAGCTCGTCAAGGGCTTCAGCTTCACGTGCTCGCCGCCTGGCCTGTGTCCCGTCAGCGGGACCAGGTGGATCTGGATCTCCAGAGACAGAGACAGAGACAGGATCTTGATCGCGCGTGTGGCCCTGGCCGTGCCCTTCCTGTGCCCCTGGTGTGCCCTTTTCGTCCTGTTCCCCAGGTTCGCCCGTTTCGGGGTGTGCCCCTGGTGTGCCCTGGGTGTGCCCCTGGTGTGCCCTTTGCTCCTCGAACCAGCGACGGACGCGCAGCCGGGCGACCTTGTGTGTGACGCCCCACCGTTTCGCCAGGGCGCGCGCTCCTGGCTGCTTCCGCGGCCTGGTCGGGTGGTGGGACTGATCAGCCCACCACGCCAGATCAAGCCTGATCAGTTCGTCGTCCCAGGGCTCGCCCTGGCTGATCAGCCGTTCGACCACCAGTTCCCAGGCGTCCGTGAAGGCCGCCAGGATGCAACGGGCTCGAGGGTTCGAGCCTGCCACGATCAGACCGTCAGCCCAGCGGGACGCCAGGCCCCAGGGTGACGCGCCAGGAAGGCCTGGACGTGTTCGACCACCTGGGCGCGCGTCCAGCGCCACCGGGTCGCCAGCTTGTCGATCGTCACCTTCACGCGATCGTGCCGGTACACTTCGAGATCCGTCCATGCCAGGGATCGGCTGAAGGTGTCGCGGCGCATCCACGCCGCCGTCGTTTCACGGTCTGCCGCGTCCAGTCGTTCAGGTGTCATTGTGGGGGTGACTCCCATGGGGAAAGATCCCCCCGGCGCGCGTCCTGCAAACAGGCGCCAGGGGGACGACGGCCGGATCGTCCGGCTGTCTGTGGGTGGGGACCGGCCGTGCAGGTTGGCCGGTTCGAGCGAGGTAGGCATACGGGGCGCGAACTGTCAACAGTGGTCCCCGTGGAAAGCCTGTGGTATGCCGTGTGAAGCCGTCCCAGGATTGGTCTCCGGGGGCCGGCCGAACGGGGCGCCCAACCTGCCACCGTTTCGCACGGCGAAGGGAAGGGCGAACCGGGACGCGGTTGGGCGTCCGGCAGCTGCCACCTGTGGCGGCTGTTTTCGGTTGGGGGGCCTTCACCCTTCCACCGTGGCCTGACCGTCAGCCACGCGGATCAAGGTGTCGGCCTGTTGCCACACGGTCGGCCGGTGGCTGATTAGGTACACCCGATCGTAACCACCCAGGTCCATCGCCCGGCGCAGCATGGCCGGGTATGCCTGGGCCAGATCGGGCTCCAACGGGCCGTCGCACTCGTCGCGCCACAGGGTCCGGATCGGGACCGACGAGCGCCGGGCATTGAAGATCGCCAGCGCCAGCTTCAGGGCTTCGCTGATCAGGGTGCGCTCACCCACGGAGTACCGGGTGGCGTCACGAGCTGCCCCACCCCGTCGGCCGTCGGTGATCTGAAGGTCGAACACTTCGCGCTGCTTCCGGCCGCCCCCGGCTTCCTGCACCGTGCGCAGGGCGCAGCTGAAGCGCCGGCCGAAACAGGCGGCGAGCAGCTCGTTCAGCGTGTCCGACACTTCCGGCCCGGCCGCGTCGATCTCCAGCGCCTGTATGCCGTCCCGGCCCAGGGCGCGCTCGAGTAACACCCAGCCGTGCCGGCGAAGGTCCAGGGCTTCACGCCTGGCCGTCAGCGCGTCCTGTCGGGCCTGCACGTCGCCTAGTTCGTCCAGGCGGCCGTTGACGTGCGCCAGGTCGTCGCGCGCCTGACGGGCCGCTTCCTGGGCCTGACGCAGCTTGTCCGCGGCCGTGTCCAGGGCTGCCTGGGCTGCGACCACCTGGGCCTGGGCCTTCCGCGACACGTCGGACGACGGGACCACCAGCGCGGCCAGGTCGGTGTCGACCTGTTCGATCTGGCCTTCGGCGTCCGTGATCTGCGTGTCGATCTGTGGTCCTTCGGCTTCCGCGCGTTCGAGCTGGACCAGATCCCGGTCGGCGCCGGCGAGCTGTCGGCCCAGGTCGTCCAGCGTCCCCAGGGATCGGCGCAGGGTGTCGACGGCGCCGGCTGCCTGTTCGCGCTGGGCGTCCAGCTTGTCCCAGGCTGCCCTGGTTTTCGTCAGGTCGTCGTCCAGCTTGTCCAGGGCTTCCTGGTTGTCGCCGGCCGCGGCGATCTGGCGCTCCAGGTCGGTGATCCGGCCAGGCACCCAGGTCAGCTCCCGGCCCTTCGAGCGTGCAGCCTGGAGCCTGGCGGCCCTGTCCTCGAAGGTGGACAGCGCGGCCGTGACGCGCTCCAGCTCTGCGTCGGCTTCCTGCTTCGCCTGCCTGGCTGTCGTCAGCACCAGGTCCAGCCGGTCCAGATCGCCGGCCGCTGCCTGGGCGTCCGTCAGGAACTCGCACCCGGAACAGTCGGCCGTGATCGCGTCTGAAAGCAGGAGCACGCGACCACCACACGGCACGTCGCCCAGCTTCGCCGCCTGGGCCTGGGCCTGCTCCAGTTCGCGCCGGCTGTCGCGCACGGTTCGATCCGCGGCTTCAGCTGACGCCCTGGCCGTGTCCTGCTCCAGCATGGCCTGGCGCAGATCGTCGTCAGCGCCGTCCAGCTCGCCGGCGTCCTGCTTCGCCTGGTTCAGCTCCTCGAGCTGGGCCTTCACCTGGTCCAGCTGGTCGGGCAGCTCTGCCGCCCCGGCGATCAGGCCTCGAAGGCGCCGGCGCTCCTGCTCGATCCTGGTCAGCTGGTCCTGGGCGGCGTCGGCCCTGGAGCTGGCGCCGTCGGCTGCGCCTTCAGCTGCCGCCAGGTCGGTCCTGACCTGGTGGCGCTGGTCGGTGTTCTGTGCCAGGTCGTCGGCCCGCTTCCGGATCTGGTCTGCGTTCGCCGTCATGCCGTCGATCACCCGGCGCCGTTCGCGCAGCCGGTCCAGCTTCGCCTGGGCGTCACGCCGGCGCTGGTCCAGGGTGGCCTTCGACGCCTGGGCCTGGTCGTAGGCTTCGCGCAGGGTGTCGGCCTGGGCCTGGGCGTCGGCCTTCGACTGGACGGCCGCGGCCTGCTCCTGCTCTGCCGTCACGAGCTGGGGCGCGATCCGGTCCACGGACGCCTGGCGCTGTTCGCGCTGGGCGAGCAGGCCGGTCCGCGTGATCGCCTGTTCCTTCAGCTGCTCGCCTTCCCGGTCCAGCTCCACGGCCGCGCTGTCGCAGGCCTTCCTGTGGTCGCGTGCTCGCAGGGCCAGCTGTTGCATGGCCCCCAGGCCCAACAGCTGCGCGAACAGATCCCGGCGCTGTACGCGGTCCAGGTCGAACCAGTTCCCCGATCCCGTCTGGACGCTGAAGGCTGCCGCGTAGAACAGCTCCCTGGACGGGTACAGCTGGGCCACCTGGTCCCGGTAGTCGGCCAGGCGCCCCGGCGTGTCCATGGGCTCGCCGTCGCAGTACAGGAAGGCCTCGGCCTTCCCACGGCCACCACCGGCCAGGGGGTCGACCTGGACGACGTGCCGATACTCGTGGCCGGCCCACTCCAGGGTGACGTCGACCACCCCGTCGCGCACTTCCCGGCTGAAGGCGTCGGCCAGCTTCCCAGGGTAGGAAGGCAGCTCGAGAAACAGGGGAAGGGGCGCCATACACTCGATCAGGGTGGTCTTGCCTTCCCCGTTGCCACCGACGACGGCGACGATCCCCGGTGGCACGTCGGCCAGGTCCAGGGTCAGGGGTTGGGCGTAGCGGGTCGGACCCTTCAGGGTCAGGGACAGGGGGCGCATGGTGGTCTCCGGTTGGGGGCTCCAGCCTAACGTCAGTCCGTCGGGGCTGTCACCAGGTCGGGGTGGGCGGAACAGTCGAAGGCCTGATCGATCGGGGGCTCCTGCTCCTCGAGCTGGATCTGCGCCCCGTACACGGTGCCGTGGATCGAGCTGGCGTCGTCCAGGGCGTCCAGCTCGCGCCGGCGACGGTCCAGCGGCGACAGCCCGATCGGCTCGAAGGTGAAGGCACCGACGACGGCGCCGACCGCGGCGTTCAGGGCTGGCTGGCTTCCCCAGCGGAGCAGCGCGGTCCGCGGGTCGGGCTCCTGCTCGCGCATGATCGCCACCAGCCGATCCCAGGCCTGGTCGATCGTCTGCGTCCCGTCGGACACGCCGATCGGGTACGCGGCGCAGCCGTCGCGCTTCGCAGCTTCGCAGGGCTTCGAGCCTAGCGGGTGGTGACAGTCGTTACAGGGCAGAATCGGTCGCATGGTGGTCTCCGGTCGGGTTGATCTCGCTGTCGTCCAGCGTCTGAAGGTCGGTCAGGCAGGACAGGGCCGCGGCCCGCTCCTGGTCGGTCAGCTCCGTCGCAGTCGTCGTCCAGTACGCCGCCAGCTTGTCGGGCAGCGTGTCGGCCTGGGCGACGGCCGGGGCTCGAACACGGAGCACGGGTTCGATCACCCGTTCCATGTCGACCCGGTGGGCGCCCAGCGCGCGGACCCGTTCGATCTCCTGATCCCACGGGCAGCTGGCGGCCCACTGTTGCGGGACGGTCAGGCGCATACGAACGTCGGCGCCCACCACGCCAGGGGTCAGGGTGTCGGGGCTGTCGATCGCTGCCGGCCCCTGTGTCCACCGGGGGCCGTCCTCTCCGTCCGGCTGCGCCCAGCGGTAATCCAGGGTCACGCGGCGCCGGCAGCCCGTGTCGAAGGCCAGGACGCGCGTGTCAGGACGGCGATCGCCGCAATACTGCACGCCGTCCACTTCCGGCAGGCTGCCGTCGGCGTTGATCGGTGGCACGTCGCGCCAGTCCCCCACGTCGACCAGGTGCCACACCTTCGCCGGTTCTGTTTCGGCGTAGTCGTTCCGCCAGGGCGATCCGGAGTACCAGCACCGGGGCGCCACTTCCTGTCGCCGGTGGATATGGCCCAGGGCGCCATAGTCGACGCCCAGGCCGTCCAGCTGGTCGCGCGACAGCTCGATCTCCTGGCCGGCCAGTACCTCACCACCGGCCGTCCGCGATCCGCTGATCTGGACGTGGCCGGCGAACACGTGGCACAGGTCGGGGTGGCGTGCTCGAGCCCGCTTGATCTTCGAGCCCCACAGCTGGCAGAGCATGGACAGGCGTTCCTGTACGGCGCGCTGGGCGGCCTGGACGCCTGGGGCCGGCTGCCCTGCGAGGAGCCACCGTTTCACCGGGTACGCCAGCCAGTACAGCCCCAGGGGGCCGGACGGCGTGGCGATCACGTCCGACCCGGCACCGGCGCAGACACGGACCGGCCACTGGCCGTCCAGGTGTGCCAGGCCGTCCAGGTCGGGGCTCTGATCGTGGTTGCCGTACACCACCACCACCGGCGCGATCTGCGCGAGCTGGACCACGGCCGGGAACAGGACGGCCCGCTCCTGGGGGGTGGTCCGGTGGGGGACGGTCCGGCCGGACAGGTCGCCAGCCAGGATCACCAGGTCAGGGCGAGCTGCCACCACGTCGTCAACGACGCGGGTCAGCGTGTCGGCCTGGTCCTGAAGCCGGGGGCCTTCCGTCACGTGTAGATCGGCCAGGTGTGCGATACGGGCCACGGCTACCTCCGGGGGCGTGTCTGGTGGTCCCGGCACAGTACCGTCCCGAACATGCGCGTCGAGTAGTCCGCCACGGCGTCGGATACCTCCACACCACAGTCGTCGCAGGTTGGCCCCAGGGGTGGGGGCGGCTGCACGTCGCGGGGCGCCCGGCGATCGTCACGGGGCGGCCGGCGCTGGCGGCCCTGGTCGAACCGCGGGTCGTCGGACGGGTTGGGGGGCAGCCTGTCGCCGTGGCCGTTGCCACGCGCCGGGGGGGCGCCCTGGGCTTCGTAGCTGTCCACCTGGTCGTCGGTCAGCTGGTGATCGGCGTCGATCACCTGGTCGGGATCGGCGTAGGCCGGCCCGGCCCCACTGAAGCCGGACCCGAACAGCTGATCGACCAGGCCCAGCTCCTTCGCTGCGACCATGCGCCGGATCTCCGGATCGTCCTGGTCAGGCACCCAGGTCAGCACCGGGAAAACGAAGGGGCGCCGGGCTTCCTGGGGGGTATAGGCACCCTTCAGGCCCAGGGCTGCGCGGATCGCCCGGTTCGCTGCTTTGGACTCGCAGAGCTGGGGGCCGTGGGCGCGCGCGTTCGCCAGGCCGCGGCCGGCCTTCCCGGCTTCCGGCGAACCGTCGGCCAGGTCGAGCACCTTCGAGCGCACGATCCGGCGCGTCTGCCCGTCGAACCCCTTCAGCTGGACCGTGTGGGTACACTTCCACTGGTAGGGGCCGATCACTTCGATCTTGCTGTCGACGGTGGAGATCCCGGCCGCCTGCGCCAGCTTGTCCAGCGCGGAACGGTGGAGCGCCAGCTTCCCGCCGTCGACCCGATACCAGGTGCCGTTACTTTTCCCGTCCCACTGGCCGTCGGCGTCGAACAGGACGACGCGGAAGCCGACGACGTGATCGGGTGGCAGGTAGTCCAGGGTCGTCATGGGGGCGAGCACGTTTGCCTGGTGCTGGACGTGGGACAGCGCGTCCTGAACCAGCGCCAGGTCGGTGACGGGTCGGGCTGGTAGCCCCAGGGTGGTCGGGTCGACCCTGACGGGCAGGGCTCGATCGTCGCCGTTTCGGTGGTGTGTCATGGTGTGGTCTCCGGGTTGGGTGTCGTTCTGTCAGGTGGTGGTGTGGATCGCAAGGGGGGCCAGCGCCAGGATCGGGCTGCCCTGCACGTGTTCGACGTGGATCAGCCCCTGGGCGCGCAGACGCCACAGGCTGATCGTGGCTTCGTCGCCGGTCAGGTGTTCCGGCAGCTCGTCGGGATCGAGCCCGGCGACCAGGTTGCCGGTGGGGCTGAAGCGTTCGCCGTCCTTCACGGCGAGCAGGATCAGCTGATCCTGGCCCTGAAGGACGGGCTCGAGGAGATCCCGGTGGTCCAGCTTCAGGTGGGCCGTGATCTGGTCCAGGTCCGCGCACGTCAGCGGCCTGGCTTCGCCGTGGGACGGGTTCAGCTTCCGCGACAGGAACAGCCGGCCGCGGCCCAGGGCTTCCGACAGCCGCGTGACCGACAGGCCCGCGGCCTGGATCTGCGCGATCAGGCGAGCGCGCAGGATCGATCCGGTGGTGGGTGGTGCCGCGCAGATCGCGCGGTACAGGTTCAGGAAGTGGCGATCGTTGGTTGCCATGGTGGTCTCCGGGGGGCCGCCCAGGACGATACCCTGGGCGGGTTCAGGCGTCCAGCGCAGAACCCAGGACGGGTCCGACGCCGGACACGTTTTGGCTGTCAGCTGGTGATCGACAGGTTGATCTTGACGCCCATGCGACGGAACGCCGGCAGCGCAGCGGCTACCGCGTTCAGCGCGTCCTGGGCGGCCTTCACGTCGGCCCGCTCCTGGTCGTCCACGCGAACCCAGGCGGCCATGCTCACCTGGTCGGGGCCGGCGCCGTGGTCGACGCCGACGGCGTACTGCTCGCGGCTGGTGGGCTGCTCCAGGGCCGGGGGCGCGTCGGCCGGGGTGTCGTCGGCCAGGCGGTCCAGTTCGTCCTGGTTGGCCGTGCCGGTCCAGTCGTTAGGCTCCAGGTCCGCCAGGCGTTCCACGGTGGCCGTGTACAGCTGGTGGATCGTGTCGACCGTGAAGCGGCGATCGTCGTCGGCCTGGTGCAGCTCTGCGACCAGGCTGGCCTTCAGCCAGTCCAGGCAGACCACCGACGAGCTGTCGGCCACCAGCTCCAGGCCACGGGCCACGCTGACGGCGAACACCTGATCGGCCCAGGTCCGGCAGACCACGTCGGGGCGGCCGTCCGGCTTGCACTCGACACAGGCCGGATCGGACAGGTTGCCGGACAGGGCCACGGTGTCGGGACAGTACGCCAGCGCCACCTGGTCGGGGCTGCCGGTCGGATCAGCGGCCGTCGTCGCCGGAACGGGGGCGTCCTGCTCGCCGGGGGTGGTCGGTGGTGTCGTCGGGTCCGTGGACTCGCCGGCGTCCTGTGCGCCGTCCTGGGGCGCCGTGTCGTCGCCGTCACGAGCTGCCAGCCGGGCCTGGGCGTCGAAGCCCCCCGGCATGGCCGGCACCTGGTGGTCGTTCTGGTCGCCCAGGTTGGGGGTGGCGTCCTGGGCGCCCTTCACCTTCGGCGCCTTCCCGCGCTTCACCTTCGCCTGGCCCAGCGGCGTGATCGGGCGCTGGGGCGGCTGCTCGAGCCCGGCTTCCTGGTGGTCGTCGCTGTCGGGGTACGGGTCGGCCATGACGGGCCGGTAGCCGTTGTCCGTGTGGACCACCCAGGCGCCGGCCAGGCGATAGCTGATCCCCTTGTCGTCGCCTTCGTCGCCGTCGTAGTAGCCCCGGTCGTCGCGCAGGAAGGTCGCGCGCCGGGCCGTGCCGGCTTCGTCCCAGCGGGCGATCACCAGCTCGTCGGTGACGGTGACGACGCGGCCGTCCCAGGTGTCGGCGTTCACGCCGTCGCTGGTCCGGTGGACCTGGACCAGCTGCCCCACCTGGTAGGACGTGCCGGCGCAGTGGATCGACAGGGTGGCCTTGATCCCGTCGTCGGTGTCGGTGTCGGTGTCGGTGTCGGTGTCGGTGTCGGTGTCGGTGTCGGTGTCGGACGCCGGTGCCGTGGTGGGCTCG
>Ga0180438_10002869_pt1 | contig 27082 bp, 33 predicted proteins | sample SS_ome_12_FD_132455 | JGI IMG/M metagenome (GOLD analysis project Ga0180438, IMG submission 132455) | Hypersaline lake sediment archaeal communities from the Salton Sea, California, USA - SS_3_D_2 metaG | ecosystem: Environmental > Aquatic > Non-marine Saline and Alkaline > Hypersaline >... | reverse complement strand
CGCAAGTGAGCAAGTCTTTCAGCTCTTGACCCAGGTCGCTGGGCGATCTGGACGTGGAGAGCTCTCTGGCGAGGTGATCATCCAGACTCATCTCCCAGAGCATCCCCTTTTCCAACTCGCTAAAAATCAAGACTACCCCTCTTTCTACCATGATGAGATCGAAGTGAGAAGACTATTTGGGTTCCCTCCATTTAAGCGGCTTATCAAGTGCACCTTCTCTGGAAAAAATGAGGCCATTGTAGAAAAAAGAGCCAAAGAATTTCGGGTTGCTCTCATCAAAGGGCTTCCGAAAGAATCCGAAATCCTACCCGTTACTCCTTGTGGATATGCGCGTATTAAGGAGATGTACCGGTTTCAGTTCTTGATCAAAACAGAAAAGATCTTCCCTGCTTTGGCCCCCCTCGAGAAAACGAAGGGGACCTTTGGAAAAGCTGGGGGTGTCCGCCTCTCAATCGACGTCGATCCCACATCTACTTTCTTCTAGACATCCACACGTGGATTATTTCCATCTGAAGAAGACGAAGAGACTGAAACCTGAGGAGCAGAATTGGCCGCCTTGGTCTTCACAAATCCCTTAGCTACCTCAAACACTTCCCAAAAGGATCGCATGAATTCTTTCTGGAAAGCTGCCGAATCATACTTTACCGCCATGGCGACAAATCCCCCGATGGTCACAAGCACTGCCGTGGTTGGCAAATGAAGGGAGAAAAAATTCGAAATCCCAAGAACCAAACAAGCGACCATCATGATTGCAGAAGTCAAAGGATATTCCTGCACCATCGGCGCTAACTCTTCCGCTCCCTTTGCACAGAGTTGCTGGAATTCATTGGTGAAAACTAGTTGCTGAGGTCTGTTTGCTGCATTTGGTCCGTCCATTGTATTTCCTCCAAAAGTTAAGAAATTGCTAAGAGTCTATGCCAAGTCTTTTTTTTTTGCAACACAGCTTTTCTTCTTCCCTCCTTCCTCCAAATTTGTTAAGCTGGGACCTCATTGAAAAAAAATTTGGACAAATGATCGAAGTAGAGAAGAAGATAGCCCTTGAAGAAAGCGATCTTAGAAAGATCGAGCAGTTAGGCACCTTTTTAGGATGTCGCATCCTCTCTGACACCTATTATGACACCGCAGACTTTCGCTATACAACAAGTGACATATGGCTACGAGAGCGAGAATGCAAGTTTGAACTCAAGATAGGGATTCGGAACCTCAAAAACAAAATTGATCGCTACGAAGAACTCACCTCCGAGGAACAAATCCTCGATAAGCTAGGACTAGAGCAAGCCCCTGACCTTCCAACAGCCCTCGAAAATGCGAATATTTGCCCTTACGCAACCTTCCAAACGGCACGGCGCAAGTATCAGATCGGGAAATTCACCCTAGACCTCGACCTCGCCTATTTTGACGACTTCATCTACCGGATCGCCGAGGTTGAAGTAATGGTCCATAGCGAAAGCAAGATTTTTGAAGCTGAAACTGAAATCAATAAATTCATCAAAAAGCTGGGCCTCGATCCCGACCGTCCTATTCGGGCGAAGTTGCTCGAATTCCTCTCCCAAAAAAACCCAACCCACTACCAAGCTCTTCAAGCTTCGGGCATTGTGGATTAAACCTCATTTACCTATACTGGGTGCCAATATGACAATCGCTTCCCCTGAATACCATACCCACGAAGAGTTCCGCAACCGATGTGGCAAACTCCATGAGATCCGAGAGCTTGGGGTCAACCCCTACCCTCCCAAATTCTCTCCAACAGCCCACGCAGCCGAGCTCATAGAAAAATTTGAAAAAGACGAAGTAGGCGACTTTGAAGGAGCTCAAGGAGGTTCGACCGAGCCAGCTACCGTTGCCGGCCGTCTTGTCCTTTTCCGATCCATGGGGAAAAACGCTTTTGCCCACCTTCTCGATGGGAACGAAAAAATCCAGATCCTCTTCAACAGGGACACGACCAAAGTGGTTGGACTCCCCGAGGACGCCCCCGTCACCCCGATCAAGTTCATCGAGAAAAAGCTCGATCTTGGCGATATTCTCGGAGTAGAGGGACACCTTTTCCGAACGCAAAAAGGAGAGCTTACCCTTTTTGCCAAAACGGTCACCCTCCTCTGCAAATCTCTCCTCCCCCTCCCCGATAAACACAGCGGCCTATCCGATAAGGGAACTCGCTACCGCAAGCGTTGGATCGATCTGATTGCCAACCCAGACGCCAAAGAGACACTCATCCTCCGGTCCCACATCGTTCAGATCTGCCGTCGCTTCTTTGAAGATACCGGATTCCTTGAAGTGGAGACCCCCATCTTGCAGAACGTCTATGGCGGTGCTGCTGCTCGCCCCTTCATGACCAAGCTCAACGCCCTCGACCAGGATATGTTTATGAGGATTTCCCTTGAAATCCCTCTGAAAAAACTCCTCGTTGGCGGAATCGACAAAGTCTTTGAAGTTAGCAAAGTCTTCCGCAACGAAGGGATCGACCGGACCCACAATCCTGAGTTCACCGAGCTCGAAGCCTATGCAGCCTATTGGGACTACAACGACATGATGGAGCTGACCGAAAAGCTCTTTGAAACGATCGCTAAAAAACTCTTTGGCAAAACCAAAATCTCAGTCGAAAAAGAAGGGAAATCCTTCGAAATTGAGCTCAAAGCCCCGTGGAAGCGGATGAGCATGATCGACAGCATTCACACCTTTGCAAAAGTCGATGTCCTTGCCCGCACTGATGAAGAACTCCGCGAAATCCTCAAGGAAAGAACCGAACTCGATCCCTACCAGATCAAGAAAGCCGTCCGAGGAAATCTCATCCAAATGCTCTTCGAAGAACTCGTCGAGCACCACCTCATCCAACCACACCATATCGTCGATCACCCAATCGAAACGACCCCCCTCTGCAAACTCCATCGAGACCCAAAACTCGCCGAAATGGGGATTGTCGAGCGGTTTGAGAGCTTTATCCTTGGAGGAGAGTTTTGCAACTCCTATAGCGAGCTCAACGATCCAATTCTCCAAAGGCAACTCCTTGAAGACCAAGCCCTCCAGCAGCTGCAAGGCGACGAAGAGGCGAACCCGCTCGATGAAGAGTTCATCGAAGCGATCTGCCAAGGGATGCCCCCAGCCAGCGGAATCGGCTATGGAATTGACCGGCTCGTCATGCTCTTTGTGAATGCCGCCTCGATCCGCGACGTACTCTACTTTCCCCTCCTCAAACCAGAAGAATAGATGGCTGGGGCTGAATGTGGAAAATCTACCTTCTTTCGTAGGTCCGTATGTAGTACTGTCCCTACTCCTTTAGACAAATTTTCCTGTGCCCTAGCAGCCATCTAGAGTAAAATAAGCAATGAATCATTTAAGAAATTTAGCCGAAGTCCCCAGATCTTTTGTAGCAGGTGGAATGCACTACCCCTTGGTCCTTGCCAGCGGAGCAGCCGTGAGTGTAGTGGGAAGAATAGTTGGACTTTGCCAGTCAGACTCCATCACAAATCACCTTCAATCACTCCAAAGCATATTGCCTTGCCTCGAACACGATTTACCTCAGACCTCAGACAAACCAAGGCGTTATTTTCACTTTATTCACAAGATGATTACTCAACCGATCAATGTTGAAGTACCTTTTTTCGAGGAATTGCACTATCGGGTCTTCATTCAAGGGATCCTACTTACGATGATCCCGTGGCTTTATCAAAAAGGAATAGGAAGGAAAGTAGCAAAAGTCGAACAGCGGATTCAGAATCCTGTTCAAGGAAATCAAGTGACAAACTTAAGGAGGAGAAAGGTGGGTATCCTTCCTCCCTCCAAGCGGGATTCCGAACCCAAGAAATCCCCTATTTTTTGGACCCGAACAAAAGTGGCTAGAATTGCCGTAAGTTCTGTGGTTTTTGGCCTAGCTCATCTCGACAACGAAGGTCGTTACCCAGATATCGGCTCCCATGTCTTAGGAACACTTGGTCATGGTTTAGTTTACAGCTATTTATACGAGAAGTATGGCCCACTTTACGGATTTTTTGCCTCCTGGGGAGCTCACTATGCCAATAACGTCATGTGGGATTTGACAACTATTGCAAATCCGGATTTAGACCTTTCCATGCAAAACTATGTAAAGAAAATATGTAATGAAGAGTTTCACTGGAGAATGACTCCTTTTTCGTTTATAAATTTTCAACTTGCAACTGCTGCCATCGAATCGAAGATATCCGCTGAAAGTCTCAGAGCTATCATCTTTGAAGAAATGGGTATTTGATAAGCACGACGGCTACCTCTCTAAATTCTTCCTGAATTCTCAGCCTGTTAAGCGGACGAAATCTAGCCAGAATCCCATCTAACTCAAAACTTAAGTAACTGTATACTAGGTTGATATCGAACATCTTCCCAATATTACGAACTATTGGCTTCATACTTAATAGACAATAGGATAAAATAGGCCTATGAGAAAAGAAGAGATCAAGAAGATCAACCAGACTTTTTCCATCCCATCGGACATCTCCCAGGACCTCCATACTTATGTGAAGAGGCGGGAAATGAGCCAATTCGTCAGCGCTGCCATACGTAAGGAATTGGAGCATAGGAAGGAAGAACTCAGAAAGGCCTACTTCTCCTCTCTTAAGGATGAGGGACAAGAGGAGGCGATGACGGATTGGGAGAGCACCACAGGCGATGGCGCAGATGAGTGGTAAAAAGAATAACTTTCCTAGAAGAGGCGATATTTACTGGGTAAATCTTGATCCGACTCTAGGAAGCGAAACAAAAAAAACGCGGCCAGCACTAATCCTCTCGAATAACATTGGCAATGAGATCTCGAATATCATCATATTAGCTCCTATCACGAGCAAGGTCAAAAATGTGTATCCTTTCGAAATAAAAATATCTTTAGATGGAAAAGCAGGAAAGGTGATGCTTAATCAGTGTCGGGCTATAGATAAATCTAGGCTCGGTGAAAAGATCGATTCTCTGGATCCAAAAATCATGAAGTTAGCTGACGAAGCACTCAAGATTGTCTTTGCTTTGAATTGATACGCCGTTACTCGCTTTGCAGCTCTTTGGCGAGGCTGATGCCAAGCGAAGTGAGGTAGATCTTGCTCCGCTCTCCCCTCTTGATGAAATTGTTCTTAGTGAGCCACTGAACCGTGTTGTCGGCCCCCTTCGTATGCTCTCCAACAAGATTGCCCACAACGTAGCGATCCACTTCGTTTTCAGGATCACCCGTGGCTAGAGCCTTCTCATATAGATGGAGGATAAATAGCTCCTCTTTGCTCTTTTTTTTCTGGCTCATCCTACCTTCGCCTTCTTAAGCCTTGCCCCTTTGGGAGTGTCTTCAATCACATAGCCTTGCGCAGTAATGTAGTCTCTCTGCTTATCCGCCTCAGACCAGTCTTTGCTCTTGCGTGCCTCTTCTCTTTTCAAAAGTGCTTCAAGGAGATGGGCAGGGATATCGAGCTCTTTCCGTTCGAAAGGAATCACACCCAGGACCTGATCGAATTTCTTCATACGCTCAAGCACTTTCGTTCCATCGGCTTTGCCGATCTGCTTTTGGTCACAAAGCTGGTTGATTTTGCGGACCATGTCAAAGATTGCAGCGAGCGCCACCGAGACGTTGAGATCGTCGGCAAGCGCCTCTTCAAACGCGCTGTCAGTTTCATCTAAGATCTTTTCTACTTCAGGGTGCTCTTTCGCTTCTTCGAGCCCTTTGAGACGATCGATGAAATCGGCAAACCTCTCAAGACTTGCCCGCGCAGCAAGTAGCCCATCTAGGCTAAAGTTGAGCTGCATCCGGTAGTGGGAGTTAAGGAGAAGGAAGCGAACCTCTTCACCTGTATACCCCATTTGGAGAAGATCTCGGAGAGTGTAAAAGTTGCCAAGGCTCTTGGACATTTTCTTCTGGTTAACCAGAAGGTGCTCCGAGTGAAGCCAGTAACGGGCAAAGGTCTTACCGGTGCATCCTTCTGACTGGGCGATCTCATTTTCGTGATGGGGGAACATGTTATCAACCCCTCCTACATGGATGTCCAGTGTCTCGCCAAGGAGGCTCATAGCCATCGCTGAGCACTCGATGTGCCAGCCAGGTCGCCCTTTCCCAAACGGGCTTTCCCAATAGATCTCTCCATCCCGCTCTGCATCATAGGCTTTCCAGAGAACGAAGTCGGCTACGCTGTCTTTATCATACTCGTCAGAACCCACTCGATCGGAGCCACCCGCTTTGAGCTGATCGAGCTTGAGGTGGGATAACCTTCCATAAGAGGGAAATTTGGAGATCGAGAAATAGATGCTCCCATCGGCTCCTTTATAGCCTATCCCCTTATTGATCAGGTCCTGAGTAATCTCGATCATCTTCGGAATGTAGTCAGTCGCATGGGGATAATGTTCTGCCCGCTCGATGTGGAGGGTGTCTAAATCTTCAAAAAAAGCCTCGGTGTAAGGGTCGGTGAACTCTTTGAGGGTTTTCCCTTGCGTGATCGCTCCCTTAATCGTCTTGTCGTCCACGTCGGTGATGTTCATCACATGCTCAACGTCAAAGCCAAAGTACTTGAGTGTCCTTCGAAGGAGATCCTCAAAGACGTAGGTGCGGAAGTTCCCGATGTGAGCAAAATTGTAAACAGTGGGCCCGCAGGTATAGAGACGAATTTTGTTCTCCTCTAGTGAGGTAATCTCTGCTTTCTCCCGAGTTTCTGTGTTGTATAGCTGTATTTTTTTCATGACTGTTCCAATAAGTTATCTAAATGTCGGTAGCCGATTTTCCCTGTTCCCGTCAGGGGAATCTCATCGAGTTGCCGCACCTCTGCGATCTTGACAAGCCGCCCATGGCCCGCTTCTTTTAGCTTCTGGTTAAGATCGCGCAGATCGAGCGCAAAGGTGGTGAATAAAATGATTTCGGGTTTTTCACTTTCCCAGCCCCTTGCCGTCACAGCAAGAAGTGGGCCATCACTCTGTTTAGGTGCCCATCCTTCTTTTTGGCAAAGAGGGATCAATTCTTCTTCAAGCCCACCGAGGCTTACCATCTCCCCTCCGATCTTGACAAACCGCTTGAGGCGCCCAGTCAAAATGAGAGTGCCGTCTGGCTCAATGTACCCCCGGTCTCCCGAGCGATACCACTTCTTCCCATCAATCTGAATGAACGGGTCACGGTCTACTCCGAGATAGCCCCCAAAGACATTGGAGCCGAAGATGCAGATTTCCCCTTCTTGACCTTGTTCGATCAGGTGCCCCGATTCCGGATCAATGACACAGAGCTCGACACCCGGAACAGGCTTGCCGACGCCCCTATGAGGCTCGCCTTCACGCCCTACTGTCACGATCGGGCTACACTCAGAGATCCCATATCCTTCCATCACCGCAATCCCCTTCCCTTCAAACGCGTCGAACATCGCATCCGGCGTTTTTTCAGCTCCTGTCACCACGTAGCGCAAAGTCTGAAGCTGTTCATCTCTTGCCACTCGAAGGAGCTGCTGGATGAAACTCGGTGCGCAGCAGAAAAAGGTAGCCTTCCAATGTTCGATGTCATTGGCAAGTGCATGCGCATCGGTAGGATCAGGGCCGAAGCACACCTTGACTCCTGCAAGGAGTGGCATGAGTCCAGTGACCGAAAAACCAAAAGAGTGAAAGGGAGGAAGAACGCCATAGAGGATATCCCGCGGCTCAAGCGCAATGCACGAGAGAGCGGATTTTTGATTTGTCAAAATGTTCCGGTGGGAAAGAGGAACGCCCTTGGGCAAGGTCTCTGTGCCACTTGTAAAGATAATCACCGCAGGATCTTCGGGCTTTGCCAACCTTGGGAGTTTTTTGAGGATTCTATTTGCCCCATATAAACTCCAAAAGGCCCCTTTGAGCTTCTCTTTAAATGAGATAGTCCGCCGTATCTCCTCCAGGAGAACTAGAAGATCATCCACCTTCCCCATATCCCCATTTTGGAGCCGGGCTAAAAATCGATAAGAGCTAATCACCGTCTCAAGACCACAGACTTTTGCGGCGTGCTCTAAGTTGCGCGATCCTGTAGTCCAGTTGAGCATCACAGGGACTTTCCCAGCAAGAAGGGTGGCGAGGATGGTCACATAGGCACCCACCGAGGAGGGCAGTAGCACACCGATTTTATCTCCTGGCATTTGCCTGATTTTAAGAGAGAGGACAAGAGCCGACCGCTTCAGTTTCTGATAACTGAGTATGCCTGATACCGCGTCGGCGCAGGCGGTGGTTTTTCCCATCCGGTCGCAGGTATTCAGGAATGCTTCTGGTATGGTCTCTCCTTTCCCCAAGACAGGAGGTGGACGAAGTGGATCGCGGGGCCATTTCGATTTTTTCTCGTTAGCCTCAAACTGCTCCCTTCCTTCTGCGATCCCAGCCAGAGCATGGAACAGGTCCCTGACACTTTCCAGTGATCCTGGGGAGAGGCCAGCTACATCAAACCTCTCTTCCAAAAAAATGTAGAGCTGAGCCACGTCGATCGAGTCGAGCCCCAGATCATTCACCAGATGGAAGTTGGGAGCGATTTCTTCTTTGGGCGTCCCTGAGATCTTCGCCAAATGAGCAAGAATCTCCTCTTCTATCTCTTTTGGGATCTCGACATCTTCTTCTTTTTTTATTTCCGTAGGAGCTGCTTCTGGCACCTCATTTTTCCATAAGGCGGTAGAGACGAGTTTGAGAGGTTCGGGTCCATTCTGGTTGTACCAGTCCTCCAGCCAGGTATTGATCTCTTTCTTCTCCCCTTTCCTTGGAAAATCTTCGGGTGCTACGACAAGTTCCACCTTAATTTTTCTTCGTGGGGCAAAAAAGATTCCATTTTTTAAAAGAGTCTTACATCCCTGCCAGAGAACTTTGCCAAAATCGGGACTCACCCCGGAAAAGGCGCAAGAAAAAGAGCTCCCCCAGAATCCAGTGATTCGAACTAGGACCATATCTACATTGGGGTCTTCTTGGAGCACTTCGGGGATAAAGGAGGCGCCCCCAATCCTCTCTTCAGGAGTTCGCTTGAGTTTACCTGAGGGATAAATGAGGAAGTTCTCTCCCTTTTCTAATCCCTCAAGCACTTTGAGTTTCAGTTTTGCTACCTGGCGGACCTTCCATTGGTTCGCCACGTCCATCGTGGGCAAAGGGAGCGTTCCAACGAGATCCATGCAGAAGCGGATCCCCTTTTGGTAATAGAAGTGCTCTACCGCTATAGGCCTTGGACGAAATTTTGGCCAAAGAACCCTTAAAAGGATAAGCGGATCCGTTTCTGCTATGTGATTGGGGAGAAACAGGGCTCCCTTCTTACCATCCCGGGAGATCTCAGATAGCCCTTCCACCTCAATCCGGTATCTCAGGGAAAGGAGGAAACGGAGTATCCAGTAAAAAAAGCGAAGAGCTAAGTCGGTAAAGATAGACATCTCCACCATTCTACCTATCTACTCAGAAACTTTCAAACCCAGTCGTTGCCCTATCCACTTCCTGGCGGGATTTGACATATTTTCTCTAAGCGAATAAGAACACCCTTATGGCCGAATCAAAAAAACCCACCCCCCCTGCCTCTCTTGCTGCCTTTGTGGAGCAGACTGCAAAGATGCTCCGCACGGCTGCGTCAAAAACGCTTTCTAAAAAGGGAAAAGTGACAAAAGAGGTAGAAACGAGCACGAAAGGAAAGGTGGAGCGACTCGCAAAATTCCTTCGATCTGAGACCGACAATCTAAAGAAACGGATCTCCCGCAAGAAGAAAAATGATTAAACCCAAGTTGCCGATAAATTCTCATCTAGGTGTTAGCGAGGTAGAAAAACAGCGCAGGTAGCATAGAGGAAGATATACTGGCATCTTGGATTAATTTTCGGTTAATCCTTTTTTTTATTTGTATAAAAATATTGTTATATTGATGATCGGGATTATCGACAACGATTGTCGGAAAGCCGGTAGTCTGAAAGATGAAATGCTAGATGAATGCGCCGTGCGAAAAGTTGAAGGGCAAAAAAGCCGACGACACCATAGCCAAAGTGCTATGGGGGAGGAGGGTGATGCAGCCATTCGCTTTTCCCACAAGCAGTCGTCAGCATTACAAATTAAGGACTACCGAAAACCCAAGGAGGTAAACCATGGCAAGAATAGAACCTACAAAACCAACTGGACCAACCCCGGAATATGGAAAAAGTGGCAAAGGAGTTCCCCCTAAGCTGAAAGAGGGTGCTGACCACGTGATGGATGTGGCTAAAGGAGCCGGCCTTGAGCGTGGAACTCCAGCCGATGCCCAGTATAGTACTGAGCTTCCCAACGAGCAAGCAGCCAAAAAAGTTGACGGCCTAAAAGATTGGATGGGGCAAATCCCCAAGTAAGCCCGAGTTTGGGGCCTGCGGCCTGCAGGCCCTACTTAAAAAATCCGACCTTTCTTAAGGCTTGATGAGCCAGCATTAATTTCACAACTCCCCCTCCAACGAACGGAATGAGACCAAGAGCAATGGCTCTGTCCCACCCGACAAATAGAGCGAGGTGAGGGACCCCGAACAAATAAACGAGACCATTTCCAAGAAGCATCAGTCCAAAGATCTTCGCGTGACTTTTTTTCTCCATTCTTTCAGAGAAATAAGCAACAAGAAGTGAGGCAAGAGCAAACCCAACCAAGTAGCCTCCTGTCGGTCCCATAAATGCAGCCACACTCCCCGCTCCCCCAGCAAACACGGGAAGCCCCATGGCACCCACCCCCAAGTAGGAGAGGGTCGCCAAAAATCCCCGTCTTCCCAGCCATACAGAAAAAAATAGAATCATCTGCAAGGAAAAGACGATGGGGACGGGGGTAAATGGTAGAGGAATCGAAATCAGAGCGGTTAGACAAAGCAAGGCGCTAGCTCCAAGAACAACAAGCAGATTTTTTAACCAAGTATAGTCTTTAGTTGACTGCATAGGCAGATCGGACGTGTAGATAGAATGCATGCGCTCTCTCCTTCAAAATGATTGGCCTGTATTGTAGACGAAATAGGAATTTATCACCAAGTGAGAGGGTGCCGCAAACTCAAATATTTATTCCAAGAATTGAAAAAACATTCCATTTAAAATAAATAGCCGGATCGGATATAATCCATGGCAAAATTAGTCACAGATTAATACAAGGAGATAAAATGGAAACATCTATAAATAAACAAATTCAGCCAGAAGCATCGGCTCTAGTTTAACTTAAACAAACAGAAGGGTATTTAGCCGCTGAAAACTCTGTCGTAAGATTTTCAGCAGAAACTGTTGGCTATCCCGCATTCGCACTCGCCTCCTTAGTCAGTGCTCCAGTCCTCTACACCTTCACCATACTATTAAGCCCAGCGGCTTTGGTGAGCTCTACAGCAAAAGAAAAAATTGTTTCACCTCTATTTAGAGAAGCAAACGGAGCCGCGTCAGCAGCTAAAGAAGCTTTGAAAAGAACCCTCCCCTGGAACAGGACACAACCTAAAAAGGAAATCTCTGTCCCAACTCAAGAAACACCGGCCCCTTCTCTTAAAAAGCGCACACTCGAGAAGCTTAAGGAGTATAAATATGGCAAGCAAGCTATCGAGTCTTTCAACAAAGTTACCGAGTGGAGCCAAAACAATCAAAAGCTGATTGCTGGTACAACGGTTACTCTTCTCGTTCTTGGAACAGCTACCTACTTAGGAGTGAAATATTTCAAGCAAGAAGCTCCTGGGCAACCAATGGTTGATCCTAATCTTAAACCTTGTTTTCCTGAAGAAGATCCTAGTCTTCAATTCTGTAATCCTAAGGACGCTCCTAACTCTACAGAGTCCACACGAAACAACTCATTCATAGAAGGAAACTCTAGCAAGGACAAAGGAATCAACGCTACCGATAAGAACTCAGCTCAGAGAACAACATCTAAGGAAAATGCCCAGGTTCAGTATTCTTATAAGGCAATAGGTGTTGGAACAGGGCTTACAGGGCTTAGCGTTTGGAAAGGAGCAAAGACCGTGCTAGACTGGCATATTTATCGTAATCTGAAATTTGGCAATTACAATTGACATATGTAATTTCAGCATGCATTCTGGGCACCCTTCAAGGGTGCCCAGAATTTTAGCCTTTTTCGTAGTAGCCTAGGGTCGTCCCTTCGATCCTCTTGATGGGCAACTTTTCACTCAGCTCGTTTAACCACGAAAATACCCCCGAAAAAAGCGGGGCATAGTCGTGCCAAAGGATGCAGCCTCCCTCTTCTAAAACTTCAAGTGCTTTCAGCGTGTCATTTTTCACAAACTCATAATCGTGGTTTGCATCGATGAAGATGAAGTCGAACTTTTTCCCACCGGCAAATCCGGCAAAATCGACTTTCATTGAATCTCCAAGGTGTTGAATTACTTTCTTCTCCGATGGAGTCCCCTCATATCTTCTCTTTGAAGAGTCATACCCTAAGTACCCCTCTGCATCAGGAGGAAGATCGAGGGTATGGATCTCAGCGTCCTCTTGAGAGTTGAGGGCCATTTGCAGTGTGGTATTTCCATCTAGAGTTCCCACTTCAAGAAGCCGGCGCGGGTTTCTTTTCGCCACTAGCCCTGCAATGCAGAGAAGCTCATCACTATTGACATTGGCAAACTCGGAAAAACAGTTGCTCACTTTAATCGTCGTTTCAGGACCGACGCAGTCTTCTCTTTCCAAGACGGCGAGGCTGGCTTTCTTTTGATTGACTCTCTCAAAATAGGAGCTTTTAAGAGCTGCAATAAAAAAGGGTTTAAAATGGTGGGGGTGGGTCACAAAGGAACGGAGAATCCCCAACTTCATTTTCCTATTTACCCCAACATGGGTGAGATTAAACCACAATTTCCTCTCAAGGAATGGAACTTCTTTCATTTTCTGGCTCATTGTTTTTTTCCTAACAGTTTTTGCAGGGGGGAAAATTTGCGCTCTCCCCTGGGTTTTTTGAAATATTTCTCCCAAACGTGACATGGTGAGATGTGGCCGGGGTCGATGTGGGTTGCGAAGCCTGGAATTGAGGAGATGAGGGTGGCCCCGAGGTCGGTAAGAGCGCAAAACTTCTCATGGTCTGCCGAAATCTCCCGATCCTCTGAGTACTTTTGATGAACTGGGAGGTGTTTCTTTAGAGTTGAAAACCGCATTGCATACGTGTTCGTTGTGGAAGGGGTTGTTCGCCAGTGACAACTCTCTGTGTGAAAAATTTGGGATCTTAGGGTCTCGTACCGGGGATCTGTGTATTTGTCCTGGTCATCAAAAAGAGTGAGATAGTCGGTGGAAGGGAGGGACAGCCCTTCAGAAAGGATTTGTGCCCAGCCTGGGCGATGGAGGTAGTCGTCTTCGAGAAAGTAGATCGGGGTCTCTTCAGCAAATGAGTGGCTCGTGACATAGTCGAGCATTTGCAGGAATGAGGAGGCTTCACATCCTCCATTAATCTCGATTACAGGGTAGTTGCTCTGCTCTTTTAGGAAATGGTCTTGCCCTTCACCGAAGTGGGTGTCAAGCAAGAAAGTGAGCTTAGCTTCCGAGGGGGCGGTGGTCGCAATCAGGTTGCGGTAGCACTTCTCAGGTGAGAACTTAGGGAGTCGGGGTTTGTGAAAGCTCGCTCTTGAATAGTAAGCGTGTCGGACAAAGACTTGAATCGGCGGAGTTTTTCCCATCAAGGGGGACTATACGTGACTACTCATATTGAGACAAGATTGCTGGTAGTTTTTTGCAGATCGATCTGGCTTCAGGAAAGGTGAGCTGCTTGTCTGCCTCTTCAAAGGTCAGCCACTTTCCATCCCGAATCTCTTCGGGTTGGAGAATAAGAGCCCCCGAGACGATCGCGGGAAAGTAGCTTGCGGTCTTTTCGACTTTATTCCCTTTGCGATGAAAAGTGTAATGTTCAACAAAAGGGTCTTCGGAAAGGAGTTTTTGTACTTTGAGCCCTGTCTCTTCTTCGAGCTCTCGAACGGCGCTCTCTAGAGGCTTTTCTCCCTCTTCAGGATGTCCCTTGGGAAAGCCCCAATGGTTGCCTTGCGCATGCAAGATGATGAAGAGGCTCCAATGGTCCTCTTCGTACTTTAAAGGAATGATCCCGAAGGACTCTTCTTGCTCGGCTGCCATTCCCTCATCATGGAGAATAGGGAGCAAAAAGTAAAGCCGAGTTGTGTCCTCCAAATCCAAAGGAATTCGTGAGAGCAACATCGACCTGGTGCTCTTCCTCTTCACGGACGATGTCGAGGTCCTCTGCACTCTCTTCAGGAGTTTCAAGGTTGATCGTCGGGTGGAGCTTCCCTGTTTGGATCGCTGAGAGGGTAGCTACCGCTTCGATTCCTCCAGCAGCTCCTAAGCAGTGACCAATCATCGACTTGGTCGCATTGATTTTGATCTTGGGCGCATGGTCTCCAAAAGCAGCTTTGATCGCAGCCGACTCTGCCGTGTCCCCTGCGTGGGTCGAGGTGGCATGGGCGTTGATGTAATTGATTCTTTCTTTTTCGATTCCCGCATCAGCTAGAGCATTTTCGATGCTAAGGCGAACTCCCTCTCCTTCTTTGTGGGGATCGGTCATATGGTAGGCATCACAAGAGACGGCTCCACCTAGATATTCAGCGATGATCGGTGCGCCGCGTGCCTGAGCATGTTCTAAGCTCTCGAGGACGATACACCCAGCACCTTCGCCAATCACAAATCCATCTCGATTGGTGTCCCAAGGGCGCGAAGCTTTGGTAGGATCTTCGTTTCTAGTTGAAAGAGCTTTGATCGCCACAAACCCGGAGAGTCCAAGAGGGTTGACCGACGCTTCCGCTCCTCCACAAACCATAAGATCTGCCTCTCCTCTACGGATATGCTCGGCAGCGGAATGAATAGCATAGTTCCCCGTGGCACACGCTGTGGAAACGGAATAGTTAGGTCCCATGAATCCAGTGTCGATAGCGAGAAGAGCTCCCCCCATATTGGTGATGATGTAGGGGATGAAGAAGGGGGTGAGTCGCTTATGCCCTTTCTCTAAGATGGTTTTGGTCCCATCATAGAGAACGGAAAGGCCACCCATTCCAGATCCGATCAAGACTCCACACTTCGATTTGTCCAGCTTATCAAGAGCTTCCTTATCAAGACCAGCGCTCTCTAGCGCTTTTTTTCCGGCGACTATCGCATAGCGGATACAGGGGTCGACCCGTCTCGCCTGTTTTTTCTCCATGTAGTCGCCCACCTCGAAGTCGGTCACTTCGCCAGCAAACCTTGTTGGATATTCCTCTACATCAAAGCTCTCGATGGGACGAATCCCACTTTTCCCCTCTAGTAGAGATTGGTAAAACTTTTTTACATCTGTTCCGAAACAGGAAACTACCCCCATTCCAGTCACAACAATACGTTTCTTTTTATCCATAAAAAATATCCTTACACATGTCCTTTAAGACCTTTAAGGATACCAGAAAAACCAAAAATTTGCAATGGGATTGGAAAAACTTAAGCCGAGTTTGAGTCAATTTTTAAATCGACAATCTCTCCGTCGCGGAAGAGCTCTTCTAATTGATATTTGTCACGAAGGCCAGGCATGAATAGGTGGATCATGTAGTTGAGATAATCAATCACCACCCAGTCCCCAGACTCAAGTCCCTCAACGTAAAGGGGACGCTCCCCGTCCTTCTTGAGGGAGTCGATCAAATCACGGGCCATAGCGGATACGTGCCGATCTACGCTCCCCTCAGCAATGAGGACGAAGTCGGTGAGCTCGGAGGTTTCTTTGACATCAAGAACTAAAATATTTATTCCCTTTTTGTCAAAAATCGCTTGAGCTGCGGTCTGAAGATGCTGTATCGATTTGTCAGGCATTTTACTTGTCTAGTATAAGCGATTGGTGTGTATGTAGTCGAGTACTTTGGTGGGAACTAGGTGGCCACAGTACTTTTTTTCAGCCATCCTCTGCCGTATCTGGGTACTGCTGATCTCCATTATGGGGATTTCTTCTTTTTTCCCTTTCAGCTTGGTGTCATTTCCAGGCCGTCCTCCAATGAGTGGGGTGGCTAGGGTCAGGAGCTCATCCACCTCTTTCCATTCAGAGAGCCCATGAAGAGCATCTTCGCCTAAAATTAAGTAAATTGAGTCTTCAGGATAGCTGGCCACGAGATACCGGACCACTTCTATGGTATAGGAGGGGCCTTCGCTTGAGAGCTCCCAGTCTAAGCAGCTGCAGTTAGGGACCCCCTCTAGGGCAAGCTCCACCATTTCTTTTCGAGTTTTTCCACTAGCGATGGGCTGGTCCGTTTGTTTTCCAGGAGAAAGATAGGCGGGCGAAAAAAAGATTTGGTCGAGTCCTTTCTTCTCTCCGAGGCTGAGGGCGAGGTTGAGGTGACCAAAGTGGATCGGATCAAAGGTCCCCCCAAAAAAGCCGAGCTTTTTCTTCTCCACTTTTAGATGATTCTCCACTGGTTCTGGATCGAAACAGCGCGAAGTTTTTTATCGGGGTTCACAGCAGTGGGGTTGCCAGCGACTTTCAAAAACTCGAAATCGAAAATACTATCCGAGTAGGCTGACACTTGGTCGAGGAAGATGTCGAGCTTTTCAGCAATCTTGAGGATGTGCTGGGCCTTGTCTTTTCCATCGAGGATCCTAAGGATTTTTGCAAACCGCTTCTCTTCATCCACTTCGTATTCGGTGGCGAAATAGTCGTTCACTCCAAGCACTTTAGCAAAGCGTTTAACAAGAAAGCTAGGGCCATTGGAAAGAATGACGGTGTAGTGGCCGAGCTGTTGAGCTCTTTTTAAGCGGGCAACAGCTGGAAGATATAGGGCACTGCTCGCATACTCATGAACAAACTTATCGACATACTTTTCGAGGAGTTCGAGGGGTTTTCCTCGGAGCATCTTTTCAAACACACTTTGATGGAGATCCACAAGGGTCATCCCCAAAAAGCGGTGGCGAATCGTGTATACAGCTGATTGGAGGAGGACAGAAAAGGGCAAAACCTTATGCCGACACAGATAGCGCAAAAACTTGGCGCTACTGTTGCCCTGAAGCAACGTATAATCTAAATCAAATGCACTAAGCTGCACGTTATTCCTCTTCGAGGCCATACACTTTCTCCTCTATCTCTTCAATGAACTGCTCGAGCCGCTCGAACCGTTTTCTTTGCTCTGCCACAAGCTCGTGGTTAAAGAGCGATTCTTCTAAGGACTGTCCAGATCCGCCACCCATTTGTCGACACTTTTCCAAGGCCTTCTTTACTTGTTGGCGGGTCTCTCTTCTCTCTTCTAGAAGGGATTCTAGATCGGAGGTTCCTTCTTTTTCTTTTAATAAATCAGCAAGGGCGCCTAGGCGACATGTGGCCAGGTCTTGCTGGTACTCTCCTAAATCAAGAGTTTCTCCTTCTTTTACGAGAGCATCCCATTTTTGTTCAAGGTCTTGAAAGGAAAGGGTCTCGCAACTTGAGAGCACTTCTTCGAGTTTTTCTAAGAATGCTTCCGCTTTCCTTGCCTCTTCAAGTCTCTTCTCTTCTTTCGCCTCCGCTTCGGCTCTTCGCAACTTAGATTCTTTTTCTTCGAGAAGCTTTTTCCCAGCAAACAATTCTCTTTTTAAGGCGACCACGTCGCTGTGCCGCAAAGGAAGCTCCTTCATCTGTTTCAAAATCTCCGCCACTTTTTTCTCAGCATCAGGGAGGGAAATTTCTTCATTTTCACACTGCGCTTTAAGAGGAGCGATCAGCGCGGAAATTTGGTCCACATTTGCCTTGAACTCGAGACTTTCTTCTTGGCGTGCTTGCCGGCTTGCTTCTTCCTTAGCCCTGATTTTTTGCCAGCACTCACTGAGTCGACCCCGAACCTGGGTGAAGCTTGAGCTACTTAAACCGATCTGTTTCGCAAACCCCTGCAAGGCTTTGATCTCTTCTTTGAGGGGAAAGTATGGAGGCTTCTCTAAGGAGAACTCCTCTGAAATAAACAGGTCCACGTCTTGGATAAACTGGATAGAGAGCTTATCGATCAGCTCACGTCTTTTAGGAAAAACCAAGTCTCCTAGTTTACTTAGCTGGCTCAAAAACTGGTTTTTCGAGCGGATCCGCATCGGAGTCTTGAGCACTTCTTTTCTTAGCTCGTTAATCCTTTTTCCAAGGGGTTGAAGGCGATTCAAGTCGCCTTGCATTTCGATGTACTCATCGCTATTTTTTTGGAGGGCTCTCGATGCCTTAGGGACTTCAAATGAAGGGCGGGTTACCTCTCCATCCATCAGCTCTTTTTCTATTGCTTTGATCGCTAGCTCGATTTGCTCCTTGGCAAAAGAGGACTCTTCATCAAAGAGTTCTTTTAAACGGCGCACCTCGTCAGATAGCTCGGTATACTCTTTCCAAAAAACTGTTCGCGAGCGAGCGGGAATTTTCTCTTTGAAAAGCTCTAGGCAGAACTGTTTGACTTGCCAAAAGTCTCGAAATGAGGGGGTCTTTTCTTGAGCAAGGGCGGAACGCATATACTCAAGAGCATGGCGGATTTTTTCTTCCACCTTCTTCAATTCTTCCGCTTCAAGGAGGAATTGAGCCATTTTTTCTGAGGGCGTAGCTACTTGTTTCTCCATATAACGCTCGATTCTAACATTTTATCTAGTTTTAGACCACCCAGACAAAATTCAAAAACTTTGTTCGTAGTCTTGGATGATGGTCTGGGTGGTCCGCTCTAGGGGGACACTTTCGACGTTGAGCCAGCGAAAGAGGGGTTCTTTCCGAAACCAGGTAAATTGTCTTTTAGCATACCGTCTTGAAGCCCTCTTAAAGGAGGCGACAAACGTCTCAAAGTCTTCTGGCGTCTTCGGACTATCCAAAAATTCTAGACACTGTCTGTACCCAATCGCCTGAGCTGCATTTCTGTTTTTCCGCAAACCCTTCTTTTCGAGTTCCTTAACCTCGTCAATGAATCCTGCTGCAATCATTTCATCGCAACGCATCTCGATCAGAGGGTAAAGAATTTCTTTAGGCATATAGAGGAACCAGCACCGGAAATTATAGGGCATCTCCTCAAGAGGGTTTTTAGAAAAATCAGAAACTTTTTTATTGGTTAAAGAAATAATTTCTAAAGCACGGACAATTTTGTGTTTGTCTCCCCCTGTGATGGTCTTTGCATATTCAGGGTCTGCATTGCTTAATCGGTCAAAAAGGACTGAGGTCCCCTTCTCATCTGCCTCTTGTTCGAGCTTCTCTCGAACTTCGGGGGCTGCAGGGGGACCTTGTGGTGGGCCGTAGATGAGTGCATGGAGGTAAAACCCGGTCCCTCCCACGATGATCGGGACAGCGTCTTTGGCATGGATCTCCCGAATCAACCGGTGGGCTTCTTGGTAAAAATCCATCACGTTGAACCGCTCACTTAGGTCTCGGACATCAATGAGGTAGTGGGGAACCCGATCTTGTTCTTCGCGAGACACTTTGGCGGTTCCAATATCCATTTCGCGGTAGACTTGCATAGAGTCGGCGGAGACGATCTCTCCTCCGATTTGGCTCGCAATGACAAGGGAATGTTTAGTTTTCCCCACCGCTGTAGGACCAGCGATCACGATCACTTTTTTCTTTTTGACGAGGGGAGGGATCCTTTCCCTGAGAGGAATGGTGATCTGAGCAAAGAGTTCTTTGAGCTCTCTTTCTTCAATCGTTGTCCCTGAATTCACCTACGTCCCCTAGCACTTGTACCCACACTGGAAACATAATCTTCATAGGATTTTGGTGCCAGGAAAAAGAAGAGACTAGTCTACCAACTCGAGGCGAACTCTTTGACCGAATCGAGCACCAACGGTCATGGCAAGGGTTCGTAGGGAATTAATGATCCGTCCTTTTCTGCCGACCACTTTGGCCACATCATCGGGAGCTACACGCACTTCGATCATTGTCCCGTTTTCCCCTTCTACGACTTGGATCTCCACAGCATCGGGCTCATCAACAAGGTTTTTTACAAGATAGTCGAAAAATTCTTTCATAGTTCATCACATTGGGTTAGAGATACTAACGGGATCCTAGCATTTAACGGGGTTTTAGACAACCTAAGAGCCAAGAAACATACTCGGGATTGGCAGCGGTAATCGGCAGCTGTGCTATTTCAGGGACATCATAGGAGGCATGGGCGAGTATATAGTCACGCACCTTGCCAAAGTTTGCCTCGCTAGTTTTCAAAAAGACCTTCACCTCTTTCCCTTCTTCAAGCTTCCCTTCCCACAGATAAAACGACTCGACGTGGGGCAAAACATTGGCGCAAGCAACCCACCTCTTTTCAACAAGGGCTTTTGCTATTTCTCTTGCCTCTTGAAGGCTCTCAGAGGTCCATTGGATCTGTATATACTGGATCATTATAACTCATCAATAAATGCGAGCTGAGGGATGCGGCAGTCGATGATTTTTGTCGGGCCGTAGACCAGCTTCCCCTCTGCATCATCAGCAAAAAATGTTTCTCTCTCCTTCACAAGGAGCTGTTCTCTCACGCGGAGATAGTTACCTAGCTCTTGCACATAGTCTTTCGTAGAAAGGCGCAATATACGGGGAAGACAGTAGGTGATCTCTCGATCCTCAACATTCCCATACAACCTGTCCATGGCCATCACAACGATCTCTCTTTCGCCGAGGCTATTGGCGAAAGCCTTAGATACATCCACCCTTTCGAGGGTAAACAAATCGCACGTCATGGGTCCGTCAAGGATCTTTAGCAAAGCATAAGCCAGGTCGATCTTCTTCCCAACAATCGGAACATTCCACTTAATCGACCCTTTGACTCCTAGATAGATTTCAGGGAGTTTTTTCGGGGAGAAGAAAGGAAAGAGGGGGAAGGGGGTTTTAGAAGTATCGAGAGCCGTATTTTCAAAATCTTGGAGGAAAGCGATCGGCTGCCGGGTGGTGTAGTCCACATAGACGATCCCCGGCTCCATCAACTTCACCTCGGCACTCGCAATAACCGGTGAGGAGAGGAGCATCTTCTCAGCTTTCACTAAATTAAACCGGTGGCTCAGGGTGGGGCGGTCAACCGAGAGGTTGAGCAACTCGGCGATATAGGTGGTTTTGAGCGCCTCTTTCTGAGGCCCTGTCTGAACAATCGCTTTGATCGGCTCCTTCGAAAGAGATACCTTAGATGGATATAAGGTATTCTTAAGAGTTTCCAGAAATGTAAGGGCGCAGACAAATGCGACTACGAACACTCCAACAAGGAGATATTTAATGAGGGTTGAACGGGACATCAGCCTGGCTCAGCCTCCACAATCGCCCTTCCAACATGGGTGATATCACCTGCTCCCATTGTGACGAGCACGTCGCCAGACCTCAAAAATCCTTTCAAAAACTTGGGAAGCTCTTTTCGTGAGACAAATTGGGCCGCTGAGAATCCTCCTGCTTTCATCTCCTTAATGATCTTCTCTGAGCAGATATGCGGATGAGGCGCTTCTCCTGCGGCATAGATATCTGTGACGATCACCTCGTTGGCATAGATGAAAGCGTCGGCAAAGTCATCGAGACAATACTCTGTCCGGCTATATCTGTGGGGCTGAAAGGCGACCACAAGCCTACGCCCATGCATTGCACACTTGAGTGCACGCAAAGTAGAAAAAATCTCGGTCGGATGGTGGGCATAGTCATCATAGATATCCACATCTCCGACGGCCCCCACTTTCGCAAGCCTCCTGTCCACCCCGCGGAACTTTTTGAGTGCCGACCGAAGCATTTCCTCGCTTACGTCAAGTTTGAGCCCCATTCCAAAAGTTGCCGCCGCATTTAAGACATTATGAGCGCCGATCAGAGAGATCTCTATTCCTCGATAGTGACGTCGTTTAAAATGGAGATCGAACGTTGTTTTCCAGCCAATCTGTTGAAAATTTTCAATACAAAGGTCCGCTTTCTCATCAAACCCAAAGCTGTGCCCTTTAAGCTCAAGGGATCTCAATAGAGGGTCATCGTAGCACCAGAACAAATGCTCTTTGGATGCCACCTGGGAAGCGAACTTCTCATATCCTTTTAGGAGTGCCTGCTCGGATTTCCAGAAGTCCATGTGGTCATGCTCGAGATTGGTGATGATCGCCCCAAAACTAGGGTACCTGACAAAGGAACCATCACTCTCATCCGCTTCGGCCACAAAATACATCCCCTTTCCAAATCGTCCATTCGATCCCACCCCATCAAAATAGCCACCAATCGCATAGGAAGGATCAAAATTGGCTGCGACGAGGAGGTGAGCAAGCATCGAAGAGGTGGTCGTCTTTCCATGGGTACCGGTCACAAGAATTGGAGTGTCCCCTGACATCACCTGAGCGAGCAGCTCAGAGCGGTGCAAGATCGGAATTTTCAGCGCTTTAGCCGCGAGGTATTCAGAGTTTTCTGTAGGGATATCGGTCGAGTAAATCACAGCATCGGGCTTTGCGGGAAGCTCTTCTGCATGGCCAAGAGTAATACCTGCCCCTTTTTGGGCAAGATGGTCGACAATGGGGGATGCCCTAAGGTCGCTCCCGGTCACCTTCTCCCCTTTGCTGAGTAAGATATGCGCGAGCCCACTCATCCCCACGCCACCAATGCCGATAAAATGGTAATGCTTCCTCACTCTACCACCTCATGTATGTGACGCAGGACGAGTTTGGAAAGCTCCTCTTTCTCCTGCTTCTTGATGAGGTGAAGGGCATCCCGCATCTCTTCAATCCTTTGAATCCCAGCGCCCACTTTTTCACTTAGAGATACCATCTCTTTCTCAGCTAAAAGAAGTGCGCCCCCTGTTTGAGAAATCACCTCAGCATTTCTGTGCTGGTGATCATCAGCCGCATGAGGCCAAGGGATCAAGACACCGGGAACACCATAGGCGATCATTTCATTGATCGTCCCTGCTCCTGATCGGCAGATGGCAAAATCCGCAGCTGCCCAGGCCCTCTCCATCTCCTTTTCGAAGGCCCGCACGTGGGCTCTGATCCCCCTCTCTCGATAACTTTCTTCAAGGGATCCCACCTCTTTCTCTTCCCCACAGAAATGAAGCACCTGGTGAGAAGTGCCCAGTTCAAGGGCTGCCATCCCCTCATTGATCGAACTTGCTCCCTGAGAGCCACCAAAAACAAGAAGAGTGAGCAGCTCAGGGTCGAGACCAAATGACCGGCGCGCCTCTTCTCTAGAAGGGGAAACTTTTTCCCCTTCTGCCCAGAATGGAATTTTGGCGCTCACGATTTTTCCCCGCAGGGTATCCCCAGCTTCCTCAAATTGGACGGCCGAGAGGAGTGCTTTGGGAGAAAAAAGGCGATTTACCTTCCCCGGTAGAGCGTTCGACTCGACCAAAAGATAGGGAATTTTTTTGAGACGGGCAGCTACGAGAAGAGGAAAACTATGGAAGCTCCCAAACCCAACGATCAGCTGAGGAGAAAACTCGCGGCAAAGAGAAAGACTTTCTTTGACCCCCTTACTCAGCGTAAGTGCTGTTTTCAGAGGTCCCTCTCGAAAAGGGCTACAGCTCTGCACCTCGCGATAGGGAAAAGCATTGTGGTGAAAATAAGGATTCGAGGCCAGCCGGCCTCCGCTGAAAAGGATTTCCAGCTCCTCATCTGCCTTCTGCAAATCGCGGGCAAGGGCCTGTGCCGGATAGATGTGCCCTCCGGTCCCTCCGACTGCAAGCAAAATTTTTTTTCTATCGCGCATATCGTCTACTTTTCACCGACGCGGCTACACTTAAGATTAGCCCCATCGCCATACAATTGGCAAGGAGCGACGACCCACCCAAGCTAAAAAAAGGAAGATTGGTCCCTTTACTGGGCAAAAGCCCCGAGACCACGCCCAGATTGAGGAAAGCCTGAAAACATATTAAGAATGTCAGAATCGCGACTAAATAAAAACCCTCAATTTTTTTCGCTCGGAACGCGATCATAAATCCGATCCCTCCGATCGTCATGTAGAGCATGATGAGCCCCACCACGCCGACGAAGCCAAATTCCTCTGCGTAGATCGCCGCGATGTAGTCGCTCCGCGCCTCAGGCAAATAGTTGAGCTTCTGCAGACTCTCACCGATCCCCTTGCCCAATAAGCCTCCCGACCCAGCCGCAATCCGCGCCTGATGGGGCTGGTGCCCCTTCCCCTGCAGATCGAGCTCGGGGTGCAGATAAATCTTGATCCGGTCAGGGACATGGCTCCTCGTCGACGCGTAGATCCCCCCCAGTGCCAGAAAGCCACACAGAGGAATGACCCAGTAGATCCATCGGACTTTGAGCAAAATGAACAAAATGAGAAGAGTCATCATGATGATCGCCACCGTCCCGTTGTCAGGCTCGATCAAAATAAGTCCCATCGGGATCGCAAGCGTCGCGACCAGTTTCAAAAACGGCTTAAAACCGATCCCCTTCTTATGTCGCCCCACAACATGGATCACATACATCGGAATGAGAATCTTCACAAACTCGGAAGGCTGAAGCGAGTTGCCCACAATGCGAATCCACCGGTGGGCTCCATTGATCTGCTGACCCACTCCAGGGACAAACACGAGGCACAAGCAGAGTGTTCCCAAAAACAAAAGAACCCCCGACAGGCGAAGGAGGTTTTCGTGGCCAAGGACATAGACCCCAAACGCGAACCCAGTCGCAATGAGTGCATAAGTCATCTGCTTGATGAGCGCATGTCGCGTGCTCAGATCAAGTGATCGGTCAAGCACCTCGGCAGCTGTTGTGTTGAAAACCATCAGTACACCGATCGCAAAAAGAAGAAGAGTGGCAAGAAGAAGACTCAGGCTATACTTGTTTGACATATAGTGACAAAAATCGCAGAAACGCCCATTATCCTCAAGCAACTTAACTCTAAGGAACGAACCGTGCGAATTTCAGAATGCCTAGCCCAACCAACTCTTTGCTTACCCGAAGCGACCAAAACTAACATAGCCATTGGACTGACTACCCTAGTCTTGGGATATCTTATCGCCAAAACGGATGTATCTGGAAAATCTCTCCGAGGAAGAGCCTTCTTTCGGCAAAATGACCAGCATATCGCTGAGCTCCTCAAACTCTCTGAGGGAATAAGATCAAAAGAAGGCTCACCACAAATAGCCTTCGAAGCAGCCTCGAAAGTATTTAAAGATGCACAAGATCAAGAAAAGGAACAATGGGGCTTATTAGAACATGCAGCTATCGCTATTTTCTGTGAGCTTGTATTAAGCGATCATTTTACGAAAGAAATACAAACTTTTTTGCGATCCAATCGGCAACAACTTACCAAATTTGATTTTTGCTCCTACACCCTATATAACTTACTAGTTCTATGCGTCACAAAAGGACAGCTAGCTTCATTTGCCGAAGATCTGCTACATGAGATTGATCACAGCCCAAACCTACCGATCTCTAGGGCCCTTAAAAGCAAAACCCCAATTATTCATGAGAAAATGTATATGGAAGGCAACGCTTCACGTTATTCGTCATTTAGTAATAAGAATTTCAGGGATGACTGCATTAAAAATCTGCGGAAGGAACTTCAAGCGTGGCAAGAAATTCAAGGTCAACCAAAGAAAAAGCCAGAGAAAAAAACAGGTTGGTGGAAGTAGAGACCTAGACTATATTTGTTAGACAAAAACCGCAGAAACGTCCATTATCCTCAAGCAACTTAAGCATGGAGTCGATAATGCGAATTTCAGAATGCCTTGCCCAGCCCAGCCTTTGCCTACCGGAACCCACTCAAGAAAACATAGGACTGGCGATCGCTACCTTTGCCCTCGGATATTTGATTGCTAAAGCAACCACGGCTCCTACCACTCTCCAAAATAGAATCACTCACCCACCAGAGCACGATGTGAAGCCTGGACTGAGAAAAGAAATCGAAGTCTTGAGAGAGACTATCCGAGTTGAGCAAGAGAGTTTAGCAGACCAACAAAGAGTCGCGGAAGACACCATCGCTCGACTTACAAGAAAAATCACCCAACTGCGAGGCGAAAGGGATGGTCTTAGACAGAGTGTCCATGTACCGTCGTTATCCTACACAGAGATGAACTTGTAGAAGCCTACCATGAGAATTTCAGAATGCTTAGCGCAACCAACCTTTTGCCTACCGGAAGCCACCAAGACAAACCTAGCTATTGGAGTGGCTTTTCTTGTTTTTAGCTATCTGATCACTAGAAAACAGGCTCTATCCGAGTAGGAAAAACTCCCTCGAACCACAAAAGAGCTTTCGACTTTGAGAGCCGAGAGAATACAATTCATCGAATTGACTCGGTTTTTTGTCAGAAATCGGGAGGAAGTTTCCCGCCCTGAATTTACTTCCATGTGGCAGAACAAATTCGATAGCCTTTCGTCGGAAATGCAAAGAATGTTCATCTGCAAAGACCTAGAGTCTATAGCAAAATATAGGCTTGGATGCGATACACTCCCTAAGCAAATTGAACGATGGGCAAGGGAAGCCTATAACTCAGATCTTTTCGCTATGAGATCTTCGCGACGCCATCTTCGGGATCTTGAAATAGAAGAAGACGCATTTCACCAAGCCCTTGACCCGACCGACGATTCAGAAATCCCTCAAAAACTTTGGGAAATCATCGAAACGATCAATGCTCAAATCAATGCGAAGAGGGCCGCCGAGAAGATACGTTAATAAAATAAGGAGTCAATCATGAGAATTTCAGAATGTCTAGCCCAGCCTAACTTTTGCCTACCTGAAGCTACCAAAACAAACGTTGCGATCGGATTGACAGTTCTCGCTTTGGGGCATCTGCTCACTAGATCTGATGTACTTCCTCGCCTTCTTCAAGGAAGAGTTCAACACCAGCCCCCTAGGCAAATGCCTGAAGAGCTTAATGAAGCAACAATTTCTAACTTACGAATGCGATTTGCTGGGGAAGGCAACGCAATCGTGGATGATTATGTTGCTACGGAGAGAGATGCTGCGCTGGGTAAGAGCAATCGAAACCCAGAAAAGATAGAAGCATGGAATCGACGAAATGCTGCACGGGTCTCAGAGCAGGGAAGAAGAGCGTTCCAGAGCGGCGATCCAAGGTTCTTAGCACAGTATGCAACACGCCTAGAGATGCGAAACGGACAGTAACTAGCGGATCCTAATCTGATCGCCCGGCTTAAGATGTTTCGCTTTCTCTTCGTCGAGGTTATTTAGCTTGAGAAGCTCATCCACTTTGATGTGGTTCTTTACCGCGATCGTCCAGGGGCTGTCTCCACTTTTCACCGTGTAAAACTCCCCTTTCGCACTAGCCGTCACAACTTGAGCGCTCGGCTCATTTTTGCTGCTTGGGATTTTGAGCTTCTGCCCAATCTGGAGCATTGATG
>Ga0180438_10002868_pt1 | contig 27086 bp, 34 predicted proteins | sample SS_ome_12_FD_132455 | JGI IMG/M metagenome (GOLD analysis project Ga0180438, IMG submission 132455) | Hypersaline lake sediment archaeal communities from the Salton Sea, California, USA - SS_3_D_2 metaG | ecosystem: Environmental > Aquatic > Non-marine Saline and Alkaline > Hypersaline >... | reverse complement strand
GGCAACCCTTTCGCGATACGTTTCCGCGCGGTCTTGGTCAACTTCTGGTCGCAGGTCGGACACCGTTCCATCTGGTCGACCCGGTCTTGTTCCGCGCGTTTCTCTGCGATAGATTTCTCCATCTCGGCGATCATGGTCTTGTACCGACCGATGGTCTCGTCTCGACCGTTCCCTTTGGTCTTGTCCCCTTCGAGTTTGCCCAATTCCTCGAACAACCCGTCCCGTTTGGTTTTGAGCGACGCTAACGCGTCCTCCACTTGCTCCGTTTCCTTGACCGTGAACACTTTGCCGGACGCCGTCGCCGGTATCTGGACTGCCGTCTTGTTCTGGTCCAGTACCCCGAGCGCTTTGTCGACTTTCCGGTTCGCGTCACGCCGCATCTTCTCGGCAATCTGGCCGAGCTTAGTCACAGCATCGAGCGAGGTCATCCCCACAGTCTGAGCCGTCATCGACAGTTGTTCTTCCAGGAACGTTTTCAGGTGCTCGTCCTCGATTGCCGCACCGATAGAGGTCTGGTCAAACTCCACACCAGCAACATCCGCCAGTATCTGTAACCGGGATTTCGGGTCCTCGATAAACTGGCTCACCCGTAACGACGCGCCGAGCACGTCCGGCGACACCCCGAGGTCTCGGAACAACAACGTCTCGAGCTCGGTTTTGTTCCCCTGGTACCCCTCTATTTCAAGCGAAACGCCTTTGTGGTCGATCTTCCGGGCCACCTGTAGGGTTTTGGTAGGGGTCCGGACCGTGGCCGCGATAGAGGCCGATTTAGAGCCTTGCCGGATAAGGTCGCTGGCACCCGCACCGCTCCTGGTAGTGTTCCGACACTTCCCTGTCAGGACAAACTCGAGCGCGTCAGCCACCGTACTTTTGCCGACACCGTTCTCGCCGACGATCATGGTGACCGGCCGGGACAGATCGAGATCCGCTTTCTCCACACCCCGGAAGTTCTCGATGGTCAACCGTTCGACTTTCATCCCTTCACCCCCCTTTCGCTTTGCGCGTCCCAAACCGCAACGTCGCACCGCTCTCGCCTATCGCCACCAACCAACCCGGCAACTCGCCGTTGTCCCGCAACTCTTTGTTCACCTGCCGTGTATCCACTTTCAGGTATTCGACAGGGTTCACCCCGGCGTCCAGACAGGCCCGTTTGAACGTGTCGACATCGGGCCATACTAGATCGCCTGACCGTTTGTACCCCACCTCGATACCGTTCACCGTCACGTTGCCGTGTTCTGCTATGTACGGTTTCAGATACCCTTCGATCCGCTTCTTCTCTTTCTCCGCAAGTATCAGCGCCCGGGCCATCTCGACCGCTTCATCCTCTATCCGGCACACGTATGGCCGGACTTCCACCGAACACTCTTCCGTACAGAACGAGCACCCGGTACCGGGGGTCGCTTTCCACTCCGTATCCTTCTCCATCAGGTCGGTTATCCGCCGTAACCGTTTCTCGATACGAGGCAGATCGTCTGCTGTGACGATCTTGGATTTCACGACGTTCCACCGGACATAGTCGTACACGAGCTCGTACTCGGCCGGTCGTGCCGTCATACTGATAGTCTCGGCCACCAGCCAGGCGTAAGTTTCCAACTGGAACCAGTCAGGTTCGCTGGCGTACCCCGACTTCCAGTCGACAATCGTCACCCGGTCGTCCCGTTCGTAATCGACAAAATCCGGTGTGCCTTCCAGCCAGCCGAGCGGACTATCGTCATGTACGAGCCGACCTTCCCGGTCAACTTTGATCGTCCCCTCGATCATGACGTGGCCTTGTGGTACAAGATGTGATCGAGCGAACGTGTCACAGATTTCGTACGCCTCATCCCATGTTTCGGGCGCCATACCCGACTCCCGATGTTTGTCGTTCAAGATAACCGGCAACCGGTCGTAATCCGTCTGCTGACCGTTCGCCCGGCACCATCGCAGATACTCAGCGATCACGCTATGGACCAGCACTCCTAGGTGCGAGAGATGTCCTTCGGGCTGGCGGTACCGTTTCTCGACCTCCGCCGCGAACATCTTCGGGCACCGCTTGTACTTCTGCACATCCGTCACGTGGATCGGTAACCGTAACTGCATGGCCTTCTCTCCTTTCCCTAAAACCCCTGTGCCTTCCGGATTATCTCCAGTCCAACTGTCACACTGCATTCACGTATCAGTGACTGCACATGGTCGTGTTTTAACGCTATCACCAGACGCTGAAACCCCATTGTGGTCATGGTCAACTGGCCGCAACTGGCCCCATCCTCGAACACCGTGAACCGCGTATGCCTCACGTTCGCGTCGTCCATTCTGAGTTTTATTCGTGTTCCTATTTCCATTTCAGAAGAACCACTCCTTAGAATCGCCGGACCGACCCGGATTACGGGGGGAAGGTGGCGCTGATGGTGCGGAATTAGCGCCTTTAGGATTAACCGGGTCGGTCTCGGCGGTTTCCTGAGTTTCTTCGTCGTTCATATACTGCGGCCCGTACAGATCGTCTGCCGGACATTCGTCATCGTCAGGCGGCGCCACCTGGACTTCGTACCCCCCGATCAACGGCGGCGCTTTCACAAACTCGGTCAACGGTTCACCGATATCGATCTGTAAGACGTGAGCGTTCGTCGCTTTGAACACGCCATTTTTGTCCGGGAACATCACCTGCTGTGGTACCAACCGGAGCACACACCGGATAAAATCTATCTGGCCGCGTGTCCGTTGTAACGTCACGAGCGCAGCATTGACGTTGTTCATCGAATGGCGCGACGTCGTGTTGACCTGCAGGACCGTCCAGGTCGGGAGCTCGTACGGTAAGATCAACATGAACATCGACCGGACACATTTCGGTTGGCTGTTCGTATCGCTCCGGCAATAAGCGCACTCCTCAGCCCCGGGACATTCAATCGTCTCCCAGGTACCGTCATCTGTCCGACGTGTCGCCCATCCGGTCCGGCCTTCACCTTTACACGCGAGGATACCCCGCCGTTTGCCTTCGGTCGGCGCGACTTTGGAACCGCGATAGTACCGGTATGCTTGCGCCGCCACCACACCAAACTGCGGATGCGGGAACACAAACGGCACCTCTTTCGGTTTGTCACCGTACCGTTCTCTGAACGCTTCGGCCAACGACGGCGACTCGATATCCGGCCGGAAATGATCCAACGCTTTCGGATACTGCCGCCCTTCCATCGGTTCGCCGAGCCGCAGGAACCCCGACCGCGGCAACTGTATCCGGTCGGTTATCCCTCGGATAGCTGTAATCTCGCTCGGATGCGACGGCGGTTGCCGTTGCGCCGTCTCGGTAAGTGCTGTGGACGTGTTCATCGACCTTCCCTCCTTTTTTGTACCGTTCAACCCCGTTCTGACGGGACGCTACTGGCCAACCCGTTTCTGGTGGCCGTCTCGGATAAGCTGCTGAAAGTACGGCGCGAGCTCGTGCAGATAGATCGGGTTGACAGAATTGTCCTCGCTCTCGTACTTCCACCCGACAACCGTCTGGTCGGTTATCTGCCGGACCTGCCGTTGCGTGTCCGCCATAGCGTCACCAATGGTTCTGACTATCGTCTGCATTAGATCGTTTGGCATGGTACCTTCCCTCCCTTTTTGGTATCGGGGGACGTCGGAGATCAACGCCGGGCCGTTTGAGTTTTCAGCGGACTCCGCGCCCCCCTACCCTTTTCTCTTGACAAATCTGCCCGGCCTCGTCTATAATCTCGGACGTGATGTTGCTTGCACCGTTCGGGTTTGGGGTTCGTGTTTCTATGTACCGTTCGAGCTCTTCGCGTTGGATCACGATACGCCGTAAACCGATCCGGGTGGCGGCCAAATGCCCCCGCTCAATTTCTGCCCTGATAGTGTCGCGGCAGACCCGACATATCTCTGCCGCTTCTCCAACCGTCAAGAACCGTTTACCGGAAGACCGTGTGATCTGGCTCATTCGTCCAGTTCCTCCTCATCGGATATTAACCTCGTTAATTCGGTTTTATCCTATCACAGTCTGGCTTATTTGTCAAGCGAAAAATTCATGTTTGGTAAGGCGTTGGAAAATAGGGAGTTAGGCATGTGAAGAAGAAGCGGCGTAAGATACCCCCCGAGAATAAAGAGCTGGCGCAGCGCATGGAAGCGTTGATCGAACGGGTTGGCCTAACCCATCAGCAGATCATCGCGGCAAGCGGGAACAAGCTGACCACCGGATATGTCACTGATATCATCTCCGGTAGCACGGGCAATCCGGGGATCGAGAAGGTGGTCTTGCTTGCACGCGGTATGGGTCTGCCTCTTGCGGTTTTGCTTCATGAGCTCGGTTACGATGTCGGAATAGACCTGGAGAGAGAACCGGCCCAGTTTGTCGTTGTCAGCCCGTCAAGAGAGGCGAGAAAACGGCTCGCTAACGAAACAGAGCGGTACACGGCTATCCCTGTCCTCGAGGAATCCGTCGCCGCCGGCGCTCCGCGTTCGGTCTATGCAGAGCACGAGACACGAAACTATGCCCTGATTTACTCGGACTGGGTTAAAGAGCCGAACCGGTATGTCTGTGTCGAGATTACAGGCGACTCGATGGAGCCGATTCTCCCGTCTGGCAGCGTCGTGTGCATCGACACCAAAGAGGCGGATGCCGAGCATTTGGTCGGGCATAGCCAGAAACGGATCGTTGCCGTCCGGCATGAGGGCGGTGTCACGGTCAAGTGGCTCGAAGGCATCGATCCCGAATCAGGCCTCCTCTTACGACCTGAAAATCCAGAGTACCGTTGTTTCTGTATTCGTCCAGAAGAGGATGAAAACCCCGTCATTGGAGTTGTGGCGTGGTCCTGGTCAAAATGGGAGGGTTGAACGATGAAAAATAAGACCCCACAAGACAAGAAAAGAAAACCAGTAACGCTAAAGGGCCTCGGCTGTGTCGGGCTGATTTTTCTGGTAATCACCCTGATCCTTGTGGTTATCGCACTGATACCGGGCAGAACAGCCGAGGAACAGCACCTATGGGAAAAAGGTGTGACATATTGGGTCGGCAAGCCCTGGTATGAGCAGCACCTCGAGATTGAATACGGCAAAGGAATTTTCACGAGCAATACAGATAATTCAAAAGGATGGGTCTGGTACGAAAAGGCCGATGTCACCTTCGTTTTCGACAAGGATACCCGCATCATTGAGCGGTGTCGCTTAGGAAAACAGGGAGACACATGAATGGCGACCATCTACTACCGGTCTGACCGGCAGATGTGGTATATCTCGTATTCTGTCGCCGGGAAACGTGTCCGACGTGCGGTTTCCCACGACCGCAAAGAGGCCGAACGTGTCCTGGCAAAAGTCGAAGCCACACTCGAGCTCGACCGGCTGGACGATCTGCCTGGTCATCGGGCCCCGGTCAAGGTAGCGGACTATTTCGATTTCTGGCTTGACTGGGTTGAGCGCAACCGGTCGCCGCGGACGGCGCAACGGTACATCGAAGTCGCGCGTCATTTCCGGTACTTCTGTAGTGCTCGCCGCTTCTCGTTGCTGCGCGATATCAAACCGGAACATCTCGAACAGTACAAAGCTGAACGGTCGAAACATATTGCACCCAACACCGTTGCGCACGAGCTCACGATCCTGAACGTCTTTTTCAACACGGCGATCCAGATGGGGTACCTCACGGACAACCCGGTCGCCAAAGTCCATCGGCCCAAACGTCGGTACACGACGCCCCGGTACCTGACCGGTGACGAAATTCGCCGGCTGCTCGACGTTTCCTCAGAGTACGAACGGGCAGTCTGGACCACCTACCTCCTGACCGGGATGCGGCGCGGCGAGCTCGAGAACCTCGAATGGCGCGACATCGATTTCAAACGGAACCTCATCACCGTCCGGGTCCGGCAAGATTTCCAGCCGAAAGGTCGGGAAGCTCGAGGTATCCCGTTACATCCTGACCTGAAACCGGTCCTGAAAAACGTCCCACACCGATCTGACCGGCTCGTGTTCGCTACCAGGAGCGGCGGCCGCTTACGCCATTTTGACCGGAACTTCAAGCGCTGCTGTCAGAAGGCGGGGATCGACGGCGCGTCAATCCACACGTTACGGCACACCTGCGCGTCACATCTCGTCATGGCTGGCGTCCCGCTCCGTACCGTCCAGGACATCCTCGGCCACCGTGACATTGAGACGACCATGCGATACGCCCATCTCGAGGCCGAACACGTCGGATCTGCTATTGCGAAGCTGGATTTGCTGTGAGACTGCCGAAATGCCTTCAGAATCGATTTTGTCTGCTTCGACGTATGATTTATGGTCTGCCGTATCGTTCTTGCCATGGTGGTACCGTTTCGGCTTCAGGTACGCCATGATCGACCTGATAGAGTCACCACCGTCACCGGTGCCCAAAACGGTGACATTTCGGCTCCCGACTCGTTCGGTTTCGTTCGCTTCGTTCCTACTCAATCGGCGCGGGTTTGGCCGCGCTAACACTGGCCGACAGAAGGTCTTAACGTGTAAACTGGTAGCGTGTTGCGACTTGCGGAAAAGGGGTAGTGCCGAAGAGGGGATTCGTTACCAACCCGTTATCTGTCCTAGCCTGCCGGTCGGTCGGTGACATTTCGGTGCCGTGCTTTTTTCACGTTGCCGAAACGCCGAACCCACTTGACTTATACCAGGTGCCGATGCTATCCTATTCGGCAAGGGAAAGGGGTATCGTATGATCCGCGCTGCTCAGGTTCTCGGTTTCATCGGCATGGGGCTCGTGTGTCTTGTCCTGGCGATCATTCTATTCCCGCTGACCTTGTACCTCATCTGGCGTGTAGCAAATGAGCCGTCCCGCGATCTTCTCCTAGCTCCTGACGAAACAGGTGACGACTGATGTCCAGAAAACTTGTCGAATGTCAACTCTGCCATGTCGAGGTTGACCCTGACGCAGACCGATGTCCAGGTTGCGGGACCAGGTTCTTCTCAAAAGCCAGAGAGAACCGGGCAATCTGTAAAGCGATTGTGATCATGGTGATCGTCGGCAGTCTGGTCTGTTGGGCGTTGCATTATGGGTTCGAACGGTACGACAGACAGATCGAGCACCGATCAACCTACCAGTTACCGTGACCCGCGTCGTTCCCGAGACCTCGATACAAGGCTGGCACCGTCTGTCGGGGTTTGGGAAAGGAAGCTGTTGCCTAGACATGAGACGATGCCAGCCGTGTTTTTCAGAACCGTACCCGTCAGGACAGGATAGCCCCTGTTCGTCCGTGAATTATGTCGAGCTCTGCCCATCCGGGTACGGCTCACCAATAGCTTCCCGGTAGAGTCGAAGGAACCGGTCCTCACTCAAAAGTACGCTCGGCACTGGGACACATATCGCGTCCACGGTTATCCGACCAGCCGCGCCGTCCGTGATAATCTTGCCGCCGTCAGGTGCCGTGATTTCGCTACCAGCTGGCACAAGAAAAATCTGGTCCGACGCTGGCCGGTACACGTACCTAATCCGCATCGAGCATGTCGTCAAGCAGATCGCTGATACGAGCAGTATCCCTACCAGCGAGAGCTTCGCCCATTTTCTCACTTGTCGGTTTCTCCTGTTCTTCCTGTGCGGCCCACCGTCGCCGGATAATTTGTATAATAAACGGTGCCACGATGAGCGCGATGCTCAATACGCTACTTAGAAGGTCCAACCTTCATCCCTCGGATAAACTTTGCCATATCCTCGCCGGCGATAGCTGCAATGAGCACGGCGATCACCGCCGCGATCTGCTTGGCTATCGTGACGATTTGGCTAATGGTTGCCTCGAACTCTTCTGGCGTCATCTCTTCGTTGACCTGGGCCAGGAGGTAGCCCCCGACTATCGCCAAGAACAACACGACTGTCACTGCCAACTTTGCCTTCCGACTCTGTTTCAGCCACGCGAACACGTCTCTCACCTCCTTTCCCATGTTTTCAGTTTCAGTCCACCGTCCCGGTTGTCGCCGTGGACGTGACCATCTGCATACAGTTTCGTCCAGTCAAATACCTGTTTCGCTGCGTTGTGCACCTGTATCGGCGGTAACCTACCATGACCGCCCTCGTATAACCGGAACCGCCGAATCTTGTACCGCGCCCAGAAGTCCGCAGCGATACCGCCGTACCGAGGCAGATGCCGCGAGTTGCGACTCACCTCACCACCTTCATCCGTCCAGCCTAACCGAGCCGCAAGCGCTTCGTTCTCCGAGTCCAACCGCGTACCGCACGTGACGATAACCTCAACCTCCTCATGTTCGTATTGTGAGAGATTGAGCCGCAACCGTTCGAGCGATCGGAGCAGGGTCGGGTCTACACAGACCAACCCCGTCGAGCGGCTCTCGAACTCCCACAACCGAAAATGAGATACGAGCGCCCCGTCGATCTCCGTCCACAACCGGATATCGTTCCGTCGTTCTGGCACGTCCAGCCACCACCTTATTTGCCATTCCAGAACATCGCTATTGCGATGATCGTACCGACCAGGTTCAACACGACACCAACCAGAATCCACGGGAGTCTCCCGAGGTTCTGCTCTACCCTTACAACCCGGTCCTCCACTATCTTCACCCACCTTTCCGTATCAATCGCGCGCTGTTCTAACCGGGCTCCTTGTGTACACTTATCGTTCGCCATTCGTCCGCTCGTTCAGTTGTAGGTCATCGGCACAGTATAATAGATCGTATATTGGGGCGTACCGTTAATGAACATTGATATTCCGTAACTAACCGTATCAGACGGCCAAGGACACAGAACGGGTTGCCTGACCTTGAAATAATAGATATCCGTCCCACCAACAACAAAACTCGGATCATCAAACCAATTTGACCAAGCAGCTGGTGCGGCTGGCAAGACAAAGGTGTGGCGTTGTGTTCCGATATCGCCCCATGTAGGTGCGGCAAACTGCGCGGCTGTAATCTGAAAATAACGTGGGGAGGCCTGACCATATACCGTCCCTACACCCCCCCCCGCAAAAGTGGTTCCCCGTATCCGAATATCTAGTGGTGTCAACGCTGCGGGTAAACCATTAAAGGTAACTTCCGTATAGTATTCAACTAGGAGATAGCGGTAATACAATGAGGGCGCCACATTCCAGTTGCTCACTTCATACCAGCCGCCGTATGGCCGTGGGAAGCCCGATTGAGGAAGCGCATCAGCGGCTGCCCGTGCAGCAATCCGTGTTGGTTGTCCCGGGCCAATCCACCATATTTTATACCTATCATCATTATTAGTTTCCGTCCCGGTATTTTCTATCCGAAACAGCAGCTCCGCTGCCTTCAGGATTTCGGAGACCGGCTCTACATCGTCGATCCCTTTACCCGCGAGACTACACCAATCGGCAGCGCCGAACGCCTCAGTGAGCAGGCCCGCCTTGTCATAGGCGACATATCCCGCATTCACATAGTACGGCACACCCACGCCTGACATTGCGGTGATCCATTCGATAGCTCCGCGCATTTCCGTGATCAGGGTCTGATGGTGTGTGATATCCGCATCAAACGGAGTGAGCGCGTTTACAGCCGGGTAGGAACCGACATAGCTCCAGACGGTCGCCGCTATCCCAATCGCAGCCTCCTTCTCGTTGATCGCATACATCGCTTCACACAGAATCCGCCCCGTATTGTAATCCACGCCTACCGGATTGTTCCCGTGAATCCAAGCCATACTTCACCTATGTATATTTCGGGATCGGATGCACATGCTTCCCGTCCGATGCGAAACCCGAATCGCCAGGACTAGCCGTTCCCAACGGCTCCGGATTGCTCGTATAGACCGTCAACCCTTTGTGCCTATGTCCAGCGTCCGCGAACTCGCCCGTACTGCCAGGGTCTGCTGCTGTCCCGATATCTTCCGGGTCAAGCTCCGACGTCTCGACATCGCCCAAGTCGAGCTCTTTCTGTTTCTGTATGAGTTCAGCGATCAAATGGCCGAGCAACTGTTTCTTGTTCGACAACCCGACCGTGATGTTCAGCTTTTTCCGGAGGTCACGTTCGACCTTGACCACGTGCTGTGTCGTCGAGATACCAAGTTTCTCGTCGATCAACACTATCCGGGCGCCCAACTCGATATGCTCGAAATCGCGTGGCGCGTTGGCGTCCTGGCTCAGATCGGGTATGTCCACCAGGTAATCAATACGCGGGTCGGATTCTGCCGCCAAGATTTTCTGAGCAACCTTCTTCAACGTTGAGGCATCGGTGATCTCGGAGTTGTGATACACCCCGCAGACTATCCGGCCCCAGGTCGATTGAGACGAACTGTCATCAAGATATTCGTGAGATTCACCAGCATCTTTCAACGTCAACCGGCTGTCCCGGTTCTGCCCTGCTCCATAAGCGTACAACCGGTTTGTCATCTCCGTGAAATCGCGTTCGACCTCGATACCTTTCAGGTTTTTCCCACGTCGGATCTGCTGCCCGATATTCTTCCCGATACTGGTGGTTCAGGTGAACCGCCGAGCGGGACTCACCCGCATATACCCCCCGAGCTTCTCTTGCAGGTTCCGGATAGCTGCCAGCACCGACTGGTTCACCACGCTGATCTCCATCTGCTCGTTCGCTATACCCGACGATACCAGGTACCTTGACAGTTTCGGGCTGTTCACCTGTCGGCCAAACCAGTCCGAGAGAGCGTCCGCGACAGTATCTGTTGGGCCACCTTCGTACTCGTCGATCCATTCGTCGGCAAGCTGGCACAACAAATCTTCGCAGGTCACCGCAACGTATTCGTTCTTTTCCGAGACCTGTTTCACCACCTGGATACGGAACTTCTGCAGGAGCTCGTACTCATGAGCGCTATCGCGTAACCAGACCTGGTTCGGCGTCTCGAGATCGGCACACACCTCGTCCCATGCCGGATACGTGAACTCCAACCGGTCCGGAACGTTTGTCTCCTGTGTCCAGACGGCTTTATCCCACCAGGGCAGATGCGCTAACAGCGTGCCGGTTTTGGACCGGAGCTCCAAGTGGTACTCGACCGTCCGGTACGCAACGGTCACCGCGGCTACGCCGTGCGCGTACAACCCTTCTGCATACAGACGTTCCGCGTACACGGGTACTCCCTACCCTTCCGGTTCCCATCCTACCGACTGAGCGAGCTCTGCCAACGTCAACGTCGGATCGATGTTCAACCGGTCCAACCGTTCGAGCACCGCTACCACTTCCGCTTTGACAAACTCGCCTTTCGCTGTGTTCAACAGTATGTTCCAGACGGTCTCGTTCCCTGAGCTCAGTATCCGACCGACAACTTTGTCCGGATGCTGATGTACCCATCTCGTTACAAGCGTGATTTCTTCTGCAGCAGCCTCTATCGCCATCGGTTTCTCCTCTATCATTTCACGTACATAAGCTGTGTACCAGCAAGATGCAGCGTCGCGTCAGCTACACCGTCGTCAACCCGGGTGATCACCAAATCAAGCACGTCATGAGCTTGCAAAGTTTCTGTGAGCTTGTACACGACACGTCGAATGTTCGTTGTCGAATCGCCGTTCCATATCTCGCTCACGTTTACAGGATCGGCGGTATGATCATAGGTGGTAGGCGTGTTGTCAAACCCAGCGCCCACGCGATGCTTGAATGTCTCGAGATCGAGCGTGACATTGTCTTGGGCGGCCCCAAGACTGTAGTACGCGATGAACCAACACAAGTTCGCGTCACTATCGTAATCGGACGGGATGACGGCAGACGTCGCGATCTGGTCGGTGTCAGCGTCTGTCCAGGAAATCATCCGAGTCCCAAGCGCTGGATCGGTATCGGCAACGTCAAGACATTCGGTATCGGTATAATCCCACCATCCGGCGAGCGGCAAGTTGATATTGCCAAGCCGATCATCGCCCGATTCAAACGCCCACTCTTCCGGGCCCTCTACTATAAATGCTCCGTCAAAATAGGCGGTCACAGCAGGATCGTTCGCGTCAATAGCCAGATACATAGCGAAATTTGTCGCATTACTTGTCTGGCCGATAGCGAGCGTTAGCAGTTCCCATGACGAACTCCCGGTGTGGTATTTGGTGGCATAAGACGGTGTTGTGCCATAGGCTACCGTAAGACGCGCTTTGTTCGCGGCATCCGCCCAGACCCACGTTCCGAACGTCCATGTACGGTTTCTCGATAGTGTCGGTGTTATCGGAGAGATTTGCGTCACGTACACCGTACTGTCGGTCTTACCCGTGATTTTCGCGGACGCTTTGCCGCGTTTGATCGTTGTCGTTTCCTTCGCGACGGTTGGACTTGATATTTGACCCCATCCAGTCGGCAGCGCTGAGGTTCCGCCAAGCCACGTCTCGAAATCGCCGTTCGCTATCAGGTTCTTCGGGTTCGCTGCCCGGAACAACCGGCTCGGAACGTTACTGCCGAGATCGCCAATCATGCCGTGAGCCTTCACGACGTCTGCTGCGTTATCGCCTAACTGGACGTTACCGGGAAACACTACGTTACCGCTATCGTCTATTGTCGGCAGGCTGTTCTGGACTTTCTTCCCGTCCGTCCCGTCGAACCGGACGATAGCATGATCTGTCGCGCTGGCCGGTCCTTCCACCCGTTGGTTGATCGCCGTCTCGAGTTGTTGCGAGGCACCCGCTGTCGGCAGATGGTCAACGATAGTGCCGGCATCAAACGGTAACGCTGACGTCCCTTCCTGAGCGCGTGTGACGGTCAGGGTCGCACCGGACCTGGTCGCGGTCATGATCTCGTACCCCTGAGCGCTATCCCCGACCTGGACCGCGAACGTACCGGACGACGGCAGATCGTTATACCCGCTCACCGTGGTCACGTCGAACGTGGTCTGCGTATCGTTTATCGCACTATCCAACGTCGCTTTCGCCCGGTTGGCTTTACTCCAAAACGTTGTCCCCATCTGTCATCCTCCAAGATACCGGCGTCGGTACTCCACTTCGAGCGTCGAGTTGTCCGCACCTGTCAACAACATCTCGTTCCGGACACCTGCGGTGAGCACAGGAAACGGGCCGGTATCGCAACTGCCGATAACGTTCGTCCATGTGGTACCGCTATCGGTACTTTTCTGGACGCTCATCAACGCCGTGTTGATCCGCAACCAGTGACCATCCGCTAAGGCCACGTTGTAGACGATCTCTTCATCCCGCGTCACGTTCTTGACCTTCACCGTGGACTCAGTCCCACCGGCAGTAGCTTTGATCGTATAGACTGGCGTGGCGAAACAGTTCCCGCCAACTGTCGCTGCCACATCGTCCGGTACGTAGAACGTGAACGCGTTGCTGGTGGGCGTATAATTCTCCGTCAACAACTCCGTGCTTTCGGCTATCGGGTTCGCACAGATGAACGCCAGGGTCAACCGGACTGTCCGGTCGTTTATCACCTGGTCTAACGACGGCCGGTACAACCGAGCGTTCCACCGTTTATGCCGCCACCCCGCAATGTCGAACACCAACGTCTTGTCGCTCTCGACATCGAACAGGGTATGCATCGCTTCGATTTTCTGCCGCAGATCGGACGGGCTCGCGCCTCGGACGGCGACCGTCGCACCGAACACTATCGGCCTGTAGGTTTTGCCCTGGCTGATCCCGCCACCGTGCGCTACTTCCTGGACGTCAACGTCCGGGCTCATTATGGCCGGGACCGGATGACCTTCGAGCACTATCCCGTAATTCGCTCCTGAAAGGTCGACCCCGTTGTAAATGATACTGTCCATCATACCCTCGACGTCGAGAGCCGTTGTCCTGATTGTCGTAAGGCTTCTCTGATCTGTTCGGCTAACCCTTTATTGATCGCGTCGACATCGTCCTCAGTCCGCACAACAAACGTGTTGCCACTCACCGTCACGTTCGGCTGCCACGGGTTGCCGCTACCGACCGGGTTGCCACCGCCGCTCGCACCGCCGCCACCACCGAGCTTACTTATGTCCACTTGGGACGGGACCTCCATTATGCCGAACCCGCGACCAGCCGTGAAATCGGGCATCGACCGGAACGTGTTCATATAACTCGATTCGCCACCTCTGCCAAGCCAGCCGATACCAAGACTTCGCGTTACGCTTCCGAGCTGCACGATACGGTGTGTCGCGGCCTGCATGTGACCCTCAAACCCTTTTCGCCATGTCGTTGTCGCTGCAGCCATCCGGTTGAAAGCGTCGACCCACCACGAATGGCCGCCCATTGCGTTCACCTCTAACCTGAGCGCGTATATCTGATCCCGCACATGGCTGATGTGCATGATCGTCGTCTCAGAATATTGCCGGGTCGTCTCCTGCATCCCGGCCATAGCGCCAGACCACACGCTTTCTGTCTCCTTGATATCCCCCTTTTGCTGTTGGAGTTCTCCCGCGATGGTATTCACCATGTCCGTCACAGACATCGAATGGTCGGCGTTCAGTTCCTTGATACGCTCGACAAGTTTCTCCCTATCGATCTGGGCGCCGCTCTCAGCCTCCACCTGCTCGTGGATCAGGCCAATCGCCCGCTCGGAGAACCCTGTCCGCTGGTGCATCTCATCGTCGAGCAGCCGTTCTTCCTGCTCTTTCAGCCGCTTGCGTTGTTCAGTGAGCCGCTGCTCGGATTCGGCCAACTCGTTTTCGGCACGGCGCCATTCGACAAAGGCATGTATGATCTTCCAGATCAGCACTATCCCGACCGCTACACCCGCCGCGCCCAACAGGAACGTCCCCAACGTCCCGGCTAACGCTGTCAGGCTGAACCCCGCTGCACCTGCCGCACCCGCGACTCCGGCAGCCCCGCCGAGCAACGTACTCAACCCGACGAACGCGATTATCAGTTGACTTGCAAGCAATAAGAGCGACCCGCCCACAAGTAACAACCCGCCGATCGCCCCTGCCGTCGCAACAATGACTTTCGTGAGACCGGGATGCGCTTCTGTCCATCGGGCCAACGCCTGGAAGACTTCGGACACCTTAGTCGCAAGCTGTGTGAGCGCTGGCAATAGCGCCTTGCCAACTGGTATGAGGAACCCTTCAATCGCCGACTTCAACAGTTTCATCTGCCCTTCAAACGTCTGTAGCTGCTGTTCGGCGACAGTCGCTGCCGTCCCACCGGCGCTGTTCAACGATTCCGTGAACGACTTGACCGCCTGGTCGCCTACCTCGAGCAACGATGCGACCGTTGGCCCGGCACGTTGGCCGAAGATGTCCATCGCGTCCGCTGCAGTGAACCCGGCCTGTTTCAGTTTGCCGAGCACTTCGGCGAACGTATGATTTTTGAGGTTGACATCGTCAACAGTTAGCCCGAGCCGGTCCAGAGTCTTGACCAGCTTGTCGCTTGGCGACATGAGCTCCGAGAACGCCCGACGTAACGCTGTCCCCGCCATAGAGCCTTCGTACCCGACGTTCGCCAGTTGCGAAACGAGAGACGTTGTTTCCTCGAACGAGACCCCCGCAGCTTTGGCTACCGGCGCGACATACTTCATCGACTCACGCAGGATATCGACTTTCGCTGCGCTCGTCCCGATAGCTTTGGTGAACACGTCGGCGATCCGGGTGGTCTCTTTGTTCTCCATCCCAAACGCTCGTAACGTCGCCGTCACTGTCTCTGTCGAGAACGTCAGATCGGACTGTGTCGCTGCGGCCAGGTCCATCATCGGTTTGAGCTCTTCGACGCTCATGGCCGCGACGTCGAACCCTTTACTGGACAGATCGTAGAAAGCGTCAGCACACTCTCTAGCCGAGAACACCGTGGTACGGCCGAGCGTCAAGGCGAGATCCGACATCTTGTCCCGGGCAGCTTCAAACTCCGCACCCGACTTCCCGGTCACACTGGCCGCGTTGGTGATCGCCTGCTCGAACGATCCAGCCTGTTTTACGGCAACACCGATACCAGCAGTAATCGCAGCACCAGCCGCTGCAGCGACAACACCCACCTGCCGCATAGCTGGCGCCGCCTTCTGCAAGCTCGACTGGACCTGGGAATAATCTCCCCGGAACCGGATGACGCCGTCACCAATTTCTATCGCCATGGGCTACCACCCTGCATCGATCGCTTCCTCTTCCGTCATGTAGGTTTGACCGGCCTCACGGTACGACCTGCTGTCCCGCTCGATTGACCGGACCAGAGCGTCCGCCATAAGATGCAACATCTCGTCCGTCCAGACAGTCTCGATCTCTGTCAGGCTGACTCCATGCCATTGCTGGAGACATCGGCTGTAGAGGTCTGCTCGTTGATAGTCGACATCTCGTTCTGGCCGGATTGTTGCAGGACCTGAGCTTCTGTCATCCCCATCCCCGCCGCCATGATGCTCGCGACCTTCCCCAAAAAAGGGCCGCTAACTAACCTCGTGATCGCCACCACACCGTCCAGCACCTGCTCGTCTGTCGCGTGCTGTTCGATGTAGTCTTTATGCTGTTTCAGTGACGGGTCGTACTCGTACAGACAGTCTAGGAGATCGTCGTAACTCGATGTCACGGTCATCCTCATGATCCTGACGGCATCGGCGTGTTTCATGTTCACCTGGCCGGTCTCGTCCGCCGCAGCTACCGCCAGAACCATCATCTCGTCCAGGCTCTCGGTAGCTTTTGCGAATGCTTGCCGGAACTTCCGGCCCTGGCGTACCGCTTGCGGCCGGATCGTGAACTGCCGGTCGCCTAGCGTCACCTTGATAGGTTCCCGGCTGAACACCTGCGCTTCGGTCCGCGTCTGGACACGTTCCGGCTTGTTCTTCCGTTCAAACGACCGCGAGTTACCCATGACGACCTCCTTTCCCGTGGACGTGCACCGGTCAATCCCCTACTGGTTGTCACACTTCGATCTTGGTTCGCCGATAGTTGGACGCGCCGCGTGCGCCATACTTCTCTTCGTAACAGATGAACTCGAAAGCGACAAGACCGCCGCTCGAGTTCGCCCAACTCAACGGGACGTTCCCGCTTGGCGACACTTTGTATACCTGCCAGACCGAGTTGCGCGTCTTGACTGCAAGCGCGTAGTAGACCCGGTCGGCACCGCTTTCAAGGTAGGTCGTCCCGTCGTACACGTCAGCGATTGCGTACTTCAACACATCGCTGTGTGACCCGTGACAATGCACCAGGATTTTTGAGACGCCCCGCTTGACGATAGGTTCCTCAGTCGGCATCTTCGCACCTGCCGGGGTGATCGGATCGCCTTCCGTGAGCAACGTGAGCTCGACGCCTTCCTCGTCCAGCGTCGGCAGTTCCGTCCATGCCGACCAACCGCGTGTCGTTCTCGCAATGCTCGGGGCCGGTTCTGTACCGCCTGTGAGAGCAATCGCAGTTAGCTGCAGCGGGTAGATCGGTTTTGCTGCCAGCAACGTCTCAAACGTTATTGTGATAGGCGTCCCTGGCAACGGACCGCCAGCGCACGCAACGTCCGCAACACCGATGCTTGTGAGCGCCTCGAGCGCCGCATCAACGTCTGCCGATGCCTCGTCGAAGGTAAGCGCAGTTGTCGTCTCGTCCGTTTCAGCCCCCGGATAGCCCATGTACCTGAGTTTGAACGTCCCGGCAGTGGGTGTGCCCGTCACGCTGAGCGTCTGCACCTCGTTCGCGCTTCCGCCCCAACTCATGCTTGCGCCAACTGTCGGGATACCTGACCCTTCCAGGTTCAACAGAACCTTTTCAGGCGATATCACTACTTCTCGTTCTTTAGCCATTGTCCGTTACCTCCATCCATTTCTTCAGCCATCCAACGGCCCACTGTGGACCGTGTAATACGTCAACACTTTCCGCCATGCGGTCACCGGATCGATAAGCTCCTGGCCATGCCCTTCCTCGGTTGCAGACAGCAACTCGCCGTGATCCGTGTCTTCGCCCGTCCGCCCTTGTAACCGTCCCCGTAACGCACGGTACACCGCCATAGCATCTATCGGATCGTCGCTCCCGCCGAAACATTCCACCTGGAACGATGGGCTTACTGTGGACGACCGGATACGGACGTCACCGCCACGTATCCAGAACACGACTGCCGGTTCTTTGTTCTCGAAATCGTCGTCAGCTTGCGGGCTCTTTTCTTTCTGTCCGACGACCACCGAGAAGTTGGCCAGGCTTACGGTTGCCCCAAGAACGTGGCTGGCCGCTGTCGTACCGAACGCGCCACGCCGACCGTCTACCGTGAACGTGTCCGTGGACCGTGTCACCTTGACAAGCTCGCTATCGATCTTCACTACGAAACTCCGTTTCTTCGGGAAGGATGTTCCTTCGCCTGCACCGACAGAAAACGTCAGGTCGGTCTTCGCTATCCCCGCCGCCAAGCTCCCGGTCGCCGATGACGCGACAGATTCCATCAACCAATCCATCAGGATCGCCCCCGGGTCTATGTCCAGAATCTCGGTCATACGCTCCCCTCGAGCTCCCGCACCAACGCTTTCTTGGTAGCCTCGTACGCAATGTTCATGTACGGGTCGGGCGGGAACCCTTTCACCTCTTTCGCGAAATGCACCTTGCCGTCCTCACCTTTCCACGCGAGCACTTTCGCTCGTTTCGGTCGGATAGGCTGGCCGCGCGGCCCGTATATCCCGGTACCGATAGCCAGCCAGCCGCCGTACCCGGACGCCGTGGAGACGATCAGCCGGACGTCCACGCCGTCCACCTGAACCTCGTAACTGATACTCCGCATATTGTGGCCAGTACGTTTGGGCGACTCCTGTTTTGCGACGTTCATACCTTCCTGACCGGCCCGTTCGATCGCGACAAGAGTTTTCCGCACTATCTGGTCCAGCGCGTCCGGGTGCATCCGAATCTCGACCTCTACGTTCGCTCGTGCCACCGGTGTTATTCCTTCCCTGCTCTTACGAGCTCGGCCAGTTTGTAGACCAAGGCCGACTCGCCGGTACCATCTCTCACCACTTTGACCTCAAACGTCTGGCCGTCGTATACGACCCGATGGTCGCTCGTGATGGTCTGGTCCGGTTTGAACCAGCATCGCGGGTACATCACCACTGCCGGGACGGAAGCCTGGAGTTCCGTACCATACGGCCATTCGAACCGGCACTTGACGTCCGTCGCCAGGTCAGTCCAGTCTTTGATCTCCTGGTTCCGGCTATCACGACCGACTACCGTGTACTCCCGGATCGTGCAGGTGTGCGGCAAGTCCATCTCGTACTCGGTCGCTATCACGTCCGCATAACTCACGACTGTCGCAACGCCTCGTTGTAAATGATCTCGTTCACGTTCCAGTCAGTCAGCGACTGTTCGTAGTACCCGTCTGCCGGTTGTTCAGCGGACATCTTCCGGTACTCTTGGGCCAGTTTCATCATGATCCCTGGCACTTTCGTCCGGTCGATCTCGTACTCGCCGATCCGCTGGACTTTGGCGTACTTGCCAGCATCGGCAGCGATCGCCATACACGCGTCCGCAGCGGCTAACCAGAGGTCACCGCTGTTCGCGTCTATGAACGCCTGGATGTCCGTATCGTTCGGGAAGATCGTTTTCGCAACGTCGCCGATCCGTAACCTGACAAACTCGACGTCTGTCATCTCGAGCTCCTGTTCTCGGGAGCGGTAGCAGCAGCCGGACTACCGCCCCTTTGTCTGCGTCCCCCGAATGGCCGAGGGTCTTTATCAGCTACCGCACTAGCCCTGGTAACCGCCCATGTACGTCGCTCGCCAATCGAGCTTGTTCGCGCCGAAACACAGCCGAACACGGTAAAACACGTTGTCCGTAGCGAAATCGCCCTCGAACGGACTGATCGTCCCGCCGTTCACGGCAACCTTGTTGCTCGCCTTCATGCAGATTTCCGGTCTCTCGTGTCCCTCAGCGTAATCGACCTCGATAGCCGCGATATCGTTCGGATCGCTGAACAGGTACCACGCCTCGTCGTCGCTTACCGTGTCAACAATCGGAAGATACTTGTCCACCCAGACCTTCAACTTTCGTCTCGGGATCGGGTTCGCTGTCGCATACGGCGCGGGCGGTGTCACGTCATCCGCATCAGCTAACCACTGCATGATCAGACTTGTCGTGATTTCCCAGGCGGTATCCTCCAGCGACGGACAGACCACCAGATGGACCGGCGTATTCTCTATCGGTTCACCGTTCGCATCCGTCAACTGGTTCATTGTGGCGATCCCCGTTGACAAGTTCGCGATCGTGAGCGCATTCGCGCTTGCGTTGACCCCCACTTCGTACAGGTTGCCGCCAGCGTGTGTCCCGACATCCCCGGCATACGTCGCCGTCACGAGCCGGTGTTCCGTCCGCGCAGCCGCTCGTCCAAACTGTTCCGGGGTATCTTTTAGCGCTTTGACACCCGCGTTGTTGTACAATGTCCGCCACGAAATATCGAACTGACGGCCGTACACCCGGGCGTACACGTCGTACTTGGTCTCCTCCCGATCCGAAGCCGGGTACTCGCCCTTCTCAGCGATTTCAGGCAGAAGCTGGTCGCCGCCGGACATCGCAAACCGCCGACCGCCAACGAGCGGATAGAGCCTGTTCACCGTGTCGAACCTGACGAAGTTCCGCCAGACAGGTTGAACCGCCTTGTACGCAGCCAGCATTTGCCGATCGAGCACGTCTCCGAACAGGTACGGGAAATCGTCGGACGTCATGGCTTCTCGCATGAGAAACTCTGCCCGATGCGGTGCCAACCCTCTCGCGTTCGTCAGGAGATCGATCGTCTCCTTCATCCGTATAGGATAGTCCGCAGGCCGCCTCGCCTCAGAGACAGCGAAGAAACCGTCCCATCCCTCTAAAGTCTGCAACACGTCTTTACCCATTGCTTTGGTCCTCCTCGTTTCCGTTCTCAATGGTCAGGTTGCCCCGGCCTACGTTCTCACGAAATACACGTACACCGTCATCTGGCCAGCACTGATATTCCCAAAATCCGCTGCCCCAGTTACCGTGACACGAACTGTGGCCGCTGCATTGATCCCGTCACACGCGTCCGCTGCAATAGCCAGCGATCCGACTGTCGCTGCTGCAAGCACGCTCTGGGCGGTATCTGCCGTGAACCGGTCCAGATCCCCTGCGACACCAGCCTGTACAACCGCTGTCGTATCGCCTGTGAACCCGGTGGCCACCACGAACTTGCATCCGAGCGGCATCGCCCCGGCCGGCAATGTCGGTGTCAGATCGACGTAACCGGTCGCGTCCGTGTTGTCAGTAAAGTCGCCGATAGCAACCGTCTGGCTGATGAAATCGACCACCTTAAACCCCTGACCTTGATTGCCGTGGACTTTCACGGCAATGTACGTTCCGGAAGCACCAGACGCCACAGTGCCGAGAGCCCAACCGAACGGACGGCCGCTGCTGTCTTTGCTCAAGGCGCACGCGCTCGATATCCAGATCACGTCTCCCGGAGCAACCGCAACGTCCCCGCTTTCGTCCGTCCCATTAACCGGCAGATACCAGATGTCCTCCGTGTCAACTGCGATCAGGTCAGTAGCGGCGGCAGCGCTCGACATCGCGACACCGACAATGCTGTCCCCGACCATCACCGGGTCGTACTTGTCCACCAGACCGTCATCATGGGTCGGGTGCGTTATCTCACTTTCGAGGACCGTAATTATCCGGCCTTCGTAAGTAGAGCTCGCCTCGCCAGGTGACGTTCTTCCGCTTTCATAGTTTCCACACATCCTTGGTTCCTCCTGTTATCCTGTCCGCTTTTTGCGAGACTGGACACGTTTGTTCTGCCGCTACCGACCTCGGACCGCCACCTCAAGCTGTTCGTCCGTATACTCGGGATGCAACCGCTTGAACGATTCCCGGAGTTCAGCTTCCACCTTCTCCGGATCGGCGTCAGGCGGCCCGCTGGCCCCGAGGTCCTTCACGACGCCGCCCTTGCTCAGTTCCACAAGGTAGAGCCGCTCTTCCTCAACAGCTTCCGCGATACCCTCTTTCGAGGTTGACTCGGCAAACTGCGCCTTGACCCGTCTCTTGGTCTCTTCCGGCATCCCCTTGTACTTCTCGCTTTCGAGGATGGTGTCGACCTCTTTCTGGACTTCGACCTGAGCCTCTTTCTTCTGATACTCGGCCAGCTTGCCCTCAGACTCTTTCATCTTCGTCTGGGCAGCCTCGAGCTCGCCTTTCAACCGCTCGTTCTCCTTCTCGGCGGCCGCAAGCGACTCCTTCACTTCCCGGAGTTCCTGTTCCAAATCCATCTTCCTTTCCTCCTTCTTCTGTTTCGCTTCTCTGACCGCTTTCGCTTCGATCTCCGTCACGAGGTCCGGTCTGCGTTCGCGCAGGTCGCTTTCACCGACCAGATCGAGGTCGTTCTCTAGCTCGTAGAGCTCGGCCCGTCTGCTCTCAGTGAACCCAACTCCGCCGCCCGCCCCTGGTTCTGTGACGAAATCGCAGCATCTGGCTTTCTCAACCGACTCGACAATCACGGTGTCGTGTCCTTCAACCCTCCCTCGTGCGCCCGCCGCGACACCGACAACGGATACGCCCATCTCGTTCAACGTGCCAGCTTCCGCCATGCCTGCCAGCAACTCCTTGAACCAAGCGGCGTGTATATGCGCCTCGCCGACTACCGCGCCGCTCCTAGCCACCTTGCAGTTTCTGAGCACCGCCACCCAATCCCGGACAGACCGTTCGGGTAGCTCCCGGTCATCAGACGGTCGCGGATGATCGCAGTACATCTTGATCCCCTCGAACTTCTGTGCGATATCTGCCAGCGCCTCTGCCGTGTAGTAAAACGTCTTGTCCCAATTCCAGCCGGGCTTGATCACCCGGACCGGCACGATACCTTTGGCGATCTGGTCTGCCACAGATTCGGTGATTTCGATCCCCGTTATGTGCTCGAGCAACGACCTCGAGATCGATTCCCGGAGCGACCGGGGCATCTTCTCCACCGGCACGCCGAGCTTCCGGTACTCGCGGCGGATACGCGCTTTCACCGCTGGTATAGCCGCTTTCGGCAGTTTCACCGTCTGCCCTCGGAACCCGCCCGACGTTAAAGCCGCTGCCGCCTGGCCGAGCTTCGCTTTCGTGACCTTCTTCTCCGTGCCCTCCCATAACGGCAGCTTCCACGTGGTCACCTTCTCCGGATCGCCAACGTAAGCGTAAGCCTCCTTGGGCAACTTCACGCCACCCTCTTCGCTCTTGAGTAACCGCGCCTCCCGTATCTCGACTAACAACTGGTCCGCACGGTCCTCGAGATTGGATGACGGCGTATCGGCAGCGGACTCGTCCACTATCCGGTTCAACTCGGCCAACGTCTCTTCCGAGACTTCTCGCTGGCCCGATTCGAGCAACAACTGATCCATCACGTCCATGAGAGCCGACTCCTTTACTGTCGTCTTGCCGGTCATCGGCGTGCCGCATTTGGCACACTTGATCTCCGTACAGGGAGTGCCTCGGTCGTGCTCGGTCTCATAGCCGCATTTCGGGCAGACACAAATGTCCGCACCACCGTCCCCTTGTCTCGGCCCACCGACCCCTTGTCCTTCACCTCGTGACTGCTGCATCTTTTTCAACACTCCATTGGCTAGCTGGAACGCTCGAGCCTCGGCGTCCTTGTGCGACATCCCTTCCTTCCGTCTCTTCTCGTATTCGCTGTTCCAGACAGCGCACCACTGCCGACGTACCGGTTCCGGTTCGTTCCTCACGTTTTTTGGTAGGTTCGCGCTGTTAGGTGTGTACGGCATTTCGTCTCGATCTCCCGGAGCACAAACAAAAAGCGGCGCACCAAATAGACCGGCGAGTGATTCCCGCTAGTCTGTCTGATGCGCCGCTGAGTCTACGACCCGGTGGCTATGTTGTTATTTCGCTATGATCGCTTTGATTTTCTCCGCCATTGCCCGAGCATACGGTTTGTAGCAGACGATCCCCGGCGCCAGTTCAACATTTGCCGGAATCGCTTTCGTATCAAGGATGTCAGCATTCTGGGCATAAGATCGCTGCGCTTCATCTCTACCATCCGCTGAGTTCCATGCTGACAATGATTCATGAATGGCGAGCCGTAAAGTAGAGACGGGTTCCGGAATCGTCTTGATACCACAGGCCCGACACAGTATCCGGCAACGATACAAGGCCTGATCTGGTTCATGCGCGAAGATCGTATAGTCCCTCTTGAAAAAGGCTACCTCTGGTTTGCTCCCGCATATTGGACATGGCTCGACAAACTGCCGAACCACACGTTCCACGCATCGGAACAACCATCCCAACACTTTCATCGTTTCCTCTTCGGGTACTCCGCTTTCGGGAAAGCCATTGTCTCGTCTCGTAGCTCTTCATTAGGTTCCACCGGTGCGACGAAATACGATTGCTCTTTACATGCAGCGATTGCCTTCTTTTTCGTGGTGAAGATACCCTGGAAGTCCCAAACGTTCCCGTCCGGTGTCTCAGCTATGAACTTCCCCACCAACCACAAGCCGCTCATCGTTTCCTCTTGGGCGTCACGCTCCGTTGTCTCAACCTGCCTCGCCGAATCAGTTCTTCTTCGACCGCCCCTAATTTTATCAGAATCGATTGCCGTTCTGCAAGCAAAAAATTATCGGTCACCTCGAGGGCCACTTTCACCGTCGCCTCGCCAACCTTTTTCATGCCGCTACCCGTATGCTCTCGTGTCGGCTTCAGATTCATCCGCCTAGGGCTGCAACTAGCCCCGCAATCTGGTCCTCCACACTCGATTTCGTCGCGCCCCGATACAGCACGTCACAGTGGCAGCCAGGATGAAACGGGTTGTGTACATGACCGCTCGGAAACTCGTCATCAATACTGATCCATCCTTCCGCCGCGTTATCCAGACAGACGTCGCAGACGTTCGCCAAACCAGTCGTGATCGAGCTCTTCTCCTGTGAGCCCACATCGTCTGCTGCCCTCCACGACCCTTCGGCCAACGCGTTGTGCGTCTCAGTCAACGCTATCAACTCACACCGTCGTTCGCTGTACTCCCGAAACTTGGCGCCGATCTCCTTTGCGATCTGTGGTGGCGACAACTGTTCTTTCAGACCTGTCGCTATCACCCCGGCCAACTGTTTCCTGGTCGTCTCGGTGATACCTTTGACCAACGTTGCGCTATGACCGGGCACCCACTCGAGCACACGGTTCGGCACCATCGCGTTGATATTCTGCGGCACCGGCAACCCATACATATCCGCGTACTCGGTTGTCTTGATAGCGTACCCGTCCCTGGTAGTACCGTTGATCGACTCGATGAACATGACGTCCAACACTTCCCGTTCACCTGCCGACCATTCTGCCAGCGAAACGTAAAACTCCTCCTCGACCGGCGTCATGGCTTCCTGCATGGTGGCCAGATGCTGTCTCGCCCTCTGCATGACCATGTCCATCGGGAACGTCGACCGGATACGGCGAAAATACGACTGGAGCTTCCGTGTCAACCGAGCAGCATGACGTTGTGCTTCAGGCGAAAAGACTCCACCTCGGGCAGCGGCCAACAACTCAGCGGTCACCTTTTCAATCCAATCGTTCGTGAGCTCGCTCATGAGCGAACCTCGGCCCTCATTCGGTTCAACTCCCGCGCAAGTAGTCGGGCAACCGCACTCTCTCCGACAGGTTCCTTCCCGTCACCACTGATCTGCTTCAACACCTCGTCCACGTCTTTGATGCCGAGCAGCCCGAGCGCCCGTTTCTGGACCGATTCGGTTTCGAACACGTCAGGTGTCGCTGTACGCAACTTCTCGAACACGGTCGCCATCGCGACAATATCCTCCGGCATGATCGGCGGTAACGACACGTCGAAGTACCGGTCCGTCTCAGGCACGTTCCCGCGTTCGAGCACAAACCCGAAAACGTCCTCGAAGGTGTCAATCCACAACCGGCGATACCCGAGGAAGTTTTTCAGCATCGGCGCTTCCATCGCTTTGGCTGTGGCCAGCCGGAAGGCTTCGCCTGCCCCGAGATAGTGCGGGAACACGCACGCGCCGACACCTACCATCATGATCAACATGTTCGCATCCGTCTGCGCGTCACCCGCACCGCTCGTATAATGGTGCGGCTTTAACGCTGTCCGCGGATTGTGGACGTAGGTCGACCCAGGCGCTGGCGGAGGCCTGTCCTCTTCACCGCTTGACCCGTAGGTGCTCTGGTATTTCGCGATAATCGTATCAACCGCTTTCTGACCACCAGCCACTTCCTTGTCCCAGGCGAACATCGTCAAGGCGAGCTCGTAGGCCAACCGCGCACGGATAAACTGGCGGTGCGCTTTGCTCCATTGCATCACCGTCGACAACTGGGTGTTCCCTCGTAACCCCAACGAGTTGATCGTCACATGGTAGATCACCGGATCGAGCTGGAGGTCTCTGTCTTGCGCGTTGATGATATTCCCCTCGGCATCGGCACCGTCCTCGTTGTTCAGGTTCGTCCAATCACGGTAGACCCGCCGCCGCTGTGTCCCTTTCCGGTCGGTCCATTTGCGGATGTAGTACCTCGGGGTGATCTCGTCATCCGGATCCGTCGCAATATCGACGATCTGTAACGGGTCTATCTGCCGGACTTTCACGTCGCCAGGTTTCGACCCGACGAACAATACCAAGAACAGCTCACCGTCGATCTGTAACCGGTCGCTCAACCGCCACTGCCCTTGACCCGAGAACGCCCACCGGTTAGCCCTCGATTTCCAGAACCGGTCGATCACTTCCTGTGACCTCGGATGTTTCTCCGCGCTATAGGTCAACCCGGCCCCGGCAAACGTGTACGCCGTGTATAGCCGAACAATCTGTTTCGAGAGCGAGTCGTGCTGGCCGTAAATCCTGGCCATTCTGACCATCCGGTTCCGGTCGGTGGCGGACATATCGAGAGCGCTGTCACCCGCACCACATTTTATGTAGCCGCGATCTTGCTCCCGGAGTATAAGCTCTGCCGGTGTTAGCGTCGATTCCCGCAACCCAAGCGCTACTGCCCGGGCTTCCATCAGCCGATTCAAGTCAACGGCTATATCTTCCAGCACGAACTGCGTTTCTTTGTCCTCGTCCATATTCGTATCCTCTCTACCAGAACTCGCCGACTTCCGGTATCAACCCACCGTACCGGCTATACGCGTTGAACACCGGTTCCTCTTTCCCTTCGACACCGTGTATCGCCGCCAACATATGGTACCCGCCAGAGACCACGTCTATCGCGTCGTCATGCACGTTGCTGCTCGGAAACTGCGACATCTGCTCGTAAAATATGTCGTTCCAGGGAGCGCGTAACACGTGGAACCGGCCATGCTCGATTATCGCTTCCAACGGTTCGGCCCGGGTCACTTTATCGTTCGCGACGTTCACCGCTTCGACCGCTCTCAACCCACCCAACGCCGCCGCCATGTTCGCAGCCACATCTT